>Ga0209717_1000087_pt1 | contig 110569 bp, 96 predicted proteins | sample AD_UKC048_MetaG_FD_184418 | JGI IMG/M metagenome (GOLD analysis project Ga0209717, IMG submission 184418) | Active sludge microbial communities of municipal wastewater-treating anaerobic digesters from USA - AD_UKC048_MetaG (SPAdes) (version 2) | ecosystem: Engineered > Bioreactor > Anaerobic >... | reverse complement strand
CACGGATCTGGTGGAGAAGCCGCGACGGGAGGAGGCGCCATCCAATCTCACGATCGCGGCGCGATACGTGTTCAGCCCAAGAATATTCGACTATCTCGAGCGGACGCCGCGCGGCAAGAACGACGAGATCCAGCTGACCGACGCGATGAAGCTCATGCTCAAGGATTCCGCCATGTACGGTCTGCTGCTTAAAGGCCGCCGGCACGATATCGGCAACAAGCTGGACTTCCTGAAGACGAACGTGATCTACGGACTGGGGCGGGAGGATATCGGGCCGGAATTCCGCGAGTTCATCGCGGAGGTGGCCCGGGGATTCTGACGCCGCGGGAAAGCGGCAGTGAATTGCCGCAGCAAGTCCAAGGCCAGGCGCCCCATCGGGACCCGAAGGATCTCGCGATGCGTCGTCGGGCGCTGCGTTCCCCCGCCGCGCTGGGAGGGATCAGGGCGGAGGCGCGGTCCCCGTGCAGTTGGTTCCCAACTTCGCCTGCTCAGTCGCTGCGCCTGCCGCCGAGCAGGAGGGGCAGCAGGTAGTACAGCATGTAGAGCAGGGAAGTGATGAACGCCGCGACGTAGGTGAATGCTGCCGCGTCGAGGACCTTGTTGACGGCCACCGCCTCTTGCTCGTTCACGTAGCCGGCCTTCTGGAGAATCATCTTGGCCCGGCGCGAGGCGTCAAATTCGACCGGGAGGGTGATCATGTTGAACAGCATGATCACGCCCCATCCGATCGCGAGTATCAGCATGACCGTGTGCGGCGCCATGCCGATTCCGAGGCCAACGATCGGGAGAAATGTGACGACGGGGTTCACGAAATTCACGAGGCCGACGGCGGCCATGCGCCAATGCAGCGGCGCATAGGCAATCTTGTGTTGGATGGCGTGGCCACACTCGTGGGCGGACACCCCGAGAGCCGCGGGTGAGTCGCCCAGAAAGTTCTCTCTGGAGAGGACCAGGCGCCTGTGCATCGGGTCGTAGTGATCCCCGAGGAACGAATCGGTCGCGACGATATCGACGTCGTCGATGCCGGCGGATTGGAGTATGCGCTGGGCGACCTCAGCCCCGGTGATGCCGGATTGCGTGCGTATTTTACTAAATCGGGCATAGGTGCTCTTGACCCTGGCGGCCGCCCAGAGCGATATGCCCATCGTGATAAGAAAAATTAACCATATCATAAACTGAAGCCTCCCTCTGTACTGGGCGAGATTATAGCGCAGGGCGGGCACGGTGCAACTGGCGGGAACGAGTCACCGTGGGCGCGGGGTCTGGCTTGTGTGGGGCGGTGGGTGCGGCCATAATGCCGGTGGCAGATGGATCCCCCAAAGCCAGAGCGGGTGACGAAGCAGCTGCCGGGTGGCTTTCGACTCAAGCATTTCGAGGTGCTCGAGCTCATTGCGACGGGTGGCATGGGCACGGTGTACCGCGCGATGGACCATTCGGCCCGGCGCACCGTGGCACTGAAGGTGCTGCGGGCCGAGTTTTCGCACCACGACGAATACGTCCGGATGTTCGAGGACGAGGCCTACTCGCTGGCGCGGCTCTGTCACCCGAACATCATTCCAGTCTATTACGCGGGGGAGGAGGCGGACTGGCTGTTTTTTGCGATGCCGCTGATCGAGGGCAAGGACTGCCTTCGCATTCTTGCTGAGACCGGCGCGTGTGAGCCGGGCCGGGTCCAGCGCTGGGCGTTGCAGGCGGTGTCGGCCCTGTCGGCCGCCTGGCGGTGCGGGATCATGCATCGCGACATGAAACCGGCGAATATCATCATCGAGGACGCATCCGGGAACGCGCTGCTGGCAGATTTTGGATTGGCGATGATCCGTGGCGTGGAGTCGTCGCGTTTGGCGGAGGATTGGGGTTCGCCCGGCTATCTGGCGCCGGAGCAGATCTTGAAGGAGGATCTGGACTTCCGGACCGACATGTATTCGTTGGGCGCGAGTCTGTTTCACATCTTGGCGGGAGAGACGCCGTATGCATCAAAGGACTGGCGGAACGAGATCGAGGGGCATGTTGGCAAACCGTTTCCGTTCCATTTGGCGCAGCTGCGAGGTGTTCCGGATGGGTGGGTGGAAGTCCTCGCGCGGATGATGGAGAAGAAGCGTGCGGACAGGTATCCGAGCTACGAGGCGCTGGAGGGGGCCCTGCGTGGGATTGATCGGCCTGTGTCGGAGCGGTCCAAAGGGAGGGAAGGGGTGATGGCGGTGCCCTCGCGGCCAGATTGGCCAAGGGACAGGCTGAACGGGATGGTGAGGCAAGGCGTGGCATTTTGGACGGGGATCGATCCGGGCCAGGTGGTGGCGGTGAGTTCCGGTGGAGCGGTGTCGCCCAAGGAGTGGCCGCCGCTGGTATCCCTGGCGCCGTGGGAGTGGCACATTCGGCAGATCTGCGAGGGGGGAGAGGGCGATCCGGTGCAACTGCGCGAATTCGCGATGATCATGCCGGAGTACGAGGATTTCATCCAGCGCCTGGCCGCGATGGGATGGTATGGCGCGGCCGAGCCGGGCTTCGAAGGGGCGATGGCCCGGGTGGGTTTGGCGCGGTGCCGAGTGCTGGCGGTGGCATGCGTCCTGATCTACGAGAGTTCGAAGATCTCGCAGTATTTCGACTGGCTTCCGCTCTGGCGGCACTCGGTGAGCTGCGGGCTGTTGGCCGAACTGCTGCTGGGATTCTTCGATTTTCCAGAGACGCCACGCGCCATTGCCGCGGGTTTGTTGCATGACGTGGGCAAGGTCATTCTGGGTGATATCGCCGGCATGGGGCTGATGGCGGCCTTTAGGCGCTCGCTGTTGGAAGGGGTGCCGCTGGAGCAATGCGAGAAGGAGTCGTTGCCATGCGGGCATGTCGCGGCCGGCGAGGCGTACGCGAGGCACCTGAAGTTGCCGGAAGACGTGGTTGGTGCGATCGCGCTGCACCATGGCGAAATCCCCAAGCGGGACGGGCAACTCGTTGCGGCGGTGCAGGCGGCCAACGATCTCTGCAAGAGGCACGGCCTCGGCTACAGCGGGGAGGGGGTGCTGACGACCTCCCATATCGAGGATTGCGCGGGGCTGCAGTGGCTTGCGGACAATTCGGGCCGCGAGGACGGGGCAATGGCGGCTTTCCGGAGCCGATTCCTTCCGGTTCTGGGGGAGTTTCCGCTCTTGGCGTCGCAACAGGTCGACCCCCGGAAGGTTGTCATGGGCGAAGAGGAAGTGATCCCATTCTGGAGGATGGAGTGATCTCAGGATCCGGTGGCGCGCTTCGGGGAACGTCCGCGGGAAGAGGTGGTCGAGGCCGGTGAGGCAACGCCGGCGCGGGCAAAACCGTAGTCGAAGAGGATTCGCGAATCGGTCCATTTGTCCGGGCTGTTGAGAAGGGTGAGCCGCAATTCGACACCGCCGCGCTTGGCCGCGGCTGCGAAGGTGTGGCGCGATGCGACCGTCCAGCCGGTTTTTGCGGGACCCATCCCGGGATATTGGCCGAGGAGCCGGTTGTGGTTTCTGACCCACTGTTTGCCGACCTCGGTCGAGAGGCAGAAGCCCTTCATCTCGCAGATGTCGCGCAGGCTGGGAACCGCGAGAACGCTGTCGAAGATCCGCATCAGGTCCCGGCATGTCGTGTGCTGGCCGGACGCCGGCAACCCGTTGGGATTCTTGAAAACCGTTGACGAGCAGCCGAGTTGGCGCACGCGGGTGTTCATGATGTTGACGAATCGGGGGGTGGATCCACCGACGTACCGGGCGAGCGCCATGGCCGTGTCATTGTCCGATCCGATCAAGAGGGACTGGACCATGTCCCGGACGGCCACGGTTTCGCCGGCCCGGAGCGGCACATGGCTGGGTTCCACCTCGGTGTCGGTCTCATCGACGGAGAATGTTCCGCGCAGGCCGACGCGCTCATAGACGAGCAATGCGGTAAGGAGTTTTGTGGTGCTCGCCGGGGGATACTCGGAGTCGGGGTTGCGCGAGAAGACGGTCTCGCCTGTGGTGGCATTGATCAGGAGGCATGCTTTCGCCTGGACCCGAGGGGCAGGATCGGGCGCCGCGACAGTGGATTGCGCGGCGAGGCAGCATACCGCGATCGCTCGAAGCGGGAACTGCATGGCAAAACGGGACACGGACGAGCCCGGCCCAGTGGCGGATCAGTCGTCAGAGGACTGGCCGGCGGTCCGGCGCGCGCGGGCATCGCCCTTGGAGAGGCGGCTGAAGATGTTCGCGAAATCCGGCGCCGGGCGATCGGGCTGCGTGATGGTGATTTTGCCATCCACGATGGCGCCTTCCTCGACGACGATGACGCCAGCCTTGACATCGCCGTAGATCATGGCCTCCGGGCGCAGGTGCACGCGGCCCGAAGTTATGACATCGCCCATGATCTTGCCGGCGATATCGGCGGTCTCGACCTGAACCGTGCCCTTGACAACGGCGGATTCTCCGACGATGAGTTCCCCGCCGGATTCCAGGGTGCCCTCGAAGCGGCCATTGAATTCCAGGCGTCCGGAGAAAGTGATTTCGCCGCGAACCTCAACGTCCTCGGTGATAACGGGGTGGGAGGGATGTGAAGGAGAGGCGTAGGGGGATGGTGTGGAAACTTCCGGTGCCGGAGCCGCATCGCTCGACCCAAAACGGCTACCCACCAAGTTTCCGATTCCGAAGGACTTCGACTCAGCCATGGTCCGAAGTTTACGACAGGGATGGCCCTTGTCCAACGGATTTCGCCATTCGGAGGTAACTTTTGTGTTATGGTGGTGCGCGCGCGGGTCATCCCGGGCGGTGGCCGTCGGGTCACGGATGCGCCATCGCGGCCGCGCGGGCGGTATTGGCCATGAGCATGGCGATGGTCATGGGGCCGACGCCGCCGGGGTTTGGGGTGATCTTGCCCGCCACGGCGCGGACCTTCTCGAAATCGACGTCACCGGTGAGGCGGTAGCCGCGGGGGGAGGCGGGGTCGGCGACGCGGTTGACACCAACGTCGATGACGCAGGCGCCGGGTTTGACCATGTCGGCGGTGACGAAGTGGGCCTTGCCGAGGGCTGCGATCAGGATGTCGGCACGTCGGGTGTGGGCGGGGATGTCGCGGCTGCGGGAATGGAGCAGGGTGATGGTCGCATCGCAGTGGGGCGCCTTTTGCAGGAGGATCGCGGCCATGGGTTTGCCCACGATGTTACCCCGGCCGACGATGGCCACTTCCGCGCCCCGGGTTTCGACGCCGGAGCGGATCATCAGGTGGTGGACGCCCGCGGGGGTGCAGGGGCGGAAGCCAGAGTCGTCGCCGAGCAAGAGTTTGCCGACGTTCACGGGGTGGAAGCCATCGACGTCCTTGTGGGGTGCGACGGTGGCGAATACGGTCTGCTCGCGGATGTGGGAAGGGAGGGGGGCCTGGATGAGGATGCCGTGGATCGCGGGGTCGGCGTTGAGGCGCGCGATGAGGGCGAGCAATTCTGCCTCGGGTGTCTTCTCGTCCAAGACGATGGTATCCGAGCGGATGCCGAGCTCCTCGGCCTTCTTGTGTTTTCGGGAGACGTAGGCCCTGGAGGCGGGATCCTCGCCGACGCGGACGAAGGTCACGGCGGGCTGGATGCCTCGGGCTTTCAGCGCGGTGACTCGGGCGGCGGTCTCCCGGTGAACTTCCTCGGCGATCGCGGTTCCATCGATGATCTCGGCGGGCATGGCAAGGTTGTGGCGAAGGCCGCGGCGCGCGTCACGCGGGAATTTCCCGGAATCCCGTGGCCGATGAGGGGGATCGCGGCTCAGATCCCATGGTTCGTGCGCCCGCGTGACGGCGGACATTCGGGGCACCGCCGGGGAAGGGAATGGGACGTAGGAGCGCGCTGGCGCGCGATTCGAATCGCCTGCAAGCAGGCTCCTACGACCGGGTATCTGAATTTTCGAGTCAGGGCTTGAGGAAGTCGACTTTGGCGCTGGCTTCGGGCGTGAGAAAGCGGTCGGGGTTTTCGATCTGGACCTTGATCTGGAGGGTGCCCTTCTCGCGGCTGGCCTCGGGGGCGATCTCGGCGACGTGGCCCCCGTATGTTTTGTCCGGGTAGGCTTCGGGCGCGATGCGGCAGCGTTGCCCCAGGGAGACCTTGGCGACGTCGCTCTCGTTGAGATCGATTTCAACCTGGAGGTCATTCGGGTCGGCGATGGCGAGCACGGCGGTGCTGGGGCCGCGGTTGCCGCCGAAACTCTGGGGGGTGACCAGCTCGTTTTCATCCACGAGTTTCTCGAGGATGACGCCATCTATGGGGGAGCGGATTATCGTCCACTCGACCTGGGCCTTGGCGTACTCGAGGCTTCCTTGGGCCTCTCGGACGGCGGCGCGGGCGGCTTCGGTGGCGAGGCGGGCGTCGTCACCGGTCTCCGGTGGCACGACCCTGTCAACGAGGAGTTTCTGGACGCGCTGAAGGCGGAGCTCGGCCTGCTCGAGTTCGGCCTTGGTGCGGGCGACGCGACCCTCGGCCTGCGCCAGGAGGGCGCGCTGGTCGGTATCGTCGAGGACTGCGAGCACCTGGCCTTTCTTGATGCGGTCGCCCTTGCGCACACCGATCGACCTGACCGTGCCGACGAATCGTGGCGACAGCTCGATGCGCTCGCGGTTGACGATGTACCCGCTGACCGTGAGGATGACGTCATCGGCAGGATTGGCCGGGGTCGTTTGGGGCGACAGGGCGGGGTTGGCCGAGGCGGCGGGTGCGCTGGTGGGGGTGGGTTGGGCATTTCCGACGATGCGGACGGAGTCGCTCTTGCGCGGCAAAGCGAGGAATGCCGCGATGAGGGTGGCGGTGGCCACGGCACCGTAGATCACCCCCATGGTGCCATTGGAGCGGCGCCGGTCTGCGGGATCTATCTTCAGACGCTTGAGACTATCGTCATTCATCGTGACCTCAGACCGCCTTCACCGCGGCGATGACGGGCAGGCGCGACACGCGGAGCGCGGGCAGGAAGCTGCCGGCGACACCGATCGCGAACGAGAACGCGAGCGCCTGGATGATGAGCCATGGCGTGATATGGAATTTAAACACGATTTCGCTGAACGAGTCGAAGCTGATCGTGCTGGTGGTGACCCAGTTGAAAGGGGCGGCGAGGGCGCAGCCGAGGGCTCCCCCGGCGAGTGCGAGGAGGCCGCCCTCCATGAGGAAACCCAGCATGATGATCCTGCGCGGGTAGCCGAGGATGCGCAGGGTGCCGACCTCGCGCGTGCGTCGCCCCACGATCGCGTACATGGCATTCATCGCCGCGAAGACGGCGCCTACGGAAAGAGTGGCCGCGAGAAAATAGCCGAGGAAACGGATGGGGCCAGCGGATTTCGTGAGCTTCGCGTAGTACTCGGGCTCGGGCAACGCGAGCAGGCGCAATTGCTTATCTGACTCGAGCGATTTCTTCATGGCCTGCTGGTCGGCCGGGGACGGCACTCGGACGATCACGCTGGAGAACTGTTCCCTGTCGAACAGGGACCGGGCCTCGTTGGCATCCAGCCATATTTCGGATTCGAAGGCGGTGCCCACCGCATCGAAGATTCCCACGACCGCGAGGGAATGGGCGCCGCTCTTGAAGCGCTCGTTGAGCCCGAGGCCCTCGAATCGGGGGGCCAGGCGCCTGGAGACGACGACCTCGCGTTTTCCAGGGACAAACCAGCGGCCCTCGGCCAGCCGGACCTGGGGGCGGAGGGCGCGGCCCGCCGGGGATATGCCGCGGAGAGAGACGTTCGCCTCTCCGGCCCCGCCCCTGCGGCGCAAATTGGCCAGGACCACGACCTCGGCGGAGGAGATGGGATCGCCGCGCTCGTCGCGTTGGACTTGGGGCAGGAACTGGATCCGACGTGCCTGGGTGCGGGTGACGATGCTGCTGGATTCGGCCGTGGAGCCTTTTCGGACGATGATGACGTTGGCGGGGTCGCCGGTGGCAGACGTCGAGCTAACGATGCCCTGGGCCATCGCCTGGAGGATGAGGCACACCGCGACAACCAGGGCGATGATGAGCACGGTGGCCGCGGAGGAGCGCCAGCGGACCACCACGTTGCGGGCATTGTATGAGAAGGGGAGGGTCATGGCTAATCCAGGGTCCGGAGGCCGTCCACGACGGTGAGCCGAGCGACCTGTATGGCGGGCGCGAGGCTGGCCACGATGCCGAGGCCGGCCGCGACGATGGCAGCCCTCGCCATGATGCGCGGACTGATTTCGAACACCGGGAAGTAGATGGACATGGCGGAGACGACGGGAGGACTCCGGTAGAAAGCGATGGCGAACCCGATGCCGAGGACGGCGCCGAGGGCGGCCAGCAGGAAGCTTTCGGCGAGGATGAACGCCCAGAGTTCGCGGGTGCGAAAGCCCATGGCCTTGAGGATCGCGAGTTCTGGGAAGCGCTCGCGCACGGCCATGCTCATCGTGCTGGCCGTGACGATCCCGAGCGTGAAGACCACGACAGTACAGATCGCGCCGATGAGGGTGGCGATGTCGCCGAGCATCGACACGAAACTCATGCGGAAAGCGTTCTCGGTCTCCGCGCGGACCTCGGCGGAGGTATTGGCGAAAGCGGCGTTGATGCGGTCGATGATACCTGGGACGGCCTCTGCATTCTCGGCGAGGACCCACCAGGCCCCAACCGTGCCCGTGTTGCCCGTGGCTTCGTCGAGGTACTTGTGATCGAAGAAGAGGGAGGTCGAGTCGATCTCGTAATCGTAAATGCCGGAGACGATCAGCTCGAGGTCGCAGGGCCAGACGGAGCCGCGGAGCGTGATGCGGCTGCCGATCTTGAAGTTCTTCTTCTCGGCGAGGTCCCTCCCGACGATGCAACCGGTGCGGGTGGCGATCCAGTTGGCGAGCTGGTCGGCGGGGAGGCGCATGTCGGGGAACATGGCGGCGAACTTGGCGGGATCGACGGCGAATTGCGCGAAGGGCGTGCCCTCCTCAGTGCCGAATTGGCCGCCGAACCACGAGAACGGCGTGACGGCGGCGACCCCGGGGACCCGGGCGATGATGGGCCCTTGTCGCGCGGGCAATTGGACTGTCAGGGAGACCTTATTGCGGACGGCGATGCGCAGGGATGCGCCGATGTCCTCGGGGGGGACGGTGAGTTCGCGCAGGCAGACCAGCAGCGACACGAACAGGAACAGGCATGCCGCGACGCTCAGCACGCAGAGCAGGGCCCGGCGCGTGTTGCGCAGGGCGTTCTTGAGAATGAATGCGCCCAGGTTCACGCGGGGGTTCCTCCTCCCGGCGGCGTTGCCGACTCGCGAATGAGTTCGCCCTTCTCGAGATGGATTATGCGGGAACCGAAGGAGGCGGCCCTGGGGTCGTGGGTGACCATGACGATGGTTTTCCCGGCGGAACCGTTGAGTGTCTGGAGTGTCTCCATGACGGTCGCGGCTGAGTGGGCATCGAGATTCCCCGTGGGCTCATCGGCAACGAGGATGGGGGGATCGGTGACGATGGCGCGGGCGATGGCGACCCGCTGTTCTTGGCCGCCCGACATCTGGCGCGGCAGGTGGCGGCTCCGGTCGGAGAGGCCGACGATATCGAGGGCGGTCTGGACCAATTCGCGGCGGCGCCTCGGGGCGAGGCCGGTGAGGAGCAGGGGCAATTCGACGTTCTCGAAGGCTGTGAGCACGGGGATCAGATTGAAGGTTTGGAATATGAATCCGATGGTGTGGTTTCGCCATTCCGCGAGCTGGGACTCGTTGAGACGTGATACCTCGATATCCCCGACCCAGCACTCGCCCCGCGTGGGGCGATCGATCCCGGCGACAATGTGCAGCAGCGTGGATTTGCCCGAGCCCGATGGACCCATGAGCGCGACGAATTCGCCGGCCGCGATGTCGAGGTCGATGCCATCGAGGGCCGTGACACGGATTTCCCCCTGCTGGTAGATCTTCGTCAGCTCCTTGAGCCGGATGATCGGATCTGACGATGCCATGGGATATAGTTTAGGGGCGGGCCGGGGAGTCACAATAGCGGGTTTGTGCGAAGTGGCTGGAGGCGTCGGTCCCGATGGGCTATGCGTGAATGGATGGCCGGGATGAGTCTTTCGGGGAAATGGATTTCCGTGGCGATCGCGGTGGCCTGTAGCCACGCGCCGTGTCTTGGACTTCAGGTCGAGGTGGAGTCGACCGAGCCGGCGTCGGGCGATGTGCCGCGATTCGGGAAATGGGAGATCGCGTTCGATGTGTCCGGGACGTGGGAGAATCCGTACGACCCGGAGGAGATCGATGTCACCGCGGAGTTCACCTCGGCATCGGGGAAGGTGGCTGTGGTGCCGGGATTTTTCTATCAGGGATTTCAGAACCGCTACGAGGGCGATGACTCGAAGAGGCCGATATTGGACGAGGTGGGCGCGCCCTGCTGGAAGGCGCGGTTCAGCCCGGTGGAGGTTGGCCCCTATTCATGCGTCGTGCGGGCACGGGCGCCGAAAGCCGGATCGGGTGCCGTGGCGGAATCCGGCCGGCTGACATTCCGGTGCGTCGAATCGGGCGCGCCCGGATTCATTCGCGTTTGCCAGAGGAACAAGCGGTATTTCGAATTCGACGATCAGAGGCCGTTTTTTTCCGTGGGGCAGAATCTGCAGAATGACTGGCCGGTTTACAGGCATTCCCGGCTGTTGGCGGAGGGCGGCGCCAATTGTGTGAGGGCATGGACATTTTGCCACTACACGTGGTTGGAATGGACCCCCGCTTCAGGCGTGAAATGGGCGAAACCGGGCGACTGGATACTCTCGTATGGTGGCGCGGGGAAATACAACCAGCGGATCGCGTGGATCGCCGACCGTTGTCTGGAACAATGGGGGCGCGACGGCATCCGAGTGATGCTTTGCCTGGGCAATGGCACCGGCGGTGGCGAACTGAGCAAGGGCGGGGGATACGGATCTTGGGACGGCCACCCCTACAACGTGGCCAACGGGGGCTTTCTGGATGACCCTAAGAAGTTCTGGACCGACGCGAGCGCGCGCAAGCTCTACAAGCAAAGGCTCCGCTACATCGCCGCGCGCTATGGGTACAGCGCCAACATCTGGGCTTGGGAGTTCTGGAATGAACTGGGAGAGGCGACACCGGAAATCGCGGCCTGGCATCGGGAGATGACCGAGTACCTGCGCGGCGTGGATCCGAACGGCCACCTCATGACCAGCAGCACGTGGCAATGGGTGCCGGGACGATTTGCGGCGGTGTGGGACCTCGATGGGATGGGTTTCACGCAGAGCCACATCTACGCGCCGCTGCCGGCCATGGTGGGGCGGATCGGGGCGCACCTAGCCGCGTGGGCGAAACCACACATCGTCGGTGAAGGGGGCGGTCCGGCGACCGATGCGGTTGGCGGCGAGGATGCCCACAAGGACGCGGCAACGGATCCCGATGGCATCGATTTCCACAACTCCCTCTGGGCGCCGGTGATGCTGGGTGCGGGAGGCACGACCCTGCCGTGGTGGTGGCGCCAGCGCATCGAACCCCGCAATCTATTCCCGCAGTACCGCGCGATCGCGAACTTCGTGCGCGACGTGCCATGGGCGACGCGGGCATTCCACCCGTTTCGAGCGGATTCCATCCAACTGTTGGAACAGAAGGGCCGCGCGAGATATTCCCCGGTTCTTGTGGTGCCGCTCGGCGGGGGTTGGGGTCAGCGTGCGGGACGCGCGAGATTCGAGGTGGGACCGGATGGCTCGGTGTCCGGCATCGATGAGTTCGGGGCAGAACTTTTTGGCGGCGGCCGTCAGGCCTGGCGGAATCCGCCCACCCTTGAGGTCAATTTTCCGCAGGCCGGCCAGTTCATCGTCCACGTGGCCGATGCATCGCACGGGATCTTAGAGATCCGCGTCGATGGCACAGTCTCGCTGCGGGAGACGTCGCTCAACGTCCCGAAGAGGGCGGTGAATCGGTCATTCTCGGTGGACGTTGCGGCGGGCCGACACGAGATCCAGTTGGACAATGCCGGGCCGGACTTCATACGGGTTGGGCATGTCATGCTGACCAACTATCGCGATGCGTCGCACTATCCCGATCTGGAGATCTTTGGCGTCCGGGCCGATGACATGGCACTGCTTTGGGCCCACGACCGCTTGAACGAATGGGCCTTTAAGGCAGCGGGCCTATCGGCCGAGAAACCCGTTGGACCGGCAACGGTGAGGATTGGGGGGCTCAAGGATGGACGCTACCGAGTCGCCTGGTGGGATACGTACCAAGGTGTTGTCACTCGGGAGGAAGACGCGGAGTGCGGGGGAGGGTTTCTGGAACTTCGCCTGCCAGCGATCGGGACCGACGTCGCGTGCAAGATTGCGCGCAAGAAGGCGGAATAGGGGATCTACCGCCTTGCACCGCGGCCGCGAGAACCTCGTCTATCACTACGACGACGACGACATGAAAGAACAGCATTCGTCGAGGGAAAAGACCCCTCCGGCCCCAACGACTTCGGCGACTCCATGAAAATGCACTTCGTCCTCTGGCACATCGTCTCCGCACACTTCTCCGCCCCAAAAGCCGCCGCCTAGCCAGGAGGGTTCGGCCCCCCGCAAACCACCAGGGGAGGGACGCCGGCCCCGGCGTCCGCCGCGAAAGACCCCTGCGCCCCTGCGTCCCTGCGGGAGGATTCCTCCCAGCACCCCGCACCTCGCACCTGCGCGCGGGCGTCGCCCGCGCGGCCTTTGACACGCCCCCTGATGCATGGCTGGAGAGACCTACGATCAATACGGGCGCGACGGCGCCAAGTTTGGCATCCTCAAGAGCGAGGGCGAGGCCATCGAGGCCGCGCTGGGGCTTTCGCCCATCTCCTACAAATGCAAGCCTGGGCTGCCGCTGAACAAGCGCGGCAAGGACTTCCGCGCCCGCAACGTTGCCCGCGCCATCTGAGGCCAGGAAACGAACCACGAAGGGCACGAAGATCACGAAGCACCCGCGGCCCCTTCGTGTCCTTCGTGCCCTTCGTGGTTAAACCCGCGCGAATCCAGTGCCGCTTGACACGGATGAATTAGGTTCTTTCGGAAAAATAGTGGCTTCCGACGGAGCGATGACGAAATGGATGCGGGTGCGCGGCGCGCGACAATGCACGGCATCTCACAGAGATGCCCTACAAAACTTGTAGGCCGCCTGTGCCAGGCGGCTCGGCTCAGAGGTTTTGAGACACGCTCGGGGCCGGCGTCCCTCCCAGACTTGGGCAAAGCCGCCCCGGTCGGTTCTTCCTGCCTTGCTGAGTTCCAGATTGCCTGGGGATGGGGTCGGTCACGGTGGGCAGCGACCGAAATCCGGGGAAAAAAGCTGGTGGCTGGGGCCGGGATCGAACCGGCGACACACGGATTTTCAGTCCGTTGCTCTACCAACTGAGCTACCCAGCCCTCGGCGGGCGCAAACAATTATGATGCACCTATTGGATGAGGTCGCAAGCCGGAACTTTGGATCGGCGCTTGGGGATTCGCGGGCGGGAAGTCTTGGTGTCATTCGTCCCACGCGGCGGCGGGGCGACAAGCGCCCCTCTATCCGGCGAAGAGCTTGAGGAACAGGCGCTCGAGGACGAGGGCCTCTTGAATCGGGCGGGAGAGGTCGCGGTTTGCTTCTTCGATGGCGAGGGCGCTTCGGCGGTCGGAACCGAGGGCCGTGGCGAGGAAGGCGAGCGCGTCGCGGCGTTCGCGGATGTAGTCGGTCTGGGCCTGGGCGGCGAGTTCCTTCTCCAATGCGTCGAGGGCCTCGCCCTCGAGGCCATCGGTGCGGGCCTGGCGGACGTGTTCCTTGGCGCCGCGCTCGAAGCGTTCTTTGGTGATCGCGAGGTAATCGCCGAGCGAGTTGAGGCAGCGGTAGCCGGCGATGGGGTCGGTGCGGTCGGCCGTCGCGAGCATCTCCAGGGTGGGGCGGAGGTCTTCGGGCGGGTCGGGGGCACCGTCGCCCCGGATGCGGATGGTGAGGCAGCGCGAGCGGATGGTGGGAAGCAGGAGGTCTGGGGCGGCGGTGAGGAGGAGGATGACGGTGCGGCGTGCGGGCTCCTCGAGGGTCTTGAGGAATGCGTTCGCGGCCTGTGGGAGGAGGCGGTCGGCCTCGGAGACGATGGCAATTTTCCATCCCCCGAGGCTGCTGGTCTGGTAGAGCGAGGCGAGGAGTTGGCGGATTTGTTCGATCCTGATCTGGCGCAGCTTTGAGAGGGGAGAAACGCGGAAGACATCGGGGTGGCCTTCGGGATCTCGGCCGAGCAGGTCCTTGAGCCAGGGGCGTATGACCGTGGCCTCGGAGCGATTGACGTCGCCGACGATCAGGTAGGCGTGGGCCACGCGCTGGTCGGCGAGGCATCGGCGCATGCGGTCGAGGGCTTCGCCGGGCTCAAAGGACATGGCGGACTTCCTCCCAGATGCGCGCGGCAACCTCATCGGGCGGGCCTTCCGCCGACACGATGCGGACGCGCCGGGGCTCGGCGGCGGCGAGGGCGCGATAACCCTCGGCGACGTTTCGATAGAATTCGGCGGGCTCGGCCTCCATGCGGTCTTCTGGGCCGCCGGCGGGCCTGGGGCGGCGCATCGCGCGCAGCCGAGCCTTTTCCGGGTCCATGTCGAGCACGAGCGTCAGGTTTGGGAGGGTATCCCCGACGGCCAGGGTGTGGACGTGCTGGACGAGTTGGTGCGGCAGGCCCCGGGCGATGCCCTGATACATCGTGGAAGAGTCGAGAAAGCGGTCACAGATGATGAGGGTGCCGGCCGCGAGGGCCGGCCGGATCACGTCGCGGACGAGCTGGGCGCGGCTTGCGGAGAAGAGGAGGAGTTCGGCCTCGGGGCACATGCCCCGGCTGGCGGCATGGAATTTGAGCAGGTGGCGGATTTCCTCGCCTAGCGGGGTGCCTCCTGGTTCCCGGGTTTCGATGACGGGGTGGCCCGCGTCGCGAAGGCGACGGGCGAGGATGGCCGCCTGCGTGCTTTTGCCGCAGCCCTCGGAGCCCTCCAGCGTGATGAATCGGCCGGTCGTCACAAGAAAATGCGTTGCAAAAGCCTCTTTCCAGCGATGTGCGTCGTTTGTTATAAGCCGTTGATGTCCGAAATGCAAAGAACTCTCGCCAAGAGCGCATCGTTGTCCGGTCCGGCCCTTCACACGGGCAATGACGTGACGCTCACGCTATGTCCGGCCGCCGAAAACACCGGGTACGTCTTCCGCCGGACGGACCTGAAAGACGAGCCGACCATCCGGGCGATCGTGGATAACGTGAAGCACGTTGAGCGGGCCACGACGATCGGGGAGGGGAACATCAAGGTGCAGACCGTCGAGCACGTCCTCTCGGCGCTGCGCGGGATGGGGGTGGACAATGCGGTGATCGCGATGGATTCCAACGAGCCGCCGATCTGCGACGGGAGCGCGGCGCCGTACGTCGATCTGATATCCAAGGCTGGCGTGGTGGAGCAGGCGGCGCGCCGGGAGTATTTCGAGGTGCGGGCGCCCGTATGGGTGAAGAGCGAGGATGGCGGCGTGGCGGTGGCGCTTCCCAGTGACGGTTTCGAGGTTTCCTGCACCAACGTGACACACACCGGTTTCCACACGCAGTTCGCGCGGTTCTGGATGAAAGCGGGCGCCTACGAGAAGGAGGTGGCGCCGGCGCGGACCTTCGTGTTCTACGAGGAGGTCAGCCCCCTGTTGGAGAAAGGGCTGATCAAGGGCGGTAGCCTTGAGAATGCCGTGGTCATCCGAGGCGAGGCGATCCTGACCCGGGAGCCGGCGCGATTCCCGAACGAGTTTGCGCGGCACAAGGTGCTGGACATCATGGGGGATCTGGCGCTTTTCCCGAAGCCGCTCAAAGCGCATGTGGTGGCGGTGCGCACGGGCCATGCGCTCAACGTGGAGCTATCGCGCGCGCTGATGCGGGAGCTGAAGCTGCGGGAGGCGCAGAGGTTCCCGGTCGAGCACATACCGAGGGGGGAAATGGGTCTCGATATCAACGAGATCATGCAGATTTTGCCGCACCGCTACCCGTTCCTGCTGGTGGACAGGATCGTGAATTTCGAGGGGAACAGCAAGGCGGTGGGCCTCAAGAACATCACGATCAACGAGCCATTCTTCCAGGGGCATTTCCCGGGGAAACCGGTGATGCCGGGGGTGCTCCAGATCGAGGCGATGGCGCAGGTGGCGAGCCTGCTGCTGCTCCGGAGGAGCGGGGACGCGGGCAAGCTGGGGCTCTTCATGAGCGCGGACAAGGTGAAGTTCAGGAGGCCGATTTTACCTGGCGACACGATCGTGATTCAGGTGGAGCTGACGAAGGCGCGGGGGAGTGTTGGTCGGGCTTACTGCCAGTGTGTGGTCAAGGGCGAGGTGGCCTCCGAGGGTGAACTGACGTTTGGTTTCCAGGAGTTCTGAGAGGGCCATGGCGAATCAGATTCATCCGACAGCCGTGGTGGACCCCGGGGCCGAGCTGGGCGACGGGATCGAGATTGGGCCGTACTGCGTCATCGGGGCCGGGGTGCGCCTCGGGGATGGCTGTCGGCTGGTGGCGCACGTGGTGGTGCAGGGTCCATCAGAGATTGGCCCCGAGAACGAATTTCACCCCTTCGCGTCGATCGGGGGCCGGACGCAGGCCATCCGCTATGGGGGAGAGCCGACGCGGCTGCAGATCGGGCGGGGCAATTGTTTTCGCGAGTCCGTGACGATCAACCGGGGCAACGGGCCCGGCGACGCCACCGTGATCGGGTCGCACAATCATCTGCTGGCCTACGCGCACGTCGGGCACGACTGCCGCGTGGGGGACCACTGCGTTTTCTCGAACTGCGGGACGCTGGGCGGGCACGTGGTGGTGGAGGACAGGGTGACGATCGGCGGCCTGAGCGCGGTGCACCAGTTCTGCCGGCTGGGGCGGTTCGGGTTCATTGGCGGCTGCGCGAAGGTCGAGCAGGATCTGCCCCCGTTCATGCTGGTGGACGGCAATCCGGCCTGCGCGCGCGGCGTGAATTCCGTCGGCATGCAGCGGCAGGGGCTATCCGAGGAGACGATCAAGCGGATGAAGGCGGCCTTCAAGCTCCTCTATCGCAGCGGGCTGAATACCTCTCAGGCGGTGCAACGGATCGAGGGGGAGCTTGGGCCTTGTCCCGAGATCGGCCACCTGCTGGCGTTTATCCGGGCTTCGGAGCGCGGGATCATCCATTAGCCCGGATATTTCACAGCCTTGCGGGCTGTGAAATTCCGGGTTGGGCCGCCGCCTACTCGTGGATGAGGTCGGCCGGGGTGTGCTCTCCGGCGAGGAGCAAGACGAGCACGATGCCAAGGGCGATCCGGTACCACGCGAAGGGTGTGAAGGTGTGGCTCCGGACGAATTTCAGGAGCCATTTGACGACGATGAAGGCGGAAAGCATGGAGATGATGAAGCCGACGACGAGATCGCCGGTGAGGCGCTCGTCGAACTGGCCGGCCTGCTGGGCCTCGAGGGCGGCGTAGGCACTGGCGGCGAACATCGTTGGGATGCTCAGAAGGAACGAGAATTCGGTGGCGGCGGGCCGTGACATCCCGCAGAACATGGCGGCGATGATCGTGGCCCCGGAGCGAGATGTTCCGGGGAAAACGGCCGCGAGAATCTGGGCGACGCCGACCCAGACCGCCGTTGACCACGTGAGTGTCTCGGTGGGCTGGTGGTGCTTGAGCAAGCGCTCGGCGAGGAAGATGAGCAGGGCGCCGATGACCAGGGCTGACACGACGGGCTCGAGCACCTCGGGCAGCTTGATGCCGAGCAACTTTCTGGCGACGAGGCAGCCCACCATGGTCACCGCGAACGCGACGCACAGCTTCAGGACGTAGTCGCGGTTCTCGGGCCGCGTGAAGCTGATGCAGAGGGCGAGCAGGCGGCGCCAGTAGATGGCGACGACGGCCGAGACCGCGCCTGCCTGGATGATGATATTGAATGCGTCGGCCTTGGCCTCGAAGAAGTGCTGTGCGATGAGGAGATGGCCCGTCGAGGAGATGGGGAGGAATTCGGTGACGCCCTCGAGAATGCCGTAGAGTATGGTGAGGAAGCTTTCGGACACGGGTGGTATCTCCTTCGAAACCTAGATCACTGCTGCTGGGAGAGCCGCTCGAGTGCGACCATGGCCTTCTCGTTCCCCTGTTCGGCGGCCTTCTGGTAGTATTCCTTCGCGAGGCTGATATTCGCTTCGACCCCATATCGGCCATGCTCGTGGTAAACGCCGAGGAGATACTGTGATTCGGGGCGGCCGGCGTCGGCGGATTTCTTGATCCGCTGGACGTACGCGGCCACGTCCTCTGCCTTCTGGTGGTCCATGGCGTCTTCGGCCTCACTCTTGGGATCTTTCAGTTTTCCTTCGACGCGCTCGGCCGCGATGACGGCCTGCTCGTGGCCCTGGTCGGCCGCGAGCTTGTAGAAATTGAGGGCGGCCTTGAGGTCCTTGGTGATGCCGCGGGTACCGTACTCGTGGAGGTAGCCCATCCAGTATTGGCCGATCGGATCGCCCTGGCTGGCGCGATCCCTCAGATTATCCGGCGTATCGGGCGGATCGAGAGGGGAGCGATAGCCACCGTTGTGGGCCGTGTCGGATTCGGGCGCGGCGGCGGGCGCGCTTGGGTTGGCCGCGTGGTTCTCGGAGACCGACTCTTTGAGCGGGTCGAGTCGGCTGCACCCGGCCAGTGCGATGGCTAAGGCGAGTGCAGCGGTGGCGGCTGTGGCGGGTGCTTGGGCCCAGATCATGTCGGGAATATTGGGCGACGTGTGGCGGGCGTCAATTCGCAAGCGCGATTGATCTTGCGGCCGTTTGGCCTAAATGGGTTGTTGGAGGGCGACTTTGGGTCTGGCGCATCTGCCGATCGCGGGTTGTCCGGTTCCGGTAAAGTGGGTGGCGCCGGAGACGCCAGGGCGACGGCAATATCTGAGATGTCACGACTTAGGACAAGGGCGACGTGCTTGGCGGGGCTGATTGGCCTCGCGGTGCCCTCGTTTCCGGGCGCCGGGCGGGCGCTGGATGCGGGCGGGGCGTCGCAGGTCGTGCGGGATGCGATGTCGGTGGCGGGGTTGACCGAGGCGGACCTCGGGTTCAAGAAGGACGTTGTTCGCGACGAGAATCTGTCCCCGATGGTGCGTGGGCTGATGTCATCGCCACTGGGGTTATTTGGATTTGCGGAGTTGCTGGAGGCCGAATTTGCGCGGCCGCCGTGGGGACGTGCGGGGGCAGGTCGCACGCGATGCGCCGTGAGGGATTGGGGCCGGGTGCCGGCGGGAATGCGGCCGGCGGTGCAGGGCTTGCTGGACGAGCTTTTGTGGCGCAGGGGGCGCGTGGAATCGATGGTTCGGCGCGTGGGCGCCAGGGAGCGGCTTGAGGGCACGCGGGTGCTGGCGGTGGAGAATTTCCTGTTGGAGCGGAAGCCGGCGTCGTTTGCGCGCTGGGCGGGATTCACGGGTGGGGCAGGGCCCCTCCGGGATCTCATCGCGCGGGCCGGCAACCTCGACGTGGGACCGGCGGAGTGGATCTCTGCCCAGCTCGAGGCGAGCCGCGGCGTAACCTTGGGCGAGTGGCGGGCGGAACTTGAGGGTGTCCTTTCGGCCGTGTGGCGTTTTGTTGGGTCGTTCAGGGAGACGGGGGGCGATTTTGCCGCGTTTGATTTGGAGACGCCGCTGGGCGTGATCCGCATTGGGGGCCGGGGTCCGGACCGCCATCCGTCGGGACGGGCGCTTATAATCGATCTGGGCGGTGACGACGTGTACGAGGGGGCGGGAGAGTCCGACGGTTTGCTGGGGCGGCCTTTGAGCGTGGCGATTGATCTGGGGGGCGATGACCGATACAGGAATGGGGCGCTCGGGCTGTGGGGTGTGGGGGTCATCTGGGACGAGCGGGGTGACGACAACTATACGGGGGGCGATGGTTCGCTGGGATCTGGGATCTTCGGCGCGGGCGCGCTTGTGGACAGGGCCGGGGCCGATCGCTACGCGGGCGACACGATAACGCAAGGCGCGGGCATCTTCGGATGGGGCATGGTGGTGGACGAGTCAGGGGTGGACACCTACGAGGCGGCGTTGCAGGGCCAGGGATTTGCCGGAGTCAACGGGTGTGGCCTGTTGCTGGATCGGGCGGGGTCGGACAGGTACAAGGCTGGGGGGAAATACCCGGATCTGGGTCGGTTTCCCGACAAGACCCAATCCTTGAGCCAGGGGTTCAGCATCGGCTATCGGCCCTTTGCGCCAGGTGGGCTTGGCGTCCTCATGGATGGGGGCGGCGACGACAGGTATGAATGCGAGGTCTACGGGCAGGGTTGCGGGTACTGGTACGCTTGTGGCGCCCTTATCGATGGGGGCGGAAACGACGAGTATTTGGCCCACCAGTATTCTCAGGGCAGCGGCATCCACCTGAGCGCCGGCCTTCTCAGGGACAGGGGCGGAAACGATAAGTACGTCAACCGCGGCGGGCTGTCGCAGGGCGGGAGCCACGATTTTGCGGTCGGGTTGATCTGGGATGGTTCTGGGGACGACAGCTATTCGGCGGACAGCGGATCGCAGGGCTGCGCGATCAACAATGCGGTGGGCATTCTTCTGGATGAGGCGGGCGGCGACCGGTATCGGCTGGGGGAGACGGGGCAGGGCCAAGGCGACGGCGAATTTACGGATCGGCGGGGCGCGGGAAGCGTGGGGATACTCGCGGATCTTGGCGGGGGCGACTCCTACAGCACGGGGCTGGCAGAGGGCCATTATCGCACGCGGAATGACATCGGGGTGGCGGCGGACGCGGCATCCGTCGCGCAGTTGCGCGAATGGAGGAGGCCATGGGCGGACAGCCGGGCTCGGTCGTGGCGTCCCTCTCCAGGCCGCTTCGATCCCGCCTCGGTGGGGACCAAGGACAGGGGGCGCGCCCGGATCCCGGGGCCGCCGGTGTCGATAGCGAATCTGCGTTTTGGCAGCATCGAGTCGACGGAACCGGCAGATCCCCCGGTCGACAGGCAGCGGATCATTGCGATGGGAGGGGGCGCGGAGGTGGAGGAGCTCATGCTGCGCGCCGGTCGGGTCGGCGACGCGCCATGGAAACTGCGCGACAGCCGCGAGGCCATGCACAGGTTGGAGGCCATACCGGCGTCGAAGTACGCGTCGGTGGTGCCGTGGGTTTTGCGCCGGGATGCGGGCAGCCGGGTGCTGGTCGACAATTTGCTGGAGAAACATGGGCGGGAGTGTCTTCCGGTCCTGCGGAGCCTGGCCCGGAGCCCGTGGCCGGACGTGAGGAATCTCTGCATCTACTGGCTTGGGCGCTATGGGGCATCGGCCGATGCCCAGATTGCGGCGGCGTGCCTGCGAGAGGAGAGATCCGCGCCCGCATCGCTCCTTGCCCTGTCGCGCTTGGGCGGCGCCGGCTTCGAAGACCGCGTCGCGCCTTTCCTCGGGAGCGATCGGGGATTGGAGCGCGCGCTCGCCGTGCGAATCCTCGGGCGTGTGCCCGGCGCGGATTTCCGCAGGGTCATTCCGATGTTGGACGATCCGGACTGGAACGTGCGCCGCGCGGCGGTCGAGGCCCTTTCGCGCGGGGGGCGCGCTGCCTCCAGGTCGTTGGCCTCGATGCGGTCCGCCCTGGGGCCGATCGGCAAGTTTTGGGCGGACAAGGTGGGGTCCCGCGAGTGAGCGAGGGCGGCGAGAAGGGCGCCGGGGGTCGGCCCAATGTGGTGCTGATCGGGATGATGGGTTCTGGCAAGAGCGCGGTCGGGCGACGCCTGGCAGACTGGCTGGGCGTCCGGCTGAACGACATCGACGCGACCATCGAATATGAGATGGGGCGGAGCATCGCGAAGATATTCGAGGAATGGGGAGAGGGACATTTTCGCGAGGTGGAGAGGGAGACGATCGCCCGGGCGGTGCGCGACAGGCCCTGTGTCATCGCCACCGGTGGTGGCGCGTTCGCCGACCCCGTGAATCGGGCGACCCTCAAGTCGGATGGCGGGGTCGTGATCTATCTCAGGGCGTCGCCCGAGCGGCTCGCGGCGCGGGTCAGGCACGCGCACAAGAGGCCACTGCTCTTTGACGCGGATCCGCTGCTTCGGATCCGCGAGCTTTTGGCCCAGCGCGAGGCAACCTACCTCGAGGCCGATCACGTCATCGACGCGGACGCACTTTCCCTGGATCAGACCGTCGCCCGTATCCTCGAGTTGCTCAATCCGGGGGGCTGAAGTTTCATCTTCCCCGGCGGTGGGCGGGGGCGTAAGTTCTGAGGCCCTATGGGTGCGAGCTTCTGTGTTTTTGCGGCGGAATCGATATCGGAGAAGGGTCTTGAGATGCTGGGTCGCGGGGGATCGATCGAGGTCGTCCGGGCGGCTGATCTGAAGACGGATGCCGAGAAGGCGGCGGTCTTGGCCCGGATGGATGGCCTGCTGGTCCGGAGTGCGACGAAGGTGACGGCGGACTATTTGTCGAAGGCCCCGCGGCTCAAGGCGGTGGGACGGGCGGGCGTCGGCGTGGACAACGTGGATGTCGAGGCGGCCACCGCGAGGGGCATCCTGGTGATGAACACGCCCGGGGGGAACACGATTTCGACTGCGGAGCACGCCCTGTCGCTGATGTTCGCGATGGCGAGGAACATCCCGCAGGCCGACGCGAGCATCCGCGCGGGGAAGTGGGACAGGAAGCATTTCGAGGGCGTGGAGCTCTATGGCAAGACGCTCGGCATCATCGGCATGGGCCGCATCGGAGGCGAGGTCGCGCGGCGGGCGATCGCCCTGGGGATGCGGGTCCGGGTCTATGATCCTTTTCTGTCGCTGAGCCGCGCGCGCACGCTCCAGGTGGAGATCGCCGAGAAGTTGGAGGACCTGCTGCCCGACGCGGATTTCATCACATTGCATTCGCCGCTGACGGACGAGACGCGGGGCATACTGAACGGCAAGACGCTCGCGAAGTGCAAGAAAGGGGTGAGGATCATCAACTGCGCGCGCGGCGGGCTGGTCAAGGAGGCCGACTTGGCCGAGGCGCTCAAGAGCGGGCAAGTGGCGGCCGCGGCCCTCGATGTTTACGAGAAGGAGCCGCCGCCGGCCGACTGGCCTTTGCGCGCGCTGCCGAACCTCGTGCTGACCCCGCATCTCGGGGCATCGACGCAGGAGGCGCAGGAGAGTGTTGGGGTGGAGGTGTGCGAGCAGATGGAGGACTATCTGCTCAACGGGGTCGTGAGGAACTCGGTCAATCTGCCGAGCGTGGATGCCAAGACGATGGGCATTCTTCGACCGTACCTCGATCTGGGGCAGAAGCTGGGGCGCCTCTTGGCGCAAGTCGGCCCGAAGCGCGCCGAGCACCTGACCATCCGCTACTACGGCCCGATCACGGAGCACTCGACGGCGCCGGTCACTCGGGCGATCCTCCAGGGGTTTTTGAAGGACGCGGCGGGTGGCGAGGTCAACCAGATCAACGTCATCCGGTTTGCGCAGACCCTGGGCCTGGAGTTTCGGGAGACAAAGATCCGCGAGCACTGCGCCTTCTCGGAACTGGTCGAGGTCGTGGCGACCGCCGGGGGGGAAGAGGTATCGGTGGCGGGCACGTTTTTTGCGTCGCATCCGCGGCTCGTCCGGTTCAACGGGCTTTCGGTGGAGGCGAACACGGAGGGCGTGCTGTTTTTCGTCGAGAACCGCGACCGTCCCGGGATCGTTGGTTGGATCGGCACGATCCTGGGTCGCCACCATGTGAACATTGCGAACATGTCGCTGTGCCGCTCGGAGCGAGGGGGGACGGCGCTGACGGTGCTACAGCTCGATAGCGCGCCACCCGAGGGGGCACTGGGCGAAATCCGCAAGGAATCAGATGTCGTGTCCGTGCGCATGGCGCACCTAGGGTAGGGGGCGCGCCGACCCGGGTTCTCCGCGGCCGGACAGGGCCGCCCCCGGCGCGCCGGGGCGGCGCTAGCCAGAGCCGTCCACGCTCCGGATTATTCATGGTGAAACTTCTGGGGGCGGAGCCGAAGCCGATGGCCCCGGCCCGCGCTTCGCGCGCTGACAAAGCGGTGGCGTCGTCCGGCGGTTGCCGGACTCTGCCACCGCAGTCCAAAACCCTCCCGGCCCGGATCCTGGGTCGGGGTACGAGCCGCGCCCGCGAACAGCGCCCGAAGATTCTGGCTAACGGAGCGCCTCTTGGACGGCGCGGTAGCAGGGTTTGGGTGTGTACTCGCGATCGAACAAGAGACCATCGGCACCTCCCTTGACGAATTCGGGCATGTTGAGCCAGCTGTGCCTGTCGGTGACGCCCCACCAGAAGACCCCGGCGCAGCCGCTGATGGCACGCGCGGCCCGCACCATTTCGCCGCAGAGCTTGGACTGGGCGGCCAATTTTTCCGGTGTGACGGGGGGTGGTATGGCGAAGTCGGCCTCCGTGATGAACACCTTCAAGCCGGCGGAGGTGAAACGCCGGGCGTTTTTGCGGAAGTCGTCGAAATCGAACCTCAGGCCTTTGATGTGGAATTGGAAACCCACGGCATCGATGGGGGTGCCGCCGCGCTTGAGCTCGCGGGTCATCTTGAGGATGGCATCCGCCTTGGCGCCGGAATGCTCCGCGCCGTAGTCGTTGTAGACGAGGATGCAATCCCGGTCGGCCTGGCGGGCGAACCGGAACGCCAGATCGATGTAATCGGGGATGCCATCGTGGTTGTCGTCGCCCAGGCTCTTTTTCCAGAAGGAGTCGCGGAATTTCCCGTTGTCGCCCATGGCCTCGTTGACGACATCCCAGAGGGCGATGTCTTCCTTGAAGTGGGCGACGATCGTGGTGACGTGGTTGCTGAGGGCCGAGATGAGTTCGGGGCGGGTCCACGAGGCGCCCTCGAGCCAGTCGGGATTTTGCTGGTGCCAGACGAGGGTGTGGCCATGCACGGCCATCCGGTGTTCTTTTGCGAATGCGACGAAACGGTCGGCGGGTCCGAATTGGAACGTATCGCGCCGTGGCTGAAGGGAGTCGGGCTTCATCTGGTTCTCTGGCGTCAGGGCGTTGAAATGTCCCGATAGAGCGCGGGTGTACTCGGCGGCGTCGGGGGCGGCCCAGAAATTATTCATGGCCGCGGCACCTATGAGCAGTTGTCGGGAACCAGGCAGGGAGCGGAGCGGCGGGTCTGGGTCGGCGGCAAGGCATGGCGATGCGGACAGGGCTAATGCTGCCGCGAGCAGGGTGACCGGGTCTGGCGTTCTCACGCCGTGCAGGCTAGCAGCCTGTCGGACTTAGGAAAGTCCGACAGGCTGCTAGTAGGCAAAACCGTCTAGCACTTAACTGGTTGCGATACATGAGGAACAAGGGAATCGCTCGTTCACCACCCTGAGTTCTGGACCGAACATCTTGTCTAACTCGTTCACCTTCAGATAAACAGGCGGTTTTTTCAGAGGAATCTGTCGGCCTAAGTCCGACAGATTCCTAGGGGGCCGGTCGGGATTTCGCGAGAGTTTCGAAACGAACCGGGAGTGCGATGGCGTCGCGGAGGCGGCGCAGGAATTCGGGCCGCGGGATCGAGATGGCGCCAAGGGCCATGAGCAGTGGCGAAGCAACCTGGGCGTCGATGAGGGTGAAACCCTGGGCGAGCAGCAATTCCGACAGGGAATGAAGGGCGAATTTGGAGGCATCGGGTTCCCGATGGAACATGGACTCCGCGAAGAATGCGCCGCCGATGGCCAGGCCGTACAGGCCACCGGCGAGGTGATCGTTTTGCCAGGCCTCGACGGAATGGGCGTGCCCAAGGCGGTGGAGCCGGCCATAGGCGCGGGCGACCGCGCCAGTGATCCATGTCCCCGATTGGCCTGGCCGAGCGGCCTTTGCGCAGCCGCGGACCACATCGGCGAAGCAGGTATCGATTCGGCACTCGAATCGTTTGGACATGAGGGTGCGGCGGAGGCTGCGATTAACGCGCACCCCGCCGGGCTCGAAGATGCAGCGCTGGGGGGGTGAGTACCATGTCATCGGCTGGCCCTCGCCCCAGGGCCACGGGAAGATCCCGTGCCGATAGGCCTCCAGCAGTCGCGATGTGGACAGGTCGCCGCCCACGGCCAGCAAACCGTCAGATTCTGCCTCCTCGGGATCCGGAAAAGCGACGCTCTTGCCAAGAACGTGAATAGGCACGGCAGGCAGTGTGGGCCCCCCAGAGCCGGGAGTCAAAGGCGAGATCGCGGTTGACACACAAGCTATTGTGGTGTAGCAACAGGGATGAGGGCGCGACCACAACTGGTTGTGTTTGACGAATGAAGTGCCCAAAATGCGGCGTCCTCGATGACAAGGTGGTGGATTCCCGGTTATCGCGGGATGGGGCCAGCATCCGTCGGCGTCGCGAGTGTTTGGCGTGCTCGTTTCGGTTTACGACGTACGAGGGCATCGAATCGCAGGACGTGCGGGTCATCAAGTCGGATGGCCGCTACCAGCCGTTTGACCGGCAGAAGCTGCTCAACGGGATGATGCGCGCCTGCGAGAAACGGCCGGTGAGCAAGGAGCAGATCGAGGCCGCGGCGCTGGAGATCGTCAACGAGCTGGAGCGGGAGTACGACAACGAGATTCCGGCGCGGGTGATCGGGGAGGCGGTGATGCGCAAACTGCGGGAACTGGACGAGGTGGCGTACGTTCGATTCGCATCGGTGTACCGGCGGTTTGAGGACATCGGCGAGTTCGAGCAGGAGATCAAGAGCATGCGGGCGACGAGGGTCCGATGATCGCGAACGAGAACTATCTGCCGATGATCGATCACGGGGGGCGCCGGCTTGTGCCGCTGGATGGCGCATGGCTGGCCGAATCCATCTTCAACGTGGCCAAGGGTCACGGCCATTCGGCCTGGTGGGCCCAGCAGGTCGCCAAGGTCATCATCGACTATCTGGAGAACGACGGTCCGGGAATGGTCATCTCGGCCGATGACATCCGCACGACGGTCTGCCATGTTCTCCGGAAGATTGGGGCCGAGGACGTGGCGGGGTCTTTCGAGACGCTGCCGCCGCGGATACGGATCTCGCTGGCGACGCTCGCGCGGGAGGCGCGGCCGGGATTCGAGCTGGCGTTTTTTGATCGGCTCCGGCGATCGATCGAGCACGGGATGGGCGGCGACGTGAGCTGCCTGGTGTTCACCGGGATGAAATCGGCGGTGAAATACCTTTCGGGGCTTCGCCGCTGGAGGCGCAGGTGCAGGGAGCTCGAGTCCGAGATCCTGTCCCATATCGAGGGTGTCGTGGCCTCGGCGGGCCGGGGCCGAGAAGTGCGCGTCCTCGTCGTGTGACCGGGGCGCGAGGTTGGGGTTTTCTATCGGGGCAAGGAGGCGACCATGGGCGAGGAATCGATTTTTTTGAAGATAGCCAAGGGCGAGATACCGGCGAAGATCGTTCATCAGGATGACGAGGTCGTGGCATTCCGCGACATATCGCCGCAGGCGCCGGTGCACATCCTGGTTATTCCGCGGCGCGTGATCGTGCGGATTGACGCGGCGGGGCCCGGGGATGGCGATTTGCTCGGGAAGTTGCTTTTGGTGGCGCGCGAGGTCGCGCGGAGGGAGGGGATAGACAAGACGGGCTATCGGCTGGTGATCAATAATGGCCCCGACGCGGGCGAGGCGGTGCCGCACCTGCACGTGCACGTGTTGGGTGGCCGGAAGATGGCCTGGCCGCCGGGCTGATCGCTGCGGCGGTCTCCCTTGGGATCGTGCGGGAACCGGTGCTTTTTTTATCATTGCCCGCTGGTGCGGGCGCAACCTGGGTGCGCTGTGGCGGATGGCAACAAGCGGGCGATCCGGACCATGGCGTGATCGGCCGGGTCGCGGTCAGGTGCCGCGGCCGCGGCGTGCCCGCGCCTCCTCGCGGAATGCCGCCGGCGTGGTGCCGAGGAATTGTCGGAAGACGGCGGTCATGTGCTGCACGGTGCGGAAGCCCGATCGGTCCGCCACCTGCTTGATTGGCAGATCCAGGGCGCTCAAGAGGCGTCGGGCGGTCTCGAGCCGGACGCGGCGTATCTCGTCGTGGATTGTTCGGCCGACCGCGTATTTGAACCGCGTCTGGAGGGTCGATCGGGAGATGTCCAACGCGCTCGCGACATCGGCGATCTTGATGCCCTCGCAGGCGTGCGCGCGGACATGGGCGAGGGCCGCCGAGGCGAGATTGTCTTGCACGGCGATGATGTCAGAGGAGCGTCGTTCCGTGATTCCGGCAGGGGGGACGATGCGGACGCCGGGGGGGGGTTGTTCGCCGCGCATCAGTGCGTCGAGCAGGGCGGCCGTGTCGCGGCCGATCTGGCGACCCGACTGATCGATGCTCGAGAGGGTCGGCTGGCAGAGTTCGCACACCAGCGGATCGTCATCGGCGCCGACGATTGCGACATCTTCGGGGACTTTCACGCCCAGGTGGTGGCAGGCTTCGAGCACCTGCCTGGCGCGCCTGTCATTGGCCGCCATCAGGCCCACGGGTCGCGGAAGGATTCGGATCCAGTCGGCCAGCGTGCGATGGATGGTCGGCCAGGGTTCGGCGGCGCCGTTTGGGCTAAACGTCTGGCATGGGACGTTGGCCTCGGCGGCCCGGTGGGCGAAGGCCTCGGCGCGCGGGGCGGACCAGGCCTGGTCCTCTTCGCTGCAGTACCCGCAGAAGGCCATGTGGCGGAAGCCGCGTTGCAGGAAATGGTCGGCGCCCATGCGGCCCACCGCCGCATGATCGGCGGCGACGCAGTGAACGCAGCGGTCACAGGAGGGATTCCCCGTCCAGGTGCCGCCGAATGCCACCAGGGGCACGCCCCAGTGGCCGGTCCCATTTGTCGCCTTGAGAATGTGACATGAACAAATCACCCCATCCGCGGGCCAACCCTCGAAGTCCGGGGGCTGTTTATTGGCGCACTTGCCCTCGTGGAAGAACAATTGCCAGGCGGATTGTGCCCGGGCGAAATCCGCGATGCCCTGGGTGATCTTCATGTCCGAGGCCCGCATCGGGTCGTAGATCAGAATCACTCTCTTGGGCCGTTCTTGGACGTGGGCGCGGGTCCGCGAATCATGGGCTTGGCGCCGGGGCTTCTTTGGCACCTGGCGCCCCTTCTGTGGGGAAGCGACTGTCGCAGCAGGTCGGCGTGTCGGGTGCTCGGCGTTGCCCGGCGTCTGCGGAGACGCGACGGCGCCGACAGCGGGAATGGATTCCGGTTGCTGGGGCGAATCGACCGCGTTCGTGGGACTCGATCCCTGCGATTTCGCGTCCGATTCCGCTCCTGATGCTCTCGAAGTATCCATCACTTTCGGTCGGGCGATCTCTTGCGCCACGCAATTAAGAATCTCAATGTCGGAACGCCGTTGTTCCGCTTGTCCGCTTGTGTCTTGGCGGGGAAGGCCAATGAAGGGCGCATGGGGACAGCGAACAGGCCTGGCAACACCCTTAAAAGATGTCCTGCAAACACTTTGATAATTCCTATATCGATTTTGCAGCCCAGAAAAAGGACAAAATTTCATGTACTTAAGGTTATATGGGGGGGACGGACAAAGGCAGGGGCAGGGCTGTCATTTCATCAAGGAAAAGCGAGTGGGTGCGGTTATTTCCGTGGAACTCAAGGGGATGAAATCTGCCGTGCTGCCCACGGGGCAGGGCCGACCGGGTCGAAGTGCAATCGATCATCTGGACGGATATTTTTGTAAAGGGAAGGGGCACTTTTGTGTATCACCCGATCGGGTGATAGGGGATAGGGCCCTTTGACTGCTCATGAGGCCGCGGATTCTTTCCAGCAGGAGGGTGGGAGGCCAATGAGACGCTGCCCGTCGAAAGACCCACACAACAGCCGCATTGGGTATGGGAGAGACGTCGGCCGACGGCGTCTCAAAACGTTAATGTCCCGTGGGATCAACGGAGATCAGCGCCCAACAAGCAACATCGACACCCTTCGATGGATGCGCCATGCGCGCATCCTGGGCAGGGCCCGCGGCCTCGCGGGCCGGGTTGGCCCGGGCGTTTCGCGGCTGGTGAATCGCGGACGCCGGGGACGGCGTCCCTCCCAACTGATACTGGAACGCCGGCGTGGAGATGATGATCTGGCGTTTCTAGACAGGCTCGGTCCTTGAGGCCGCGGGCCCTCCCGGCGGGATCGGGCCACCCACCCCATCAGGGGGTTTCTCAACGGGCAGATCAGGTGAGTTTGTTGAACAGGGAGGAGGTCGTGTCTCCGTGGTTGGTGCGGAGCAGACCGAGATCGAAGCCGATGGCCACGGCCTCGGCCCGGCTTGCCGCGTGGAGATTCTTGAGGATGGATGCCACGTGAGACTTGACGGTGTGTTCGCTGATATCGAGAGCCTTTCCGATATCTGCATTGTTCAGGCCGCGGCGCATGTGGCGCAGCACGTCGAGTTCGCGTTCGGTGAGGGGGGGGCTGGCAGGCGCGGGAGCCGCGTGATCCTGGGATGGCGCAAAGGGAGAGCAGGTTCCTGTCGTGAAAGCCTGGAGGATTTCGGACAGGAGTTTTTTGCGCCCGATGGTCTTGGTGAGGTAACCGCAGGCGCCGGCCTTGCGCGCGAAGAGAATGTCGGCCTCAAAGGCATCCGTGGCCAGGATGATGACACGGGCGGTGGGGTCGGAGGATCGGATGCCGTTGAGCGTGGCGAAACCGTCGTCACCGGGGAGGCGGATGTCCATCAGGGTGATATCGGGGCGCAGCGAGCGGTAGAGCCGGAGGGCGTCCCGGGCGTTGCCCGCCTGTCCGACAACCCTGATCTGATCATTGGAGTCGAACATCGATACGATGCCCGAACGCACGACCTCATGGTCATCCACGACGAAAACGCGAATCGCCGCCACCCGTCCCTCTTTCTATCAAAATACTCTCTGGATCGGAGTCTTGCAAGGGGGCTTGGGCCTCGAGTGCGGTGGCTGGAATGTGCACGATGATGCGGGCACCGCGGCCGGGCTGACTGTCGATATCGAGGGTGCCGCCGAGCGCGTGAATCCGCTGCAGCATGTTCGTCAGGCCAAAGCGATTCCAGTGGGAGTCGGGGCCATCGGTGGGGGTGAAGCCCGATCCGTCGTCGGAGACCTCCAGCGTCACGCCGCCCTCGTCCCGCCGGTAGAGGAGCGCCACGTGTTTGGCCGAGCCATGACGGACGGCGTTGCACATGGCCTCGCGCGCGGTCAGGGACAGTGCGGTCATCACGGGTGGGGGAAGGGGCGCGTCGATTCCCTCAACCCGGAGGTCGATCTCGGTGTCCGAGCACTGGCGCTGCAGGGCCGCGACGCTGCGGAGGCTGCGCGCGGGATCGGTTTCGGCCGTGCCCATCTGACGCAGTGCCCAGATGCAGGTCCGGAATTCCTCGCTGACCTTGGCGAGGATGCCATGGGCCTTGGCGATGTGCTTGCGGGAATTGTCCGGTGCCCCGTCGGCGGCGCCGATGTGGAACGACACGCCGGCGAGCAACTGCTGGACCCCGTCGTGGAGTTCTGCGGCGATGCGGCTCCGCTCGCGGAGCATCGTCTCTTGCTCAAGTTCGAGCGAGCGATAGTCAAAGGACTTTTGGGCGAGCGCGAGGGTGTGTCGACGGACGCGGCGGGCCAACAGGAGGGTCCAGATGGCGAGGGTGCCGGCGAGTCCCACGGACGCGAGCAGGGCGATGGTGAGGCGTTTCGGTGTCCACCACGGTGCCGCCTTGATGATCCTGACGTCGTCCGCACTGCGAAGCAGGAGCGTCATGGCGGTCGGTCGCGTGAATGTGCCAAGACCGATGGCATGCTCGCAGTCGGGGGCGGCTATGCCCGTAGCCGTGATCTGGCTCCCGGCGCGGAGATGATGAAGTGCGCCACCGTCGTCCGTGTCTAGTTCCGCCATCACGAAGATGTTGCTCGATTCAAGGAGCAGGCGGTGGCCCATTTCCGTTTCTTGGAGATTTGCGAGGCGCGCGTTCAACCGGACGAGGGCCCAGTCCAGATCGGCCCTGGGCTTGCCCGGGGTCGTCTCCCCGCGATCGCCGAAGACATCGGCGACATCGATGTCCACCGGGACAGGGGCTTTACCGCAGCCGATTTTTCGGACGGCGGCGTTCTGCATGCCCACTACGCCATTGCACAGGTGGAAAAATCCCGAGGCCTCCGCCAGGTCGCCGATCTCGAGTGGAATCTGGGAGGTGGTTTCGATCCGGACCGTGCGACCGTCTTTCCGAAGGAAAAGGCAGTGTCCGGGGAAATAACTGGTGACCGTGCCGGTGGTTCGGCCCCTGGCCATCAGGAAACCAGATTCTGAGAACAGATGGAATTCGTTGATCGGGACCTCGGTGGCTTGGAACGGGTCCTGAGAGCAGGTGGCATGAACGGTGATCAAGTCTTCCGGGCGATCGGTGATCAGTGTGAACCCGATGAGTTCCTGCCGGTTATTTCGTATCCCCATGATGGTTCCGCGGACGCAGACCCAGCAGCCGATGAGTTGTTCTGGAGCGATTTTCGGTGACAATTTCACTTGGGCTTTGAATTCGGTCTTGCCGTTGGCGATAGTCAGGGCGGCGGTAGAATGCCCCATGGGCTCGACTCGTTTAATCATCCCGCGCACCTCCAACCGCTGGAAGAGACTGCGGCCCGCCTCTACGAAGAACGGGCTCGGGGGTTTCGGTTCTGGCAGGGGAGAATTGCCAGGCGCTCGGGAGGGCAAAGCCGGGCGAGGGGAGCCATCTCGGAGTGGGCCTGCGAGTTTTGCTTTTGGGAGCGGGGACTCGCCAAGCACGCGGAGATGCGAGGCAGAGAGACGAGGGGCTTCATAGAGAGGGCCGCGGATGATTCCGCTCACCTCCAGCTCGGTGCCCGTTGGGATTCTGGATACCGTCCCTGCCGCCACCGATCCATGCGCCTCGGGAACACGGACGAAGATGCCGCCGGTGCCGTCATCGACCACCAGCTCGCTAGGGTGCTTGGGGCCGGAGGACCAAGTCACCACACCGCGCAGGGTTTGGGTTCCGAGCTTCGCGCGTTTGGTCGGGGGCATGGATCGGAGATCGCCGATTCGGGTGATGTGGGTGGGGGGATCCGGCGACCTGGGTGTCGCAATCCCCTGCCGTGTTGGTTCGGCTGCCGCTCCCAAAGCCACTCCGAGCAAAAACGATACGGCTGGGAGCGAGCGTCGAGCCTTAGACAGTTTCGATGCCATCTCCGTGGGTACCCTTAGCATCGCGGTCACCCACAAACTGTTGCTAGCCATCCACCAGCGGGGCGTCAAGGGTAACATATTGTTAAGGAACGCCTTGGGAAATCATTCGGTTAGACACTTACAAAAATGACTTTCACGTGTGATTGGAGTTTCTTGCGCGATGAGTGCACCGAGGGTTCCGCCGTGGGCATAGTCGCGCTGGCGTCGCCGCGGCGGGGTGGCAGAGTCATTGGCAATGGAATTCTCACTCGAGGCACCCTATGAGCCGAAGGGCGATCAGCCGGGGGCCATCGAGGCTTTGGCGAGGGGCGTGGCGGGGGGCAAGCGGGCGCAGGTGCTGCTGGGCGTGACGGGTTCGGGGAAGACCTTCACGATGGCGAACCTGATCGCGAGGCTGGGGTGCCCGACCCTAGTGCTCTCGCACAACAAGACGCTGGCGGCGCAGCTCTACAGCGAGTTCAAGCAATTCTTCCCGCGGAATGCTGTTGAATATTTCGTGAGCTATTTCGATTACTACCAGCCCGAGGCGTACATCCCGCGGACCGACACGTATATCGAGAAGGACTCGAGCATCAACGACGAGATCGAGCGACTGCGGCTATCGGCGACGGCATCGCTGCTTTCGCGGCGGGACGTGGTGGTGGTCGCGAGCGTGTCGTGCATCTATGGCCTGGGTTCGCCCGAGGATTTTGCGAGCATGCTCCTGCCCCTTGAGGTGGGCGCGAGCATGGCGCGGGACGCGGTCCTCTCGCGGCTGGTGGATATGCAGTACGATCGCAACGACATCGCCCTGGAGCGGGGGCGATTTCGCGTGCGAGGCGACGTGGTGGAGGTATGGCCGGCGGGGGGAGAGGAGGCGGTGCGGCTGGAGTTCTTCGGGGACGAGATCGAACGGATGGCACGTTTCGATCCGCTGACGGGCGATGTGATCGAGCGCCTGGAGCGGCACACGTTCGCGCCGGCCAAGCAGTTCGTCACGCCGCACGACAAGATCCGGCGGGCGCTGGTCACGATCCGCGAGGAACTGGACGCGCGGGTGGCGGACTTGGAGGCCAAGGGAAAGCTGGTGGAGGCGCAGCGGGTCCGGATGCGGACGGAGTACGACCTCGAGATGATCGAGGAGATGGGCTATTGCTCCGGGATCGAGAACTATTCGCGCCATCTGGCGGGGCGGCCGCCCGGGTCTCGTCCCTACACGTTGTTGGATTTCTTTCCGGCGGGTTTCCTGACGATCATCGACGAGTCGCACGCGACGGTGCCGCAGCTTGGCGGCATGTACAACGGGGACATCGCGCGCAAGCGCGTGCTGGTGGAGCACGGCTTCCGGTTGCCGAGCGCGCTCGATAATCGGCCCCTGAATTTCCAGGAATTCCGGGCGCTGGTCGGGCAGGTTCTCTACGTTTCGGCGACGCCCGGGCCCTACGAGCTGGCGGAGGCGGGCGGGGCGTGCGTCGAGCAGATCATCCGTCCGACGGGGCTGGTGGATCCGCCGGTCATCGTGCGGCCGCTCAAGGGCCAGATAGACGATCTCATCGCGCGCGCGAGAGAGCGCGTGGCCCGGGGCGAGCGGGTGCTGGTGACGACGCTGACGAAGCGCACGGCGGAGGATCTCACCGACTATCTCCGGAATCTCGGGATCCGGGTGATGTACCTGCATTCCGAGATCGACGCCATCGAGCGAGTCGAGATCCTGCGCGGGCTGCGCCGGGGCGCCTGCGATGTTCTCGTGGGCATCAACCTGTTGCGCGAGGGGCTCGATCTACCGGAGGTCTCTCTCGTGGCCATTCTGGACGCCGACAAGGAGGGTTTCCTGCGTTCGGCGACATCGCTGATCCAGACCGCGGGGCGCGCCGCGAGGCACATCGGGGGAGAGGTGGTCCTGTACGCGGACACGATGACCGACTCGATCCGGAAGTTGATCGAGACCACGAAGTATCGGCGCGAGGCCCAGACGCGCTATAATGAGGAGAACGGCATAACCCCAGAGAGTGTAAAGAGGGCCGAGCAGGAATCGCTGCACACGGTCGCGGCCGCAAGGCAATTGGAGGAGTCGATCGCCGGAGAACGGGGCGCGGATTTCGATGCGGCGGCTTTCATCGAGGAACTGGAGCGGGAGATGCGCGAGGCATCGGAGAATCTCGAGTACGAGAAGGCCGCGCTGCTGCGCGACCAGATCCGGGAGGTCCGCGGTGCCGACGGTGGGCCGGCGGCCGGCGTGGCGCCAGCCGCGCGGGCGCAGAAATATCGCATGAAACGGAGTGCGGGCCCGGCGGGACGACGGCGGCCGGGAAAACGCTAGCGCGATAATTCCCGTGGCCGAACGCGCGCGCTTGGCCACTTCGACCACGACTTGTGGGTGGTCGGAGGACGGTCTGGCTCGCGGCGCCCTTGGACAAGCTCAGGGCGAACGGATGTGATGTGGCTGGAGTACAGGCTTCAGCCTGCCACGTTCTCCAGGCAGCCTGAAGGCTGAACTCCAGCGGCGTGCCGCACCGCGGAGGCGCTGACTCGAAGATTCAGGCACCGAATCGTGGGAGCCTGCTTGCAGGCGATCCCATGCGCGCATCGCGCGCAAGCGCGCTCCTACGCCCCATTTTCTGCCCCGGAGGTGCCCGCGTCGCGCGGTCATTCCCGGCGTCGTCCTTCGGCGTGCCATTATTGCTCCCCGCGATCCGCGGATAGGGTGAAACCGGTGGTTTGGGCTGGGGGCAACGAGTGGTTGGCGCACGAGTGGAAATGTGAAAAAAACACTTTACAAATTGTGATTTCTGCTAATGGTTATACATGCGCTTTCTGGCTGTGGCCGCGCTGCTTACAGTCGCTGGGGCGTGCCTCGCCGAGACCGGGGGCACGGCGCGCGGGGTTGAACTCGCGAGGCGGGGCGAGTGGTCCGCGGCGCGAGAGGCGCTGTTGAGTGCGCTGCAGGAGAATCCCACAGACCCGGTGGCCGTGAGGGAACTGGCGGAGATCGCGCGATCTATGGGGGACATGACCGGGTGCATCCGCTATTGGGAGCGGCTGGTGGAATTGTTGCCCGAGGATGCCGCGGCGCGATTCGATCTGGCGAATCTCTATTTCTTTTTCCGCGAGGCGACGGCGAAGGTGCGCGGGGTGCCGGAGGGCGCGGTCATCTCGCTGGCGCAGGCACAGTACCGGATGGCGCGGCGGCTGGCGCCGGATGAGTACCGGTTTGCGGCCGCGCTGGCGGAGAGTTTCGTGGCGCTGGAGGAGCCGGAATGGAATCTTGCGGAGGAGGCCTGGCGATACTGCCTGCCGCTGGCGAGCGACAAGTCGGCGGTGTACTGCAAATTGGCACGGGTGTGCATCGAGGCGGGGGCGCTCGATCGGGCCGAGGAGTATCTCAGGAACGCGCGGGGCGTCCGCGCGGCGGAACTCCGGGCTGAATTGGCGCGGCGGCGCGAGGCATCGTCGGTGAGCGTCGCGGCCTCCGGGGGCAGGGACTCCTGAATCGGAAGGGGGGCGTCACGTGCTGGGTATGCTGCGGTTTTTCGGTTGGGTGGTGTTCACGGCGATGATGTCCTTCATTTTTCTCGTGTTGCTGGACTACGGTCCCGCGCGTTTCTCGGAGGGGATTCGGAAGGAGAGCGCGCGAGTGTTGGCGGCGGTGGATCGCCGGGTCGATGCGGTGAAAGCGCAGGCGCAGGCAGGTCAGGGTGACGCCGCGCGCACCCAGGCCCGGTGAGTCGGTCCTTTGGCGAGCGGTATCAATTCTGGCGCATAGGCGGGATCTCGGGCCTGATCCAGGTTGCCTGCAAAGGGGCAGTAGCCCTCGGTGGCGTCGCCCTCGCGCAGCCAGAGAACGACCTGGAGCGATACGGATTGCTCGGAACCCGCGGGAAAGATGATGTCGAGGACCCGGCCGTCGCCGACTTCCGGCGGGGATTCGAGGCGCGCGTCTGGGGGTGGTCCGGACGCGACCTCTATCGTGGGGCCACCGGTGGCGGCTCGCCTCACGACAAGGTGGGTGGCCTCGGGGACTGGACCCGTTGGGATGATCGGCTGATAAAGCAGTTCCCAGCTGGCGTCCGGGGGCGCCGCACCGTAGAGGAGGCGGCAGCGAAGGGCGGATCCCTCGGCGTGGAGCGATACCTCGGCCAGCAAGTCCGAACGATGCGGTGGCCCGTCGATCCGGTGCTGACCCCGTATCCGGAAGCGGCACTGCGGCTGGAGGGGCAGGAGGGGCGCAAAGACGATCTCCATGGGTTGGGACTGTCTTTCATCGGCCATCTCGACGGTCGCGGCGATGCGCGCGCGGACGGGGCGCGAATCGAGAAGGAAGTGTTTTGAGTCGATCTGTGCGGTGTACCGGAGGCGCTCGCCGGGATCGAGTTTGGCGGAGCCCTCCCACACGGGCTTGTCGCGAAAATTGAAAAAGATGGAGCAGTTGGCGCGCCGCTCGTTGGGGTTTTCGATGACGAACGGGAGGGGGATGGTGGTGCCCGGCGCAATGTGCGTGAGCGATTCGACGGGCGCGATGGTGGGGACGGTCTGGGCGCGGGCCGTGGCCACGAGCGCGAGGGCGACGCAGAGGGGGGGCGCCGGACTCGGCCGCGAACGGCGCCGGGCGGTGGGTGGGCGGTTCACGACAAACGCATGCCGCGGCGGGGGCCGCGCGTCGAGCGCAAATGCGGCCCGGCCCTTTGGCCTTGCGTTTTTTTGCGGCCACATATGATGGGGGCATGACACTTTTCACGCCGCGCTTACAGACCCTTTTCGCGTCCCTTTTGTTCGCGGTGGCACCGCTGGCGGCCCGGGCGCAGGACGCGGGCGCCCAGATGCTGAACGACGCGAATAAGAAGATCGGCGAAAGCGATTACGCCGGCGCGATCCAGCTCCTGACGGACATGGTCGCCAAGTACCCCGGTTCCAGGGCGATCTTCACCGCGAGGGTGAATCTCGGCCTCGCGCAGTACCTGCACGGCAGTTTCGACGAGGCGGTCAAGGTCTTGAAGCCGATCCCGGACGACACGTCGTTCCCGGAGGAATTGAGGGAGACGGCCGCGATCTATCTGGCGCAGGCGCTGGCGGGGGTGGCCGCGGCCAAACCGGAGGGGTCGCAGGCGGCGACGTATAAGGAGGCGGCCGAGGCGTACGCGAAATTCCTCAAGGCATACCCGAAGAGCACGTATCGGGAGGACGCGCTGTACGGACAGGGCCTGAGCCTGCTGTTCACCAAGAAGTACGATGACGCGGCCCTGAGCCTGCTGACGGCGCGGCGCGAGTTCCCGACCAGCGCCACCATCCTCCAGACGCTCTACCTCTTGGGCAACGTCTACTCGCAGAAGGCGCAGGACCTTATCCGGCAGGGCAAGAAGGCGGAGTCCGCGGCGCCGCTGCAGGAGGCCCGCAAGGTTTTCGACGAGATCGTCAAGAGCGCCGCCAATCGGCCCGACATCCTCAACGACACCTATTTTCAGGTCGGTGAGGTGCTGCTCAACTCCGAGCAGTACGCCGAGGCGGTTGAGTTCTATCGGAAGGTGCGCCCCTCGGAACAGATCATCGCAATCCTCGAGCAACAAGTGGGCGACATCCGCAAGCGGGTCCAGGCCGAGCCGACGAGATTCCGCGAACTGCAGCGCCAGAAGGAGAAGATCGAGGCGCAGCTCAGCCGCCTCAAGACCAAGGCCAACCCGCTGCTGGACGCCCTCTCCAAGATATCGCTCTGCCTCATCCAGCAGGGCAAGCACGACGAGGCGAGGACCCTCGCCAACCACATCCTCGTGTGGGCGGAAAAGTCGGGTGCCACGCTGACCTCCGAACAAGACAAGTTCTTGCGCTACGTGCGGGTGCTCTCGATGGGGCTACAGGGGCTGCGGGAGGCGACCGAGGCGGAGTTCGCCGCCTTCAAGGAGAAGTATGGGGTGGACGCGCTCGCCGATAACATCGGGCTTATCGTCGGCGGGCTCTATCTTCAGGCGGGGGATGCGGAGAACGCGCTGCGGGTACTTGATCAGGCGCTGACGGATTATCCGGAGGGGCGATACAAGGACGACATTCTCCTGCAGGCGGGCACTGCCCAGCTGCGGCTCGGCCAGTACGACGAGGCCATCAAGCGGTTCAACGACTACATCTCCAAGAACGAGGGCAAGGAGACCGCGGAGATCGCCAAGCTCAACCTCGGCAACGCGATGATCGAGATGAGCCGCTTCGAGGAGGCGGTGGACATCTTCCGGCAACTGGCATCCTCGGCGAAGGTCGAGAACGTGCGGACCGACTCGGCGTTCCGGGTTCCCTTCGCCCTGCAGCGGGCCAAGAAGCTCGAGGAGGCGGCGGCCGAGTACAAGAAGTTTGCGGAGGCCCACGGGGAGAATCCGCTGGTGCCCAATGCGCTGATACAGGCGGCGGATTGCCAGATGAAGCTGGGCCAGGTCGAACCGGCGATCGCGACATTCGGGGAGGTCGTGGCGAGGTTCCCGAAGTCGGAGGCGGCGCCCTTTGCGCAGCAGGGCATCGCGTTCGCGTATCTCAACATGCAGCCGTCGAAAGTGGCGGAGGCGCTGGCGGCATTCGAGAAGCTCGTCCAGCTCTTCCCGGATAGCCCGCTGGCGCCGCGGGCGCTGATATTCGAGGGATCGGCGCTGGCCCAGAACGACAAGGCCGACGATGCCATGGCCAGGTACCAGACTGTCCTGGACAAGTACGCACAGAGCGATGTGGCCGGCGACGCGCAGCTCGCACTGGGTCGCGTGCTGCTCGGGCGCCTCGTGCAACTGGGCAATTACCTGAGCCCGGACGTCGACAAGAAGAAGTGGGACGAGCTGTGCGCCCGCGTCCAGGGGACCTTCCAGGGCATACTGGAGAAGTATCCGGAGAGCGCGTCGGTGCCCGATGCCGTCAACGAGCTGGTCAAACTCCAGCAGAAGAAGGTGGATTTCGAGATCCAGAAGTGGGACCAGGCCAGCAAGTACTTTGCCGATCTGGCGCAGAGACTTTCGACCAACCCGAACGTCAAGTGCCTGCTGCAGTTTGGGCAGGCGGGCGTGGCGTTCCTGGCGGGCAAGCAAGAGGAAGCCGTGAAGATCATGAAGGCGGCCTACGCGGAGAACCCGGGCGTGGTGCTCTCGGCCGAGGAATTCGACCGTTTTGGTCTATCGCTGCTGGAGGCGGGCGATGCGGATACGGCGATTCAGGTGTATGGGCGGCTGCGGGACAGCTATCCGGACGACCCGTACGCGCAGGCGAATGCCGCGTTCGGGCTCGGGACCGCCTACCTCAAGAAGGGCGAAAACGAACAGGCGGAGGCCCAGCTGGCGAGGCTGAGGAAAGACTATCCGTGGTCCGAGAAGATCGTCGTGGCGAACTACAACCTTGCCCGATCGATTCAGGAGAAGGATCGCGACAAGGCCCTGGAACTGCTCAAGGAAGTGATCTCGGCCCGGACGCAAAACCGATCCACGATGTCAAGGCGGACGCCACGTGGCGCGCGGGCGAAATATGCCTGGCGAAGGGCGAGGCGGAGCAGGCGGCATATTACTTTCAAAATATCGACGTGCTGATCGGGCCTGCGGCGGGGGACAAGGCCCCGTTGGGCCTGGAGAAAGCGGGCAAGATCTTCGAGCAACTGGGCAACGCCCAGAAAGCCAGGGAGTGCTACGAGTCAATCGTGGCCCTGTACCCGAACCACGCGGTGGCACAGGCCGCGAAGCAACGGTTGGCGGCCCTGCCTCCAGCCCCCCCCGAGAAGAAGAGGTGAGGGGCGTCCTTTTGGCTTGCGCGGCGGCGGATGGATGACAGATTTCACGTCCCGCTGGTGGGCGCGCCCTGCCGGCGGGAAACGCGGGCAGGTGCCGGAGCGGTCAATCGGAGCAGACTGTAAATCTGCCGGCTTAACGCCTACAGTGGTTCGAATCCACTCCTGCCCACTTTTTCAAGAGACGGGGCACTTGCCTTAGCGCGGGGATGCGCTTCATTAGGAAGCGAATATTGAATCGAGGAATTTGCTTATGGAAGGTCGGATGTTATCGCGGGCCGAGTTCTTGAGGTCGGGGCTGCTGGCCACCGGTGGTTTGCTGTTCGGGGGCCGGGCGGCAGGGGAAGCGCCTGGGGTGCCGCAGCGGGGTGACTCTGTCGACAATCTGGTCCTCGACGGGTCGGAGGCGGTGGGGAGCCCATTTCTGATGCGGGGCGCGAGGAATACCAAGCGGGTGGCGCTGACATTTGACGATGGCCCGTCGCCGGGCGTCACCCCTCGCGTCCTCGAAACTCTCAGGAAATATAAGATCCATGCGACGTTCTTCATGATCGGCCAGCGCGTGGTGGAGTCGCCTGGCCTCGCCAAAGAGGTGCGCGATGCCGGTCACGAGCTGGCGAACCACACTTTTACGCACCCCACGCTCGGGAGCATGTCGGCGGAAAGGGTGACCAACGAGATACACCAGTGCCAGGATGCGATCGAGAAGCACGTGGGCGTAAAGCCCTCCTGGTTCCGGCCGCCGTATGGATCATTCAGGAGTTCCCAGGGGCCCATCGCCCGGATGGAGCGGCTGAGCATCGTCATCTGGTCGGTGGATCCGAGGGATTGGTCGCGGCCGGGCGCTCAGGCGATCCAGCAGCGGATCTTGGGAAACACGGCGGGGGGAGACATCATCCTGTGCCATGATCTGCACTCGCAGACGGCGGATGCGGCGCCGGGGATCGTGGAGGGGTTGCTGGAGCGCGGTTTTCAGCCGTGCACGCTCTCCGATCTGATTCTGGGGTGAGCGGGCCCGGGGTCGCGGTCAGGGGGGCGGGGTGGTGCTGAATTCGCCCGAGATGGGCTGCTGCGGGCTGCTGTAGAGCACGCCGGTGAATGTGCCATTCGTTGGGGAGGTGAACGCCAGCACGTGTTCCATGGGGTAGAGGGAATCGTAGAGCATGAGGAGGTCCCCGGAGTAGAGGGAGCGAGCGTACCAGTGGTAGCCATTGGGCATGCCATAGGGGTTGCTTGTCCACAGGTTGCCGGAGTTGGAAGGGGTCGACGCGGATCCTTCGAAGAGATTCCATGCGCCACCCGTGCCCGAGGGCGCGACTTGGATGGCGATGGTGAGGTCGCTGGGGCTGCCTCCGATATTCAAGATGTGGAATCGGAGGGCCCAATTGCCGAGCAGGGCACGGGTGCGCGAGAGGCTGCCGTAGGCCACCCGGGGTACGCGGAAGAAGAAGCGCGGAGCGCCAGCTGGGATGACGGAAGTGATGTCGATCGTCTGAGGCGCAGGCGGGTTAACGTAGGGGCCGAAGGCGCCCGCGTGCGTCCAGTTGCGCAAGTCGCCGGAGCCGAAGAATTGGAGGATGTCGGTGTCGGCCATGTCGGCGGCGATGAGGAATGCCCCTTCGGACAAGCGCAGGCGCGGGTGGGCGTCGTATAGCTTGGGGAGGATTATGGCGGCGTGATCCCATGACTGGGCGGCGGAACCGACCGCGAGGATCTGTATGGATTCTATGACCACGGGGGTGAGGGGCCGATCATTCGCATCCGTGGGCGTGTTGGAGATGGTGGTGACCTGGTCCATGCCTTCGACGACCTGTCCGAACACCGTGTGCACCCCATTCAGGTGGGGCGTGGGGGAGACCGTGACGAAGAACTGACTGCCGTTGGAGTTGGGCCCAGAGTTGGCCATGGACAGGACGCCGGCCGCGTCGTGGGTGAGGTCCGGCCGGAACTCGTCGGGCAGGATGTATCCTGGGCCGTCGTTCCCGAGGCCGTTGGGCGATCCGGCCTGGATCATGAAGTTCGTGATGACGCGGTGGAAAGTCAGTGAATCGTAGAACGGCTGCGCAAACCGGATGTTCCCACTGGTGTAATCCAGCCACGGCTGCTCCCCGCGGGCCAACCGGACGAAATTGGCGACCGTGCGCGGTACCTTGTCATAGTGAAGGCGGCACGTGAATGGGTGCGATTGCCCGTCCTGGCTCACGGAAAACACCGCGTAGAGACCGGGGTCGGTCGGGACGGCGGAGAGTGACGACACCAGGATCAGGTGCGCAGAAACACATCGGAGGAGCGTTTTCATGGAGCGTCTGGATTGGGGCTACGCCGCACCCGCGGCTACAGTTCGGCGAGCAGTTCCTTCTTCTTGGCGGCGTAGTCCTCTGCGCTGATGAGGTCGAGATCGAGCATCTCCTTGAGCTGTTTGAGTCGAAGGACGGGGTCTCCTTTGGCGGGGGGCGGATTCGGTCGAGTTGGTGCCGGAGGACGGTGCTGTTCGACGGCGCGGGCCCGAGGCTGTTCGGCGGGCCGACGGCGGCGTTCCTCGCGCGCCGCCTCATAGAACTGCTGTGCTGTGGAGTAGAGATGCCGGGCCTGGTTCTTGGGGATGAGATCCGCCGAGACAATCTCGCCGCCGATCGTCCTGAAGGCGATGGTGGCGCCCCCGAGTTTCTCCGATAGGCGCAAGTTGGTGACGTCGTACCACTGGAAACCCCGGAATTCCATCCGACCCAGGAGTTTCGGGCGGCAGATGATAAACCGCCGGGAGGTCAGGATCACGCAGCCGGGTTCGATGTTGTCGAGCGGGTTGATGGGATTGTGTTGGACGGCAATGTACTCGATCTCCTCTTCTTCCTTCAGAAAATCGTCGATGCGGTCGAACGCCTTTCGGACGGCTTTTGCCGGTTGGCCATCCGTGAGATAATCGGCAATCGCCTCATCCTCTTCGTCTCCTTCTTCCTCTTGCTCTTCCCCTCCCTCTTCCTCCTCGTCTTGTGGCTTTTGTTTTCGGTCCTGTTCTTGCTCCTCCTCCTGCTCCCCCTCATCAGCGGGTTCGGATTCGGCGCCTGGGGCGTCGGCGGCCTCCTCATCGACGGGCGTTTTTGGCGGGCGGTCGTCTTGATCGCGAGCCTCGGGGACGGTGACCTCCTTCCCGCACTCGGGGCACTTGACCAGCGCGCCCAGGAGTTCGGCGTCGCACTCCAGGGACTTGGCGCAGGCGGGGCAGGCGAATCGGATCACGGCCATCTCGGGTCCTCCTGGGGAGCTTTTTTGGGGCAGGAGCGGCGGGCTAGCAAGCCGGGAGTGGAGAGTCCGAGTGGGCGTTGGACAAGAATAGCTAATTTGGATATTAGAATAAGTTATGCCTCCACCCGGGGGGTGTGCGGAAGATGAGTCGGAATCAATGGCTGGAGGCATAGCGATGAGTGCGGGTCGTATGTCGAGCGTCGTGCTGGTGGGTCTGTCGCTGGCCGCGGGGTCCGTGGCCGCCGAGAGCAAGTACAAGGAAGGGTCGTGCAGCGACATGGCGGCGAAGAAGGGTGAGAAATGCACGCACCCGTGTTGCGTCGCGGCGGAAGAGGCGGGGACGGTCTGCGACAAATGTAACAAAGAGCGACGGTGAAAAGCGTGGCGGGAGCGGGGCGTGATCAGAGGTGGGGCGCCCATGGGTCGCGGTAGGTGCGGCCGAGGAGGCGGTTGGCCTCGGCGTCTCCGGGGAACGTCTCGGACTTCGCGTCGAAGGCGAGTTTTCGGTCGCCGGTTCGCCAGGCGATATCGGCGAGGTGGCAGAGCAGGACTGACTGGTGCCCCTGTTCCGCGTTGGCGATCGGCGTGCCGCGGGACCGGATGCAGGCGATGAAGTTTTCGATGTGTTCGCGGTCGGCCTGTTGGCCTGGCACGGAGCGTGTGATCTTGCCATCGCTGTCAAATGCCTGCCAGCCATCGCCGTGCCTGCCGAAGTACATGAAGCCGCCATCCCCGAAGATTTCGATACGGGTGCCGTTGAAGGGCCAGTTGGGCATGTCGTCGGTGTCGCGGATTTCCGACGGTGTTTTTTTCTGGTAGCCGGTCCAGAGCGCGGCCTCGAAGAGGAGGGTGAAATCGCCGTAGTCGAACGTGGCGATCTGGGTGTCTGGGGTGTCGCGACCGTCGCGCAGGACGCGGATGCCGCCGGAGTGGCCGACGGAGGCGGGGGCCGGGGGATCGCCCATGAGCTGGCGGGCCTGGTCGAGTTGGTGGACCGCGTCTCCGGCGATGGGGCCGCAACTGTATTCCCGGAAATTGAGCCATCGGCGTCCCGGGTTGTAGGGCAGTTTGGCGGCAGGGCCGCACCACAGGTCGTAATCGAGTTCTTTGGGCGGGGCCTCATCAGGGGTGGCCTTCATGGGTCCGTGCAGCATCATGTTGATGACCTTGACGATCTGGATCTTGCCCAGGGCGCCGGAGCGGATGTGCTCGATCGCGGTGCGCACGTAGGAGCAGCTGCGGCTCTGCATGCCGACCTGGATGGCGCGGCCGTATTTCTTGGCGACGTCGATCATGAGTCGGCCCTCGCGGATGTTATGGGCCATGGGTTTTTCGATGTAGGCGTCTTTGCCCGCCTGGCAGGCGAGGATGGCGGAGGGCACGTGCCAGTGGTCTGGGGTGGCGGTGACGATGGCGTGGACGCGTTTGTCCTCGAGGATGCGGCGGAAGTCCTGGACGGTTTTGGCGGGGGCATGTCCGGCGGCCTCGAGGAGCTTGGCGGCCCGCGGGAGCCTGCGGGCATCGACGTCGCAGAGGTAGGCGACCTCGATATCTTTCCGTTCCAGAAATTTTCCGAGCAGGCCGCAGCCCCGGCCGCCGAGGCCCATGAAACCGAGCACGACTTTGTCGGATGGGGCCTGTGCGGGGGCGGTCGAGGCGGCGCAGGCGATGGCGGCGCCGGCCAGATTTCGCACGAATTCTCTTCGGTTTGGGTGTGGGGTCATGATGATGTTCTCCAGTTCAGTCTTGGGCGCTCGCTCCCACCTCGCGCATGACTTGGCGGATGGTTTGGAAGATGGTTTCCTCGATGCTCTCGGCGAAGGGGCCGGGTTGACCGTAGAAGATCATGCTGTCGCAGGGCTCGTATCCGCCCTCGCGCAGTATCCTGACGGTTGGGATATAGCACATGACGTTGTTGCAATATCCGGCGACGACGAGGTTCTCGCCGGGGAATTCCCTTTTGGCGCGGAGCGCGTAATCCACCACCACCTCGCCGCCAAGGCCGACGAGGCAGAGGTCGTCCCCGAAGCGGATGGCCTGAACGGGATAGGCCACGTCGATGACGGGCTGGCCTCGGTCGTATGCGGCGAGCATCATGCGGGCCCGGCGCTGGCGGGCGACATTCTTGTCCTGGAGTTCCTGGACGAACGTCTCGCGCGAGTGGGTGGCGAATGGGAGGCGGATGAGGTGGTGGGCGGACCGGATGGGCGGGCGGACGGGTTTGGAGTCACTCGCGAGGGCGCGCTCCACGGCCGCAGCGAGGGTCTGGCCGTGCTGTTCGGCCAGTTCGATCGTGTTGCGCGGATTGGGGTTCTGGTCGCCCCCGCAGAGCATCATGAAGAGGGCGGTGCAGCCCGGATGGGATAATTCGACCTTACGCTGGGCCGCCCCCGCGTAGTCGCCATCGATGATATTCCATGTGCCGGTCAGGGTGGTGTTGTGGCAGGCGTAGGCGAAAAGGACGGCGCGGAGCCGACCATCCGGCGTATGGACGATCAGGACCGGCACGTCGTGATCGGTGGGTCCGGAGGGATTGACCCCGAGCTTGAATCCTTTTGCCGTTGGCTCGCGGCGGTTGATGGCGAAGTCGGCCGAATCGTGAGCGATGGCCAGTTTTGCGGGAGCGAGATTGGCGATGGCGGCCTCGATGAGGCCCGTCAGGTTGTCAGAGAGACTGCGCGCGTATTGCTCCAGGGGGGCGATCTGTCCGGGGGTGAGATCAAACATGTTTGGAAGGTTGGGCCAAACCATGGGCCCGCTGTGGACGTGGGCTGAGTTGAGGATGATCTGGGATCTGGCGAGGCCATGTCTTTCGATCGCGCGGCCGGCGACGTTCTCGGAGATCTCGCGCGGGAGGCCGATGAGGTCGGTGGTGACGATCACCGCTCGGCGGCCATCGCCATCCTGGAGGGCGATGGCCTTGGCCCAGAGGTCTGTGCGGACCTCTGTGGCGAGATTTGTCCGATTGGAATATCCGGAAAGCTGGAACGGCATCGGGGGAGTGATCTTGATCCTCGCGACGCCGGCCGACATCTCGGCGGCTGGTGCGCCGCCGGCATTGATCAGCGCGAGGGCGATTGCTGCGAGGCACAGCGGTCTCATCACTGGCCAATATCGGGCCTCGGATTTCACGCCGAAGGCATCGCAGCGGGACACGCGGGAATTGAAAGGACATTCAATGCCCGTGGCAAGCGGGATCGGGCTAACCTGCATATCTCGCGCGGAAGCGTGAAATATGCAGGCTCAATGGCGCGGGCCTCCATTTGGCCTGGGGCCCCGGCGCCGACGATATTCGCTTGGGGTGCATCCGAACTCGAGGCGGAAACGGTTGGCGAAGTACTGGCTCGATTGGAAGCCGGCGGCGATGGCGATGCCGGTGATGCTCTGGTGGGGTCGGGCGCACAACAGCCGGGCGGCCGAGCCCAGGCGGCGGCGCAGGAGGAAGTGGGCGGGGGTGAGGTTGGTGATCTCCCCGCAGTGGTGGGCGAATCGGCTGCGGCCCAGGCCACAGCGGGCGGCCATTTCATCGAGGGTCCACTGGTGGTCGAGGCGCTCATCGATCGATTCGAGGAACAACTCCACGGTGCGGCGCGTTGATGTGAGCGTCTCGCGGAGGGGGACGCGGCGGGACCGGAGCAGGTCGAGGACGGACGCGAGCAGCGCGTTCGTGGCGATCTTGATCCGGCTCTCCATGGCGGGCAGATCGCCGGTGTCCAGGGATGCCATGAGCCCGAGGAATGCGTCGCGGACACGCGCGTTCGCCCTCCAGACGGGATGCTCGTTTTGGCGCAGGAGGGTGGTGAGGAGTTCGCGGTCGCGCCGGGAGAGGACGAGCCAAGCGGGCCATCGCCACCGCTCGTTTGGGCGCTGGGCGCCGACGTCAATGAGCAACCATTGGAAGTGGCTGGCGCGGACGGTCGGGTCGCCGATCTTGTGTTTTTGCCAGGGACGGGTGATGACCATGTCCCCGGGCCGGAGGTGGAACATCCTGCCGCCGACCCCGAGGTCGAGGCGCCCGCGCGAGAGGAACGCGAGTTCGACGCCCTCGTGGCGGTGCCAGTCCTCGCCCCAGGATTGGTCGTGGCGGGCGTTCCACCAGCCCAGCGAGGGGATCTCGGGGAGGACACGCGAGGGGAGTTTCCGGCCGGCGTACGAGCGGTGGCCGACCGCGCGGACCTGTAGTTCGCGGCGGGCCGCCGCGGCCTTGAATTTCGCGCAGGTGTCGGCGCGCCGGATTTCCTCCGTGGCGGCGAATATGGGGGGTGGCGGCGCCAGCGATTTCATGCTTTTGGGGTTGTGTAATTTTTACCATTTCCACAAAATCGCAAGACAGAATGCGTGGGGCCTGCTTTAGTGGCGGTATGAGTGCGCGTGTCACCGCGGGCGGGCGGGCGAATGTTAGGCGGGCCTGGTTTTGGGTGTGTGCGGGGATCGCCTGGGGAGGGGCGATGGGGTGGGGTTCGGCAGGAGGGGACGGGGCGGCGGTGACGAATTCCGTGGGGATGCGGCTAGTGCTGGTGCCGGCCGGGGAATTTCGGATGGGGAGCGCGGCTGGCGAGGACGGGCGGCACGAGGATGAGATGCGCCACGTGGTCAGGTTGACGCGGGGATTCAGGATCGGCGCGATGGAGGTTACGCAGCGCCAGTGGGAGGCGGTCATGGGCGTGCAGAGCCCGGGAAAAGTTAAGGGTCTGGACCTTCCGGTGACGGGCGTGGGTTGGGCGGATGCGGTGCGATTCTGCTCGAAGCTCTCGGAGAAGGAGGGGCACCGCTATCGTTTGCCGACGGAGGCGGAATGGGAGATGGCGTGCCGGGCGGGATCGGATGGCGCATTTTCCGGAGGGGCGGCCGATGAGGTGGCCTGGCACGTTGGGAACAGCGGCGAGGCGCCGCATCCCGTGGGCGGGCTGCGGCCAAACGCGTGGGGCCTGCACGATATGCATGGCAACGCGATGGAGTGGTGCGCGGACTGGTATGCGGAGCGGCTGGGCCGCGAGGCAACTGTGGATCCCGCGGGTCCGGCGCAAGGTGAGGCGAGGGTGGCCCGCGGCGGGTCGTTCCGCCACACCGCGCGCGCGGCGCGCTCGGCGGCGAGGCAGGCGATCACTCCATCATACCAGTATGACCACGTCGGGTTCAGGGTCGTGATGGAGTGCGAATAACGAAGGAGATGCGGAGATGAAAGACAATGCGGATGCGGGTGGCGGCGTTTCGGTGGGCCGCCGTGGATTCATATCGGGGGTGGCGGGACTCGCGGCGTTCAACATAATGCGGCCGGCCGTGGCGCTGGGCACCGAGCAAAACTCGAAAATCGAACTGGGGATGATCGGGTGCGGCGGCCGCGGGACGTGGATCGCGTCACTGTTCAACGAAAATGGGCCGTACCAGTTCGTGGCGTGCGCGGACTATTTTCCCGCGAGGGCGGCGAAGTTTGGCGAGAAGTTCTCCATTCCGGAGGATCGGAGGTTTTCTACGATGTCGGGGGCGAAGAGGCTATTGGAGGGGAAACTGGATGCCGTCGTGATCGAGAGCCCGCCATTCCTGCATCCCGAGCACGCGGCCGACAGCGTGGCGGCGGGCAAGCACGTGTTCGTCGCAAAGCCGATCGCCGTGGACGTGCCCGGGTGCCTGGCGTTCGCCGAGGCGGGAAAGCGGGCGACCGAGAAGGGACTTGTGCTGCTGGTGGATTTTCAGGCCCGGGCGAACCCACTGTTTCGTGAGGCGGCGAAGCGCGTGCAGAACGGGGACATCGGGAAGCTTGTCTGCGGCGAGGCATTCAACCACGCGGGGGGAGCGGGCCCTGTCGATGTGGACGACTCCGACCCCGAGTTCCGGCTGCAGCGCTGGGGGCGTTACCGGGCGATGTCCGGAGATTTCATAACGGAGCAGGCGGTCCACGCGCTGGACATGGCCACCTGGTTCGTGGATTGCGAGCCCCTGGAGGCCGAGGGGCGGGGGGGCCGGAAGGCGCGGCTGGGCAAGGGCGACAACTACGATCATTTTTCGGTGCGGTACGTGTTTCCGGACGATGTGCTCCTGACCTTTTCCGGGACTCAGGTGACGCGCGCCATGCCGGGCGGGTACGAGATCGCGGCGAGGTGGTTTGGCTCGCGCGGATTCGTGGACACGCTGTACAATGGGCCCGTGTCGATCCGCGGGGACATGCCGTATCGGGGCGGGGAGACGGGCAACCTGTATACCGAGGGCGCCGTCGCCAACATCCGGGATTTTGCGGACCTGGTCCGGGCACGGGAAGCGTCCAACCCAACCGTGGCGCCCTCTGTGAGGAGCACGCTGGTGACGATCTTGGGGAGGATGGCGGCATACCGCAGGTCGGCGGTCACATGGAAGCAGATGATGGAGGAGAAGGAGAGGCTCGATCCAGGGCTGAAGGGCCTGAAGGCCTGAAACGCGGAGGAACACGATCATGATACATCTGGGATTGCACACGGACAACTGGCGGCCTCTGAGCGTGGGTTTCGAGGGCGCCATCGAGAAAATCGTGGCGACCAAACTGAGGCACATCGAGTTCGCGGTCATTCACGGCCAGAACTTCATTCAGGCGCTGGGGTACGATCCGGGCGTTTCGCTCCAGTCGAACGCGAGGGCGCTCAGCCGATATCTCGGGGACAAGGGGCTAGAGGTGTCGCAGATCGACGGGTCATATCCGATGATGGGGCCGAACGGGTCGGCGTTTGGGGTGCAGTACGTGCAGCAATCCATCCGTTTTGCCGCGGAGATAGGGTGCCCCATGGTGGATACCGTGGACGGGGCATTTGAGACGCCGGGGATGAGCCGCGAGGAGGTCTTCCGCGTCACGTGCGACAACTACGCGCAGGTGCTGCCGTGGGCGGAGGACTATGGCGTGATCGTGAACATCGAGCCGCACGGGCCGTACACCAATGACATCGAATTCATGAAGCGGCTATTCACGCATTTCGATTCCGAATTCCTCAGGTGCAATTTCGACACGGGAAACACGTTTATCGCCGGGCACGATCCACTGGCCTATCTCGAGGCGCTCCGGCCCTACGTGGTGCATTGCCACATCAAGGACGTGAGTCCGGCGCTGGCGGCGGCGGCGCGTGGCGAGGAGACCGGCATTGGCAGTTCGGAGGTCCACGTGGGCGGCGGGGTGAACGCGGAGAATATCCGGAAATGCCTGGCATCGTTGCACGGGGCGGGGTGGGACGGCGTCGTCTCCATAGAGTGCAGCGGGACGGATGAGAACACGCGCAAGAGCGTGGAGTGGATGCGCGGGGTCCTGCGGGAAATCGGGCAGGGCTGAGCGAACGGCGCGGGAGAGGGAGAGCGAGAGGAGGGCGGAAGAAATGGAATCGGGCATCGGTCGTCGAGCGTTCATCGCACGATCTGTGGCGGTTTCGGCAGGCGCGGTGCTTGGCGCGGGTGTTCCATCGGGGCGGGCGGGTGCCGCGCCCGTGGCGGCGACAGGGTGCGAGAGCATGCCGCGGGGGCGTATAAAGGCGATGGAGATCAGTCGCCTGCTGCTGGGGGGCAATCTGCTGACGCATTTCACGCACAGCCGGGATCTGAAATACGTCTACAGTCTGACGCGGCAATACAACACCCCGGAGAAGATCGTGGAGACGCTGGGGGTGGCCGAGAGCCAGGGGATCAATACGGTGGTGATCCATTCCGATGGCGAGAAGAACATCGAGCCGTTGAAGCGCTACCGCAAGGAGGTGGGGGGCAAGATCCAGTGGATCATCTGCCCGACGGCGGATCTGGCGACACCGGACTTTCAGGAACAGGTTTCGAGGCTGTTGGACGCGGGTACGGAAGCGATATATCTGTGGGGCGTGAAGTGCGATAAGGCCGTGAAGGATGGGAGGCCCGAACTGATCGCGGAGGCGGTCGACATTGTCCAGGCGCACGGGGTTCCTTGCGGGGTGGGCGCGCACGACATCGAGGTCGTGCGTTACTGCGAGGCGAAGGCCGTGCCGGCCGATTTCTACATCAAGACCTTCCACCATCACAAGTACCCGACGGCGCCGAGGCCGGACGAGATCACGGGGCCGAACAGCGAGATTCCGGGCTATTGGTGCAAGGATCCCGAGGAACTGGCGGGCTTCATGGCCAAGGTCGAGAAGCCCTGGATCGCGTTCAAGGTGATGGCGGCGGGCGCGATCCCCCCGCCGAGCGCGTTCAAGTATGCGTTCGAGAACGGGGCGGACTTCGTCCTGGCTGGGATGTTTGACTTCGAGGTTGCGCAGGATGCCAGGACGGCGCGTGGAATTGTGGCGGCCGTATCGGGACGGTCCCGACCGTGGCGGGCATGACCGACGGAGGGCTGCTGGCGTGAGGCGCGCGCATGGTGATCGATCATGCTTGGCCGCGCTCGTTCCGCTGCTGGCGCTCGTCGCGGGGGCTGTGACGAGCACATTTGCGGACGGTGTGTCATTGGCCCAGGCCCGGAAGCCAAACGTGCTCATCATCCTGGCGGATGACATGGGATTCTCTGACGCGGGATGCTACGGGGGCGAGATCGCCACGCCGAACATAGACGCGCTGGCGGCGAACGGCCTTCGATTCACCCAATTCTACAACACGGCGAGGTGCTGGCCGACGCGATCGTGCATCGTGACGGGCTATTACGCGCAGCAGATCAACATGGATCCGCCGAGGGGGCGGCTGCCGGTGTGGGCGCGAACCCTGCCGCAATACCTGAAGCCGGCGGGTTATCGCTGCTACCATTCGGGGAAATGGCACGTGATGGGCGCGCCGCTTCCGGTGGCCGATGGCGGCTTCGATCACTCCTATCACGTCACGGACCACGATCGCTACTTTTCCCCACAGAAGGGCATGGAAGACGACCGCGATCTACCGCCCGTCGAGCGCGGCAGCGGCTATTACACGACGACGGCGACGGCCGAGCACATGATCGGATACCTCAAAGAGCACGCGGCGAAGTATGGGGATCGCCCGTTCTTCGCGTATCTGGCGTTCATCGCGCCGCATTTTCCGCTGCAGGCGCCCCAGGAGGACATCGCGCGATATCGGGGGCGATACCGCGGTGGGTGGGACGCGGTCCGCGACGCCCGCTGGAGGCGCGTGCGCGAGCTGGGAATCGTGAGTTGTGGTTTGGCGGAGCGGGAGGCGGATTTTACCCCACGGTATTTCAAGCCGGCGTTCTTGGACCAACTGGGTTCGGGCGAAAGTCTTCATCCGGTGGCGTGGGGCGAACTGACTGAAGCGCAGAGGGAGTTCCAGGCGAGCAAGATGGAGATTCATGCGGCGATGGTGGATCGGATGGACAGGGAGATCGGCAGGGTTCTGGACCAGCTGCGGGCGATGGGGGCTTTCGAGGACACCGTGATTTTCGTTCTGTCGGACAACGGCGCGGATGCGACGATCTTGATCCGGGGCGATGGGCACGATGCGGCGGCGTCGCCGGGTTCTGCGTCGAGCTATCAATGTCTGGGGCCGGGCTGGGCGTGCGCGAGCAACAGCCCATTTCGGAGATACAAGGTCTGGACCTATGAGGCGGGCATCGCCACCCCGCTGATCGTGCATTGGACGAGGGGAATCGAGTCGCGCGGAGAACTCAGGCGCGACATGGGACATGTGATCGATTTTGTGCCGACGGTGTTGGCGCTTGCCGGAATCGATGCCGGCAGAGAATGGAATGGGGTGAAGACGCCGCCCCTGCCGGGGCGGAGCCTGATGCCGACGTTCGCGAGGGACGGAATGGTCAAACGGGATTATCTTTTCTTTCATCATGAGGGGAATCGCGCGATCCGGAAAGGCGATTGGAAACTGGTTTCGGCGCGCGAGGGGGGCGACGCATGGGAGCTCTACGACCTTTCGAAAGACCGGTGCGAGAGGGACGATCTGGCGTCGAAACGACCGGATATCGTGCGCGACTTGTCGGCGCTGTGGCAGCGGTGCGAGACCACCTTTCGGGGGCAGGCGGCGGCGCCGCATGGCAAGGCGGTCCGGTGACCGGGATAAGGGAGAGGGTGCCGGAGAGTGGCTGCGTGCGAGATCTAAAACCCAGATGCTGAATCGTAGGAGGCTGCTTGCGGGCGATCCGAATCGCGCGCAAGCGCGCTCCTACGTCTCATTTTCCCCGGCCGGGCCGTTTTACAGGGCGCAAGAGGGACATGCGCAGTCCGAAGGGGCAGTGCGGGAAGACGCCGAAAGCTTATCGGCCTGACCACTTCGAAAACACATGGGGCCGCGCGAACCAGTCGCCGTCCTTCTTCGATTGCGCGAATTCGACGCGGATGCCACGAGCCCTCAGCTGGCGAAGGAGGGCGTCGTCGCGCTCCTTCGGGACGCCGACCCATGCGTTGTGAAACTCGATGAAGAGGATGTCGATGCGCCCGGCGGCGTCGCCCTTGAGCAGGTGATCCAGGATGGGGTACTCGGCGCCCTCGACGTCGAGTTTCAGAACGACGAAATCATCCGATCGGGCATTATCGTGGAGCCACGCGGCGAAGTCGATGGAGGGGACCTCGACGCGGCGTTTCTCGAATTTGCCCATGCCGGCGTCCCGGAACACCGAACTGCACGTGGTCTCTTGGGTGAGGAAGAACTCGAGGGAGCCGCTGTTGGTCCACATCGCCTGGTTGAGGACCCTGGCGTCCGTGGTCGCTGAAAGGCGAGACGCGAGGTCCGGATTGCACTCGAAGGCGAAGATGTCCCATCTGTGATCTCGGAACATGCGGGTGCGTTTGAAGGATCGGATGCTTTCGCCCTCATGGGCGCCGCCGTCGATGAAGATGTGGCGGGGGGCGTCGGGCACGCCATAGGGGTCTGGGGCAAGGGTCTGCAGGACGAACCACGCGAGGGCAAAGACGGTGCTCCCGGCAATGGCGGCTGTGGCGAGGGTGGTCCGCCAATGCGGGCGAGGGGCCGATTTCATCGGGTCACTAGGAATCTGTCGGACTTTGCCCGACAGATTCCTCTGGCAAAACCGCCTGCTGTCTTGAATATGATGGAGTCACCTGGGATGGCCGACGATGCCGACGAACCCGGTCGTTGAGAAACCAAGCATTCACCTCAATTCTATGACCATTTGATGTCCAGTCGGTTTTGCTTTCTAGCAGGCTGGCGGACTTTCTGAAGTCCGACAGTCTGCTAAGGGAGCGAGAGCGTCGGGCGATCAGGCCTTGAGCTCCCAGCCTTTTCGGTACTCGCGGTGGATCATGCCCTGTAGCTCCGGGGCGTTCTTGATCGTGAGGGTGGTCCCGTCCCATTGGAGATCCTTGCCCGGTGCGCGCTGCGCCACGCAACCGAGCAGGACCATTTCGGTGAATGGTCCGGCGTGGCCAAAATGCGACGCGGCCTGTGGGATCTTGCCATCGATGGCATCGCGCCATTCCTTGTAAGGATTTTGGTCGGTGGCGCGCGGCAGCGACGGCGGTGGCCACGCGAACCCGTCGATGGCGCTGGTGGATTTGACCACCCAGTTATTCTTGCTGCGATTGAAGAAGAGCTTGCCCTTTTCGCCGACAAACATGCAATCGTAGCCATTGGCCTCGGTGATGTCGAAGCCCTCGAGAATAGCCTTGGATGGGAGATTGGGTTCGCCGGGAATAAGTTTCCACGCCGACGCGTCAAACCGGGCACCCTTCTGGCCATCGTACCAGACGAACTTGACGGCCGGGCGATCGCCCCGCGCGGGGAAGACGTAGGTGATGGTGGAGTTGATCGGGGCGGAGATGGGAGTGCCGCCCTCGGCTTCGGCCTTGATGGTCGTGGGCGAACCGAGTTCGAGCGCCCAGAATGCGACATCCATGATATGGCAGGCCATGTCGCCCAGTGCGCCGCATCCAAAATTCCAATAGCCGCGCCAATTGAATGGGGCGATGTGCGAGCTGTAGTCCACGGGTGCCGCGGGGCCAATCCACGCATCCCAGTTCATCCACGGCGGGACGGCTTCGGCATCGGGATAGCGGTCGAAGCCCTGTGGCCAGATCGGGCGATTGGTCCAGGCGTGCACCTGCTTGACCTTGCCGATGATTCCGGCGCGGATGAGTTCGACCACGCGGCGCATGTGGTCATTGGCGTGGGCCTGGTTGCCCATCTGGGTTTTTACGCCCGTCTCGGCCGCGACTTTGGCCATGGCGCGCGCCTCCCATACGGAGTGGGCGAGCGGTTTCTGGGTATACACGTGCTTTCCCGCGCGCATGGCGGCGATCGAGGCGTGCGCGTGGTGGTGGTCGGGGGTCGCGACCGTGACGGCGTCGAAATCCAGAGACTTGTCGGCGAGCATCTCGCGCCAATCCGAATAGAATTTGGCGTCCGGGTACGCCTGTCGCGATTCGGCGATGCCCTTCATGCGGCCGCCCTTGTCGGTCATCTTGGTGGCATCGACGGTGTCGCAGAGGGCGACCACCTGGAATCCGGCACCGACAGCGCCCTTGATATCGCTGGCGCCCTTTCCGCCGGTGCCGATCGCGGCCAGCGCGAGGCGGGAGTTTGCGCCCCAGACGCTGCTGGGGATGAAGCGGAACGAGAACAGGGTCGCCGCGGCACCGCCAGCGGTGCGACAGAATTGGCGGCGCGTGGGATTCGAGCGTCGGGCATTAGGCATGGGTGGCAGTCTGGATTCGTGTGGCGGAAAACGTCAAGCGCGGGAACGCGGGGAGAGAGGCTGCCTGCGAGGGGTTGCATGCGGACGCACGATCCGCCCCGCCAGAACCCATTGTCTTGGCGGGCTCTTGAAAACCCCATCCGCCGCGCCATCGGAACGGGTAGGGGAGGGACGCCGGCCCCGGCGTCCGCGATTCACCGGTCGCGCGTCATCCGGGCCAACGCGGCCCGCGAGGCCGCGGGCCCTCCCCAGGATGCCCGCTGGCAGCGTGGAGCGATGACGTTTTCGGCGGGCTGTTGGTCCGAACTCCGGTCAGCCGAGGAATGAGCAGATGTATTCGCAAAGGCCGCTCACAACCTCGATGTCGAAGCCGGATTTTGCGGGGACCTCGAAGGTGTTGGCGGCGGAGTAGTCGCGGGAATCGGGTGATCCATCGAGTTTAACGCGGCAAGTTCCGGCGACGATATCCATGCGCTCGGCCTTGTCGGTTGCGAAGTGGTAGCGACCGGGGCGGATGAGGCCGAGGGTCTTCCTTGTACCATCATCGAACAGGATGGTGTGGCTGATGACGCCGCCGTCAAAGTAGACGTTGGCCTTCGTGAGGACGGTGACGTTTGGGATTTCGGACGGGATGTTTGGCATAGGGATTTGAGTGCGGCGCGTCACGGCGCGGTGGCGGTGCGCGGGGTCGGCCCGATTGGTTTCGAAGAGGGATTTGGGACGGGGGGCGGGGAGGGAACGACCTGGATGTCGTCGATGCAGCCATCGACCGTTGCCGAGGATATGCTGTGGAGCCAGACGGTGGCGGCATCGGTGCCCTTGGGGGGCACGAACGCAAAGGCGAACGGTTTCCACGCCTGGGTGGGCTGACCGTCGCCGAGGACGCCGATGGGGTGCCTGTCGCTCTCGGTTTTGATCGGGTGGTCTTGCTCGTCGAGGTAACGGACGTAGACCCCGATGCCCTTGCCCGAAAGATTGAGGTAGTGGCCGCGGACCTCGTGACGACCGGGGTTCGACAGGAGGGCCGGTGGCGACGAGGCGCTGGAGCCATCCTTTTTGCTGGTGTCAGTGATGCGAAGCGAGCGCTTCCCCGAAGCTTTGAAGGCCTCTGTGATCGTTGACATCTTGCCGTCGAGTTGCCAACCGGAGGAGGCCTGTTCAAAATCACCATTGGCGGGCTGGGGCCCGAGCGCGGAGCGGGGCAGGGGCGACAGCGTGATCGTTATCGTGGCCTGGGTGACAGGTTGGGTGAACCGGACGGCGATGCGCTGTGGGAGATTGCGCGTGTGCACATCCTCCTTGATCTCCTCGCCGACGACTGCGAATGCCTTCCCCCCGGCGTCGATCTCGGCCCCGAGGGCGGTGCGGGAACCTCGGATGAGCAGCGTCTTGGGCGCGAGTTGTTGCCACGTATCGAGTGTGATGAGGGCGGTCTCGAAGGTGGCGGGTTTCTCTAAAACAACATCGTCGCGGACCGTGAGTCGTCCGTCGCCAGAACGGGAGTAGACGAATGTGCGGACGAGGCGCTTGAGTCCGGGGGTGTCGTAAGCCGAGGTGAGGTCGAGCGCCAATGTGTCTGTGCTATCAGAGAACTTGGACTCGAGGACCTTGGCCTGGGCCTCGCGGCCGGTGCGCTGCAATCGGCCGCCGACAACCGGGACCGGATGGCCGTAGGAGGAGAGGACCTTGCTGGTGTAGCGGTCCTTGCTGAAGGTGCGGGCCGTGTACACCTCGCCGCCGGGGTCGAGGATGATCGCCTCGTGTCCGAGGACCGCGACGTAGCTGCCCAGATCATTGTGATTGTGGTGCTCGGCATTGTTGCCGCCCTTGAGGGCAACGGCCAAGCGCGAGGCCGATCCGGGCATTGGGCGGGCGATGAGGATGCCGGCATCCTTGAACCACGAGCGGATGCCGTCGTTTGGTTTCGGGGGCGGGGCGGGTTTGTTAGATGCGGAGTTGGGGAATCCGAACAGGAGGTTTTCCGGGAGGCCGCCGGTGGCCCCGGCGTCATCGAGGTTATTGTACTGTGGCCAGCCAGCCTGAAAGTACCGGTTGATGAAGTACATGTAGGCCGCGGACGGACGGCTGCCGACGGCGCAGTCCGCGAAGGCGGGATAGACGCCGTCCTGGATATGGATGTTTACTGGGAATCGGGCCGGTTCTTGGGCGCCGGGCATGTCGAGGAGGTTGAGTTTTCCGGAGGTGGCCTGGCTGAGAGTCTCGGCGAGGAGCAGAAAATGTCCGAAGCCGTAGTTCCAGTAGCCCATTCCCTCGCTGCAGTATCCATCGGGGGTGAATCCCGATAGAAAGAATCGCGTGCTGGCCTCGGCCGCGGCGGCAAAGAGCGCCCGGTCTTCGCGCGGCTCGACGAGCGCGAGCGCGGCGCCGGTGACGCCTGCGGTGCAAACGGCATTCCAGTTGTGCGTGGCGCGCATCCATCCCTGTTCTCTGCCTTTGCCGGTGATCCCGTCGCGGGCGGGGTTCAGGACCCAGGCGTCGATGCGGGAGCGGATCAGCGCGCGCACATCGGGCTCGACGCGGTCGCCGAGCAGATAGAGGGCGGTTGCAAATTGCCAGGCGACGTCGGAGGAGGCGAGGTCGATGGAGACCGACTTGGCATAAAAATTTTCCAGCTTCCGATCATGGGCTGGCATCGTCCACGTGCGCTCGGCGCACAGGGAGCGCGCGAGTTCGTGAAACGCCGGGAGGAAGCGGCCCTTGTTCTCGATGCACTCGGCAAGGACCAGCCTCGGGAGGCGCCCGCGGCGTTTTCCGGCGACGCCCTGCCAGCGGGTCCGGTTGCCCGTCTTGGAGAAATCCAGGAAGAGGTCGTCGGTGGTTTCGGGCAGCGGAGTTTTTGAAATGGATTCGGCATATTGGACGATTTCGTCGCGGGCGGTCTGGCTGGCGAAGCTTGCCCATGCGGCGCGGTCGGCGATTGGGCGGCCGGGGCCGGCGGGCTTTTGGGGCAGCGCGGGGCCGATCTGGGCCGCGCGGGCGGGGTCGGCCAGGGGAGGGGTGGCCGCCCGGGGCGATTGCGCGATCGCGATGCTCAGGAGGGCAACGAGTTGAAGCGGGCGCATCAGAACTCCACCAGTTCCACGCGGCGGTTTTTCGTCCGGCCGTCCTCGGCGCGATTGCTGGCCACCGGGCAGAGGTACCCGACACCGGCGGGCACCAGCCTTGCGGGATCGATGCCATGCTGCCCCGAGAGGTTCCGCACCACCGCCTCGGCGCGGCGGCGCGAGAGGTCCATATTGAAATCCATGCCGCCGACGCTGTCGGTGTGTCCCACGACGAGGAGTCTCTGGGTGGGATTGGACCGCAAGAGCTTGGCGACTTCCTCGAGGGTCGGGCCAGATACGGGTTTGATGTCGTCCTTATTGAAATCGAAGTAGATGCCATATAGGGCGATGCGACCCGTGTCGGAGATGGAGCGAGACATCTCCTCGGCCTTCACCAGGACCATCCGTTGCTCCATGGGCTTGGATTCGAGAAAGTCGAGCTGGGCGATCGCGCGGCCGCGGGGGATCTCGACGCGCGAGTCGAATCCGCCCTCGAATTCGGTGACGTACAGTGCGATGTGCTGGTCGCCCTGCGGGGTGGAGCGACGGGCGGCCCAGAACAGTTCCTTGTTTGGGCTGTAGGCGAATATCTGGCCGAGGGATTGGTACGTGTGCGTGCCGAACATTGCGCCGAGGGTCTGGTGGTCACCCTCGAACAGGGTCTCGAAGCCGGCCGACTGGAGCTCTTGCTGGTAGTTTCGCAAGATCTCCAGTGACGAGCGCCCCTCGGGGGCCACATAGCTCAGACGGGTCAAGCGGCCCTCCAGCTTCTTGGAGCTTTCGTAGCGACCGGGTTCCACGGCCTTCCCGAGGGCCAGCGTATACGGCTCGAATTCGGCCTTTGAGTATTTGAATATCACGGAGCCGGCGTAGCGCTTAATTCCGGGAGGATCCGCCGCACCCTCCACGTCGGCTGTCGGGAGTGACGCATGCGTGTGAACTGCACCACCGAGGGCGAGAACCAGGAGCGGCAGGTTGACCGGTTTGGTGAATTTCATGGGGCCTTACCTTTCGGGGACCACTTTGGTCCGCGCGACGATTTGGGAAGGCTATCAAGGCCGAGTGAGTTAGCAATGCCGTTTGAGCGCGCGATCACAGGCGCCCGATACCGTCTCACCCACGGGTGGTCGGAGTTGCGTTCCAGAGCGGAGTGCGGAAGTCCTCTGCAGCCTCTGTGAGCGGGTATTGGGAGATTTGGGCGTTCCTGGGCCCGGTTCTGGAAAGCGGCTCCGCCGGCCGCGGAAAGCGGCGGCGGAGCCGCCGCAAAATAATGCGAGGGGTAGGGTTTTTTGATGCGGCGCGCGAACGCGTCGCTTTCGCCGTTGGTCCGGCACCGGCAAAGCGGTGGCACCGCCCCGATCCGGGACGCTGCCACCGCAAGTCCAAAACCCTCCCGGTCCGGATCCTGGATCGGGGCACGATCCGCGCCCGCGAACAGCGCCCGAAGTTTCTGACTTGGGGGCGGGGAATAAGAGTGGCAAAGAAGTGTCCAAGAGAACGTTGGGCAAAGAAGGCGCGCCTGTCGCTAATCCGTTGATTATCAGAGAGCCGGAGATGGGGATCGAACCCACGACCTACTGATTACGAATCGGGGAAAGCCGCCTCTAGGAAAAAGGAATTTGTTGGAATAGCAGTGACTTACATAGACACGATTGGACTGGTTTGGACATTGACAACCGCGACCATCGTTGCGTGAGGATCCAGGTCAGGAAGACGCACAAGCCCGCACGCCGTACGCGGTCTACGTGCCCAAGGCGCTGTCGGGCGGCAGGGTGGAGAGGCGGTATTTCAAGGCCAGGGCCGACGCGATGGACTTCGCCCGGGAGTGCCAGAGCAAGTTGTCGGGTCTGGGCTCCAACCTCTGGCAGGACCTGACGCCCGAGGAGACTGCGGAAATGGCGGCCCACGCCCAGCGGCTGAGGGAGCAGCGCGGCAGGGAGCCCATGACGGCGCGGAAGGCGCTGGAGGAGTTCTACAGGGCCCAGACGAGCTCGAGGGCGTCCGCGCGATACCTGGAACACATCCGGTACGAGGGCAGAAAGTTCCAGGCCAAGTTCGGGGACCGGAATCTGGCGGGCATAGGCAGGGACGAGATCCTCAAGTGGCTGCACTCGTTCAAGGGCATCTCGGCCACCTCCCGCTTCGTCACGTTCCGAGTCGTGAGCGCGATCTTCGGGTACGCGGTGTAGATGGGGTGGCTTTCGGCCAACCCGTGCGCGAAGCTGGCCAAGCGGGCCATGTGCGAGGCCGCGGGCGTGGCGATACCGCACGACGGCCTGCGCCACTCGTTTGCCACCTACCACTATGCCCTCCATGGCGATGCTGCGCTGACGGCCCGGGAGATGAAGCACTCGACCACCGACATCACTTTCCACCACTACGCCCACCGGGACGTGACAAAGCAAGACGCGGAGGCGTGGTTCGGCGTGCGGGCACAGGAGAGGGCCCGCAACGTCATCCTGATGCGCAAGGCGGGGTGAGGTCGTCAGCGGGAACCGGGATTGCGCCAGCGCTTTGGTGGGCGGTAGTATCACCGGCATGATCCGCCCCGCGAGGCCGGCCCCCCGACCGAGGAAACCTTCCCCCAAGAATCGCCCGCCCGCGCTCCTGTACCGCCTGCGCGTCGAATTGATGGGCGTGGTGCCGCCGGTGTGGCGTTCCCTGCTGGTGGCGGGCGATGCGACGCTGGGCTGGCTGCACGCGGCCCTGCAGGTCGCGACGGGATGGACCAACAGCCATCTGCACCGCTTCGGCACCCCGTCGGGGGATTTCTCCGATCCCTCCTTTGAGCTGGAGTGCGGGGACGAGGGGCGGGTCAGGCTGATGGACGTTGCCCCCGTTGGCGGCACCGAACTGGAGTACGAGTACGACATGGGCGACAGCTGGTCGCACCGCGTGACCGTGGAGTCGATCACCGGGCCGCAAGGCCCCATCGCCCGAGACGCCGAGTGCGTCGATGGCGCGCGGGCCTGTCCTCCCGAGGATTGCGGTGGGCCGGGCGGTTATGAGGATCTGCTGGAGGCCATCGCCGACCCGGGGCACGAGGAGCACGACTCCATGCTGGAGTGGCTGGGGGGAGGTTTTGATCCCGAGGCCTTTGACCGGGCGCACGTCGACGCTTGCCTGAAGCTGCTGCCGTGGCCGCGGGTGACGGTGGGCCAGCTGGCCCGAGTGTTGCGGAAGAGGGACGGGGCCTAGAGGTCGAGATTGACATCCACACCGTGGCCGAGTGGCTGGGTCACAAGGACCACGGCGCCCTGCTGCTGAAGACATACTCGCACGTGCGTGCCGAGCACGAGAGGGAGATGGTGACGAAGGTGAAATTCGGGGCGGGGGACACCCGAACCCGCTCGACCTCGGGTGCCGGACCGCTAGGCGTTATGCATGTTGGAAGATCGCCTGGGACGGGTTTCGCTGGTGAGGGAGCCGGGGGTGGGGTTCTATCCGGCAACCGCGATTATCATGGTGGTGGCCGTGATCGCATCTCTGGCGGCGCCCCAGGCGCTGAGCGCCGGGACGCCGGGGGAACGATGGGGTGGCGCAAGGGCCAATCGTTGGTATGAGGAGCAGCCCTGGCCGTGCGGGTTCAACTACGTGCCCGCCAATAGCATCAGCTACACCGAAATGTGGATGGGTTACGCCTTCGATGCGGCGCTGATCGACAAAGAGCTCGCGCTGGCCCAGGAAATCGGCCTCAACTGCATCCGCGTCGTCCTTCCCTACGTGGTCTGGGAAGGCGAGCCCGAGGCCTTCAAGAAGCGGCTCGACGCCTTCGCCGGTATCTGCTCGAAACGCGGCCTGAAGGTCATGTTCGCGCTCTTCGACGACTGCAGGTTCGGCCCGATCGAAGATCCCGTCTTCGGGCGTCAACCGGAGGTGGTGGCCGGTTGGTACGCCAATGGCTGGACGCCGTCGCCGGGCTGGAAGATGGTGCGCGACAGGGCCGCCTGGCCAAGGCTCGAGAGGTACGTCACCGACATTGTCGGCACCTTCAAGGGCGACCCGCGCGTCTGGGTGTGGGATCTCTACAACGAGCCGACCAACGGCATCGGCGACGTCTCGCTGCCGCTGGTCGAACAGGTCTTCGCGTGGGCGCGCGCCGTCAGCCCAATGCAGCCGCTGACCGTCGGCGTCTGGAACGGGAACGCCAGGCTCAACGAGCTCTGCCTGCGCCTGAGCGATGTGATCACATTCCACAACTACGGCAACGCCGCCGCGCTGGAGAAGCAGATCCTGGACCTCAGGGCGCACGGCAGGCCCGTGATCAACACCGAGTGGATGAACAGGGGGCATCGCTCCACCATCGCCGGGTGCCTGCCGGTCTTTCAGAGGCATGACGTGGGGTGCATGCTGTGGGGGCTGGTGAACGGTAAGACGCAGACCCACCTGAACTGGGGACACCGGCCGGGCCAGCCGGAGCCCGACGTGTGGCAGCACGACATCTTCCACGGAGACTTCAGGCCCTATGACCCGGCAGAAATCCAGGCGCTCAAGCAGGCTCTGCGGGCCAGGTAACGACGGCTCCGTGTGGCCGGGGTAGGTGAGGGCCCGCAACTTCATCCCGATGCGGGGGGCGGGTGACCTCCGTGCGGCTCGACCTCCGCGGGACCATCTGCCACGCTGGTGAAATGCAACCCGTCAGCTTCATCATGAATCTCCTCTGGTTGGTGCTGGGCGGTATCGTCATGGGGCTGGGCTGGTTCCTGGCCGGGGTCATCATGGCTATCACCATCATTGGCCTGCCCTGGGCCCGCTCTTGCTTCGTCATCGCCCGCTTGGCTTTCTGGCCCTTTGGCAAAGTCATCGTGGACCGCCAGCAAGTGCAGGGCCACCACGACGGGGGCACCGGCCTCCTGGGATTGCTGGGCAACGTGATTTGGTTCCTCGTGGCTGGCTGGTGGCTGGCCATCGGGCACATCGGCTCGGCCCTCGCCAACTTCGTCACTATCATCGGAATCCCCTTCGGCATACAGCACTTGAAGCTGGCCGTCATCTCGCTGGCGCCCGTGGGGAAGACCGTTACGGAAAAATAGCCATTCGGGTCTCGGCCAACCCCCGCCCATCATCCCCCGCGACGGGCCGGGCATCCCATGGTACGTTGTCCCCATGGCACGCGCATCTTGCCTCGCCATGATCGCCACACTGTCGCTGCTGTGCGCGCCCTGTTCCTCCCAGTAGCAGTGCTACACCCGGCCGTTCGGCTCCGGCACGATCACGGCGGCGCCGGGCGGGCAGTCGTACTACACGAGGCCCTTCGGGGGCGGGACCATCACGACCGGCCCGGGCGGACAGACCTGGATGACGCGGCCATTTAGGAGTGGGACGCTGACGAGTGGGCCGTAGCGAGACTCAGTCCTCGCTGTGGCGGGCTGCCGCGATGAACGTGCCCGGCGGCCTTCGCCGAGACCCCGGCGGGAATAGCTCCGCGCCCAAAGCGGCGGCTAGCAAGCAGAGCTCTGCGTCGAGATCATCATCGCCAAGAGGATCATCGGCAAAGGCATCCCCGAAGTCGCCGGCACGGCGAAGGAGGCGTGAAATTTGTCGATGCCGCGAAAAAAGGCCTCGGCATCCCCGAGGCCACGCATTTCCACGTCAGCGATGAAGTGAAGGCTTACTTTGCCGATTTGAAGAACAAGCGCGCCGCGATCCACGGCGAGTGGAACAAGGTTTACCTCGCCTGGAGCGCGGCAAATCAGGAACTGGCGAAACAACTCGACGCCGCCCGCAACGGCACGCTCAAGGCCGAGGACTTGCTCAAGGTCGTGCCGGAATATCCTGCCGAAGGCAAGGCCGCCACACGCAACAGCGGTGGTGAGATTTTGAATCACATCGCCAAAGCGGTGCCGCACCTCGTCACCGGCAGCGCCGACCTCTTCGGCTCCACGAAGAACTACCCCACCGGCCTGGGAGACTTCAGCGCCGCGAATCCGACCGGCCGCAACATCTGGTTCGGCATCCGTGAGCACGCGATGGGCGCGATCTGCAACGGCATCGCCTACGACGGCCTTTTCCTCGCCAGCGGCGCGACCTTCCTCGTCTTCGCCGACTACTGCCGCCCGAGCATCCGCATCGCCGCGCTGGCGAAACTGCCCGTCACCTACATCTTCACGCACGATAGCGTCGGCGTCGGTGAAGACGGCCCGACGCATCAGCCGGTGGAAACCGTCAGCGGCCTGCGTGTGATCCCCAATCTCGATGCCATCCGTCCTGGCGATGCCGAGGAAGCGGCCGGAGCCATCGCCGCCGCGTTCAGTCGCAATGACGGCCCGACCCTGCTCGCCCTCAGCCGCCCAACACTCACGAAAAGGAGGCTGGAGACAGCCTCCTTTTCTCTTCGCCTCATCCAAGGCGTCTGTGGCATGATGCATTCATGAAGCGGATCGTTTGCCTGCTGCTGTTTCCGACCATGCTGGGCGCACAAACCATGAGCAAGACCGACGCCCTGACCTTCAGCCGAGATACCTCAGTGCTCTATGAGCATCGGAGCCTGGGCAGACACGTGGATGATTTCCAGCAGGTGTTCCCGGCGGTGAAAATCGACCCGCAGACCATGATTGCGGTGAAGGCGACGGCGGAGTTCAACCTCGACGGGCAGCCGCTGTTGTGGTTCGCGGCGGACAAATCAAAGGCGGTGGTTGATGAACGCGCTTTTGGCGATCTGACCATGGTGAACGTCACCACGCTGGGCGTGGGGAAGACCGTCGTGGTCGGGAAAATCAAAGAACCGGGCCGCAAGCTGGCCCCGAGGGCCGTGGCGTGGTTTTTGATGCGGAGCGACATCCTCCAGACTTTTGTGCATCTCGAATCGACGGTGAAGATCGAGGGGGAAAAAAGCGCCGGAGGCCGTTACGAGGCGGCTTTTTCCGGCAAACACCTCTACTACACGAATCAGCGCCACGAATCGGCCTTCCGCTTCCGGTTCATCATCGAAGAGGATGGCACGCTGCGTGTCGAATCGTGAGCCGAGGTCAAAGGACCACGCTGCGCAGCATTTCGGCGGAGCGCTCGGGGCGCTGGCTGTTTGAGCGTCCTGCCGTGCCCTGACAAGCGTTCTTTCCGCCCAAAATGTCTTTGCCGGTGTGCCGTTAGATGGCACACCTCGGTTCCCATGATCCGGGGGCGTGTGCCAGATCGCCTCCGGGGTGTACCGCCCGCGCCAGCCGCGCGCCTCGCCGCTGTGGCGGTGCGCGCACGGTTGGTTTGGGATCTGAGATCTAAAGGAAGCCCCCGCGCCCTTCCAGGCGCAGGGGCTCTCTCTGCCTCACGACAGCCCGACGACCGCGTCGAAGAGGCCGTGGAGGGCCTCGCCGCGGCGCAGGGCGGTGTGGGGATTGATCTCCCGGTGGACGGCCGTGAAGGCGTTGAACAGCGACCAGGCGTTGCGGGGCGATGAAGTTCTTGAAGGGGAAGGGGGGCGTACAGCATGTGGCGCTGGGCGATGGCGAGCACCGCAATGGCGAGCACCGCTCGACCCCCGGTGGCCCGTCTGCTACGATATCCCCATGATGGGACGGCTTCAGACCCCCAAGAGGGCGGGAGGAGGGCGGGTCCGTTCGGCAGGGCGTCAGAACCAAATTCCGATCGGTTGGTCCGACCCCCGTATTAACGTGCCAGGGAGACAGCCATCACTTTCTTTTTCATGGTGAAATAGAAAGATGAGAACATCGCCTTCGCTCCCGCGCGGTTCGAGAAAGGATGGCCTGCCATCCGTAGCCTGATTTGAAAAGCAAAAAAACTCTGCTCCGTCCATCGGACTACGCAGAGCACCATCCTTCGCTCTCATCCCCCCCGATCCCCCCTCCCTGGGCAAAATAATTGAGGGCACTCCTGGGCATTCCAGGCACAGGGCTCAGAGGGAAACAGGTCGCCGTTTCTGCTTCCGATACTCGGTTCCGTTCCCCCTCGGAAAGCGCTTACCATTGACCTGAACCCCTTTACCCGCTATGCAAACCCCATCCGGCGCCGCACGATTGGACTGAAACCCACCGCACACCGCACGTTTCGATTTAATTTTGCATGGGGCGCTATTCCAACATGTTGTCCCCTTACAAAGGCATGGCGGAAGATCTCAAGATAAGCCTTTTTGTCTGCCGAGCGATGCCGAAATTCGAACCCGTTCGCCGAAACCCTGCTGAAACTGACGAGCTGGTTGAGGACAAGCTCTGGTCGTGAAAGAGCCTCGCGAGAGTGGACCGGTCGACGTCCTTTTGGTCGTTCCTCCGTTCGCATCGACCAAGATTCCGTGCATCGCCGCCAGCACGCTCCGGGCGGCCTGCAGCCAACGGGGCATTAGAACCCACGTTTTTTACGCCAATCTCGTTTTTGGATCCAGGCTCGGCTGGCCGATCTATGAAACCCTTTGCTTCCTGCCGCCCAAGTTGCTTGCTGGCGAGCGGCTTTTCTCGCGCCACGCGTTCGAACATCCCACTGGTGCGGAGGAGTATGGGGCGTTGCTGGAAGCCGCTGGATCGCTGAAGACGGCCAACCGGACGACTCAGATTTCATTCGCCGAGTACAAGGCGGTGGAGAGAATGGTTCCTTCATTCTTGGAAGATGTGGTTGCCCAGGCCGTACGTTTACGTCCGTCCATTGTGGGGTTCAGCATAACCTTCGAGCAGGTCTTGTCGTCGCTGGCACTCTGCCGCTCTCTCAAGGCGGCGTGCCCCTCCATCGTCACGGTTCTTGGCGGATCGGCATGTGTTCTGCCCATGGGAGCAGCTCTGCTTGAAATTACGCCGGATGTCGACTTTGTTTTCTCAGGGGAGGGCGACCTTGAGTTTCCGCAGTTCTGCGATGACGTGCTGCATGGCCGCAGGAAGGCTCGGGGCGTCATGGTCGCGAATCTTGTCCAACACTTGGACTCGATTCCATATCCAAACCACGATGATTACTATGAACAAGCCGCCTCCCTTGGGCTCGACTGCAGCCAGACCCAATTACCGATGGAGTTTTCGCGGGGATGCTGGTGGGGTGAGAACCAGCCGTGTCTCTTCTGCGGATTGAATGGTCCGGACACGACGTTCCGCGCCAAGTCCCCGGAACGGGTTGGGCGCGAACTGGTATGGTTGCAGGAGCGATATCCCATGAGGAGTGTGATGGCTACGGCGACCAGCCTTTCCAAGCAGACGGGGCCGCTCTTCAAACACCTGGCCCAAGCCGGCAACACGGTCAAACTCGACTGTTGTGTCCGAGCGACTCTTTCGTTCGAGGAGTTGTCCCAGTTGCGCAAGGGGGGCTGTTACTCTGTCGGCCCGGGCATCGAAAGCCTCTCGGACGCTCTGTTGCTTCTGCTCAACAAGGGCACCACCGCAGCAGACAACGTTCGGTTCCTGCGGGACTGTGTGACGGTTGGTCTTCGAGCGGGCTGGGGGCTGCTCTACGGCATACCGGGGGAGAAAGCCGAGGATTATGAGCAGATGATACGGATCTTCCCTCTGATTCATCATTTGTGGCCTCCGATGGGTATCGGACGGGTAACCGTTGAGCGATTCAGCCCTCTTTTTGGGTTATCCAAGAGAACCCCCGAGTGTCACCTTCGAGCCTCAAGTTCTTATTCGCATATCTTCCCAGCGCACGCAGACATCGGGCGACTGGCGACTCACTATGAGGCCGATTTCGATCTTCCGTCCACTGAGAACGGGCTGCGATCTGAGCTCACGGAGGCAGTGAACCGTTGGCGCGGGTCCTGGTCCTCGGACCAAGCACCGATTCTCTCCCTTGTGAATCTTCCCGATGGGAGTGCCATCGTCATGGACACCCGGTCGGTCGCGAAGAAAGTCGTTCACTCCCTTTCAGAATCCGAAACCAGCCTGCTGGTGGAGCTGATCCGGCCTGTGCGGCGCAAGACATGGGCGCAACTGGCAGGCGCCATTCGCCTTGAGACGCTTCGCACTTTAGTGGCCCGTCAACTGGTGGCTGTCATTGGCGGCCGACTTGTCAGCCTGGTAACAGGCGTGGATTGCATTGCACCTGCTGCGAGGGCTGCCCGCTGGTAGCTGGCGATGCTACGCCTCAAACCGATGAATTCGGCCCTCCACTCCAGCAAACAAGGACAAACACAGGGTTTCAGGGGAAAACGGCTTGATCAAGCTGCAGAATACTGGTCAAACGGGTCGGACCACAGGATGCAATGCAGTGATAATAAGTTGCGCGCGGAGAACGGCTGATTGAACGATCTTAGCGACGATTTTTGGCGCCTGATTTCTGCTCTAAGGTGGCGGTTGGGGTCGGACGCGGGTCGATGCATGTTGGTCGGGTAGGGGCGACAAGCCCTCGTCGTTGCCGGCGGATGGAAAGTTGGCTTCGACTTCCCGCCTGTCGAGCGGGATTATGAGCCCCGTGGAAATCCCTTGGCTTACGCGAGATGCCACTTAAGGCCATCGCGCACGAACTCGCGCCATCGCGAAGAAATTTTGTCAGCAATTGTCAGCAAAACAATTCGTCGACATCCGGCCAAGCCAAGGTGGCCTATGATGGCCCAGAGTCTCGTTCAGCATGCCGACACCACTTTCTGCCACTACGCTCGCCACGACGTGACCAAGCAGGACGCCGAGGCCTGGTTTGGCATCCGGCCACCGAAGCGCGCGCGCAACGTCATCCCGATGCGGAAGGCGGGGTGACGGAACTCTGTCGCCATGTGGCGACAGGTCCCGGTCAGGTCCCCAAGGCAACGGGATCGCCGCAAGTGTACCGGGGGTCATGCAAAACCCGTGATCCGGCCCCAGTATGAGTATTGCGAAAATCGCCCACGACCTTCGCGATGTGGTCGACTCGTTCAGACACGGGAATCCCACCTTTAAACCTGAACCCGAGATATCGGGAAATGAGATTCCACGGCCTTGGGGTCGATCGCGCCCCATCCGCCAGCGCTACTCGGCCCACTTTGGGGGTCGCATCAATGCCTGTTGATATTCGTACATTTGCTGGCTGACGGGTCGCAGTTCTTCTATGACGCGCATGGAGCGCGGGCCCTGCACAGCTTTGGCCACACTCACCCCTGCGGCGGTGATCCGCCCTGTGCCGGTCACCTTCCTGTCCGTGCCATAATCGAGATCATAGGTCCACGCATCCAAAACGGCGCTCGTGAACGTCACCGTGCCAACGCATGTCGACTTATCGTCCGAGGCATCGTACACCAGCGACCCCGCCCGCCGCGTCAATCGCAAGGTACGCACCTCCGGAGCCATGGAAGGCGAAGGGGCGGGCCGGGTCCACGTCTCGACCACGACACGTCCCCCGTCCGAAATGGTCCGCTTCAGGAGCACGTTCCAATTGTTGTATGGGATTCTTCCGTCGGGCGAAAACGCATCGGACGTGCCGTAGTAGTGCGCTACGTCCTCGCCGTTGGTGGTCTGCGGCGCATGGCCAGCGGTGCTTCCCGCGCCCGACGAAGGCAACGACAACTCGCGCCCGACGCCGGGCGTGGTTCCGGGCTCGAGCCGCATCCACCCGTGAGCGCCCCATAACCGGCCGGAGTCGCCGATCCACTTAATGACACCCCATGGGGTGCGGTAATAGTCTCCAGGCGCGGCCCCTTCCAACCGTTTGCCAGCGAAGGACAGCATGCCAACCGACCCTTCGCTCTTGCTGCCGGGCGACGTGATCATCAGCCGATACTCCCATGGCCCCGATCGGTAGGTGCCCGGCTTCGTGACGTCGATTGTCACGGCGTCGGCTACGCCCTGCGCTGCCGCCGCCCCGGCGCCAACGATCGCTGATGCGATGGCCACCGCACAGGACTTCAATAGGTGCCTTATGGTGTGGGGCATGGATCAGTGTGCCAGCATCGGGGGCCACGCGCTCACGGTCCTCTCGACCACCCAGGCCCCGTCCTTCATTTGCAGCAATACACATTTACCTTCGCTGATGACGTCCTTCGGGAGGGATTCGACCAGTTTCACAATCACCATCGCCCGCTGCCCCTCCGCGTCGATGCCCGGACGTGACAGCTGGCAACTTCTCCCCTTCTCATTCGGAGGAAAGTACGGCTTCCGCCGCACAGCCGAAAATGCGCCATCGGGTATCTTGAGCTGCTTCGCGCTCCTCCTCCTATAATCCGCGACCATGCTCTCGGGTGGGGCGTTCGTTCCCGAGCCCAGAAACACCGCTGGATCCACCGGAGTGCCCAGCAGCGTGCTTTCTCGGATCTCGCACGAGGCGTCGCAGATCTTCGGCACCACGGCCTTGAGCACGGCCAACTCTTCCCCGGAAACCATCTCCTTAGGGACCCCCGCATCAGCGAGGCACGCGCGGGCGCCCAGCAGCCCGGATGCAACCACCAGGAGGCGCAGCGCGCTCCACACCGAGTGCCGCAATCTCACCACGGTTCCTCCTCACAAAAGGGATTCTCGACCTTGACGACAAACCGTGGATCGATCTTCAGGTCCTGCAGTCTGTAGTTTAGGACGATGGGCCCCGGCATAGCCTTGCCCTCGTCTCGCTGGGTTCGAACAATCTTCAGCGTGTACACCCTCCCATTCGGGGCTCGGGAGACGTCGATCCGGAAGGACTTCTCGTTCGTGTAGCCCGTGGTTGCAACGCCGATGCTCACCACGCCGTTGGTAATCTTGAAGAGGTGGATCGGTTCCAGTTCGCCCTCCGGGAGCGGGGAGAGACCCGCAGCCACAGGCGCGGCCCCGCAGGCAAGAAATATCATCAGCACGAACGACCTCATCCATGTCCTTTCAAAGGGACCACGCATCGTCCACCCTCGGCTAGGTGGGATAGCCCCACGACTCCCGTGAGACCACGGCTACCGCAAAGTGGGCAGACGGCCAAAGCGCCGATCACGGGTGCAGGATAGCGGCTCGACAACAGCAATCCACAAGATTCGTTGGCGAAACAGGTTTGCTGGACGCGGAACGCCCATGGCCTGGTCGTCGGGAAACAGGAGGCGGCGTTCGGCACGGTGTCGCTGAGGTCTCGCCAGAAGGGCGACGAGGGCCAGATGTCGCTGGATGCGTTCCTCGATCGGGCTATGGCCGAGTACAAGGAACGGACCCTGACGGTGGCGGTTTAGACAGGCCAATCAGCGTTTCCGAAAATCTATGAATCGCGCGCAAGCGCGCCCGTACGTTCGATTTCCGTCTGGGTGGCGACGCGGTCACGGACCTTGTAGAAAGCGGACGTTGCGAGTTTCTGTTTAGGCTGATAGGATCGTTGCATTATGAGATGTTTCTTCTCCGAGGGATGGAGATCAGTTGCCATTCCCAGGATCATTGCTTGCTGCGCGCTGGTTCTAGTGACCGGCTGCGGTGGTGAGAAACCCGCGCCGGGTGCCGCCAATCCGCCAACCGCTTCCGCCCCGGCTCTGGCGCCCACCAATCAGATTCGCCAGCCCGAGGGGTTTGAGATGGAGTCCAGGCGGCAGATGGATGATGCATCCAGCATGCGGGAGGCCGCCCCTCGTCGGGCGGAACGGCGTCCCGAGTCCCAGAGTGCCGTTCCAGATCCTCTGGAGCTTAACAAGTAGCACATGTCCCCCGAACCCGTCTGCAAGCCACCCGCAGAGTGGAAAGAGGGCGAGTCCGGTCCTCTGCAGGTCTCGGTGCTGTTCATGGACCTGATCAGCTCCAGCGATTTCGCGAGCGTGATGGGGCTCCGGGAATACGCCGAATACGTGCAGGCGTTTCATGACCTGTGCCTGCGGCAGACCCGCTTCTTCTTCGAGACCTTTTCCAAGACGGAGCATCTCGATTACAGCGTCCAGATCGTCGGCGACGAAATGGTGGTGTTTCTCCACACCGACAACCCGCCCAACGACGTCTATCTCCTGATCTGCCTGGCGGTGGCCCTCAAGTGCGGATGGCTTGGTTCGCCCATGAATACGGCCCGTCTCAATTCCGCCCTTTCCAGCACTGGGCTGGCGGCGGGGATCAATTTCGGACAGGTCTGGGCCCGCCGCACCGGCGGTCGATTCGCGTTGTGCGGTTTCGCCCTCAACGTGGGCAAGCGCGTCGAATCCGCTTCGCGCGAGGGGGAGCGCTACCAGGTCTTCGTGTCGGACCCGGCCTTCAAGCAGATCAATCGCCGCATTCGCAACCTGCTCTTCGAACCCCGGCGGATCGTCCCGATGAAAGGCGTCGTGGTTCCCATCGGTGTTCACGAGGTGGCCGAGTGCTTTATGAACATGGGAAAGCGCCTCGAACCTGAGTTGCTGCAAGGCTTCGAGCGCATGGCGCACCAGGCCCTGGCCCGCAATACTTTCGATCTCTGGGTCCACGCCTGCTGGCAGGTTTATCAGGCCGCCCAAGCGAACGACCGGATCACCGATGAGGCACTCCGCCTCTGCGAGCACGTCCTCAACATCGACCCCAAGAATCCCGCCGCCCTCTACCATGCCGGTCAGGCCATGGCCGAGCGGGACCAGAAGGAAATCGCTCTTCTGTACTATGAGGATTTGACGAGGCACTGGCCCATGTTCGCCGACGCATGGCTCGAACTCGCGCGCGTTCACAAGGCCTTGGGACATACCGATCAGGCGAAGACGTCCGCCCTCCAGGCCCGTCGTCGGGGAGTATCCGAGCAAGAGGCTGCCTGAGTCCTGAAACGAACCGGCGAGGGGTCCGAACGACATGGGCGTGGCGCATTCTCTTTACGCTTGCCTCCCTTGCCTGGTCCCAGCAGCCTCTTTGTCGGCAGTATGCGCCTGGTGACGGCTCGACCGGCACGGGTTCGTGCCATCGGAAAAGTGATTCCTTTTAGAGAATCTCATCAAGCGCAGAATATCGAGAAAAGGAGCCTGAATTATGCCCAGTAAGAGTTTGGAACAAGCGTTGGATTGGATCATGAAAGGCGACAACGCCAAGGCGTTTCGCAAGGACTTTGATGTTGTGCTCAAGCACGTCAAGGGCCTGTCGGAAGCGGACATCAAGATCTTGAAGAAGGTCCACCAGAAGGGGATGACAGAGGCGGAGAAACTCATTGATATCGAGGTTAGCGGCCAGCGCAGCTACGGATGGGAGAATAAGTGATCCGGACAGCCTGCTCGAGTCTCCGGGATGGGGCGGTTCCGCGACTGGTCCTTTGAGCGCCCAACACGCCCAAGCGCTTGCGAATCTCATCAAGCGCAGAGTACGGATGGGGAGAAAACTGATCCGGACAGCCTGTTCAAGTGCCCGGGATGGGACGGTTCCGCGACTGGTCCTTTGTGCGCCCAACACGCCCAAGCGCCCGGGTAATCTCAACCGGCTCTACACCCTCGCCCTGCTCTATCTCAAAAACGCCGCCCGTCAGGCCGGGTGGGAATGCGATCTGGTCGACGCCTATTTCAACGGTCTGCCCCGTCAGGAGACCGTCGCCCGGATCCTCGCCCGGGGCGCGCCGCGCCTCCTGGGCTTCTGCCTTCATTCTCCCAGCATGTTGGAAGAGGCGCTCGGCATCATTCAGATCCTGGAGCGCCAGCTGGGACGGAAGGTCCCGGTGGTGGTCGGGGGTCACTACGCAACCCATCAGGCGCGGGAGCTTCTCGAGGCTCACGATCGCATCCACTACGTGATCGAAGGCGAGGGGGAAGGCGCCCTCCGGGCCCTGTTGATAGCCCTGGGCGAGGGCCACATCAGGCATTCGATCCCCGGCCTGCGGTGGCGGGAAGAGAATGGCCAGATCTGCGGGGATCAACCCCGTTCCCTGGCGACGGACCTTGACGGGCTGGGAAATATCGACTTCGACTGGATCGACGAGGACATCGGCCCGGCGGACTGGAGCTTGGTGGCGAGCCGGGGCTGCAGCGGCCGCTGCTCCTTTTGCGCGGTGGGACCGCTGTGGGGCGCGTCCGGCCGTTGGCGCGGCCATTCACCGGAGTGGTTCGTAGCCCGGGTGGAAGAGCTGGTCCGCAACCACCGAGCCACCCGGATCATCGTGGTGGACGACAACTTCCTGGGCGGACCCGCGCCGGACGAGCGCGCCGCCGCCATCGCCGATCTCATGCGCCGGAAAGAGATCCATGTCCCCTTCAGCGTGATGGTCCGGGCCGACACAGTCTGCGCCTATCCCCAAGCCTTCGGCGAACTGCAGGAGGTGGGCCTTCACCACGTCCTGCTGGGGTTGGAGTCGGGCGACGACGCGATCCTCGCGAAGCTCAACAAGGGCGCCACCCGCCGGCAGGGCGAGGAGGCCACGGCCATCCTCGACAGGCTGGGCATCACCGTCACCGCCGGAACCATCATCTTCCATCCCTGGATGACCCGGGAGAGCATTCGCACGGATCTCGAATTTCTGAAACGGCTCATGGAAAAGAACCTGCGCTGCTATTTTCTGGGCCTCAACGAACTCGATATCTTATCCGGGACGCCCATCGCCTCTGGATACGCCGGCAACACGTGGCGACGCGAGTGGAAGGCCGCCGATCCCGCCGTGCAGGAGATCTATGACCGGTGGCGCCTGATCCAAGGCGCGGTTCTCTTTCCCGCCATGCGCCTGGCGCCGCCGGAGGCCAGTTTGGGACGGCGGCGCGCCTATGCGTTCTGGCAACTGGAGAGTCTGGGCCTGGCCCTCGAGGGAGGCGCAACGATGGCGAGGGAAGACTTGTTCTCAGCAACACAAGCCTCCATGTGCAAGTTCTTGCTGGCGCAGGCCGACAGGGAAACTCTTGAGAGGTTCCTCGAAATCGGGACCTCGCCACGGAAGATGGTTGACCGCATCGACGCGCATGAGCGTTGCTTCCTTTAGAACGAAAACACGATGGTTCAGAAGACACATCGACGCCCGGGTCCGCGGCCGCTCGCCTTCTGGAAGATCCGGTCGGATCCGAGCCTCGATCCCACCGACGAATCCCGGGAGCGAAGGGACTCCCGCGCCCCCATCCGCGGGCGCGATTACGTCAAGAGTTCGTGGAACGAAATCCTGGATCTGGATCTCACTCGGGCCGCCCTGATCATCGACGCCTCCTATTCGTGCAACTACCACTGCGTCTACTGCAACCTGGCGGGGACCAACAAGCGCCCTGTCAACTGGCCCCAGGTCCGGGTCCTGGTGAAAGCACTCGCCCTGGCCGGCCTGCGCCGCGCCGTCCTCAGCGGCGGCGAGCCGGGCATATTCAAGGAATCCCCGCGCATCCTTGCTGACCTCGCCGCCCTGGATATCAAGACCACGGTTCTCACCAACGGCATCTGGGCGAAGGACGAGCGGCGACTGGAGAAGATCGTCCGCGCCGGAGCCTCCGGTTTTTTGGTGAGCGTGAAAGCCTTTGACGAAAAATCCATCGAGCGGATCACGGGCCGGAGGACACCGGACCCGGCCTGGCGGAAGGTCCTCCTCAACTTTTCCCGCCAGAAGGAGCTGGGAACGATCGAATACTTCGGGGTCAACCACGTCCTGACCTCGGCCACTCTGGAAAGTCTGGCCGGGGCCTCCTGGCTCGAGGCTTTGCCCGTTCGACCGCAGGTGATCCTGTCGCTGGTCGAGCCTTACACTCCGGAGATGGCAGCCCTGGTACCAGACCCCCGGGAGTTGGAATCGCGCCTGCCCTCGTTGTTCGACGTGTGGGACCGGTTGGGGATCGACTACCGGGCGGAAGGGATGCCCCTGTGCCTGCTCGGCCAGCGATGGCCCCGGAGCAAAGATCGACAGCGGCTCACCGACCATGCCCCCCGCGTTTTCATCCAGCCGGGGCAGGATCGCGACCACGTCATGGCCTTCACGGGCTACCAACGGCTCCTCCAATTTTGCAGGTGGCCGGTCTGCGCTGGCTGCGCCCGTCGCGATGAATGTCCGGGAGTTCACAAGCGCGTCCGTCATCTGTACGACGAGATGGTGCTGAGGCCGTTTCAGGGTTAGCGGTAACGGAATCGCCGAGAGATTTGTCGTGCTCCCTTGCGCAGTTCGATGGAAACTCGGGTCCAGGACCAGATGACACTGACCCATTTCACCCGCAAGCACATCCTCCCGGACCTGAAGCAGATCCGCGGCTACCTCGTTATTTCCCTGGTGCTTCTTTTCGTCACGACCTTCTCGCAGATCGCCTCCATCGAGGCCGCCCGGGCCTTGATCCAGACGCTCCAAATCCGTCTGGCCGGGGCTGAGGCCTCCGGATTTGCGGCCTGGCTGGGCGCACGGTTCCGTCTCGGCGGCGACCCCCTGTTCGTCACCTGCGCGATCGTGGCCCTGGCGCTCCCGGCCATCACCTACGTCCTCATGTACGCTCGCGACATCATCTTCGAACTGGTCTCCATTAAGCTCACCAAGATGTTTCAGGACCGGGTTTACGCGAAGGTGGTGACGCTGCCCTACCCGGCATTCAAGGAGTTCCGGGTGGCGGCGCTGGTCAAGCGCATTCATCACGATTCCGCCCAGATCCGGCGGCTGGTGCTGGACGTTTGCCTGTTCCGGGTCGCCGACCTCGTCATCTTCAGCGGCGTGATCATTTATCTGGCCGCCCTGGAACCGCGCCTGACCCTCGTCTCGCTCCTGGTGCTGGTCCTCTACGTCGTCCTCGCCTGGTTTTCCGCCCGTGTCGCCGCCCAGCGCATCCACGCCGTCGACCGCAGCCGCGAGGAGGTCTCGGGCTTCGCCCAGGAGTCCTTCGAGCGTTTCCTCGACATCCGCGCCAACGCCCGCGAAGCCTTTGAGACCGGGCGCTTCGCCGACATCACCGAGAATGCCGCCCGGAGAAAACGGTGGCACGCCTATGTGCTGCTCTTCGACAAATGCATGACCGAGCTCCTCAGCGCCATCGGGCCGGTGGCGGTGATGGTGATCGGCGGATATCTGGTCATGAAGGGAATCACACCCTTGGAAACGCTCATGGCCTTCGTCGCTGCGACCAGCATGCTCTACGGCCCGGTGGACCGGCTATCCGCCATCCCCATGGCGCTCAAGGAGCTGGAGGTCAGCGTCAACAACCTGGAGGAGATTTTCCATCACCCGTCGGAGACCGAGCGCGCATCCACCGGGGACGATCATGCGGAACCGTCGTCGTCCCCGGCGGCCTTCCTCGCGATCCGGGACATGGAGTTCGAGTTCCCCGGCGCCAGGCGACGATTCCGTTTCTCGCGGCTTGAGATTCTTGAGGGAGAGCGGGTGGCGCTGGTCGGGCCGAGCGGCGCCGGCAAGACCACCTTGCTGCTGCTCCTGTTCCGGATATTCAGCGAGTACCGGGGCGGGATTTACCTGAAGGGAAAGGAACTGCGCTCGATTCCGCTGGGTGAATTGCGCGGACGCATGGGCCTGATGTTGCAGGACAACTACATCTTCGCCGACACGGTGGCGCGCAACGTCGCGTATGGAGCACCCGCGGGCCAGGCCGTCGGCGAGGAGGAGACATTGCAGGCGCTGGCTAAGGCCCGCCTCGACCGGGAGATCCTCCGCATGCCCCAGGGCCTGCAGACGGTGCTCGAGCACATGGGATCGAATATCTCCGGCGGCCAGCGTAGGCGCCTGATCCTGAGCCGCGCGATCGTCAAACGCCCGGAACTTCTGCTCCTGGACGAACCCCTCACCGGGGTTCCACCCATGGAGGTGCAGGCCATCATCGATGCCCTCACGCAGGAGAATCTGGGAACCACCCTGATCATCAGCACGCACCAGGCCGAGATTCTCAAGGCCATGGACCGGGTCATCGTGCTGGGAGTGTCTTCGGGCGCAGACGGCCACGTGGACACCGTGATCGAGGCCGTGGGAACGCATGAGCAGCTCATGGGATCCTGCACCTTCTACCGGGAACAGTTCGGTAAACCGGGCCACTAACCGGTGACAGGGTTGCGGCCCCATGATCAAACACCGGATCGCCACGCTGTTCGTTTCCACCACCGATCGGTGCAACCTGGCCTGCCGCTATTGCAGCGCCGCCGCGGGCCCCGGCCGGAAAGCCGCGCTCGCGCCCGAAATCGCGGAACGCGCGGTCCGTCAATGGCTGTCCGACCTGGAAGGAAACCGGGCCACCCTGGTCATGACCGGGGGCGAGCCCATCCTTTGGGGGCTGGAAAACCTGGAGCGTGTCTGCCGGGTTGCGACGACCGAGGCCGGCCGCCGAAGCATCGACCTCACCATCGGGATTCAGTCGAACGGCGTGCTGGTCGATGACGATTTCATCAATCTCCTCCAAAGATGGCGGATCGAGCCCGGCTTCAGTCTTGACGGCCCGCCCCACGTCCATGACGTCCGTCGGGGAAATGGCGCGGCCACCCTTGCGGTGCTGAAGCGGTTGCAGGCGCGCGCCGTCCGGTTCGCCATCGTCAGTTGCCTGACCCCGGAGCTCGCCAACGAAATCGAGGACGCGCTGGAATGGTTCCGACGCCAGGGCTTCCTCAAGATCCGAGTGAACCCAATTGGGGAGGCGACGCGCGTCCGTCGTTTGGAGCGGCTTTCTCCCGACACCTTGTTCAACGTTAAGAAAGCCATCTACGAGCATATGCAACGGCACCAGGAGGGTGCGGTCCACGAGCGCAACGTCGACCGGCAGGTGAAGGAATTCGACCAGGCCTTCCGCGGACGGACGGTCGTGAAGGAGCATTGCGAACAACTGAAGTGCGGCGCAGGACTTCACCTGGCCTGTCTGGACCCGGACGGATCCTTCAACCTATGCGTGGAGAAAAGCATGCGCGGGGGGCTGGGCCGGGCCGCGTCCCTGGACCGGCTTCCGCGCGCGCGACAGGAATTCTGGCGGAACAAGCAGCGGTGGTCCCATTGCTCCTCGTGCCCGGCCAATGCCATCTGCGATCATGGATGCGCAGCCTACCATCAAATGGATTTCTGCAAGTTTGAGCACGAGTGCGCGGCCAACCGGATGTTCTGGAAATACCTGGTTGCGGAACGAGCACCGAGCCTCACCCGCACTCATGGATGATGGCATGAAAGCTCCCCATCTGAATGAAATGAACGGCTGGCTTCTTTCCCCCCGTTGGAAAATCAAGAGGGCGCCCGAACCGTCGCTGATCGGCCCGGATGGCGCGGCGGTGCCGCTCTCGCCGGCGCAATACGAGGCCCTCCGCGATGGCAGTTTCCGGTATTCGCCCTGGGTCGAGTCTGACGACCTCATCCCCATGTTGGAGTGGATGAGAAAGTTGATCGCGGCACGCGCCCTGGTTCCATCTGATCTCGTGGATTCGTTAGGGACGGGCGAAAGCGCCGGGGATTTCTTCCTGCAGGTCTTCCAGGTGGTCTGCCATCGGTTGGATGCCGACGCGCTTTGGCCGCGCGTGCGCGACGGCATCGCCGCCTGGTCCGGAACCGTTCTTCGCCAACCTCTCTGCATGCCGAGGGAATATCTGCCCAGCCGGCCAGCGCTGTGCCTCGACATGGTTGGCGGCACGACCGGCAGCGTGAGGATCGCGCTGGATTGCCGCGATCCGCTGCTCACGCCGTGGGAAAATGTCCGCCTGGCGCGGGATGCTTTCCGTCGAGGCCTGCGCCATGGGCGCGAGCTTTTCGAGCGGATCTGCGGGTTGATGCTGGCGGACCCGTCCCGCTTCATCAGCCCCTACGTCAAGTACCTGCACCCGGCCATCGACTATTCTCCCGAGGGCGAAACTGTCTCGGCTTATTGGAACCTGGGCTGGGCCGCAGACCGCGAGCTGCGCTGGGAGCGTGCCATTCAGGTCCTGGTCGCCCTGAATCTCCCGAGCGAACGGCTGAAGCGCTGGCGCGACCGGTTTGGCACGGTGGCGCAGACCGAGCTGCTCGGATGCAACTTCAACGACCAGCCGCCCTTACTCAAGGTCTACGCGATGTTCGACGGATTCGATCGGCGCGGCCTTCAGGAGGCCATGGCCCTGGAGCATTTCGAGGAGGCCGGCCAACCCGTGCTCCAAGCCTTGGAAAGGCTTCTGTGCCACGGCGTTGACCCGAGCCGGAACGTGGGCATCGTCAGCATTTACCACGCCCCGGACGGGTCCGCGCAAGGCGGCATCAAGGTCCACCTCAATCTCCGTGATGGATTCCCCGGCAGGCTGACGATGGACGAGGTCGGCGCCATCGTCAGCGAAGGACTGGGTCTGCCCCAGGCTTCGCTCCGTTCGCTGCCCGATACCCTCACCGTGGAAAGCGGAAGGCGGATCACGCTCATCCCGCACACGCTTTCCTACCGGCTTTGCCCTGACCGCGGCCTGGGTCGAGTCACCCTGTACGTCAATTTTGTTCCGCTCGAGGACGAGAGATCAGGTGGATGTCCATTCCATTGATTTGCGCTTGGCTCCCATCACCCGCATTGGGCATAAGAGGCGGAACAGGCCCCGGAAAAAGAAAGCAGCGATGACCAAAGCAAACTCGGTATTGGAAATTCACCTCGGAATATCGTCCCGTGGCCGGGAACCGGAAGTCCTGCGCCTGCTCATCGAATTGGGTGCGCAATTCGTCGGCGCCGAGGAAGGGTCGCTTCTGGTTTATGACGAAGCGAAGAAGGCGCTCGTCTTCGCCATGACGACCGGTAGCAAGTCCTCCGAGAAAGCGTTGCTCGGGCAGGCCGTCCCGGTAGGGAAGGGCATCACCGGTCTCGCTGCGCAGACGCGGGAGGTTCAGATCGGCGCGCCGGTCTTCAAGACCCGCCAGGCCCGGCCGAACAAAGGTCCCGAGGCCGTCCTGGCGGCCCCGATGCTGATCGAGGACCGCCTGGTCGGGGTGCTGACGGCGGTGAGCTTCCGTTCAGGCAAGGAGTTCACGGGCGAGGATGCCGTGCTTTACGGTCGCATCGCGGCCGTGGCGGGCGTAGTGGTGGACCAGGCGCGGCGGCTCTCGGATCTGCAGGCCCCCCGGCGTGGCGGGCGTTCCCAAAGGAGGGCCGGAGCCGACGGACGCACGGAATTTGAAATCGCGAACTCGGTACTGGAACTGACGCGAAACAAGCCGCACGCCAAGGCCCGGATCGCCCGGCTCCTTGCGGACATCGCGGCGCTCGCCGCCGAATAGGCCTCAACCATGGAATTGCGCAGCGCACTCGAGACCCGACCGGAACGGCTGCGGCTGCGGAAGCTGAAGCCCGTCACCGTGGCCGTCGTCGACAGCGGCGTGGACGCCACGCATCCCCAGTTGAAGGGGCGGGTCGTGCGCGCGGTCTGCGTGGAGCCGACGCGCAAGGGGCACCGGGTGGTCGAGGGGAAAGGGCGCCGCAACGCGGATGTCTATGGCCATGGCACCGCCGTGGCCAGCATCATCGCCCGGATTGCGCCGAACGCGCGCATCCTGGACGTGCGCGTCCTGGACGAGAAGAACGTCTGCACTGGCGAGACGCTCATGGAAGGGTTCCGGGTCGCAGTCGAGTCGAAGGCGCGTATCATCAACATGAGCCTGGCAGCGAGCGCCAGGTTTGCCGAGCCCCTTCAGGCGCTCTGCCAAACCGCCTATCGCCAGAACCAGGTCGTGGTGGCGTCCCGCCGCAACATGCCCCTGACGGACGAGGGCTTTCCGGCCGAGGTGGCTACCGTCATCGGCGTCGACAACACGAAGCTGCAATCGCAGTTTCATCTCCTTTTCCGGGACGACCGAATCATCGAGTTCTCGGGCCACGGCGACCGGGTAATGGCGGCTGCGCCGGGCGGCGGACGGACCAGCGTCACGGGGACGAGCTTTGCCACGCCGGCCATAAGCGGCGTCTGCGCGCTACTGGTGGGCGCCTACCCGGGCCTTCGCCCGTTCGATGTCAAAAGCCTGCTCCGCGCATTTGCGGGCTGACGGAGTATTTCGACAGGATGAACAAGATGCTGAAACGGAGACCGATTGAACCACGGGGTTCACGGAGACACGGCGCATGGAGCCATTATCGTGCCGCGCTGCGAGGCGGAGCGGAGGCTGCAGAGAAGAGCGCCGATCACGCGAGCGGCGCGTGGGCCGCCTTCAGTTTTTGAACAATCTGCAGGTGTGCCGGGCACACGCGTTCGCAGAGACCGCACTCCGTGCATGCCGGCGCGGGCGCAGAAATTGGCCGAGTGCAACAGCCAAGGGTGCACTCCGTCCCCAGGTCGTGGGCAGTCGCAAAGTCGGCTCAGTGTGGCGCAAGGAGATCGTCGTCCGACAGTGGCTTTGGATTCCGACGGGCCGACCGCTTCGCGGTGGCGGGCGTTTTCGTCTTCGGACCTTTCTTGGCCATGTAGACCTCCTCGACGATAGTCGTCGCACGGATATTGCCGTCTCGGGACTCATTATCACCGGGCCAGTGGGAAGGGAATCAGGATCCGCGTTGGTCGTCGTAGCCCAGAGTGGGACCACGCCGTGAAGCCGACTAGAAGGTAGAGGGCATGTCGCACTCAAATATGGGGAGCGATCACCTCATATTCGAATGAGGGGACAGAGCACCTAAAAACCAGTGCGACATTAGTGCGACAAAAATTTGAGCATGTCAGCAGCCCATCGCTAACTCGTTGATTATCAGAGAGCCGGAGATGGGGATCGAACCCACGACCTACTGATTACGAATTTGTATCTTACCTTGACCCGACGTGACCTTTTCTGATCCGAACTGCTTGCATTATCAGCCTGTTAAAGCGATATTTGCGACGTGAGGCATCGGGTCATTGGAGATCAGATTAGGGCAGGGGTGAGCATGAAAAGTGTCCAAGAAGTGTCCAAGAGTCCGAGGCCCTTTTCAAGGACGGATCAGCGGTATTGGGCGGAGAAGGTGTACCGGCTCGGGTACCGATGGAAGGGCAAGGAGCGGCGGACGCCAGACTGGGCCGTGAAGATCCAGCACGGGGGCCGGCGTGAATTGTTCCCGCTCAAGACACCCAACCGGGCCGCCGCCGCGGCGAGGGCGCGGGAGATCTATCTGAGCATCGAGGCCGCTGGTTGGGACGAGACCTTGGCCAAGTTCAAGGCAGGTGCGGTCACCCAGAAACGGGAGGGTGGGCCGACCGTGGGGGATCTCTTGGGCGAGATCGGGGCCAAAGCGGGAATTCGGACCCATACTCTTGCTGAATATGCCCGGTCGCTGCGGAAGATCGTCGCGGAGATCGAGGGCATCGATGGTGGCAGGGCGAAGTTCGACTACCGCGCGGGGGGCAACAAGGCGTGGGTGGAACAGATCCATGCTGTCCCGATGGCCGAGATCACGCCCGAAAAGGTCCAGAAGTGGAAACTGGATTTCATCAAGGCCGCCGGCGCCAACCCCGTGAAGCAACGGGCGGCACGGCGGTCTGCAAACACCTTTTTGAGGAATGCCAAGAGCCTGTTCAGCCCGAGGCACCTCCGATTCGTAACGTTGGATCTGCCGAAGCCCAATCCATTCGACGGTGTGCAATTCGAACCTCGGGGATCTATGAGGTACAGGAGCGAGATCGATGCCGAGGCACTGATTCGGGACGCCCAGGCGGAATTGCGCGAGTCGTCGCCGGAGCAGTTCAAGATCTTCGTGCTGTCCCTGTTCGCCGGGCTGCGCCGGAACGAGATCGACAAGCTGGAGTGGGCTGCCGTGGATCAGGATCGGGGGCTGATCCGCATCCAGGCTACCGAGTTTTTCCATCCGAAGACGGAGGAGGCTGCCGGGGATGTGGAGGTCGATCTGGAGGTGATGCAGTTACTTCAGGGCCTTCGGTCAGTGGCCAAGGGGCGATTCTTGGTGGAATCGGAATCGGTGCCGCGCCCAGAGGGCGGCTCCCACCATTACAGATGCCAGCGGCATTTCGAGGGGCTCACACTTTGGCTGCGGCATAAAGGGATCAAAGCGAAATCCCCGATTCACGCACTCAGGAAAGAGTTTGGCTCGCTCATTTGCGATCAGAGAGGAATCTATGCCGCCAGTCGCGCCCTGCGCCACGCGGACATCGGGATTACGGCGGCGCATTACCTCGACGGTAAGCGGAGGGTGACGGTCGGTCTTGGCCCGCTGTTGCACAAGGGGGCTGTCACTATCGGAGTTGAAATTCCAGCTAGCGGGGAGGGCATCCCCCCACGGCGATTCCTCGGCAAGCGGAGAAGGGCAAAATGAAAGAGAGATCGGAACGGACTTTGGTCCACCTCAGGGACTTGCCGATTTGGGATCGAGCGCCATTCGAGAAACTCGGTCGCGAATATCGGTCTCTTCGCGACTACCTAGCAGCAAAAAAATTGTCTGAACCGCAGGCGCACGATGACGCCGCCGTCCGTCTGGTCGCATCGGGAGTGGAGGATGGGCTGGAGCGATTATATGGCATGGCCTTGCAGGGAAACGCGGAGGCGGCGCTTGCGTTGGTGTTGCGCGTGGAGCGGGGTGTGGTTCTCTTGAAAGAGGCCGCCTCCAAGAGGCCCGAGATCTTCCGCGACATCGCTCACGGTCAAAGTTGTTGGCCAATCCTCTATTCTGACCATCCCGAGGAGCGGGAGCAGTTCGCGGCGTTGATCCAGCGGTTGGAGGTCGGGAAAACCGCCGAAATCAACACGATGAAGCCGCCGGGCAAGGACAGCGCACGGACGCGGCGGTGGAGCCAGAAAGAGGATGCGACTCGCGTTGTGGTTCAGTTGATCGGTCAAATCGGATTCATGCAACCATGGGCCGAGCTTCTGAAACCTCTGCTCGATGACGGGGATGGAACGGCGAAAGAAATCCTCGAACACGTTCGGGGGGAATTGCCGGCGTACGCTGGGAAAACGCTGCTCGAATGCGCCGATCTGGGCGATCTGCGTCCTCATTCGATCGGGCGGTATGTCGAGGTGATCTGGAAGATGCTGTGTCATGCATGCGCTGGCCATCCCGAGCGGGTGGTGGAATTCAGGAAACTCGCTGTTCGTGGGGCGCAACGCAACTGGCACAGCTTTGATCTCTATAGAGTGCGGAACAACATGAAGACCACTGCAGAAGTTCTGGCGCGCCTCCGTGTTGCAGTCGGCGGTGGTAACGGGCCGACACTGGAGAGGGCAATACGCACCGAACTGAAAAAAATCATCAGAATCCGTTTGGAATCAATGGTTAACCCTGCGCAAAGCTAAGGTGCCTTAGCTAGGCACCCACGCCCCCGGGCTCATGCGGTATCAAGATGCCGTATGAAGAACCTTGTTCCGACAACTGATGTCGAGCGCCTCTTGTCGCGCCGCGAACTCGCGGCTCGATGGGATTGCTCGGTGGAAACCATAAAACGTCGGCAGCGTGCCGGGATACTCAAGGCCATTCAGTTCAGTTCCCGGCTGCTGCGATACAGGCTGAGCGATATCCTCCAGATAGAGAACGATGGGAGGGCATCGTGAAGCCCCTTCAAACCGTCTCGGTGGGCCAGTTTGGCGATCCCAAACAGGCGAAGAGGATGCAGTGGGTGTCGGAGTGCGCCCCCGGCAAGGCCAGCCTCTTCCGGCGGGTTTTTCTGGGCAGGGCAAGCCCCCGCGAAGCCATCAAGGCGCAATGCCTCGATTGCGTTGGCATGGATGAGGCTGCCATCCGAGAATGTCCCTCGACGGCATGTCCGCTGTGGGGGTTTCGGCCCTACACTCGCCCAGAGGCTGGAAGCGCGAAAGTCGGTGGACCTTGAACCGCCAGACCCTTTTCCCCTTATCGGGGCCGGTCTCGCCCTTTGTCCTCCGCCGGGCCAGGCGGCAGCGGGAGAGATTTCTTGGGGAGGTCTGGCGCTGTCGCCAAGTTGGGTTGGCCGCGGGGCAGGTCGAGGCACGGCTGGATTCGCTGGAACGCTGGATGGTCGCCGCTACGCGACGCGAGAGGCGGTGGCGGCGATGAGCATCAAGGTGATGGGACACGTCTGGAAGCAGAGCAGGGCCAAGGGCACGGATCGGCTCTTGCTCCTATGCATCGCGGATTATGCGGATGATTACGGGGTCGCTTGGCCATCCGTACCGAAGTTGGCGGAGAGATGCCTAACTGGAGAGCGCAATGTCAGGGTTCGATTGAGGCGCCTGGCCGAATCAGGGGAATTGATAGTTGAGCGGCAGGCGGGGCGGAAGGGCACGAATCGATACAGGATACCCGTGAACCCCAATGCAGGGGTGAACTCCAGTTCAGGGGTGAACCGGAATTCCGTCCCCCCTGAACCCCAGTTCATCGAACCCCTGAACTCCAGTTCAGCCGAACCATCAAGGAACCACCAGGAATCGTCAGATACGAGTGCGGCGTCCATAGGCACCGATCACCGGGCGCGAATGGTTTCTAGTACCAGGCCCCCGACATCGGAGACCTCGATCCAAGCGGAGGCGATCTATCAGGCATACCCGAAGCACGTCGGCAAGACTGCGGCACTGAAAGCGATCACGAAGGTCATGCGGAAAGTTCCGCATGAAATCCTGCTGGCAAGGGTCAGGCAGTATGCCGCATCCCGGCAGGGGCAAGACCCGCAATTTACGCCGCACCCGGCGACGTGGTTCAACCATGGTCGTTATGAGGATGATCCGCAGGCATGGGTGGCATCGGCCCAGCGCAACGGGGCATCATCACCACCGGCCCGGCCCGAACCCAAGCGGCGGGAGTTGTAAGTATGACCGTCGTCGAATACCTAGACGTGGAGAGGAAGGCCCTCGGCTGCCTGCTCTTGGCCCCGGCCCTGATCGGGCGGGAGGACATCCGGCCCGAGTGGTTCACGATGCCAGAGCACAGGCGGCTCGTTGATGGCCTTTTGGGGTTGCCCGAGGCCCCAACCATGGATCCCGCCACGCTGGCGGAAATGCTTGTGCTGCGAGGGGCCGCGCCACCAGATCGCGTCCTGTTAGCAGAGTTGAGCGTCTGCGGGGCGATCCCGCCAGCCTGGAGACATTACAAGGCGTTGCTGATCGAGGCCCATGCTACGAGGACGCTGCGGGAAGCGATGAGGCGAGGCATCGAAGCCCTCGATGGCGGCGACGATGTCGGAGAAGTGGGAGAGCAGCTTGCCGCGTCACTGGCCCAGGTCGCGTCCCCGGTGGAGTACTCGGCATCCGTGGGCGATGAGGTTGACGCCGTTGTCGCGGCATACCGCCGCCGATGGGAGAACCCAGATCAACTTGACGGGCTGGGCACCGGATTCAGCAAGCTCGACCGCCGCCTTGGAGGATTGCGATCGGGGCAACTGGTTGTGGTGGGAGCGCGGCCTGGTGTTGGCAAATCGGCCTTTCTGCTGAACGTCAGCAGGCACGTTGCCAGGGCCGGCGAGCCGGTGCTTTTCGTGTCATTGGAGATGTCCGCCGAGGAACTCACGGCCCGGTTGATTGCCGACCTTAGCAGCGTGTCCCTCGGTTCCCCCCACTCAGCCTTTCGGGAAAAGGCGCTCACGGAGGCCGCCGAGGTCGTCAGGGCGATGCCCCTGCACATGGTCACCGGAGTCTCGCGCCTGGGCGCCGTAGTTGCCGCCATTCGACGCGACGTTGCCCGGTACGGCGCCAAACTGGTTTGCATCGACTACTGCCAGTTGATCGAGGCCGATGGCGACACCCGTGCGGAGGCCGTTGGGCGGATTACGCGGGCATTGAAGCTGCTGGCGGTCGAATTGCGCCTGCCCGTCATTGCCGCCTCGCAATTGAACCGCGACGCCTGCGGCAATCGCCCGGCCCTGCGGCATCTCAGGGAATCGGGGAGCATCGAACAGGATTGCGACATTGCCCTGTTGCTGCACCGCCCCGAGGAGGCCGATTATGAGGAAGCGGACTTCTGCGAGATCGAGCTAGATCTCGCTAAGCACCGCAATGGCCCGACCGGCGTCGCGAAGCTGACATTTAACCGACCCTTGTGCCGGTTCATGGAGCCGCAATCCTCCGAGAATCCGTGACTCTTGGCGAAGGAGTTGAAATGAACAGTGAACGGCGAAACATACCCACCAAGTGGCCATGAGCTCGTTGCCCTACCTCCGTCTGATCCAGGCCGCCCGCGCCATCGGCGTGAGCCATTCCAGCATCCAGTGCGCAGTCAGCGCGGGCCGTCTCCGAGCGGAGTTTCTCGAAGATGGCACCCCAGTGTTCTCCCTCGAAGCACTGGCTGATTTCCATGCCAAGCTGCGGCCTTTGGCCGCCAGGCGCCGACATGGTAGACGGCGTCCCCAACCCGCGGCGGAGCCGATTCCGCCGACTGGCGAAAAAGGCAGCCCTTCGCCCCCATCCGAATGAGCGCCGATTTCGCCGCGGGACAGCCCGACGCGAGCGGCCACGGGCGGCCCAGATCCGGCCCAGCGGCCCGCAGCCAGCGGGGGGCACCGATCCCTCGGGGCCGAAGGCCCCGCTAGCTCGGGGGCCCTGAACCAGCGCGCAAGCGCGCTGCTCGATCCTCGCGGTGCGCGCGCGGGGGAGCGGAGCCTTGCGTGTGAGCGGAGCCCCGCGGGCCTCGCAGGGCATTCCGCTCGGGGGTCACGTCCCCCCAGAAGCCGAGAAGTCGGCGCGCTACGCCATGGCATGAGAAGCGTCGGCGAAAATCGTCTCTTCCCGGCGAGGCCACGTCCCGTTTGGGGGGCCCCATCGGGCATGGGGTGGGGGGGGGTGGAAAAATTTTCTCGCGGGTTGGACACGTCGATCCACGCCACCACCGGTTCCGCCGCCATCACCAGCGCGCGATCGGGTCTGCTCACCGGAGTGGGGCCGAGGCGATGGCGGATCGCCCTGATTTGTCTTTCTCCCCCATGAGTGTTGCTGCTACGCTAGGCCCCGCTCTGGGGAAAGTCCTGATGACGAGGTCGCTGATTGGCTATGCGTTGATGCTGGCGATGCCAGTCGTCGCGTCGGCCCTCACGATGGAGATGGTGACGGTGGGAGATCCGGGAAATCCGCCCGACCCGCTTAACACGAACGCAGTGCCTGACATCGGAAGCGTCCCGTACATCTTCCAGATCGGCAAGTTCGAGGTGTACAACAGTCAATACGTTGAGTTCCTCAACTCGGTGGCGATGACCGACGCGCATGGGCTGTACAACACACAGATGTCCTCCGACGCCCGCGGAGGAATCATCCGCGCGGGCTCCAGCGGCAGCTACAATTATTCGGTGAAATCTGGGTATGGGAACGTGCCGGTGGTGTTCGTGGACTTTTATGACACCGCTCGGTTTGTGAACTGGTTGGAGAACGGCCAGCCGGCACCGACAAATCAGGTTCCTGGTACCACCGAGACGGGCAGCTACACGCTGTTCACCGACGGTGGCACCACGACGAACGTCAGCGCCCGCGCGGCGAACGCGACCTGGGTGATCCCGACAGAGAACGAGTGGTACAAGGCGGCGCACCACCAACCGTCGGATGCGGGTGGGCCGAGTGACGGCTATTGGTTTTACCCGACGCAGAGCGACTCGGTTCCCAACAGCCGCCCTCCCAATGGCATCGATACAAACAGCGCAAACTTCTACCGTGACGTCGGTCCGCCGTATAACTTCCTCAACGACGGATTCGCGAAGACGGGAAGCAGCAGCTACTCCAGCGGCGAGAACTACCTGACCCCCGCGGGTGGCTACAGCGTGGCGGACAGCTATTATGGGACCTTTGACCAGGCGGGAAACGCCCGGGAGTGGAACGAAAGCAACGCGACTGTCGGATCCCAGCCGTATCGGGGCCTGCGGGGCGGAAGCTGGAGCAATGTCACGGCGTTCATCGGGTCGTCGGTGGGAGGCGTCCATGTTTCTTCGGCTGAGCTGGATGACATCGGTTTTCGTGTCGCAGCGATTTTCAAGGTGCCCGCGCTCGTCGCGGCCAGGCTGACGAATGGCGCTGTGCGCCTCGACTTGGAAGGGAGCGTCGGCTTCCGGCACTGGATCGAGGTCTCCGACGACCTCACCAACTGGCAGCCGTGGGTCAGGGTGGCGCTCCCGCCGCACGGATGGTGCACCAACGTCCCCGTGGAGCCGGACACCGTGCACCGATTCTGGCGCGCCCGTTTGGGGTCGGCGCTACCGAGCTATGTCCTGATTCCGGCTGGCGAGTTCCAGATGGGCAATGCGTTCGATCCAAGCGAGGGATGGGCAGACGAGCTTCCCCGGCACACAGTCTACGTGAGCGCGTTCTACATGCAGGCGACGGAGACATCTAAGGCGCAGTGGGAGGACGTACGGGCGTGGGCCTCGACAAATGGTTATTATGATCTACCGCCGGGGGGCGGTAAAGCGGCAAACCACCCTGTTCATGGCGTGAACTGGTATGATGCGGTGAAGTGGTGCAACGCCCGCAGCGAGAAGGAGGGGTTAACGCCGTGCTATCACACCGATGGCGCACAGACGAACGTGTACCGGGGCGAACAGTTGGAGATCGACAGCGGCTCAGTGGACTGGAATGCAAATGGCTATCGGCTGCCGACGGAAGCGGAGTGGGAGAAGGCGGCGCGTGGTGGGACTGGCGGACGCCGCTTCCCCTGGAGCGATGCGGACACGATCACGCACACTCGGGCCAATTACTATTCGTCCGCGTCGGACGCTTATGACGTGAGTCCGACGCAGGCCAATCACCCGGATTTCGACCACGGGGACCTCCCGCTCACGAGCCCCGTGGGGTATTTCGCGGCCAACGGCTACGGGCTCTACGACATGGCTGGCAATGTGTGGGAGTGGTGCTGGGATACCTGGGGATACACCTATTATTCAAGTTCACCGCCGAGCGATCCAACGGGCCCAACGTCGTTCGGCATCGATTCCCGCGTCGGGCGCGGCGGCGATTGGGACAACTCAGCGTATTGGTGCCGCGTTGGATGCCGGATCATGTGTTACCCGTCAAACGGCCCACTCAACGCCGGCTTCCGCCCCGTCCGCAGGTAGGAGTCATTGACGCAGACCGCACGCGGGAGAAGGGCTGCTGGCAGATGATGCCCTCCTCCCGAACCCCGCTACTTGCACATCGCTCGCGGGGGGCACGTCCCGCTGCGGGCCGAGAAGCCGTCGCGTTACGCCCGGTTGAATGAAGCCTTGCCAAACTCGTCTCTCCCATCTGGGAGTCCTAGTCGCGGCGACCCCCGTCGGGGGTCAATTTTTTTTGACGTGGGCCGGGCACGTCGACATCTAAGGCCCCATGGGCACCGCAGGCGACCGGGCGACATTTTTTGGCACTTCAGGGCCTCAGCTTCCGGCACGGGATGAGCTCGCGCGACCGCCAGACCTAACCCGCGGGGAGCACCGGCAACCGCCCATGGAACCGCCACGGCATACGGTCACACCATGATCTCGACCACGCTGACCGCCTGGATGCCTGGGGCGTCGGTGTCTTCGACGTAGCACGCCAGCGCATCTTCGACCTTCGGGCTCTTGAACCCGAACAACCCCATGATCAACTGCACCGCGTCGTCCGACGGCACCTCGCCCTTGCGCCCGATGCTCACCGACAGATGGCGGCACAGGCCCTGTGGCTGCGATTCCTCGGTGTAGACACACCGGTAGCAGGTGGGGATGTGCACCACGCGGCGCGGATCATCCCCAGGCGCGACGTAGCCCTCGTCGTGCATGGCGCCGAGCAGGCGGGCCATGGGCAGGCGGTTCTCGCGGGCGTAGGCGACGACCGCGGCCACGTTCTCGCGCACGGTGCTGTCGATCACCAGCGGCATCGCGTCATCGGCCATGCAGGCCCCCTTGCGCATCGTCTCGCGTAGTCTCATGACCGAGGACTTTACCCCAGCGTGGCGACCCTCCGCAAAGACCTTAATCGAGATGACCACCGTAAAGCCGGTTGCCCCGCGCGCGGTTCGGGCACGCTGGACTTTCTGGGTGGTGGCGGTACGTAACATTCTCGTCATGGGCAAGGGTGTCAAAGGGCAAGGTGCCGGAAAGGGGCGTTCGCGAACGCGCAGCACACAATCTTCTTCGTCCTCCAATATGTTGACGCCCGAGGAACTCGCTTGGCTGGATCGGAGCGTGACGGAGGGCGTGGCCCAGGTGCGGGCATTCCTGGCGGCGCGCAAGAAGGGAACAACCGGCTCGCAGTCGCAGGAACCCCCGTCCGATTCGGACGATCAGATCCCGCAGTTGCCGCCCGCGCCGCTACTGCCCAAGGGGGCCGTCCGCGCCTATCTGGAGAGTGGGTATCGGCAGGAGCTAAAGCGGCTGCAAGAATTGTGTAGGCGGAACTCGCAGTCCTCCTAGCGGGCCGGATCCCGGAACAGGAACACATTGTGGTCAACGGCGCGGTCACATGGCGGGATGACCATAATGGGCCCGACGTGTCAGCCCTCGTCGTTCGCGGAGCCTGAGTACAGGATCTCTCCGGTTGCCTTCGAGACGCTGACGATCTCGCTGCTCCGAAGGAGATACGGCGGCTCCGTCGGGATGCGCACCACCCAGGAGTCCCGATAGCGCGCATTGTTTGCCTCGTAGATGGGGCGGGGGCACCCGGCGTCCCCAAATCCCCAGACGCGCATCTTCCGCCTGATTCGCTCAACCAGGGCCTCGGTTACGATATCGATGGCCTGTCGGCGACTGACTGCGTCCATACACCCTCCACACTATGGAACATTCTATGTGGAGGGTGGTGGCTGGGGAACAGAAACACGAGACGCGCGCAGGCGAAGGAGTTGCGAGATCATACCAAAGGGACGCGTTCTCGAATGGCCAAAGAGGTCGTGCGGAGTGGCCCAATCATGGGATATGCGACAAAAACAGACTATATACGCCGCCTTTTCAGCATCGCCCCTACGCTCGCGAACAAACCGAACACCCATGATGACAAGAACCTTGAACAAACCACGCTGCCGCCCTACGGTTTAAACTATGACTAAAGATTCTGGGGCCACTCATTTTGGGTCGCGCGAAAGCATCGTAGCTTTCTTGGATATCCTCGGGTACAGGGAGTTCTTAAACACAAACGAACCGGAGACCGCGGCAGAGATAAGTGACTCCGTTATCCGGCAAACCCCACGCGCGATTAAGAAATCTATAATGGAGGATTTCAACGAGGATCCAAGCAAATGGGCCGAGGCTCGCGAGGCGTTAGACACTATGCGGATAATACAGTTCTCCGACACCATCCTAATCATGCTCCCGATTTCCAATGCAAATATTTCGGTGCCCGTCTTGTTTTGGTTATTTGGGTACATTCAAATGCTATGTTACAGTTTTATGATGGATGGGCTCCCGATACGTGGGGGTATTGCCTTCGGTGATGTGGTTTTCAATAACGACATCTTTGCAGGAAAAACTATTATCGAAGCACATGATTTCACGACAAAACTAGATTTAGCGGCTGTCGCTATCAGCAAAACATTAGCCGAAAAACTTGACGCAAAAGAACTGCTGAAGCCTTGCATCGATTATGGTTTTGTCGTCGAATATCGCACGCCTTTGAAAAGCGAGAAAGAAGAAGACACATATTTGGTGAGCCCGGTCTTTCCTGGAGAGTTGCCTGCGGATTTGTGTCAGTGGATCGTTAGATCGTTTTCGGCACACAACAAAAAACTGGGCTTGTCGGTTGATAGAAAAATACGCAATACGGAGATTTTTATGAGGTATTCGATGTCGCGGCGTGAACCACCTAAGGAGCAGATAGACAGGGGACCCTTAGCTGAGGAAGCGACGAACAATAAATAGAGCGTTCACTCCGATGGCGTTCTGGGCTGATTGAAGGTTCTGCGGACAGGCGAGGGTTTGCCGATCCGGGTAGTGTCCAGAATCTTTCGCACATTCTCGGTTGGGTCATCGGTTGAGTGGTTCGTTGGTATTGGTTCGTTCTAACAAGGAAGGGTTGTTCTGGGGGCGTCAACCCGCAGCGGCCAAGCCGGGCCCCCGAAGGCCCGGCTGGCAGGGGCCGCGAGGATTGTGGCCAACCCGCCAGGGTTGTCCAAGCCGCCGGAAACAACCCGCCCGCGTGTCGAGCCGCTCCGCGCTGCGCTCGTACCGGCCCGCCCTGCAGAGCCGATCGGCCTCCGCGTCCAGAAGCCCGTTGAGCGTCTGCTCCACGGTCTCGAGCACCATCTTGTCCAGATGGCCACGGATCCGCCCCTCGTCGATGTTGATCACCTTGCCCAGCCCGGATCCCCCGGCAGGCACCTGCCCGTCGCACTGCTTCTCTCCTGTCTCCATTGTCGCTGTCCCGGTTGTATCAACCCAGACCAGCCCCATCAAATGTGCGAAAAACAGCGTACGTTATCCGACCCCGGCCTCCACCAAATAAAGATACTGATTTATAACATCAGGCGGAAGAAATAATCACTGGAAAAGTCAGTTAATTCTCTTTTGGGTTTGCTATGTATTTTTGCCATCAAAGCAACTGCCAATGGAGCTAACACAAGAAGCGCGCTTGGTTCTGGTATTCCGGATAGCATGTTCGGCTGATACGCTTGCTCTCCGTGCATTTGCATTCCTGGATTCATTATAACTGCAACTCCACCATCATAATAAGCTATTCCCCTTACAGTTGTTGAATTATTCCAATCAACTAATGCTTCATTTCCTGCGCCGTGCAGTATATTACCATTTAAATCTTGTCTGTTGAACAATTCCGCGTTTCCTTGAGCCATATTATAATTTACAGTATATACTCCATCTTTAAACACAAGAATGTCAAGTGATTGCCCTCCACCAGGATCTATCACTGTAGTAGACAAATCATCATTAACCAATCTAATATCATCTGCTGTCGATATCCAATATTTGTTATTCGCAAAGTCAATGTCGGTTATAGCCAGAACATCCAAAGGCAATAATGTGGTCTGCGTCCAGGTATTCCCTGAAACATTGCCTACATAAATGTTGCCTCCTCCGCTTAATGCATAATTATTATTACCAAGATAAGCCACTCCAGACAGGTCAGGGACTCCAGTGTTGACTGTCTTCACCGGTATTGCGTTTGTGCCGTTATAAAAGTGTAAATAACCCAAATCAGTAGATGCCACCCAAATAGGGTCAGAGACATCTCCGTCGCCGCCAGTTAAGTTTCCATAACTTGCTGGTTTTAAAATAACTGGGGGAATAAATGTAGAATCATGAACATCATCCAAAGGCATCAAGGAAGCGCCTGCTTCACTAGTTAGTCCCGCAATCAGAGCACCATACATCATAGCCTTTCTTGCTATTCCTGCACAGCTAACACTGTCTAGAAGCATGCCAAGAAAACTTGGTTTAGGTACATCTTGCCTTTTCATAATGTTAGTTAATCTAGACTTATTTATAAAGTTTATGTTCTTATCGCTAGTCAATTGTTAAAAATATGACTTTATTCTAGCTGTAATTACGGATAGGAAACTGGTTTTGCCCGCTCCGTGGGCGCGACCGCCCCCCCGTCGCCCTCCGGGGGGCTGCCAGCCCCGTCTGAAGCCGTCCCACGATACGGATAGCGTAGCGGACGGGGCGCCGGAGGTCGAGCGGGAATGCCGACGGCTCCGGCCCCCGGCTGGGCGGCGGGTCCCAGAGACCCATGCCACGAGCAGGCTGGAGACTGGAGGCCGCAGGCTGCAGGGAACTACGGTTTGCGCAGCGCGCGGAGCAGCCCGCTGAGGACTTTGGATATCTCCGCCGACAGGTCGTGCAATGGCCCGAAGATGCGTTCCGCCGGGATGGCTGCGCATTTCCGCGGTTTCAGAGCCGCGGCCCCATTGAAGCGTCCAGTATTTCGGGATCACCGCCGGTGTGACGCCGATTTCCGCGGCCTCAGAGCCGCGGCCCCATTGAAGCAGCATAATCTGGTTGGTCGAGATGGCGATGCCGATGTTTCCGCGGCCTCACAGCCGCGGCCCCATTTGATTGGGTCAAGGTGTCTCGAGGACTCGCTCCAGCGCAGCGTGGTCGGAGAATAGAAGACGGGCCGCGCGGGTGGGTTTTGGGATAGGGGAAAGAACGGCCCGCGCGGCCCTGGCGCATGGGATGGCAGGACCGTAACCGGCCTCACGCGAACGATCCCAAGCGTTGGACCAATGATGAGGGGAGCAGGCCGGGGAGGGCAAGGGGATTTGCCCGCAGTGTGGCACTACCCATGTCCCATGCCCGCGCATAGATTGTTCCATGCCCGCATTCCTCATCGAGAAGCTGGTCTCTGGGGGCCAGACAGGCGCCGACCGCGCCGCGCTGGACGCCGCCATAGCTTTGGGCCTTTCCCATGGCGGCTGGTGCCCGAAGGGCCGCAGGGCCGAGGATGGAACGATACCAGATCGCTACGCGCTCACCGAGACTCCAGGTGCCAGCTACCTCCAGCGCACCGAGTGGAACGTGCGCGACTCGGACGGCACGGTCGTCTTCACGCTGGGCAAGGCGGCCAGCGGGGGTAGCCGCAAGACCATCGCTATTGCGCGGGTGCTGGGCAAGCCGTGCCTGCACATCGCCAGGGACGCAAGGGGCGACGCCGCCGCGCTGCTGCGGGACTTCATCGGCAGGCACCGCGTCGCGGTGCTCAACGTCGCCGGTTCGCGGGAGAGCAAGGAACCAGGCATCGGAGAGTGGGTGGGGGCGGTGCTGACGGCCACGCTATCGGCAGTGGGGTAGGGTGGCGGCATGGGCCACGCGGCCTGGGCAATTTTGATGGTGGGCCAGGGGAAGGGAGCGTGTGGCCCAGTCACTGCATGAGGCGGGCCACGATCATCTCAGCCGTGGGCCAGCGGCTAGCGAGGTAGTCAGAAGGAATCACCGCAACACAGGAAGGGTCAGCAGACGAATGGTGGGGGAGTGGGCCAGAAAAGTGTCCAAGAAGTGTCCAAGAGATACTTGGGCGACGATTCGACTTCCGTCGCAAGTGGTTGATTATCAGAGAGCCGGAGATGGGGATCGAACCCACGACCTACTGATTACGAATCAGTTGCTCTACCGCTGAGCTACTCCGGCTGGAAAGGGAACGGGCGGTATGCTGGCAGGGCTGCGGGGAAAATCAATAGGGAAGGAGAGGGTGCGATGCCGGGATTCAGCCGCAGCGGGCGGGGGAGGTTTCAGGGTCATGGCCCTGAAGCAGGAGCAGGGCTTTGTCGTAGCTGCGGTTTCGGAGGTAGTGGCGGAGATCGGAGGGCAGGGAGGAGCCGGCGAGGCGAGCGATCTCGTCGAGTCGGGCGAGGTGATCGCGGCAATCGAGCCTTTCGCTGGCGGCGGTCTTGATGGCTCGGAGGGCGGTCTCAAGAGTGGCAAGGGTGGGGTTTTGCACGCGGGAAGGTGGCGCGGGATGTACGCTTTGCAAGTGGCTCGCAAGGGCGGGCAGGTTTTCGGGTTTGAGGCGTGGGCTGAGATGGCAGAGAATAAGCGAAAGAGACATAATGCCATTCGCGCTCGTATTCCTGACGTCGGTGATCGTGGTCGAGGTGGTGGGCCTCGGGTGGGTTCTGATTCTCCGGGACGAGTACCAGCGGCACGAGCGGCGGGCGTACGGGTATCCGGATTTCAGGCTTCCGCTTTGGGCCAAGGCGTACTGGACGGCGATCCTGACGCTGCTTTTTTTGGCGTTGGCCGACGTGTCGCGGGGTCACGCCCCGCTGCCGGCGGCGATCTTCTGCGCGTGGTTTGCCCTGACCATGGTGGTGAAGATCGTCATCTATGCGTGGTTTCCGCGTCTGCGGGAGAAGTGGGTGACCATGCGTTGGCCGAGGATCGCGATCAGCAAGGCGCTGCTGGCCGCGATCGCGTTCGTGGTCTTGGTCTATTCGCTGTGAGGGAAGAGGGGGGCAGACATGAAAGGCGCTAAGTTAAATTTGTCGCGATAGTGGCACGGCCATCCTGGTCGTGGGGCTGGCCATGGGCATCTTGCCCATGGCCCCCCCCGAAGGGCGCAAGCCCTTCGCTACCCCTTCGTTAGGCCATATTTTCGGGCTATCGGCGGCGGCGTCCGAATTTAGGGCGGACGGCGCTCTTGGGGATCGGGTGATCCTCGAGCATGGTGGTGTAGTGGTAGGGGAAGTTTTCGAGTTTCTGGCGGGGGATGCGTTTGCCGACGGCGTGCTCGATGGCGTGGATGGCGCGGACGTCGTCGGCGGTGATGAGGGTGAGTGCGTCGCCCTCGGCCTCGGCGCGGCCGGTTCGGCCGATGCGGTGGATGTAGTCATCGGGGCTTTCGGGGACGTCGTAATTGATGACGTGGGAGATGCCCACGACGTCGAGACCGCGGGACGCGAGGTCGGTGGCGACCATGACCTCGTATTTTCCTGATTTGAAACCGGCGAGTGCCTGGGTGCGCTCGGCCTGTGAGCGGTCGGAGTGGAGGACCGCGACGCGGTGCTCATGGGCGATGAGGCGGTCGGAGATGCGGTCGGCGGCCATTTTGGTGCGGGTGAAAATGAGGACGCTCTCGTAGTGGAGGGCTTCGAGGATCGCGAGCAGGAGGTCGAACTTCTGATCCATGGCCACGGGGTAGAAGAAGTGCCGGACGGTTTCGGCGGGCGAGCGGCGGAGGCCGATCTCGATCGTGGCAGGATCGCGGAGGGTCCATGCGGCCAGGCGTTCGATCTCGGGGGGTAGCGTGGCGGTGAAGAGAAGGACCTGCTTTTTCGAGGGGCAAAAGCCGGCGATGCGGCGCACGTCGGGGAGGAAACCCATGTCGAGCATGCGGTCGACCTCATCGAGCACGAGGAATTCGACGGACTTGAGATGGAAAGTGCCCTGGTCGAGATAATCGAGGAGGCGGCCGGGGGTGGCGATGATGATGTCGGCGCCGGCCGCGAGGGCCTGGCGCTGGGGGCCATAGCCGACCCCGCCGTGGAGGAGGCAGATGCTCAGATCGGTGTGTTTGGCGTAGTCGCGGAAGGCGGCGTCCACCTGTCCTGCGAGTTCGCGGGTGGGCTCGAGGACCAGGCAGCGGAATGGCCCGTGGCTTTTGAGCAGGCTGAGAATGGGCAGGCCGAAGGCGGCGGTCTTGCCGGTGCCGGTCTGCGCGGAGCCGATGACATCGCGCCCCGCCAGGACGAGCGGTATGGCCTGCTCCTGGATGGGGGTTGGATCCACGTAACCCATTTCGCCGATGGCTCGGAGCACGGGTTCGGCAAGTCCTAGGGAATCAAATGGCATCGGCAAGCAATAGGGGTTTTCGGATGAAGGGCAAGGGGAGGTTCGGGGTTCGGGACTCTGGCCCCGGCGTCCGCATCCCACCGGATGCGCGATTCCTGGGCCAACCCGGCCCGCGAGGCGAGAGTGTCTCAAAACCTCTGAACAGCGCCGCCTGACACAGGCGGCCTACAAATTTTGTAGGGCGTCTCTGTGAGACGCGGTCCTTTGTCGCACGCGGCACGCCATTGGACGTCCCCTCTATCATCAGATGGGCGTTGATTGTTGGATGTTCCGTGTTGGGCGTTTGAGTTTTGAGACAGCCTCAGACCCTCCCGAAGCATGTGTCAGGACCAAACGACACACTGCACTGGGACCCAACACCCAGGGCCCCGAACCCACTCGCCTCACTCGTCGGTGGGCGTGACGGGAAAGATGCGGATATCGCGGACCGCGCCGGTGGTGCGCCACGTGGCGATGCCGAGGGGCCGGGAGGGTTCGACCTCGAAACGGATGCCGATGCGGCGGTTTGTGGTTTCGACATCGATGACTTGCTCGCCGTCGATCCAGGCCTCGATGGCCGACCGGGTGACGCGGACGCGGACCTGGTACCAGCGCTTGTCCTCGAAGCGCATCGTCATGCCGGTTTCGTTGTTCGCGGCGTCCTCGTAGTCGATGCAGGAGAGGCCGACGAGGGAACCGCCCCAGCCGCCGAGGACGAGGGTGCAGGGGTTTTCGCCGACGGGGAAGGTGAGGCCGCAGAAGAAATCGGAGCCATCGAGGCGGCGAGCCTCGAGGCAGATCTCATAGTTCATGCGGGTGACGGGTCCGCCCCAGGTGATGCCGGTCATGTCGTTGCCTTTTTCCATGACGATGCTGCCCTCGTCGAGGCGGACGGTCGCCTCCTGTCCGCGGAAATCGCCCTTCAGCCATTGGCCCATCGACTTGCCATCGAAGAGGCTGAGGCCCGCGGGCGGGAGCGCCTTGGAATCGATGGTCTCGAGCCAGTGGAGGCTGAAGCGCGAGAATACGATCCGCTCATTCGGGTTGGAGTCGCCGCACTCGAACAGGCAGCCGATGTTGTTGGACGGGAGCGTGGCAAGGCACGAGTAGGCCGAAGGGCCGGCCCACAGGGGTTTGGCCACGGGCCAGGTCTTGCCGCCGTCATAGCTGAGCCGAAGGGTGAGCGCCTCGCGCTTTTCGGGGCTTGCGGGATTGGTGAAGAGCAGGAGGTGGCGCTTTAGGCGATCTTTGCCATCGAAGCGGATGAGCGAAGCCTGGCAGCAGGGGTCTGGGAGCGCCTCCTCGAGACGGAAGTCTTGCCAGGTTTCGCCGCCGTCGTGGCTGATGGCGCGGGCGCGTTTTCCCTTGGCGGATGGGTCGCCGCCATCGCGGGCCAGGAATTGTCGCATGCTGAGCAGGAGCGAGCCATCGGGGAGTTCCGCCAGCTGGCATTCGTCGGTGTGTTGGGGCGCGGAACCGCCGAGTTTCCATGTGGCGCCGTGGTCGTCCGAGTAGAAGACGTGCGAGCGCTTCACCGGCTTGCCATCGGCGGATTCCCGGTGATCGCAGGGGATGATGATGCGGCCCTGGTGGGAACCGTTGGTGATCTGGATGCCGGCGCCGGGGCCGGTGGCGTACCAGGTCCAGTCGGGCTTCTTGACGTCGGCGGTGATATCCCGCGGGGCCGCCCAAGTCTGCCCGGCATCATCGCTGTGGGTCACGAGCACGTCTTTGTTGTCGCGGGTGAACGTCAGCCATATGCGGTCGGTCTGGCGTTCAAGGAGGGCGCAGGGATTGCCGATGGTGATCGGTTCGGTGCCGCCCTGTTCGTGCAGGACGCGCAGCGGGGACCAGTTTGTGCCCGCATCCGTGCTCCGTCGGGACACCAGGTCGATGTCGCCGTGGTCCTTGGCGTCGGTCTTGCGGCCCTCGCAGATGGCGACGAGGGTGCCATTCGTCGTGACGATGAGAGATGGGATCCGGAACGTGTGATAGCCGTCGTCGCCAGCGCGGAAGAGGACATTGGTGCTCGGGGCCAAGAGCGGATCGCGATCAAAGTCGAAGGCGGGGCACGGGAGGGCCAACCCGAAGGCCAGGAGGGGAAGCAAGCGTTTCATGAGAAAGGCATCGTAGGATATGGCTGGGTTGGCTTCAACGTCCAACAACCAACGCCCAAGGTCCTAGGGATCCAACCTCTGCGCCTCCGCGTCTCTGCGGGAGTTTCTGCGATGGCGCAGGCAGGGCGCCGGGCGGACGACGGAGGGTCTCCCGCGGAGGCGCAGGGCCGCAGGGGCTTAGGGAATGGACCTTTTCGTGACTGGGGACCCCGGTTCTTCCAAAGGCTGGAATCGGATACCAGAAATCCACACGAATGATCACAAACGCCAGAAGATGGTGGTAGACCCGTTGGAAAAGGACCGGTTTTGGGGTTGGGGGGCGCGCGGCCCACGGGTGGATCGCCTAGCAATAAGGTGTGCCAGACGTGCGTGGTCCTCAGGGTGCAATTCCGTCAGAGGTTTAGCGGAATCGGGCGAAAAAATGTTCTTTAAAGAGCGGGGTGAAGTGCCAGTCGGACGATGAAATCGCTTGTGATCAAACTTTTCACCTGATTAAGTCCTTGCTAAGCGGAAGTGCATGTCTATCGAGCGAGGAGCAGCGCCGCAGGGCCATGGGTCGGGTCCGCGTTATGCGAGGCCGGGGAAGGTCGGCAGAGCTTGGGTCATAGCCGCTGCGGCAGCGTTAGTGGTCGGCGCTATCGCGCTTGGATGCTGGAAGTTGGGGGAAGGGAAACGCCAATCATTCCGCGCCCTCGCGCATTTGGAGCAGTGCCTCGTTGCGCCTGGTGCCGCCGGCGCACTGGACAAGGCGGTGCTGGTGCCGCTGGGCCGAACGGAGCAGACAGTATGGGAGCGGGAGGATTTCCTGCGCAAGGCGCTGAGAGATGAGATTTCGTCCGAGGGGATTGCAGCCATCAAGCGGGAGGGGACCTTCGGGCCGTTGAGGGAGATCTTCCCCGCCGAGGCCGAGAAATGGGGGGCGCTGTTCGGCGTTAAGCCCGAGGATTGCTTCGCGATGCGCATGGAGCGCAAGGGCCTGCGGGCGGAGGTCGTGGTGCTGGCCGAGGGCGGCGTATATCGCGTGCTCCGGTGCAACAACGTGAAGCAGATGGCGGACGAAGGGTAACCACGAATGGACACGAACGGACACGAATGGCCTCCGCTCCGCGATGGGTTTTCTTTCGGGTCGGCTGGGCTTCGTGCCCGCGCGAGCAAGGTCTCCGTTACCTCTGTTCCCTCCTGTTCAAAGCCCCTCGTGACAGGTGGGACGGATTTTCCACAGGAGGCAACTGAGGTAACGGAGGATTCACCGCGAGGAGATGCCAGATCCCAGAAGCCTCATCCCCGGAACCCGGCTCATCCCGTCAAGAATCCCGCCGCGCGTTTTCTCTTGGCCGCAGCCCTCCTCGCCGCGCCACACGTACAGGCCGCGACGTTCGGCGGGAGCGCGCGTGTGGAGATCACCGATTCCACGGGCGCCTTGTCGCCCACGAACATTTACACGGTGTCCTGTTGGATGAAGATCTCGTTGCCCACGGGCGCGTCTTTTTCCGAGGACATGACGATCCTCGTCGATCGGACGACGGGCAACGATACCACACCCTATTGCTATTGGATCCGATTTAGCCGGACCTCTGGCAACGTGGAGTTCCTGACGAAGGGCACCAGCGGCACGTTCTTTAAGACATTGATCCGGCTTCCGCACTTGGAACGATGGTATCATTTGGCCGTCGTACGGAGCGGCGAATCGGTGGCCGGGTACGTGGATGGGAGGGAGATGTTCAACACGGGGGGCACGATCGGCAATTCGGCGCACGTGAACAACGTCTCCATCGGTTCGTGGCCGTCGATGGGGAGCGGACAGTATTTCCGCGGGGAGGTCCAGGAGCTGGCCATCTATCAGGGCACGCTGAGCAAGGAGTTGATCAGCGACCTCATGTTTCAAGACCAAAGCGCCATCCCCAATCTGGTCGGCTACTACAAACTGGCGGCGTCGGACAACACGGCGGATCACCTCAAGAACTTTGCCCCATCGCCGCCGTCGGGCACCGATCCGGCGATGGAGAGGGGATCGGGCCTCGCCTTCGAGGCGACGAACGAGGCGGGCGAGCAGTCGGCATTCGACTCCAAAAAGAACGGCGGCCGGGACGCCATTGCGCCGCTGTCCGGTGCGTTCACATGGGACCGCAGTATCTTCATGCGCCCGACGCCGGGGGTGCCGTTCAATTTCCGCATAGGTTATAGCAGCGCGAATTCCGTCGGCCGATCGACGCTGGGTGGTTTCGACCCCTTCGAGTCCGGGCCTATGGGCAAGGGCTGGAGGCACTCGTTTGAGACGAGGGTTCTGCCCAGCCAGTACTTTTCGCCGAAGAGCGACACCGATGTCCTCGGGCTCATGACATGGAACGGCGCGATCGAGACGTGGGATTTGACCAACGGCGTCTACCGGACGCGCCATAAGGGATATCGGGGCGAACTGACCCTTGATGGGTCGGGATGCGAATGGAAGACACCGGACCGGATGATCCTCCGGTTCCGGCACCCCAACAGCGGCGCGGCCGTGATGCGCGGCCGCCTCGTGGAGATCCGGGATCTCAACAGCAACGCGGTCCGGTTCGGGTGGAACGAGACGCTTGGCCTCATGACTCAGGCGGTTGATACTGCCGGCGGGCGCTGCGATTTCTACTACGACGCGCAGAACCGGATCACGGGCACGGCGTACCTGGGCTGGTCGGCGCAATTCCAGTACGACGCGGATGGCTATCTGACAAATTCCTTCGTCACCGGCCCAAGCCAGTACGCGAGCCTGAATACGGCGTGGTCCTGCACCTACTCCAACGGGCTGATCCGGGCGCTGATCGACCCGAGGGGGAACACCAATGCCATCGTTCGATTCGATGACTACGGCCGGTTGATCGAGACCAAGGACGCGCTGGGACGCGCCAGCACGACGGCGTACATGACGCCTGGATTGCGTCAGATCACCCGCACGGATGCCGGGGGCTACCCGTGGATCGAGACCCACGACCGGCAGGGGCGGGTGATCGCGACGCGCAATCCGCTCGGGCAGACCACCACGTTCGCCTACGACGAGGCCGGGAACCGGACCAGCACCACCGAACCGCTGGGTTGGACGACCTACACAGCCTACGACGCGCAGGCGAACCGGATCTCGGAGACCAACGCCCTCGGGGAGGTCCGCAACTGGACCTACGATCTCGCCCTCAACAAGCCCCTCACCGAGACCGATCCATTGGGCTGGGTGACGCATTTCCAATACGATTCGGCGGGGAACCTGATCCGGCACTACGACGACATCGGGAATCTGTCGCAGTTCACCTACTATCCCAACGGTCAAATTGAGACCGCCGCCGACGCGAATGGCCACGCCACGCGCTCGGAGTACGATGCCAGCGGATTCCTGATCGCACGGACTGCCCCAGGTAACAACACGTGGCAGTACACGCCCAACGAGTTCGGCTGGGTGACATCAGAGACCGATCCGCTCGGCCAGGTGACCACGTATTCGCACGACATCAACGGGCGCGTCGTGCACACAGTTGACCCGTTGTTTCGGGAGTATCGGTCGGGTTACGATGCGAATGGGAACCTGACCGAGGCCTACGACGCGAAGGGACAGGTGACCCGGAACGTCTTCGATGCGGCAAACCAGAAGATCCAGATGACCGACCGCGCGAACGGGGTCTGGAAGTACACCTACACATCGCGGGGCAAGGCCCAGTTTGCCATCGACGCGCTGTCGGTCACCAATTCGTTCGGCTACGATGAGGCGAACCGACCGACGGGCGGGACCGACCCCTACGGGTTTTCTGTTGAGACAACGTATGATGCTAACGGCAACGCCGTAGCGACGAAGGACAAGCTCGGGCGGCGGTGGCGGAAGACCTACGACCGCCTGAACCGCGTGATCGAGGAGTCCGACCCCTTCGGCCACACCAAGAGCACGACATTTGACGCCGCCGGAAGGGCGAGGACCGTCACTGCCCCAAATGGCTACGTCTCGACATACGCGTACGACGGGCGGGGGCGCATGACGACCTGGGTCGATGCCGAGAGTTACGTCTGGAAATACACCTATGACGGGGTGGGCAATATCCTCGACGTGGAGGACGCCCTCGGCGGGCACTACGTGATGGAATATGGCGACCGCAACGAGCGCATCATGGAGCGAAACCAGGACCTCAAGGAGTGGCACTACCGCTACGACGCCCTGCTCCGCCCCGACCAGCAGACCGACCCCAATCGCACCGTCCGCACCGTGACCTACGACGCCGGGGGCCGTATCGATTACGTCAGCCTGAGCACCGGACGGGTGGACGACTACGGCTACGACGAGAACAACAACATCGTCCTCCTGTCGCGCTCCCGCCCCGGCGATCCGCCCACCTCGACGATGTTCGCTTACGATATTTTGGATCGCGTCACCGAGGTGACGGATACCTTCTCGAAGCGGGTCCGCTACGGGTACGATAAGGTGGGCCGCGTCACCTCACTCACCTACCCCGACAACAAGGTCCTGACGCAGGGCTTCGACAAATTGGGGCGCCTCACCAGCCAAACCTACGAGAGCACCTTCAACACCGCCTATGCCTATGACGCGGCCGACCGGATGGTCTTCCGCAGCTACCCGAACGGCATCGTCCAGTCCAACAGCTTCGACGAGGCCGGGCGCCTTTTTGACCTGCGATACGTTCAGTCCGGTGGGGCCGTTCTCAGCGCTTGGTCTCAAGGCTACGACAAAAACGGCAACCGGACCGATTCCACCGCCCTCGGCACGTTGGATTGGCCCGACCCCTCCTCCATCGACGAGACCGCCCGCTACACCGCCAGCGGGCGCCTGATCGACCGCGTCGATGCCGCCAAAACCAACCAGAATACGTGGGTTTACCACTACGACGAGAGCGGGAACATGACCAATTGCGTCGGCGGAGGTGAGAGCTTCGGCTTCACCTATGACGAGGATAACCGCGTCACGGTGTTGGACTACGATGGCGGGACGAGCGCGGCACTCATCCGCAATCGGTACGACGCCCTGGGCCGAAGGATTGCGAGGACGAAAGACGGTTCGGAGACCCGCTACGCCCTCGACCTCCAGGGATCCATGGAGCGCATCCTGTGCGACATGACCCCCGCCGGGCAGATCACGGCGCACTACGTCCACGGGCCGGACCTATGCTACAAGGTGGAGACGAATGGAGCTCTGGTCTGCTATCACGCCGATGCGCAGGCGAACATCGTATCCTTAACCGATGCGGGGGCCACAAATGTGGCGCAGTATGCGTACACAGCGTTTGGCCGATCCCTTGAGGATACGAATAGTCGGGCGACGGAAGTCCAGCCATACCGATTCGTCGGGGTGCTGGGCGCGCAGGAGGACCTGGGAGACGTATATTTCATGCGAGCGCGATATTATAGCCCTAGTGCAGGAAGCTTTTTTTCCCCAGACCCAGTCAGAAAAATCAAATCTGGGTGGAAATCTTGTGCCTATGCCTATTGTGGGAATAATCCTCTCGCAAATGTGGATCCAAACGGAAGCGAGTACACTATATACGAATATGATCTCTTTGTGGGTGCGCCGCTTGTTGAGAAAGTCTTTGGGAACGTTTTCGGATTACCTGGGTTCATGGACGCGGCTAAGGAGAACGACCTGGGACTTGTACATCAGCACGCAAAGAACAACGAAACTGGTGACACGTTCGGATTTGGAGATGATGAGTGGGAAGCGCATAACTGGCTTACAGATATTTTGCTCAGAAAAAGGGCAATTGCCACAGTGTCAGACGAGGCTGTTCAATATACAGAAGCTACGCATGAAGACTGGACCTTTTCATATCTTTATAATAATTGTCAGATGCTTATGAACGAGCTGATGCTTAACAATAACAACATGGTAAATGTGGAAGTAATCGATGGCGCCCCCGAGCGACTTTCGGGAGAGACATTGGCCGCCACCGAAGAAGCCGAGCAACAGAACGCTGCGAACGAGGAGGCCGCGCGGCAGAACCGTAATCGCTCCTACCGCGCGACGGCGAAGATGTACTTTAGGATGTCGGCCCAGTGCGCTGGGATCGCGGCGGAGAACGCCTCCACGAGCGCGTACTACATGGGGCTGTACCGGCGGGACATGGACCTGTCGCAGGCAGGCGAGGAGGACCGGTACAACTACATGGACCGGGCGGGGGGGTTCAGGGCGCGGGGCGACGAGTTCCAGCAGGTCGCGGATTACTATAGCGATATGGCGAGAATGTACCGCAAGGAGGCGCGGTCGTGGCAGCGGCAGATCCAGTGAGGCGGGCGCTGGGGGCGTGTGCGGTGGCCGCTGCCCTGGCCGTGTCGTGGTCCGGAGCCGCCACGATCTCGGGCACGGTGTCGTATTTCGGTTCCTCGTCTGGGCAGGTGTACGTTTCGGCGAGTGGGACGAACGGGGTTCTGGCGTGCAATGGGGCGGGGATGGAGGTGGGGTCGACGGCCCTGTTGTCGCCGACGCGAACGATGACGGTGGAACTGCGGATGAAGTTCACGCAGGCGATCGGTGGTGGGATGGGGTTGATACGGAAATACTACGATGGTCCAAGTTATTTGAGCTCAAGTTATATGAACTGGCTTGGGGGCGATCAGACATTGACCCATCTGGCGACGATAACGAAGGATGGTTCTGGGAGTGAAGACAGTTATAAGTCGAACGTGATGCATTTGGGACAGTGGTATCACGTGGCGGCGACGGTGGACCGGAATGCGGGGCTGATGAAGTCGTTTATCAACGGTGCGCTTTACCACTCGGTGACGATTCGGACGGGCGACACCGTGATGTCCGGGGGCCCATGGCAGGTGGGGCACTCGATGGACTTGAGCTCGTCGAACCTGACATGGAGGTTTTATGGTGAGTTGGACGAGGTCCGCATCTGGAACCGGGTGCGCAGCCAGTCCGAGATCCAGGCGGACATGGGCCACCCGCTGTCGGGGGGCCAGGCGGGCCTGGTGGGGTACTGGAATTTCGACGATGGCACGGCCCGGGATGTGACCGGGAATGGGCAGAATGGTGCCCTTCTCTCCGGCGCACAGATCGTGGCGGCGAGTGGTAGCGTGCCGTTCAACGCGGGGGTGTGGATCGCGGCGCCCGGTGGATATGCGATATCGAATGTGCCGCCGGGGTTCGCGAACGTGTCCGCGTATATGGACCGGCTTGGCGATTTGGTGAAGGGAGGCGAGGATCCGTCGGGCGCCTATGGGGGGAATCCGTTTCTGGTGACTAACGATGTGGGGGGCGTCGACTTCTTGTTGTCGCTCGCCGGGGATGATGATGGGGATGGCATCCTCGATGTCTGGGAAATTCAATACTTTGGCAACCCGGGCGCCTGCCAGCCAGGTTCTGATGCGGATGGGGATGGGTTGACAAACCTCGAGGAGTTCGAGGGGGGGACGAACCCAGTCGACGACGACACGGACCACGATGGCATGCCCGATGACTGGGAGCTTGCGCACGGTCTGGATCCCCTAGATCCGGTGAACGGAAGAGCTGGCGAGGAGGAGTGGTACAGTGACGCGAGCGACGGGCTATTGGCTGTCGCGAACGGCGGCACGAACTACACGGACGGCGTTCGGGCCAATATCGTCGGGACGAATGGGGCGGGCGGTACTGTCTTGCGCGTGAGCGCGACGGTTGGCTTTGGCGTGAGCGACCTCGTGCTGATGGCGGTGATGCAGGATCCCGCGACAAACCTAGGACAGAACGTGGCGGGCACGTATGAGTTTGGGCGGGTCGCGGTGGTGGAGAGCAATTTTCTGAGCCTGTCCGTGCCGCTCAGCAACGCCTTCACGGTGGCAGGTGGCAGGGTGATGCAGGTCTTGAAGGTTCCGGAGTATTCTTCGGTGAGCGTCGATGGGTTCCTGACGTGCCGCCCTTGGGATGGCACGAATGGGGGAATCGTGGCGTTTCGTGCCCAGTCGGTGACAATTGGAAGTGCAGGTGTGATCGGAGCGTCAGCCAGAGGTTTCCGGGGAGGGCCGGATTACGCACTGCGAGATGCGGATGGCTACCAGGGCGAGTCGTTTGGCACCAATTGGTTGGCTCGGTTGAACACGAACAATTTCGGTGGGGGCGGCGGCGGTGGTCGCACCTATAATAATCAGGGCAACGGAGGTGGTGGGGGCGGCCACGGAACTGCGGGCGCCCCTGGCGTGACGATCACGGGTGGCCCGGTGGGTGCCGGCGGGATGGCGTATGGGACAACGAACCTCGCGGGTCTGTTCGTGGGCAGCGGCGGAGGGTCAGGGGGTCAGGATGGGGACAACCCAGGTGACGCAAATTTGAACGGCGGTAAAG
>Ga0209717_1000085_pt1 | contig 114084 bp, 87 predicted proteins | sample AD_UKC048_MetaG_FD_184418 | JGI IMG/M metagenome (GOLD analysis project Ga0209717, IMG submission 184418) | Active sludge microbial communities of municipal wastewater-treating anaerobic digesters from USA - AD_UKC048_MetaG (SPAdes) (version 2) | ecosystem: Engineered > Bioreactor > Anaerobic >... | reverse complement strand
TCATAACTTAAGAAAGAAAATTGCCGCTTAAGGACAATTTTAACTTTTTCCAGCAGAATAAAAAATCAAACCAAACTGATTGAAATGAAAAAACCGCCTCAAATTATGTTTTGAGACGGCTTCTTTTAAATTATAGTGATTCTACCAGAACCCAAGCATCAGGATTTATTGTATTTTGAATTTCCTGTTTGGCTTTTTCGGCTTCGGCAAAAGTGGCATAACTTCCGTAAAGAACAGGATACAATCCATATTTATTTTGAGGAATTCTTCTCGCTTTATACCCTTGATTCGATAATTTTTCAAATGCTTTTTGGGCGTTTCTTTCCTCTCTAAAGGCACCAGCCATTATGTGATAAGACATTTTTGATTCTTTAACCGTAAGAGTTACTGCTGGAACTGGATTTTCGATAAAGAAAGTGGCTTCTTGAATTTTATGCTGAACTTGTTTCTGAACAGATTGTTCCACAATAATTGTTTGATTGGCAATTTGTTGTTGGTAAACCGGATAACCAATGGCTCCAGTTAGACCTAATCCCAAAACAAAAATAGCTGCATATTTCAAATAAGCACTAGTTCTTCTTCTTTCAGGAACAAATTCTATTACTTCACTTTCCACAATATTTTCCTCAAGAGCTTCGATTTTTTGTTCGAATAGTTCTCTTTTGACAACTGGCGAAACAAAAGCACTCAAACCAAAAGAATTAGTCAAATAATTGGTTTGATCATTTGGAGTGAAAATCAAATTTTTATCGGCATTTAGCGAAAAATTCCCAACGTTTTTGATGGAAAACAATCCGTTTTCTTGAAGCGCTTTTTTCCAATTGTGAACCTCGTATTGAATGGCGCTAACAGCATATTCATAAGAAGTTTTTTCGGCTTGGGCAATGTGATTGGCCAACAATCCATCATTGTTTTTCAGATGAGCATTGAAAGAAATCACTTTCTTTGGAGGAAAAAAGGAATGGGAACTTTCAATTAATTGAGCCGATTGGATTTCAGTCAAAAAAGCTCCAAAACCCGGAACGGTTACACATTGGTAACGGTACAAAAGTTGCGAGATGTAAGATTCGATATTCATAGATACAAAGTTATTCATTGAATAAAGCTATCAAAATTTTATTCACAATTTTTATTAACAATTCGCCTATTTTTTTATACATTTCAACCTCAAACGATTAGTATGACAGACCAAGATTTAGTTCATTTATTGGCATTGCAACAAGTAGAAGGTGTAGGCGACATTGTGGCTAAAAAATTGATTACACATTGTGGAAATGCAACCGAAGTTTTCAAAACTAAAACTTCACAACTAGCTAATATTGATGGAATTGGATCAGTTTTATTAAAAAATCTAAAAGACAAAACCGTTTTTGAAAAAGCGGAACAGGAACTTCAATTTATAAAATCAAACGAAATCAAGGTTTCTTATTTTCAAGATGAAAATTACCCAGATCGATTGAAACATTGCATCGATGGACCGGTTTTGTTATTTACTTCGGGGAATATCGACTTGAAAAACAAGAAAATTATCAGCATTGTGGGAACGCGACAAATCACGTCTTACGGAATGGAGTTTTGTCGTAAATTGATTGAAGATTTAGCACCGCTAGATCCCGTAATTATAAGTGGGTTTGCTTATGGAGTTGATATTTTTGCGCATCAATTGGCGATGGAACACGATTTGCAAACCATTGGTGTCGTTGCCCACGGCTTGAACCAAATTTACCCCAAAACCCACAAGAAATACGTTGCCAAAGTAGAGCAAAATGGTGGTTTTATGACGGAGTTTTGGAGTTCATCGAATCCCGAAAAAGAAAACTTTGTTCGCAGAAACCGTATCGTTGCAGGAATTTCCGAGGCGACCATCGTCATCGAATCAGCTGATAGAGGCGGTTCATTGATTACGGCAAATATCGCCAACGATTACAACCGCGATGTTTTTGCTGTTCCCGGTCGAACAACCGACAAATACAGTCAAGGTTGCAATAATTTGATTAAAACCCAAAAAGCAAACCTACTTTCCAGTGCTGCCGATTTGGTTTATATTCTGAATTGGGATATTGAAAGCAAAGCAAAACCCGTGCAAAAACAACTTTTCGTCACGCTCGAAAATGATGAACAAAAAGTATACGATTACCTCCTAAAAAACGGAAAAGAATTGATGGATATCATCGCTTTGCGATGTGATTTTCCTATTTATAAAATCTCGGGAATGCTCTTGAATATGGAACTCAAAGGAGTTATTCGACCTTTGCCCGGGAAATTGTTTGAAGCGATATAAAAAAACAAATATTGATCAGGCGTTTTTTTAGAACCTCACCAGAATCATCTGTTATTGCCACGATGTTACTTTGTTAATATCTATGCTAATACTAACAATTTCTTACTTTCCTTTATACTCAATCTTCCACTTCATCTTTTCTAAATCTTCAATTGTAAAAAGATATTTTTCGGTGTAAATATTTTTGCTCAATATCTCTTTCCAACCATATTTATCTACACTGTCTTTATAGATAATAAACAATCTTATTTTTTTGTCATCTATGGATTCAAAATAAACATCCCATTTAGTAGATCCTCCATCACTTTGCAGTTTCTCTTTTGGATTTATGCCTGTAAAACCAAACAATTTAATATCACCCTCTTTTGTGTAGATATAATTTCCCTTGTAAACAAAATCATCAAAATTCCCTAAATTATAAATGCTATCATTTGATGAAATAACACTATAAATTATCTTATTTGAATTATTATATATCATTAAATTTCTTTTATCTATTCTATCAAAAACACAACTCGATAAGATAAAAAAAAGTAAAAAAATAAAAATGGCCTTTAATAGCTTGTTCATTTTATAAGATATCGTCTGTATAAATATTTCTTTTCGCTAAACTAGGATTTGCATATTTAATTAAAATAATCTGCGAATCTGCGGTTATCTTTTTTTATTCAAACCCCAATTTTTCTCTGACTCTTGCCAAAACTCCACTAGCAACAATTCCTGCTTTTTCGGCACCAACCTTCAATAAAGCATCTACTTCTGTGAGGTTGTTTATGTAGTAATTGTATTTCTCTCTTTCGATTTTGAATTTTTCTGTAATCAGTTCAAACAAGGCTTGTTTGGCGTGTCCGTAACCGTAGTTTCCCCCTAAATAATTGGCTCTCATTTGTGCCAATTGTTCTTCATTGGCTAACAAAGAATAGATAGCAAAAGCGTTACAAGTATCTGGATTTTTGGGAGCTTCGAGTGGCGTGCTATCGGTTTCGATGCTCATTACTTGCTTGCGCAAGGCTTTGTCTTCCAAGAAAATATTGATAATATTATTGGCCGATTTACTCATTTTTCCACCATTAGTTCCCGGAATCAACATACTGTCTTTTTGGATTATGGCTTCGGGAATTACAAAAGTTTCACCCATTTGATGATTGAAACGAGAAGCTACATCACGAGTAATTTCTAAATGTTGCAATTGGTCTTTTCCAACGGGAACAAACTGTGCATCATACAACAAAATATCAGCAGCCATCAACATTGGATAGGAAAACAATCCGGCGTTGACGTCTTCCAATCTATCGGCTTTGTCTTTGAAAGAATGCGCTAATGTCAATCTTTGGAAAGGAAAAAAACAACTCAAATACCAAGACAGTTCTGCAGTTTGTGGAACATCGGACTGACGGTAAAAAACCACTTTATCCACATTCAAACCACAAGCCAACCAAGCTGCTGCTGTGCTGTATGTGTTTTCTCTTAAAGTTTTTCCATCTTTTATTTGGGTTATCGAATGCAAATCGGCAATGAAAAGAAAGGATTCGTTTGCGGGATTATTGGATAATTCGATTGCGGGAATGATTGCGCCAAGTAAGTTTCCTAAATGTGGTGTTCCTGTACTTTGAACGCCAGTGAGTATTTTTGCCATTTTTATGTCATTGCGAGGAACGAAGCAATCTCATCCTCTTTATTAAGTTGTTGTTTTAATTTCTTAAAAGTTTCCAAATTTAATGCTTTTATAAATAATAGCATAGTTTTACTTACTTTTGAAAACTATGAGAGGAATAAAAATTATTTTTTGGGCTATTTGGCGCGTCTGGTTTTATGTTTTAATGACCATTCCCATTTTGGTTATGTTTCCTTTTTTGGTATTGTCTATTTTGACGGAAAGTGGCTATCCTTACTTTTTTAAAATGGCCAGAATTTGGTCGAAAGTTATTCTTTTCGGGATGGGATTTTATTATAAAATTGATAAAGAGCAAGAATTCGATAAAGAAAAAAGTTATATGTTTATCGCCAATCATACTTCTATGGTCGATATAATGTTGATGCTTGTATCGGTAAAAAAACCATTTGTTTTTGTGGGAAAAAAAGAGCTGTCAAAGATTCCATTGTTTGGGTTTTTCTACAAACGCACCTGTATTTTAGTCGACAGAACAAATTCCAGAAGCAAACACGGTGTTTTTGAAAGAGCCCAAAAAAGAATCAATCAAGGACTTAGCATTTGTATTTTTCCCGAAGGTGGAGTTCCTGATGACGAATCCATTGTTTTGGACCACTTTAAAGACGGAGCTTTCCGCTTGGCTATTGACCATCAATTACCGATTGTTCCCATTGCTTTTGGTGATAATAAAAAGCGATATTCCTATACCATTTTTAGTGGAAGCCCAGGACTTTTGCGCGTAAAAATTCTTCCATTTATTGCAACAGAAGGAAAAACAATGGCAGATAAGAATAGCATTAAAGATCAAGCTTGGAAAGAAATTCACGAACAATTACTGGAGTTTCAAAAGAAAAAGTATTCGGCTAACGGGAAAATCACGTAACGAGATCAATTAAAAGCTTTCAATTAAAAGCCATAGCTGATACCAGAATACAATCCGATAAACAGTGGTTTAAAGTCACCTGAGTTATTTGAAAAAGTATTCAATTGATATTTAACCATTGGTTCGACATTAATTTCGAATGATTTTGTAAATTGGTATTTAAATCCTAAACCTACATTGGTGCTAAAATGGACTTGATTCAAGTTTTTTGCTTCGCCAAGTTCAATATTAGATTGAGGTGATACTAACGAAATGCTATTCTCATTTAGGAATAAAGTACTGAAACCTCCAATTAGATTTACTCCAAATTTTTTGTCTAAAACGGCGTATGAAACTTCCATTGGCAGTTCATAATAGCCCATTTTTTGGTTTAAATTACCCGTATTCGTGTTTTGTATTTGTTTTTCTGTTGTTGTTAATGAACTATAGTTTGCGTCATTTACAAATTTAACGGCATTGTTTGAAAAATATTCGATGTTTCTCAAATTATTGGCTGTTAATCCTGTAGAATACAACACATTACTTGTGTTGTAACCTAAAACTAATTTATTAATTCCAGTTCGAACTATTATTTTATTGTTCACGGCGTAACGGATGCCTACACCAAAACTAACGTTATTATCTGAATTTTTTTCATAATCAGACAGTTGTTCATCGATAGGGGAACCGCCTGAATTGGCATTCAGATATACTGGGGCAACGTTGGGAGAAATTTGCCATTTGTTTTTAGAATTAGCTACTACAGCCTTTTTTTTGGCCGATTTGGCTTTTAAAATCTCTTCTAATTCGTTTGGCGTTTCTGGATTTGTTGATAGTTGTTTTTGTGATTCTTCGTTGTCTTTGATATCCTTTTTTTCTATGGTTTGATTGGGTGCGTTCGCTAAAGAATTTGAATTTGTAATGCTGTTTTTCTCTGCATTTAATGAGTAATTTTTATTTCTTTCATTTGTTGCCGATTGATTTACCGGCAAATTACTTTTTGGTAGAAAAACTTCAGCATTATTAGGATTCTTTTTCTGGTAAACAAGGACTTTTGAGGAGCCATAAGGGTTAATATCTTTTTCATCTTTAGTATTTGATTTTGAAAAATTAGTATTAATTATTTCTTTTTTGTACTTGGAATTTTTTTTAGAATTGCTAACAATTTGGACTTCTTTTGGGGCTTTTTTCAAACTATTTTGGGGTAAAATGCGTTTTTTATTTGACGCATCTTTCGAAATTTTAGCGTCTAAAACAATACTGTTTTCTATTTTCGAATGAAAAGTTTGATTCATATTCAAAGTGAATAAACCAAGCAAAAATGCCGCAGCTATTCCTGAGCATTTTATCCATAATGGAATTACTTTTCGTTTTTTATCTTTCTTTAATTCAGCTTCAATATTCAACCAAACCTGATTGTCAGGAGTTTCCTCAAAGCCTCTGAATTGTTCTTGAAATAATCGGTCTATATTTTTTTTCTCTTTCATTTTGCCGATATTTTTAGATTAGTCACTGTTTTTTTTTCAATTTTTTCTTTCAAGAGAAGCCGCGCTCTATGCAGATTCGATTTAGTTGTACCTGTAGAAATGGAGAGCATTTCGCTAATTTCTTGATGTGAATAATCATCTAATACGTATAAACTAAAAACAATTCGGTACTGATCGGGGAGTTCGTGAATAATTTGCATTAAAAAGTCAAGAGATATTTTTTCTTCATCTATTTCTACATCAACATCGGGAATGTTGTCGGTTAATACTTCCATAAAACGCACTCCTTTGTATTTTTGGAGTGCGTTATTAATTAGTATCCTTTTTGCCCAGCCTTCAAAAGAACCTTTTCCGCTGTATTGATTGATTTTTCGAAATATAGTTAAGAATCCTTCTTGAAAATTATCTTGTGCATCAGCATAACTAGAGGAATATTTCAAACACAGCCCAAAAAACTTTTTTTCAAACAATCGATACAATTGTTCTTGAGCTTTGGGTTGGTTTTTTTGGCATTCACTAATTAGCTTTTCTAATATCACAGATTTTTTTCTTTTAAGGAACTACAGGAATCTCAACTTCTTCAAAAATATCTTGTCCAGCAGCATCTTCACCTTTGTAAAATTTAAAGATATAGGAACCTGTATTGGAAGCGATAAAGTTAAATGAAACTTCTGAAATAGGAGGAATTTCTTTTGTACAAGCCTGATCGTTTTGCACAGCAGTCTGAATGGCAATTGTTCTGGTGTTTAAGTTTTTCTCATAATAAATACCTTGATAAATGTGACAAGCAGTCGGTTTTTGGTACTTCAATTTTATGGCATAGGTTTGACCTAAAGTAAAACTAGTAGGTACAACATAGCTATCAACAGGCAAAACCTCATAAGTATAAGTCGGGCCGTCATCATCAAGACTACAACTCAAAAAGGAGGTGATTACAATTAAAAATAATACGATTTTTTTCATCTTTTATAATTTTTTAAGGTTTATAACTTCGTTACATTTTATATAAGATGAAAGCGAATTAAAAAGGTTGCGTCATTGCTCAAAAAAATTATTAAAAAGTGATTTTTCCATTGCTGTTTTCCAATGAAATTAGACCAAAAAAAATGCTCGAATACAATATCCGAGCATTTAAATTTTAATATAAAAGTATTTTAAGCATTATTTTCTTTAATCTTAGCCTTGATTTTTTCTTCTAATTCGTCGGCTAATTCAGGATTGTCTTTGATTAAAGCTTTTACAGCATCACGACCTTGTCCTAATTTGGTTTCGCCATAACTGAACCAAGAACCTGCTTTTTTGATGATTTCGAATTCAACTGCCAAATCTAAGATTTCGCCCGTTTTCGAAATTCCTTCACCATACATAATGTCAAATTCGGCTACTTTAAATGGTGGAGCCACTTTGTTTTTCACGATTTTAACTTTGGTTCTGTTTCCAAGAACATTGTCGCCATCTTTTATTTGAGTCGAACGACGAATATCCAAACGAACCGAAGCATAAAACTTCAAGGCATTTCCACCCGTTGTGGTTTCTGGATTTCCGAACATTACGCCAATTTTCTCTCTCAACTGGTTGATGAAGAAAACGGTACAATTTGTTTTACTGATGGTTCCTGTTAATTTTCTCAAGGCTTGAGACATTAAACGAGCGTGAAGACCCATTTTAGAATCTCCCATTTCGCCTTCGATTTCACTTTTTGGAGTCAAAGCGGCAACCGAGTCAATCACGACAATATCAATCGCTCCAGAACGAATCAAGTTCTCGGCAATTTCCAAAGCTTGTTCCCCGTTGTCGGGTTGCGATATGATTAAGTTTTCGATGTCAACGCCTAGTTTTTCTGCATAATTTCTATCGAAAGCGTGTTCTGCATCTATGAAAGCAGCGATTCCTCCGGCTTTTTGGGCTTCGGCAATGGCGTGCAATGTCAAAGTTGTTTTTCCTGAAGATTCCGGACCGTATATTTCAATAACTCTCCCTCTTGGATAACCGCCAACTCCCAAGGCTAAATCGATTCCCAAAGATCCTGAAGAAATGGTTTCCACTTCTACAATGGCTTTGTCGCCCATTTTCATCACGGTGCCTTTTCCGTAGGTTTTATCTAGTTTGTCAAGTGTAAGTTGTAGTGCTTTTAATTTGGCTTCTTTCTCTGAACTCATCTTTTCTTTCATTTATTTTTGTTCTTATCTTTTTGTAAAAATACTTCTTTTTTTGGAAGAAGCAAGGGGAATGTTTTGAGTTTATTTTGATAATGATTTTTGAATTTTGTTTTTAAATTCTTGTATTTCACTTTCTTTAGTAATGCCCAAAATATTTATCAAGTTCGGAAAATCAAGTTTGTCTTTTAAATTATAATTTATGAGCTCATCTTGAACTTTTTGTAAATCATTTGGATTATACAATTCGTAATTGTAAGTCTTATTTTCTCCATTTTTTAGTGTAATAATTAATTGATTATCAACTCCATTTGATAAATTTGAATTGAAAGAACCTTTTGAATTTCCCTTTCCTTTTCCATAATAGTCATCGTTGGTGATTTCTATTTTGTTTATCTCATTTAACTTAAAAACAGAATCGTCAGCAATTATTTCATCCATATTAAAAGTTATAAATCCATTCAATTCACCTCTTAGCGGATCTGGTTTCGCAAATCGAAATATTTGTAAAAGTATGCCAATACAAAACGCAGTCACCATTATAATCGCTAGAAATTTATCAAATGAACTGAAATCTGTTTTGAACATTTCGGCTCGAATAAAATAAATTATTATGCAACTAATAATAATTGGATACAACATTCTATTGTTGCTCCAATAAAATTTGGTTGATTTCTTAAAAATCGAAAATCTTTTCATATTATTGATCACAAGTATTTTAAACAAACAACGCCTTCAATTCCGTAGCTTTATCAGGTTTTTATTCTCCCAATAAAACTTCAACTTCTTTTTGTAAAACGGGCAAGTTTTTAATTACAATTCCCCAAATCACATCATCTGAAACAGAATCGTAACCGTGAATTATTCGATTTCGAACGTCAACAATTTTTCTGGAATTTGAGATTTGAATGTGGTTGTCTTCTTTAAGAATTCGGCTCATTGCTTCGCCAATAATTTCGATATTTCGTTCTACTGCTCTTTTGGTTTTTAAATCATTTTGATAAAATTCAAATAATTTTGGTGTATCCACAAAATAGCTTTCAATTTCGTTTATAGAACTCAAAATATCATAAAGCCAAGTTTTAACAGTATCATCCATAAATCAATTGTTTGTTTTGATTTACAGTTTTTCTAAAATAAGGATTTTTGATGGCTTTTTCTTCTAACAAATCAACATTTCTTTTTAGAATATTTTCAAGAGAAAATTTAAGATCATAATAATTGTCGCCATACTCTAAAACGTCTATAGGTTCGAAATCGACGATTAGATCGACATCGCTTTCATCGTTAAATTCATCCGTTAAAACAGACCCAAAAGCATATAAAGATTTGACTTTATGTGTTTTACATAAAATTAATATATCTTTATTTAGTCTTTCTATTAGGTTCATTTTAGTGAAAATGTATTATCAAAAATACATAAAATAAGTTAGATTCTATTTTATATTAAATTCTATTTCAATTTAGTGATACTACATAAACAAAGCCTTCAATTCCGTAGCATCGTGAGGATTCAATTTTCCAGCCAAGACCAAGCTCAATTGTTTTCTTCTCAAGGCATCATCATAACGATGTTGTTCAAGTTTGGTTTCGGGAATTATTTGTGGGACTTCAACAGGTTTTCCGGTTTCATCAACCGCCACAAAAGTATAAATGGCTTCATTGGATTTGGTTCTTTCTCCAGATTTTTTTTCTTCGATCCAAACGTCAAGGTAAATTTCCATTGAAGTTTTGAACGCTCTGGACACTTTTGCCTCAATGATGACAACACTTCCCAACGGAATTGCTTTGTTGAAAGCCACGTGGTTTACTGAAACAGTTACGGCAATTCTGCGCGAATGTCTTCCGGCGGCAATGCTGGCAGCACGATCCATACGAGCCAATAATTCTCCACCAAAAAGGTTGTTCAACGGATTCGTTTCGCTTGGTAAAACCAAATCAGTTAATACAGTCAAAGATTCAGAAGGATGTTTTGAAGTCATTTTTTATGTAAATTTTTGTGTTCAGAAAACACGAATTTTTTTTCTAACTCAACAATAAAACCGCCATAACGGCCGGAATAAAATAAATGACAATGGTTCTGGCACCGTCATAATCTTTGGCTAGTCGTTGTCCAAAAAGCAGCATCAGTAAAGTGATACTCGAAAAAATGGCACCATATAAACCAAAGGTTCTTCCGTTACTTACCAATAACTCGATGCAGCCTACAATGCACAAAATTCCTGAAATTAATTCCAAAACAAGAATATGTGCCAAGGCCAAAGGAACTAAGTTTTTGAGTTGAGTTTTGGCAAAATGTCCCTTTAACCAATCCAGATTATCTTTCCAATAAAATAGTTTGTCATAACCGGATTGAATAAAGGTGATGGCCAAAAAAACCAACAACAAAATGGAGGCTGCGTTGTTCATAAGTTTATTTTTTGTGTATTAAACGAGTGAGTTTGATGGATAAATCGGTCAGAATTATTTTGGCGTTTCCGTTGCGCTCGATGTGGTAAATCGCATCGGACAATTCCTGGAATATTTCGTGAATGTTGTTGCCATTTACAAAGGGAGCAAATTTTGCAATCGTAAAATTTTCGACCGTCGGTTCCATATAAACCAAACTCGGGGTTTCGTAATTGTGTAGCAAAGCTTGACGGAAAATATCGATGCAATATTGCAGGAACTTCTTTTGAGTTTCTCTTCCCAAAGCGGCAATTTGTTCGCTCCATTGAATTAAATCTGCAATTACTGCGGCGTTTCCTTTGGCTTTAAAAGCCGCACGAACCCAAACCACAAACCATTGTTCGAACGGGAATTCTTCGCTGTCGTCTTTGAGCAAATGCAAAGCTTTGTTGTAATTTCCTTGTGCTTGATGCGCGATTTTTGTGGCTAGTTTTGGTTCAATATTTTCGCGAGAAACTAAAGATTCACTAATAACATTTTCGCTCAATCCAATGAAATGCAAAACCTGACAACGCGAACGAATCGTTTGAATAATATCTTCCTCGTTTTCGGAAATGAGGATGAAAACTGTTTTTTCTGGCGGCTCTTCGAGTAATTTCAGTAATTTGTTGGAAGCGGCAGTGTTCATTTTATCGGCCATCCAAACAATCATAATTTTATATCCGCCTTCGTAGGATTTTAAAGCCAAAGATTTCAAAATTTCCTGAGCATCATCCACCCGGATTTCACCTTGTTTGTTTTGAACACCCAATACAGAATACCAATCGAACAAACCTCCGTAAGGATTTTGAAGTATGAATTGTCTCCAATCGGCAATGAAATCAATGCTTTTGGGTTTTGTTTTAACGTCATCAGTGCTTACCGTTGGGTAAACGAAATGCAAATCGGGATGCGAAATTTTTTGGAATTTAAGATTGCAACTTTCGTTGACTCCAGAATTTTCTCCGTTTTGATTATTGCACAAAATGTATTGCGCATAAGCAATCGCCATTGGCAAAGTGCCACATCCTTCGGGACCTACAAACAATTGAGCATGGGGAATTCTACCTAAATCGGCACTTCGTGTCAAATGATTTTTGATGTGTTCCTGCCCTAAAATTTCTGAAAACTGCATATGGCAAATATAGAATAAAATGCGTCATAACCCCAAAAGTTTGTGGAATCGAAATTTTCATTGTTTTAAGTGACTCAACATTTTTTTAATGTGATTGTATTGTTGAATTTTATATTTTTGGTTTATTATACTTAAAAGCTCTTAGTCGAATATTTTTATTTTCATGTTTAAATTTCAAGTAAACCTATAAGCGTAAAAAATATTTAATGCCGATTAAATACATATTTTATCGACAAATTACATTTTATATAAAATTTGTAATCTTTTTACGTAAATTTTACAAAAACATAATGAATGTAGCTTTTGTGGTGTAAATAAAACGCAAATTATAGTCAGAAGGACTACATAAACCATTAAAAAATATCAGATATAGTGCTGATTTATCCGACAAAATGCAATTTTTTTATTAATTTGTAATACTTTTATTAAAATAATTAATAAAAAAATTGTAAATTAAAATTTGTTTTGTAAGTTTGTTTATTAAATAAAAGCTTAACCTATGAAAACCAATATTATTTTTATCAGCATTATTCTTTTTTTAGTATCAGCAGCAACTTTTGCTCAAAATAAAAATGCGCCCCAAAGTATTATTAACAGGACTGCAATCATTAAAAAATATTACGATAAGAAAGAATTGACCGCGTTGTCAAAAGGGGAATTGTTGGAATTGTGTATAGAACGTGTAGGAGTTCTTACAAAGACATTGCCTTATGTTTCATTAGCTACCTTGCCTGGAGCTACTATGACTGATTTTGGAATTCCAAATAATAGTGAGTACAGAAAAATTTTTGAAACACAGGACGAAAACACTAAAAATTACTTAGAATCCACGACAGATTTTCAAAAAAAAATATTGCCTTATTCTGATAAGGATGATTTGATAAAGTCCATTTTGTTTTATGAAAACATTATGAAATCATTGCACGAATTTAATGAAATATAATTCAGTTAGTAAGTTGGATTAAAAGAGAATAGATGGTAAAAAACTACAATTTTTAAGTCATGAAAAAATCAATACAAATAATAGCTTTACTCCTTTTGGTGGTTTGTGACATCAATGCACAACAAGAAAAAGGTATAACAGGATTTAACAGCTGGTTAAATAATTGGACAGAATTTAAGCCCAACAAAATTGATTATAATGAGGTTAATCAAATTTTGACAGGTAATATTATTGTAGACACAAAGCTGTACAAAAAAAATGTGTATTTGTTGCAAGGTAATGTTTATGTGACAAATAACGCAACCTTAACAATCGAACCCGGAACAGTTATAATGGGAGATTATGAGTCCAAAGCGTCTCTTATTATTACAAAAGGAGCTTCTATAGTTGCCGATGGTTTAGAAACGGATCCAATAGTTTTTACTTCCAACAGAACCGTCAGAAAAGCGGGTGATTGGGGAGGAATTATAATTCTTGGAGAAGCACCGACTAATAAATTTGGTAATATTTCTTCAGTAAATTTTGATACAGATGCTATTTTATCTTCTTATGGAGGGATTAATTCAACTAGTAATTCGGGGGTTTTGAGATTTGTAAGGATAGAATTTGCAGGAGCCAAAGTCAAAGGAGGCGATAATTTTAATGCTTTGTTATTGGCAGGAGTTGGAAGTAAAACCATATTTGAGAACGTAATGGCAAGTTATTCAGCCAGTGATTCTTTTGAAATACTGGGAGGAGAAGTCAATTTGAACAAGATGATTTCATTTAAATCAAGTAATGATGATTATAAATTTAATTATGGCACACAATGCCAAATTGAAAATTCATTAGCCATCCGTTCTTCTTATTTGACAAGTAGCACCGGTTCTCGATGTTTGAATGTACTTTCCTATAATAAAAAAGAAGAAGTTGATTTTACTAAAAAACACACTTTCGTTACAGCAAGAAATTTAACATTGGTCAACAATAGTGAAAATGTAAAAGCGGATATAGATTCAGGCCTAATTAAAGAAGGTGTTTATATTGCCGAGAATGCCTCTATTGACTTTAAGAAAAGCGTAATCTCTGGTTTCAATCCTGCAATATTGTTGGATAGTGCAATTAATATTAATGATGAAAATTTAAAAAAAATAAAATTAGAGCAAATGTATTTCAATCTATGCAAGGGAAATATTTTTGTTGTAAACAATTCTAATAATGAAGATTTAGAAAGTTGGTACGGAAATGCTGCTTTTGCCAATGTATATTCTAAGGCTGAAAATATAGTGACTTTCATAGATTTTATGAATGAAAAAAGACCAGATTTTAGATTGCGTATAGGTGGAATAACAGTTTCAAACGACGACTAATTAAAAAACCGCGATGATGAACGTTTTTGTAATGATTATGCCGTAATTTATATAAAAATATTTATTTAAATTCTGGCTAAGTAAATATTTTTGTTGATGAAAATTTCCATTGTAAATAACTATTTTTTTTATTTTTTCTATTTGGTTTTGTCTTTAACCACAACAATTTATGGACAAACCATAGCTCCTCAAACTTTAGTTTTCAGTAAAATTTGCGCAGGTAATTTTAATCAATTTGATGCTACTTTCAATCATTCGGGTTTCCCGATTGCCACTACTTTTGAGGTTCAGCTTTCAGATAATTTAGGAAGTTTCACGAATCCCGTTAGCACAACAACCTTATCCATAAACGATATAACAGCTAGTCAAAAAACGATAACATTTGCTGTACCCACAAATTTAATCGGATCAGAAAATTACAAGTTAAGAGTTAAAAGTTCAACAGGATTCACAAGCGGTAATTTTTCTATAAAAGATCCCAATAACACCAACGGCACATTGTCGTCCTTTCCGGCCTATTACAAACCCTTTGAAGACGTTTATTTTATTAATAATAAATTATCGACAGCCTATATCTGTACAGGCGGAAATGTTACTTTATCCATAGATAACCCAACTCCAAACATACAAAACTCTTCTCCGGTAAATTATTCGAATATAAAGTATAAATGGTTCAAAGGATCTACAGTTATTTCTGGACAGACAGGGTCTTCATTAGTGGTAAACACAGCAGGTACTTATTATGTTGCCATTGATTATGCTTCATGTACCGATTCAAATTCTCAATCTAATATCGTAACGGTTTCTGTAGCTTCTGGAGGAACATCAGGCTCCATATCCTCTAGTCTTGGAAATCCATTTTGCGCCGGAGGAAATCTTACAACACTTAGTTCAGTATCGGGAAATTCACATCAATGGTATAAAGATAATGTGAAAATAAATGGAGCAACCAATGCAACCTTTATGACAAATCAGGCAGGATTATATTCTGTAGCCGTTGATTTTGGAGGTTGTAATAACACGTATTCTATTGATTTGAAAGAATTTGAAATGGAAAGCACCATAAATTTTCCTGAAACAAGTGTTATTACAGACGGAGAAACAAAGAATGTTGTTGTAACTACAAATGCTGTAAATCCTAGTTTTAAATGGTATCAAAATAACACACTAATAGCGGGTATTCAAGGGAATACGTATGCTGTAACCAGCGAAGGAAATTATAAAGTTATAATTACTCAAAATTCAGGATGTGCCATTGATGACGAAATTCCTTTTGTAGTAAATTCTGTTGTCGATTCAAATGTTATCGATGTTCCTAATTTGATTAGCCCGAACAATGACGGAATAAACGATACTTGGGTAATACCACAAGAATATAGTGTTGGCAGTAATACTGATGTTGTGATAATGAATGCTACTGGAGATGTTGTATTCAAGTCAAACAATTATTTAAACAATTGGCCCGAAAGCCCAATTGAATTTAAAAGTATAAACCCAGTTTATTATTACATAATAACAACACAAGCCGGGAAAGTAAAAAAAGGTTCAATAACGATAGTGAAATAACATGAAACAGTATTTTATAGTTATAGCCCTTTTTTTATTTGTCAGTCAAATACTTTATTCCCAAGAGGATGGAGTTGTCTCGTTTACGCTCCCGATTCGAAATTCTCTAAAGTTCAATAAATACATTATCAATCCAACGTTCAGTTTTGTCAGAGAACAAAACCCATATATCAGTTTATACAATAAAAGACAATGGACTCAATTTGAAAATGCTCCACAAACTTATTTGTTCAGTTATTCAGGAAGATTCAGAGAAAATGAAGCGATTGCTTTTGGCGTGTTTCAGCAAAATTATGGCGTATTAACCACTGTAGGAGCTGTAGCAAATTATGCCCACAATATTCAACTCCAAAGCGACAGCAATCTTACTTTTGGAGTTAATTTAGGATTCTATAAAAGCGGTTTAAATGAATCAAAAATAATTACAAATTACCCAGATCCATCACTTGAAAACATCCCGTCAAATTCTTTAATCACTGTAAATCCAGGAATAAATTATGGTTTGACTTTTCTCGATTTTGGTCTTTCGGTAAACAACTTGGTTTTATATAATATGAGCACTTCCAAAATAATTGAAGATGATCCTGAGAAAACCATTGAAGCCCATATAATGCATACAGGATATGTCGATACGTATGGTTTTTTTGACAGAAGTAAATTTTCAGGTTTGATTAAGGCAGAGTTCAAAAAAGACAAAACTATAATTTCAGGATTGGCCATGTTCAGTGTGCCTATTGGGATTTGGGCGCAAGCCGGTTATAATTCGGTTTATGGAGTCTCTGGAGGAATAGGAATGAATATTACACAAAACATATCTTTTGAATACAATTATGAAACCGGAACCGGTAATTTGTCAAGTTTCGGAGCATCACACGAAATAGGTTTTGCCTATAAATTCAAAAACAAGAATTCTTCTTATGCTTATACTGATGATGAAGACGATGGATCTATTATTCCTCCTGCTGATTCCAGAATATCCTATTCACAACCGAAACTAAGTCCTGAGGAAAAAGCAAAAAAAGAACAACAAGCAGCTGAGGTGAAAGTCAGAAGAGCGGCTGTTGCTGAAGCCAAATTAGCGGCTGAAGCCAAAGCTAAAGCAGATGCTCTTGCTAAAGCAAAACTAGCAGCTGATGCTAAAGCTAAAGCCGATGCTCTCGCTCAAGCGAAATTAGCTGCAGTAGCTAAAGCCAAAGCAGATGCTCTTGCAAAACCTAAACCAACAACTGATTCTAAACCAAAAACGGATGCTCTCGCCCAAGCCAAATTAGCCGCTGATGCCAAAGCTAAAGCCGACGCACTCGCTAAAGCAAAACTTGCAGCTGATGCCAAAGCTAAAGCCGATGCACTTGCTCAAGCAAAATTAGCTGCTGATGCCAAAGCCAAAGCCGATGCTCTTGCTCAAGCAAAACTATCCGCTGATGCCAAAGCCAAAGCCGATGCTCTCGCTCAAGCCAAACTAGCTGCTGATGCTAAAGCCAAAGCAGACGCTCTTGCTCAAGCAAAATTAGCCGCTGACGCCAAAGCCAAAGCCGATGCTCTCGCCCAAGAAAAACTAGCCGCTGATGCCAAAGCTAAAGCCGATGCTCTCGCCCAAGAAAAACTAGCCGCTGATGCCAAAGCTAAAGCCGATGCACTTGCCCAAGCAAAACTAGCCGCTGATGCTAAAGCTAAAGCCGATGCTCTTGCTCAAGCAAAATTAGCCGCTGATGCTAAAGCCAAAGCCGAAGCTCTCGCCCAAGAAAAACTAGCCGCTGATGCTAAAGCTAAAGCCGATGCTCTTGCTCAAGCAAAATTAGCCGCTGATGCTAAAGCCAAAGCCGAAGCTCTCGCCCAAGAAAAACTAGCCGCTGATGCCAAAGCTAAAGCCGATGCTCTTGCTCAAGCAAAATTAGCAGCTGATGCCAAAGCCAAAGCAGATTCAATTGCTAAAACCAAGGTGTTGCAAAAAGATGATATTGCAAAATCAATGGACAATATTGCTGTCTCATTAGAAAATGCTAAAAAGACCCAGCAGCAATTATTGACAAATCTGAATGCTACTGTATCTGCTAAACAAAAAGACCTTCAAGATATGAAGGAGGAAAATGATTTAAGTGAAAAAGGCATATTCAAAGAGCCAAAACCATTCAAAAGCACTGCTGGAGAAAACAATGCCTTGGAAACCTTGAACCTTCAGATAGCTGAGGTAAACAAAATTCAAAATGACAAAATCAAAGAATTAGAAGGTTTATACAATCGAAGAATCAAAAAAGTTTCTGACAACAATGAATCGCTGAATCAATACTATTTGAAAACTATTCAAACTTTAAAAACTGAGCAATCACTAGCGTTGCAGTCAAATAAGGATTTAGTTTCATCATTGGAAAAAATCAAAATTGCCACCGAAATTGAGAAAAAAAGAAGAATAAAACGAGCCGCTTTTGTTAACGAACAAGATCGATTTACGCAAGACAAAGCAACTCTTAACCGCATAAAAGAAACTACTCCTTATAGCGCCACTCCTTTGAAAGCAGCTGATTTTGATTTTGGAGAAGAGCAGTTGAATGTACAAGTTTTAAAAGACATTAAAAATGTGGAAAAAGGATATTATATAGTGATTGCCGTACATGAAGATGTTGCGAAAAGAGATGCTTTTTTAACAAATACTGTTGCTGCGGGACAGTCTAATGTAAATTTCTTCTATGATGTTAACACAAGTAAATATTTTATTTACTATGATAAATTTGACACTATTGAAGAGGCTAAAAAAGCTCTGGAATCAAAAGGAAGTGAGCCGTATAAAGTTAAAATGTCTATGGTTAAAATAGAGTAAATTAAATAGATTCTATATGTATAAAGGCATTAAAAATTTTGTCATAAGTTTTTATAATATGAATAATTAAACTTATGCTTCTAATTTACTTCAAAGCCCATTGGAGTAAATAAAAAAGCAAAGGAATAAATACAGACACCATGAAAAAACCTACTTTTTCAAGAATAGCTTTCGTAATTTTATTACTTTTATTGGGGATACAGTCTTTTGGACAAAATTTCGTTCCCTTTAATACACGATATGATAATACACTTAAAGGCGATATGCTTTTGATTGGAAATAACATACTAAGTGTTCATCCTACAAATGCATTTAATAGTACTGGAACCGGAGTAAATAACACATTTCCTGATAATGGTTCTAATGCAAATAATGATTATGATACATCCTCAAAATATTTAGTAAATGTTGATGTTGATTCAGATGTTTCTACTTTTAATTCTAGTAGTGCTAATTTAGATATCCCCAATCCAACTTGTTACAAAATAGTATATGCTGGTCTTTATTGGGGAGCTGTAGTTGCTGGATCGACACCTAAAGACAAAGTAAAACTTAAATTACCTGGATCTTCAGCTTATGTTGATTTAACAGGAATAAAAGTAGCCGAAATTAATTCAGGTTTAAACGGATCAAAACCTTATGTTTATTATAATGATGTTACTTCTCTTGTTGTTGGTTTAGGTATTGGAAATGCAGGAGGGACTTATACGGTAGCCAATGTTTCTACAGTTGAAAAATCATATCCTAATACAGAAGGAATTTCTGCGGGCTGGTCGTTAATTATAGTTTATGAAGATCCTTCCTTAGTTAGTAAGTACATTACGACTTTTGACGGATTTACTAAAGTAAGTAGTAATAGCCCTCAAGACATAAATGTTACTGGTTTTAAAACAATACCTGTAGGTCCGGTTCGTGCTAAATATGCTTTTAGTGCCCTAGAAGGGGATAATCCTTATGATGGAGATTTTCTGCAAATTAATGGGACAACTATTAGTGCAACAAATAGTGCTGGAAAAAAAATTAGGAATGGGAATAATTTTTTTAACAGTTCTGTTTCTTATATTAATACTGCTACTAACACACCCGAACTTTTTTTAGCTAGAAATCCAGCAAGCACTAATACACTTGGTTTTGATGCAGGAATTTTAAATATTCCAAATGCAGGAAATTCGGTAATTGCAAATGGAGCTACTTCGGCAAAAATACATTTAGATAGCTCTAAAGATCTTTACTATTTCTATTTTAACGCTTTTGCTGTAGATGTAATTGAACCTAAAATAATACTTACCAAAACAGTTTGGAACACTTCGGGGGTTAATATAGGGAATCAAACAGTTAATTTAGGACAATTCCTAGATTACAAAATAACTTTTCAAAACATTGGAAACGACAATGTTTCATTTTTTGAGATAAAGGATATTTTACCTATCAATATTATTTATTCTGGCCCTAGCTCTTTAACATTACCCGCAGGAGTTACAGTTAAAAGTTGGGACGCCGCAACAAGAACTATAATTTTTAATATTGATCCTTTAAAAGTTCAGGTAATAACGGCACCTTCAACAACTCCTGTTTCGTCGCCACTCTATACAATTGTAATTAAGGTTCAGGTAGTCCCCGATTGTACTTTGTTGAGCAGTGCATGTTCGAATATTATTAATAATAAAGCGTTTGCAAGTTATACAGGAGTAATTAATTCAAATCCTTTTTCAGAAGAAAGTTATGATACCAATACTAGCTGTTTATTAGTTCCACAAGCCACAAACTTTCTTGCCAATATTGACGGTTGTTTGTATAAATATCCGACTACCTTATGTGGGGTAAGTGTTGATTTAAAAGCGGGAGAGGGTTATAATGTTTATGCATGGTCTAAATTTCCGTTTACCACAAATCCAGATGGAACAGGTACACCAACAGGTCCTATTCTTGGCAATAGCCAAACCCTTACAGTTACTGATCCAGGTACTTATTATGTATTTGATACAGCTGTTCAGCCTTGTCGTTCTATTATGCAAGAGTTCACTGTTACACGTTTTGGGGGGATTGCAAATAATCCAGTAATTTCGTTTGCAGATCAGGTGGTTGTTTGCCCTAATGATGGCAAGAAATTACCCTTAATTTTTCTTTGCGGACTAAATGATTCCAGAGTTATCAAAACAGGAATTTCAGACGGATCAACAATCGTTTGGGAAAAGCTAAACGAAGCTAGTTGTACGGCTGTTACCAATCTAGATTGTGCTAATGAAAGTAGTAGTTGTACTTGGACCCAAGTAGGCACAGGACCTGATTATATAGCTAATACCGCGGGTCAGTTTAGAGTTACCTTAAATTACCCAGGAGGATGTTATAATCGTTTTTATTTTAACGTTTATCAAAATTTATTAAACCCTACAGAAATTCATAATGATATTATTTGTAACACTCCAGGGAAAATTACCGTTGGAGGAGTTCCTTCTGGCTATGAATATAGTTTAAGTGCCTCAGGACCTTGGCAGTCTTCCAATGTTTTTCCAATAAGCACTAGTGGTAACTATACTGTTTATATCAAACAAACTGCGGTAACGTCAAATCCTTGCATTTTTTCGGTGCCTAATATTCAAATAAGGAAAAGAGATTTTAGCGTAACTCCTATAGTTGTTCAACCCTTATGCCATGGTAGTAAAGGAACAGTTGTTTTGCAAATTAATGACGTCAGGCCTCAATATTATGTTACAGTAAAACAAGGAGGAGTTATTATTGAAAGCAGAGGACCAGATGCAACAGGAGGTTTTCAATTTAATAATATGAATCCTGGCGTTTATGATTATACAGTAACCACCGATGATGGTTGTATCACAAATTTGAGTGTCACAATTATTGAACCAGCTGCAATAACGGCTACTTCAGCACTAACAAAACCATTAACTTGTATTGATGGCGAAATTACCGTAACTACAATTGGAGGTACACCACCATATTCTTATTTTGTAAATAGCGCCACTGTATTTCAGGGAAACCCTCAAATAGAAGTTACAAACCTACTTCCTTCCGGTGGAGTTTATACCATAAGAGTGGTAGATTCAAACAACTGTGAGGCTACAACTTCAATTACGGTTGCAGCAGTACCGCCTCCGGTTTATACGATGAGTCAAACCAATATTATATGTTACAATGATAATGCGGGAATAGTTAATTTTAATGTAACGAATGCCAATGGATATACTTTGGCGTACAGTATCGATAATGGTGTTACTTATTTACCAACGCCTACATTTTCTAATTTATTTGCAGGAACCTACAACACCATTGTACGTTATACTTTAGGAACGGCTGTTTGTTATGGAACAATGCAAGCAATTACTATTACAGGGCCATCTTCGGCAGTTACAGCATCGGCAGGAGTTTCGGAATTGGCTGGTTGCGGCCCTTCAGGAGAGGGAAAAATTCGCATTACCAATCCACAAGGAGGAACTGCGCCTTATGAATATAGTTTTGACAATCAAGTGACTTGGACAACCGTTAACGATGCTTACAAAGCGCCAGGAACTTACACGGTGTACATCAGGGATGCCAATGGATGTATTTTCGCAATGCCAAATATTATTATTGACCCAAAGCCAGTTGAACCAACTATTCAGGTTGAAGATGCAGTTTTCAATTGTGATGGTACCGCAACGAGCACCGTGACCGTAACAAATAATGGCGGAGTTAATTATAGTTATCAATATCTGTTGGATGGTGTTCCGAATACGAATGTTCCACCCAATGTTTTTACCAATGTGCCTTCTGGAACTCATACAGTAAGTGTTTCTTATTCATTATTGAGTGTTCCAACTTATAGTAATTTATTGAAAGAAGATTTTGGGTCGGGAGCGCCAACTACAACTTCGGGAATTGCAAGCGCTTATTGTTTTAATGATCAGCGTGTATTAGCCCCTTATCCTTGTGGAACAAGATCAGTCGAAGACAACCAATATTCTGTAGCCAGCTTTTTTTGGAGACCAGACGATCCAACTAGCAATAATTCTGGAGCTTGGTATCACTTTAAGGATCATACCAGTAATGGAACGAATGTAAATGGAAGGTATTTATTGGTCAACATTGGCTCTGCTGCCGGACCTTATGGCGTTTTATATAGCAAACCTATTGTTGATATTATTCCAAATCAAGACATAAAAGTGGATTTATATCTTGCTAATTTAATACGTGCTTCTAGAACTGGAGCAAAACCTGATTTCATCATAGAATTAGTAAATGCTTCAGGAGCAGTGGTGGCTTCACAGGCAACAGGCATAATTGAAAATAACGAAATTTGGAATTTAAAATCATTGTCCCTAAATCCAGGCAACAACACTAATTTGACATTTAACATACGTTCGGGCAGTATTTTATATAATGGAAACGACGCTTTAATTGATGACATAATAGTCTATCAATTACCTAAATCGTGCATCACTACCAAAGATTTTACCATAGCTGTGTCAACCGGCAAAGCTTTTGATGCTTCTGTAACGGGATTCAAGAATGTAAGTTGTTCAGGTGCGAATGACGGTACAATTACCATTGCAGTTCAAAATTTTAATCCAACAAATGGTTTTCAATATTCTATAAATAACGGAACGACTTGGAATACCCAATTGACATCTCCATACACTATTACATCATTGGCAGCAGCCAATTATACAATATTGATACGCTATGATGCCACTTCAACAGGAACTTGCCTTAAAACATTTTCTCAGATTATCACGGCTCCAACACCGGTTACGGTTACGGCTTCCGTTACTACTTTAGCGACTTGTTCTTCAGGAGCAACCATCACGGCAATTGGGTCAGGAGGAACTTTGGCATACCAATACGAATTAAGAGATGCTGCCGGAGTTGTAGTTATTCGACCATACCAATTAAATGCACAGTTTACCAATGTGCCTGTTGGAAATTATACCGTTTTTGTAAAAGATGCCAATGGATGTATTAGTGCTGCTGGTGCTGCGTTAAATGTTGTAGCGCCACCAACTTTAACGGCTACGTTGGACGCTGGCTCAGATATCTGTTTTGACAGCGTGAATCAAGCTTCATTAATTGTAAATGTATCAGGAGGAACGCCGCCTTTTACGTATAGTTTAAACGGTGCTGCTGCTCAAAACAGTAATTCTTTCATCAATGTAGGAACAGGAACCCATAACATAGTGGTTACGGACAGCAACAATTGTACGGCTGCAATAAGTAATATTATCATTGCTCCCCAATTGATTGGCGTGGCGAATACCACCAAAACATTGGATTGTACAACTAGTCCTAATGCTGTAATCTCGGGAACGATTTCTGGAGGAACGGCTCCTTTTAAGGTAACCGTACTTTCCGGAACAGGTCCGGGAACAATAGCGCAACCAACGGCAACTACTTTCACTTACACAACGGCTGTTGCCAGTGCCTATCAATTTCAAATACAAGATGCCAACGGCTGTATCACTACCACCACTGCAACGGTAAATTCTTTGGTTCCGATAACGGCAACTACTACCAATGTTAACCCATCTTGTAATGGTGCTTTGGATGGTTCGGTACAAATAATTCCATCAGGTGGAGTTGGTCCTTATACATACAGTTTTGATGGAAGCCCATTTACGGCTACTTCTTTATATTCTAATTTAAAAGCAGGAATTTCATATGCTTACGAAGTTCGGGATAGTAAAAACTGCCCTTTTACAGGTACGGTAATTTTGAGCGAGCCGACTACTTTAGTGACTTCGGCAACGGCAACGGCTTTTAGTTGTAGTGCAACCAACACCAAACAATCAGCCACAATAACCATTGAAGTTCCAACATCAGGAACAGCTCCATATCAATATAGTTTTAATGGAAGTGGTTATACCAATGTCAATACGCTGACTCTAAATGATAACGGGACAGATCAAATCATTTCGTATTCCGTAAAAGATGCCAAAGGTTGTATTTATGCAAATACCATTACAATATTAAAATTAGATTCTCCAACGGATTTGAGTTTTTCAGCCGCGCCAATAACGTGTACAGCGACAACAACAACCGTAACAGCAACAGCTACAAATGGAGTGGGAACATTGACCTATTCAATTATTTTTCCTTTAGCGTCGGCGACTTCAAATACGACAGGAATTTTTGCTGGATTATCTCCAGGAACTTACATCTTTAAAGTTACAGATGCCAACGGATGTTATTATACAGAATCACATATTGTAAATCCAGTTATACCAATTGCGGTGATAGCAACAAAATTAACTGACGTAGATTGTTTTGGAAATTCAATAGGTTCTATACGTTACAATGTAAGTGGATTTGGAACTACTTATAGCTATAGTATCAATGGTAATCCAGCTGTAACAGGTCAAACAGCGGCAGTATTTTCATTGCCAAATTTAGTGGCAGCCACTTATAATGTTGTCTTTACAGATGAAACAACAGGTTGTATCGCTTCAACATCAATCACAATAACGCAACCTGCAGCTGCTTTATCAGCAACAATAGCACAAGTAAACGCCAATTGTTTTATACCAACTTCACAAGTTACAGTTACGGCTTTAGGAGGCACACCAAATTATTTGTATTCGTTTGTTCAAGACGGTGCTTCGGCAGGAACTTATATTTTATCTAATATTGCAAATCTTGATCCAGCAATAAATTTAAATTGGGACGTATGGGTGAAAGATGCCAATGGATGTACAATTAAATATGACATTGTTATTACTACTGATTCAGTTCCGGCAGTTACAGCATCAGCTTTAGGACAATGTTTGGGAGCAGGAAGTTACACTATTACAGCTACAGGTTCTGGTGGAGTTGGAACATTGACTTACAGCATTAATAACGGAGGTTCCTACCAAGCAGGAAATACTTTTGTGGTTGTTACAGCAGGCAGTTACACAATTCGTGTAAAAGATGCCAATGGATGTACCGCCGATAGCACACCAGTAATGGTAGCGCCACAGTTGACCTTGAGCGCCGTTTTGAATAAAGGAATTACTTGTAATCCAGCACCAACCACTGCCCAAATAACTATAACTGCAACAGGAGGAACCGCTCCGTTTACGTATGAATCTAAAGAAGCTTCCGGTTCTTATACCGCTATGGCAAGCAATGTGTTTAACTCAAGTGTTGCCGGTAGCTATACGTTTAGAGTTACGGATGCCAATGGCTGTATTGCCCTAACTTCAACTCCAATAGTTACAACATTACCTGTGAATCCTGATATTACTGGGGTTACACAAACACAATTTATCAATTGTAATGGAGAGGCTACCGCAGCGATTTCTATTGCTGTTGATAATACTAAAGGCCAAGCACCATTCGTTTTTAACGTTTACAACAATACACTTAGTATTGATTATGGCACACAAACTTCAGGATTAAGAGCAGGTAATTATACAATAACAATTACAGACGCAAAAGGGTGTACCGATACTTTTGCTTATGTTATTAATGAGCCTTTGCCAATTGATTTTGATTTAACGAAAGTAGATATTACATGTGATGCTTTTCTTGGAACCAGTTTAGGTTCGATTTCGGTTGAAAATGTTTCAGGAGGAACGGGACCATTTAAATATTTTATTTCAAATAATTTTGGAGATGTAATTGTTGGAAATCCATATGCAGCAGCCACAAATGAAAATCATACATTTATGATTATCAATTATGGTTTATATACTGTAAATGTTGTTGATGCCAATGGATGCAGTTTAAGTAAACAAATCACCATAGCTTCTCCTCCATCGGATTTGACAATCGATGTAACTACAGTCATTTCTGATTGTATAAGCGGAGGAACTGCAATTGTAAAAGTCATTTCACTTGTGGGTAGTGGGAATTATGAATTTGGTATATTAGAAACAAATACAATCCCTTATTCTACAAATTATCAAACCTCTGATGCTGGTTTTCCAGACACAAAAACATTCACAAATCTTATACCAGGAGTTATTTACACTTTTGTAATACATGATTTAACAACGAATTGTTATTATGTGAAGAGCGCCGACTTTCCTATTGCCCCAGCTTCAACTTTAACTTCGACCGTAGTGCCAAATAATGTTAGCTGTAAAGGAGCAAATGACGGAAGCGTGACATTTACCATTTCAAATTTTGATGCCACGACTACATCTGTCGACTATCAAATTTTTACGGCATTCAGTAATATTCCAGTTGGACCAATTGTCAATTTACCGGTAACTTTTGGTACACCGGCAACAGTTACAACTCCTTCGCCAGGAAATTTACCTCCGGGACGTTACTATGTGCAATTTATTGAAAATGGAACAGGTTCATTTAATGGATGTAAATCAGCCTCTACTGCTTTCGATATTGTAGAATCGTCCATAGACTTATCCGTTACGGCTACCAAAATCAAAAATGTAAATTGTAATCAAGACGGTATTATTGCGGCTCAAGCCAAAGATGGTACAGCGCCTTACACGTATCAATATTTACCAGCTTCTGCTCCTGCGCCAATCGCAACAACTCCGGGTTGGACTGCCAATACTACTTTTGCGACAAGCGTAACAGGAAATTACATAGTTTATGTAAAAGATGCTTATGGTTGTATTAGACAAGCAGCCGTAACAATGGATGCTGATGATGCACCTACAATTACATCGCCAATAGTTCCAATTTGTTACGATGGCAGCACGCCGTTTACAATCAATATTATAGGAACAGTAGATCCAGACATTGTTGGTGGTGCAACTTACAGCGTCAACGGAAGTGCTTTCCAAACATCGTCTAGCTTTACATTCAATGCAGCAGGTCTTTATAATTTGGTCATTAAAGACGGGAATGGTTGTACGGCAAACGTGGATTACGAAGTTTATCCTAAGTTAGATTTATCAGCTTCTTTAACAAAAGAATTGGATTGTACAGCTACGCCGGCTGCGACAATTACTTTGACTGCATCGGGTGGAGACACAACTCCAGCTCCTAATTATACGTATGAAGTGTCTTTCAATAGCGGTGCTTTTGCAGCAGCTTCAAATCCATTTACAGCAACCACTGCTGGAAACTATGTGTTTAGAGTTACAGATGCCAATAATTCAACGCTGTGTCAAGCCACAACTTCTTTTGTATTAGATCCGATTCCGGGGACAACTTTCACGACAACACCAACCAATGTAAGTTGTTTTGGAGGTGCTGATGGTACGATTACCGTAAATGTAACTTCCGGAGTTGGGCCGTACGAATATCAGTTGGATGCTGGAATTTTCCAACCTTCAAATGTGTTCACCGGATTAGCCGCAGGAACTGCCTATGTGGTAACTGTTCGTAATGCCAAGAATTGTACATTGGCTTCAACTCCAATAATGATTACCGCTCCAGTTATTTTAACGGCAACTTCAGCCATAACCACACCATTAACTTGTGGTGCAGGAAATGCAGCACAACCAGCAACCGTTACCGTAAATGGTGTTGACGGAACAGCTCCGTACCAATATAGTTTTGACGGAGGTTTGAATTATACGGCAACAAATACCTATCAATCGTATGTTGGAATCACTTTTGATGTTTTTGTAAAAGATGCAAAAGGATGTCTATTTACTTTGCCAAATGGTGTAAATATTCCGGCTTTAGTTCCTCCAACAGATTTAAGTTTTGTTTCAACGGCAGTAACTTGTTTGGCTTTGACAAGCAATGTTACCCTAACGACAACAAACGGAGTTGGTGCATTAAGTTATGCGATAGTTTCTCCTGCAAGTGCGACATCAAATGTTACGGGAGCTTCAAGCGGAATCTTTACAGGATTGATGCCAGACACTTATTTATTCCAAGTAACGGATGCCAATTTCTGTACTTATCAAGAATCATATACCGTTAATCCAGTAACAAATATTACTGTTTCAGGTCAGTTAATCAGCAATGTGACTTGTAATCCAGGAACTAATGGAGAAGTACGATTTACGGTTGGAAATTTTGCAGGAACATACAGTTATTCATTAGATGGAGGTACAACAGTTATCACAGGACAAACAAATCCAACGATAACAGTTTCAGGATTAAGTGCCGCAAGTACGCAAACTATAGTGGTAACTGATGAGGTTACAGGATGTACAGCCACAACATTTATTGATGTTACGCAACCGGCTCCATTAGCTTTGGTGGCAAACCCATTTATCAATGCCAATTGTAATTTTGGTGCCCAAGTAAGCGTAACGGCTTCTGGAGGAGTTGCTCCTTACAGTTATTCGTATGTGATAAGCGGTGCACCGGCAGGAACTTATTCTACTTCGGCTTCGGCAGTTTTAGATCCAGCTATTGCAACCTCTTGGGATGTGTATGTGAAAGACGCCAATAATTGCGTGATTACAACACCTCTACCAATTACCATTGCAACAGATCCACTTCCGTCAGGAATAACGGTTAGCGGTTTAAGCCAATGTCCAAGCGCAACGGGAACTTATACGTTTACTGTAAATGTTGCAACAGGCGTAGGGCCATTCGAATACAGCATTGGAAGCGGATTTCAAACGAGTCCTACCTTTACCGTGAACGCACCGGGAACCTATAATGTAATTGTAAAAGATGCCAATGGATGTTCGACAACAGAAACCGGTTTGGTTGTTATTTTGCCAGCCTTACAATTACAGGCTACCATTACCGCTTTACCAAGTTGTACGGATGGTGATGGAACGTTAACGCTTTTAACTACTGGAGGTTCAGGCAATTATGAATATAGTATAGACTCAGGAACGTATCAAGTTTCCACAAATTTCACTAACATTTTTGCAGGAACTCATACACTAACCGTTAGAGATGTTACGACAAATTGTACCAAATCTATTCCGGTAACTTTCTCGGCGGCAACTCCAATCACTGGTTTTGCTCTTTCAAAAACTGATGTTACTTGTAATGGAGGAAACGACGGAACAATTACAGCTACTATGAGCACTCCTGCCGTTGGAGTGAACGACAATCCAGTATACACTTACAGTATTGATGGCGGAACTACCACTCAAAATTCGAATATTTTTAGTGGTTTGATTGCAGGAACTTATACTGTTGAGGTGACTTCAGGAAGAGGTTGTGTGGCAACTCAAACTATAACAGTTAATGAGCCAGCTATTATTACTGTTCCTGCTCCTGCTGTGGTGCAATTTGGCTGTAATTCAGGTTCAAACGCGATGAACTTTGCTACCATTACCGTAACGGGAGTAACAGGCGGTTCAGGAGTGTATAATTATGAATTTATAAAAGGGGGAACGGTAGTTCAATTTGGAGCCAGCAATGTATATACAGAAGCCAATTTATTAGGTGGAATCTATACTGTAAATGTTTATGACAACAAAGGTTGTATGGGCACCGCACCTGCAACGATTACAATAGTTCCATTTATCGCTTTAGACGAAATAGATATTGCCGTAAATAATGCCATTACCTGTACCAATCTGGAAGACATTACGGTTTCGGTAACCAGTATTGGTGGAACACCAACGAACCTACAATATACAGTAGCTGATTCTAATGCGACAACAGGTGTGATTGGAGCTAATTATAATTTTACCAATACGACAGGAATTTTCACGGGATTAAATATTGGAAATTATATAATTACAGTCGAAAATTTAGATACAGGATGTAGCATCCAAAGCGTGCATTATGTAAACAATTCAAATACGTTTGACCTAACCATAAACAATATTGTTGATGTAACCTGTTTTGGAGATACAAATGGCAGTGCCAATGTTACGATTATTGATAGAACCATCACGGCTACCAATCCAGACCAAGCTGGACCATTCAGTTACACAATAGTTGACGCATTAGGAAATCCAGTTACTTCTGGAACAACTACAAATGCAGGACCAATTACCATCAACGCTTTGGCTGCGGGAACTTTTTCAATAACGGCTACTTTAACCAATAGTCCGTATTGTGGTGTGACAAAAAACTTTACTATTAATCAACCAAATGCAGCATTGACTATTGCCGAAACACATACAGCAATAACTTGTATTTCAGGTAACAATGACGGAAGTATTTCAGCTACCGCAATAGGAGGATGGCCGGGAGGTTATCAATTCCAATTAGAGCGAGGAGCGACTGTTGTTACCCCTTGGAGTTCGGTTACTAATTTTACAGGTTTAACCCAAGGCACTTATACAGTTCGAGTTCGCGATACAAAAGGATGTTCTGTTTTTGTCGATGTAATTTTAGTAAATCCAACACCAATTGTGTTTACGGCAACTCCTAGCACGACATTGTTGAGTTGTTTTGGAGATACAAATGCAAGCATAACGGTTTCATTGCCAACAGGCGGTCAAGGATCAAATTATTTATATGCGCTAAACACCACGTCCATAGTTCCGGCTATTGCCAATGGTCCTCAAGCTTCACCAATATTTAGTGGCTTGGGAGCTGGAACATACACCATTACCGTGACTGACGGTTGGGGATGTAGTGCTACTTCTTCTGCACCAATTGTTATAGCAGAGCCAACGGTTGTAACCGCTAGTTTAGTGGTGGCAACCACCCAAACGTGCAACAATCAAACAACTCTTACATTAAGTGCCGTTGGAGGAACACCTCCATATACTTACAGTTCTGATGGAATTACTTACAATGCTACAACATTCAATCCATCGGTAACATTCCCAGTAGCTGTTGGAACGCATCATTATTACGTTAAAGATGCTAATGGTTGTACTAGTTACGTGTCCAATGACATCCAGATTGACCAGTTGCCGGCATTGATTATTAATTTAGATTTATCCAATGCCCTTGTGAATTGTGCAGGAGATGCCACAGGAGTAATTGTGGCAACCGCCCAAGGAGGGTTGGGCAATTATGTATATACTTTACAAGATGCTGCAGGCAATCCGCTTCCAGCTGCTGTTCAGGCAAGTCCGGGAGTTTTCACCCAACTTGTCGCAGGGGATTATAGAGTTCAAGTGTCAAGCTTGGATTGTGCTACCACTTCTGCCTTGATTTCCGTAACTGAGCCGAGCACGCCATTAGTAGCCACTTATGTTGCCACAGACGCAACCTGTAATGGAGCCAATAACGGAACAATAACAATTAATGCTTCTGGAGGTACGGGTATAATTAAATACGCAATTTCCCCACGTTTAGACCAGTTTTTTGTTTCCAACGTTTTTGAACTGCTGCAACCAGGGGTTTATGAAATTATTGCCCAAGACCAAAACGGATGTTATGTTCATACTACAGGAATTGAGATTGCGGAACCAACGCTTATTATTCCGTCAGTAGATCCATTGACCATAATTCCGGAGCTGTGTTTTGGGGATAAGGACGGTGCCTTTATGATTGATATTACTGGAGGAACAGCTCCGTACAGCGTAAGCTTGGATAATATCAACGGACCATTTATTTCTGGTACTGCTACCCAAACCCAATTTGATTTTACGGGATTAGCCGGAGGGGATCATACGGTGTATATCCGCGATGCAAATTTATGTAATGCTGAATTGACGGTTCCTTTGCCAGCATCGGTAAAATTGAATCCAAATGCCATTGTAGATTATGGTTGTTTGAATAATTCACCAAGTTTGACCGTTACGGTGACCATAGATGCCAGTATCACAAATCCTGCCGATGTAGATTACGCATTGGACGGTTCTGGCTCGTATCAAGCAAGTAACGTATTCACGAACGTGTCTCCAGGATTCCATTTTATAACAGCGCGACACACCAACGGCTGTGAAAAAGACACACCAAATTTCGAAATTTTACAAATCAATCCATTAACATTAGTCTTGAGCGATGGAGGATTAAACGAAATTGTGGCAACCACGACAGGCGGAAGTCCGGGATATAGATACACGCTAAATGGCGAGGATTATGGCAGTCAAAACACTTTCATCTTCTACAAATCCGGCGATTACACGGTTACGGTTACCGATTCAAATGGTTGTGTTGCAACTGCTACCAGATATTTTGAATTCGTCGATATTAAAATTCCAAATGTGTTTACACCAAACGGTGACGGTGACAACGATGGATGGTTGCCAACAAATACAATGAATTATCCAGATTTGATATTCCATATTTTTGACCGATACGGACGTAAAGTAGGCACTTACAGAGAAGGACAATTTTGGGACGGTAAATACAACGGTTTAGAATTGCCAACAGGAGATTATTGGTATGTTTTAAAACTACAAAATGAAAATGATTCCCGAGAATTTGTTGGACATTTCACCTTGTACAGATAATTATTAAAGCTGGAAACCATAGCGTTCCCAAAATAAAAAGAATTCAAATGAAAAAAATAGCAATACTGTCTTTTTTACTCTTGACTCTAACTTCGGGTTACGGTCAAGAGTTAAATTTACCGGTTTTCACCCAATATTTAGCCGATAATCCTTTCGTGATTTCACCTACTTATGCCGGGATTGGTGATAATCTTAGAATCAGAGCCAACGGACTAACGCAATGGGTGGGCATAAAAGATGCACCCGACAATCAATCCATTTATGGAGATTTTAGAATTGCCGATCGCTCGGGAGTTGGAGTTTCTTTCTACAATGACAAAAACGGAAATACCAATCAAGCGGGAGCCAAATTCTCTTTTGCCCATCATTTGATATTGGATTATTATTCCAAACAATATTTGTCTTTTGGGATGTCTTACAACATCAACACGTTTAGTATTGACATCGCAAATTTAGTTCCTTCTGACCCCGATTTTGCTATTACTGATGACAGAAAGACTTCAAACAATAACTTTGATATTGGATTTCTGTATCGCAGGGATAATTTTTATTTGAGTTTAAATGCTAATAATATTTTAAACAAAGACATCGACAAGTTTTCTGGATATAAAATAGAGCCCAATTTGCTTCGAAATTATCAAGTGTATACTGGTTATGTCATCAAGATTCCTAATTGGGCTGAGATTGAACCGTCTGCCTATTTTCAATTATTTGAAAGTGACGGTCGTTCGAGCACCGATTTGAATATCAAGTACCGAAAATACAACCGGGATGATGATTACTATTGGGTAGGAATGTCCTATCGTTTTCTAAATGACCAAATGTTAAAACCTTTAAATTTGGGACCAATGGCGGGCTTCAAGAAATCCATTTTCTATTTTGGATATTCTTATCAAATAACGTTTAATGAAATGACAGCCTTTAATTCCGGAACGCACATGATTACTTTCGGATTGGACTTCCTTCAAGGAATCAGTGATTGTCCTTGTACCCAAAGTCCTGTACACGATTAGTATTTTTTTATAAAACTACGGCTTTTCAATTGCTACAGAATGTAAATTAAGGCTATGCAACCTTCAATACAAGATTATTTTAGGTTTAATTTTTGCATCAAAGATATTTCAGAATCTAGTTTAATCAATCCTCTTCTTGGTCGATCTAGGTCTAAAGTAATGAAAATGACAATGCAAATTAGAAAACAGAATCCAATTATAAATTTGGTGTTTATTTTTTTCTCTAAGCCCGAATTATAGCCAATAAAAAACGAAATTATTATTGAAAAAGCCAACATTAAATATACAATGGTTTCGGGAACTTTAGAACTCAAAACCATATTCGATTTCGAGGCGCTATCAAACATATCGTTTAGAGCCGGCAACATCATATTAGACTGAATGAAATAGTCTTTGTCCTTTGCATAAAACGCAGCTCGATTCCACAATCTTTCGCTTGCTGCAGCCGATTGTTTCAACGATGCAGTCAGTTTTTCTTCGTCATTGTCTAAAAGATAATAGTCTCTTCGGGAATTTAAATAGGTTTTAAAGTCTTTTTTGAATTCATTTTTTAAACTATCGGGATAAATATCAGAGCGCAAAAGTGCGGTTCCAATGCAATTGGCCTCATCAATTAAATTGGTTTTTCTGTTCTCATAGCGAGAGCCTGACATTGCAAATGTAAATCCCAAAATTAAAGCCAACAACCCCAATAAAGCTGAAGAAATTTCGGAATTTTTATTGTCCGTTTTAGTTTTTTTCAAGCCTATTTTGTAACCAATCCAAATGGCTGCAAGCATTGAAAAAAATAAAACACTAACAATATATAAAGCGTCTAAATCAAATAATAGTGAATGAATCATAGTTTGATTTTTTATGATATTAAAAATAGATTTTTTTACAAACAACTCGAATAAAAGTATAGTTTTTTTAATTAATAATCAAAAACGGAATAAATTTAAATTTTTACAACGTTTTCGCCAAAGTCTTATCCTAATTTTTAAACTATTCTTATTTTTAAGTTCCTGAAAAGTTATATATTTGTTTTTCTTTCAAAATTAAAAATAATAATAAAAATAATATCCAATGAAAACTATTAACGATTTCGATTTCAAAAACAAAAAAGCCATAATTCGTGTTGATTTTAACGTTCCTTTGGACGAAAATTTTAATGTAACTGATGCTACTCGTATTGAAGCGGCAAAACCTACAATCGACAAAATTCTTGCCGATGGTGGAAGCGTAATTTTGATGTCTCACTTGGGAAGACCAAAAGGAGTAGATAGAAAATATTCATTGGGGCATATTGTAAAAAAAGCTACTGAAATCCTTGGTCAAGTAGTTTATTTTGCACCTGATTGTATTGGTGCAGAGGCTGAAAAAGCAGTTGCTAATTTACAGCCAGGACAAATTTTAATGTTAGAAAATCTACGTTTTTATAAAGAAGAAGAAGCTGGAGATGTTGATTTTGCAAAAGAATTGGCTTCATTTGGAGATGTTTATGTGAACGATGCTTTCGGAACAGCACACAGAGCACACGCTTCGACAACCATAATTGCACAATTTTTTCCAGAAGCTAAATGTTTCGGATTATTATTGGCAAGAGAAATCGAAAGCTTGAACAAAGTTTTGAAAGATTCTGTAAAACCAGTAACAGCAGTTCTTGGAGGCTCAAAAGTATCTTCAAAAATCACAGTTATCGAAAACATTTTGGACAAAGTGGATCATATGATTATTGGTGGTGGAATGACTTTTACTTTCGTGAAAGCTTTGGGCGGAAAAGTTGGTAATTCTATTTGCGAAGATGACAAACAAGAATTGGCATTGGAAATCTTGAGATTAGCCAAAGAAAAAGGCGTTCAAATTCACATTCCGGTTGATGTTGTTGCTGCCGATGATTTTTCGAATACAGCCAATACGCAAATTGTTGATGTTCGCGAAATTCCTGACGGATGGGAAGGTCTTGATGCCGGACCAAAATCATTAGAAGCATTCAAAAAAGTAATTTTAGAATCAAAAACGATACTTTGGAATGGACCTCTTGGTGTGTTTGAAATGGAAAGTTTTGCCAAAGGAACTATCGCACTTGGCGATTATATTGCTGAAGCTACTGCCAACGGAGCTTTCTCACTTGTAGGTGGTGGAGATTCAGTTGCGGCTGTGAAACAATTTGGTTTTGAAGACAAAGTAAGTTACGTTTCTACTGGTGGAGGAGCAATGTTGGAGATGCTAGAAGGTAGGATTTTACCCGGAATTGCTGCTATTTTGGACTAAAAAGTGCGTTTTTAACAATATTTACTGAAAATTATAGTTATAACATATTAAATTTGCAACAAACAATTGTTTCATAATTGTTTGTTGCATAATATGTTGATTATAAAATTATGAAGATAAAAAATATAGCCCCACTCCTTTTTTTGTTTTTTTCAATTCAATCGTTTTCGCAGAAGTACACTGAAAATAAATCGATTACAAAAACAGAAACCCAAAACTTCTATTTAGATTCCATCAAAAAAACTTTTGTAAAAGACGACCTTGCCTCTTGTGTTGACAGTCTGTGGTTGAAGGAATTAACAAATCTCGATTTATTTAATGATATTTCCGACGATATAAAAAATATTAATATCGATGAGAAAGTCGATTATGAATTGCCAACCGAATTGCTCAAACAAAGACTGGCGGCAATGGATGCAAAATCCCCTTTTAATATCGAATACAACCCCGGTTTAGAAAACATTATTAAGTCTTTTTTAAAGAATCGAAAAAAATCTTTTGGCCGATTGATGGCTATTTCAGAATATTATTTTCCAATGTTTGAAGAGGCTTTGGCCAAACAAAATGTACCATTAGAAATAAAATATTTGGCTGTTGTAGAATCAGCTTTGAATCCAAAAGCCGTTTCCAGAATGGGTGCAACGGGACTTTGGCAGTTTATGTATCATACCGGAAAACAATACAATTTAAAAATTGATTCCTATGTTGACGAACGCAGCGATCCCTTAAAATCAAGTGAAGCTGCCGCTGAATATATGAACAAAATGTACGCCATTTTTGGCGATTGGGATTTGGTTTTGGCATCTTATAATTCTGGACCAGGCAATGTTGCTAAAGCCATTCGTCGTTCAGGAGGGCAACAAAATTATTGGAATATCAGAAAAAATCTTCCTAAAGAAACTCAAGGATATGTACCCGCTTTTTTAGCCACAATGTACATTTATGAATACCACAAAGAGCACGGAATCAAGCCAGAAAGGGCCTTAGTACAGCATTTTGCTACAGATACGATAATGATTAAAAAGCAAATGTCGTTCAAACAAATTTCAGATTTGCTTGATGTTCCTGTGGCAGAATTACAACTTTTGAACCCTTCTTATAAAATGAATGTGATTCCGGTTTATGGAGACCAGAATCATTTTTTAAGATTACCAAAGGAGAAAATTGCCGTTTTCGCCTCAAACGAAGACAAAATTTATGCCTATATTCAGCGTGATTTGGATTTTCGTGAAAAACCGTTTCAGGTTCAAAGAGCCATTGTCTTGAATGATACAATGAATTACTCAACGCAACGAGTTACACTTCCAAAAACTAAATATTACACCGTAAAACGTGGTGATAATTTAAGTGAAATTGCCGATAAATATAGCGTAACGGTTGCCGAAATTAAAAAATGGAATAAACTAAAAGGAAATACTGTTGCAAGTGGAAAAAGTTTGAAAATAATTACAAACGAAAGTGTTGCACAATCGGTTAAAAAAGAACCAAAAGCCAACAATGTTCCGTTAGAAATTAAAACCGATACTTTGTCAACTTCGGTGGCTTCTTTTTATGTAGTTCAAAAAGGTGATAATTTGAGTAGTATTGCCAAAAAGAACAATGTTTCTGTTGCTGATATCAAAGAATGGAATCATCTTTCGAACGCTCCAATTCAGTTGGGAATGTCTTTGCAAGTGGCTCAAATTGAAGCAAATGATAAGGAAATAATCGCTGCTACAACTAAGACAGAAAATGTTGAATATATCGTTAAAAAAGGAGACAATCTTGGAAATATCGCCAAAAAATTTGGTAGTTCTATAGAGGATTTGAAACAATGGAATAACTTGGCAGATAACAGTATTGCGTTTGGAAGTTCTTTGATTGTTGCCAAAAGCGAGGTAGCAATTGAAAAAAATACCGTTGCTGGTAAATTCAATAAAAAAGAACTTTTGGCTTCTACTTCAAAAAGTAAAAGCAACGATTATTTAGTAAAAAAAGGAGATTCATTGTATAGTATTTCAAAAAAATATCCTGGAGTAACTATTTCAGATATTAAAAAATGGAACAATATTAGCGGCGAAGAACTAAAACCTGGAATGAAACTAAAAATAAACGGATAGTTTTAAAGATTTTAGATTTCTGAATTTTAGATTTTAGATTGGTGTTTGTAGAGAGAAGATTTTAGATTTCATTAAATTTTAGTGTAAATTTGCTAAATTCTTAAACTCTTCGTTTTATATAAAATCACACCAAATGTTCAAAAAAATTACCCTTGCTTTCGCCTTCCTTTTTCTTTTAAATTCATGTGCTACTCAGCAAAAAAGTTTCTCAAAAAACGATTGGTATGCTTTTACTAAAGCAAAAAATGAACGAATTGAACCTTCAAAAGTATATGAGTTTACCGATGGTATGATACGAATGCATGGTGAAAACATTGGCTATTTGATGACCAAAAAAAGCTTTAAAAACTTTGAACTTCGCCTTGATTTTAGATGGAATATAGAAGAAAGATTTAATAAAGGCACTGCAAAAAAGAACAGTGGCGTGATGTATAATATTCCAATAGATTCTCCCGACAACATCTGGCCAAAAGGAATTCAATTTCAAATTAAAGAAAAAACCACTGGAGATTTTATTTTTTTAGACAAAGTTACTGCGGTTGTCAACGGAAAATTGATAGAAGCTGGCGCAAGTGTAACCTCACCAAAATTTAGCGAAAACGAGAAGCCTTACGGCGAATGGAATTCGATAGTTATTATATCATACAATGGCAAAATCACTCAGTTTTTGAACGGAAAATTGGTAAACGAATGTGTCGAAGCTTCTTCTTTAGAAGGTAAAATCTCTTTGAATTATGAAGGTTCGCCTATTGATTTTAAGAACATTCAAATCAAAAATATTTCAAAAGAATAAATTCGAATCCTATTTTCTATATTTATTTGTCAATGAATAAAAACCTCTTTTTATTTTTCTGCTTTTTATCTCTTTTGTTTTTTTCTTGTAAAAAACAAGACGACAATTTGCCCCGAAAAGCAACCGGAAAAACCAATACTATTTCGGTAATTATCGACGATCAATTGTGGAATGGTGAGATTGGCGAAAGCATTCGAAATAAGTTTGCTTCACCCGTTATTGGCTTGCCAGAAGAAGAACCACTTTTTACCATAAATCAATATCCTGTCAAATTGATGGAAGGATTTATGACCGATAGCCGGACGATTATAGTTGTAAAAAAGGGGAATAAAACCCAATTCGAAATACGCAAAAATCAATATGCGTCGCCTCAGAACGTGTTTCATATTTCGGGCAAAACAAATGGTGATATTCTTAAAATCTTAGAAAAAAACACGACAAAAATCATTCAAATCATAAAGGAAACTGAAATTGCCGAAAGCCAAAGAATCAACAGAGAATCCTTGATGAATCCGATAATTATTAGGAACAAATTCCAGATTTCTTTGGAAGTTCCTTACGGGTATTCGTATGCACTTCAAAAAAGTAAATTTCTTTGGTTGAAAAAGGAAATCATCAGCGGAAACACCAGCCTTTTGATATATGAAGTTCCTATAAATTCGATAAAAAACAGTTCTAATAGTATTACCAATATCGTCAGAATCCGAGATTCTATAGGCAATTTATACATCAGCGGAACCGAATTAGACACTCCAATGATTACCGAAGAAGGCTATTCACCGTATCTTTTCAAATTAAAGCTAAACGGCAAAGAAACCTATGAAACTAAAGGAACTTGGGAACTGAAAAATGATTTTATGTCCGGACCATTTGTCAATTATGCTATTGTAGATGAGGAACACAACCGAATTCTGATTTTGGAAGGATTTTGCTATTCTCCGTCGAAAGAAGAGCGCGATTTAATGCACGAATTAGAGTCAATAATAAAATCGATTGTTATTTTAAAATAAGAATAAGTAAATGGAAATTCAATGGAAAATAAAGCCTTTCGAAACCCTTTCGACAAACGAGCTTTATGATATTTTGAGATTAAGAAGCGAAATTTTTGTCGTCGAACAAAATTGTGTTTATCTCGATCTTGATGGAAAAGACAAACTGGCATTGCATCTTTTTGGCGAATTTGAAGGCAAGATTACGGCGTATTCTAGGCTTTTCAAACCAGGAATTACATTTGATAACGCTTCGATAGGAAGAGTGGTTGTAGATGCCAATTATCGCAACAAAAAATGGGGTCACGATCTTATGCGTGAAGCAATTGCTGGAATCCAATCGCATTTTGGCGAAAGCAAAATCACTATTGGAGCGCAATTATACTTGAAAAAATTCTATGAAAGTCACGGATTTGTTCAAACTAGCGAAATGTATTTAGAAGACGATATTCCGCATATTGAGATGAAAAGGGAATAATTATTTGTTTTATAATTGGGTTATATAGAGTTCTACACGTCTATCTAGAGCATCTTCTTTTCCCAAAGGAAAAAGATTTCCGTAGCCTTTGTAAGACATTCTATAAGGATTTATTCCTTTTGAGCGAAGATACATAAACACTTTTTTAGCTCTATTTCCTGAAAGATCTCTGTCTTGGGTTTCCTTGTCAATGGCATCGGAAAATTTGTTTGAAGTGCAACAAACGTGACCTTTTATTTCAAAACGAAGCGTCTTGTGTTTTTTTAATAAAAGAGTGATTCGGTCTAATTCTTTTTTGGCATTTAACGAAAGTTCACTCGAACCCATATCAAACGTAACTCGTTCTAAAACAATATTATCGCCTACTTTTGGATGTTCGGGAATGGAAGTGTAAAAAACATTTTTGACAAAAATTAAATCGACACGTCGGTTCTTGTCTCGTATTTCCTTTACGTTTTTTACGGTGTTTTTATCCAAATTTACTTTTCCTCGGCCTTCGCAAATGAATATTTTATTTTGAGCAATCCCATTCGAAATCAACAAATTTTGAATAAAATCGACTCTTTTCTTCGACAATTTATCGTTGTACTCTACACTTCCTCTGTCGTCACAATATCCGTAGAGATAAATGGCTTTGAATCGTGAAAAATTGGTAGAATCCAAAAGCTTAACCATTTGATTGATTTCGTTTGGGTTTAAAGTGAATTTATCCAATTCAAAATACACAGATTGCACCGTGTTGATTTGAGCTGAGAGAGAGCCAAAAAATAAAAAAGCTACTATTTGAAGGCTCTTTTTCATTACATTTTTAAAATATTTTTATATTCAATACTGTTATTTAACACGTTGGTTGCTTTCTTGATTTCCGAATTGTTTTTCAAGTAATATTGATACAATCCTTCTTGATATTGGTAGCGTTTTATGATTTCGTCAAGGATTAAATTTTTGATTTCCGCTTTATTTTTATCCAATAAATTTTCCTCGCTTTTTTGAAGTGCCACAAGTAATTGTTGGTATTCTGCTGAAATACTTTCGTCAATTTTTTCTTTTTTGGCTGTAGCCAAAGTATTTTTCAAAGCCAATTCCGTTTCGGTGTCGAAAGAGAATTTTTCGGCTTTTAAAAATTGTTTAAAACTTTGAAAATCGGTATCAGAAAACGTTGGAATTTTATCTCCGAGATTCTGATTTTTGTAATAATATGCAGTCACATAATTGAAAATACCATCGTTTTTTTGCAAAGCTTCGGTTATTGGACTCAACTTAGTTTCTTCCAGTTCGATGTCGGGTTGAATGCCGCCACCATCATAAACCGTTCTTCCTTTTCGAGTTTTGAAAGCCGTATAATTTTTAGCTTCAGTTTTTGTGGCAACACCATTTCTATCTTTATTGGAGTAATTTAAGGCTTGAATACATCTTCCTGAAGGTGTGTAATAGCGCGAAATGGTAACTTTCAGTTGGGTTCCATAAGTCAAATCTACGGGTCTTTGCACCAATCCTTTTCCAAAACTTCGACTGCCAATTACCACGGCACGGTCTAAATCCTGCAAAGCTCCAGAAACAATTTCCGATGCCGAAGCACTTTTTCCGTCCACTAAAATGGCCAATGGAATTTCAGTATCTACAGGCTCTTTGGAAGTTTTATAGGTATTGTTGTGTTTTTCGATTCTCGATTTTGTGGTGACAATAATTTCGTTTTTGGGAACAAACAAATTGCAAATATTCACCGCTTCATTCAAAAGTCCACCAGGATTTCCTCTTAAATCTAGAACTATTCTCTCGGCTCCTTCTTTTTTTAATTGTTCCAAAGCTTGTTTGGTTTCATAAGACGCTTTTTGATTGAAACGCGCCAAAACTATATAACCTGTTTTGTCGTCTATTTTTCCAAAAAAAGGTACCGATTTGATTTCTACTTCGTCAAGAACGATTTGAGCCGTATTGGTTTTGCCTTGACGAATGTATTTGACATCGATTTTTGTGTTTTTGGCTCCTCTAAAAAGCTGCGAAGCATCATCCTTGAAGTCAGACAAAAGAATATCACCAATTTGAATCACTTCGTCGCCGGCTCTAAGACCCGCTTTGTCAGCAGGAAAATTTTTGTAAGGTTCGCGAATGATTAATTTATCGTTTTTTCGGGTAATCATTGCGCCAATTCCGGTGTATTCGCCTGTGTTGTTAATTTTAAATTTGACCACATCTTGCTCGTTAAAATACACCGTGTACGGATCAAGACTGGCCAACATTCCCTTGATGGATTTGTCCATTAAATCGCCTGGATTGGTCTCATCGACATAGTTTTTGTTCAACTCTTTGAAAAGCGTTGTGAATATTTCTATTTGCTTGGCAATTTCAAAAAAATCGTCTTTGAAACTAACGCCTACAAACAAAAACACCGAAGCGATTACGGGGAGAATGTATTTTTTTTTGAAAAGAGAAGTCATATTTTATGTCGTTTTTTTCTTAAATCGTTTTCTAATATAGTAAACCGCTGCCGCTAAAATAATCAGAAAAGGCCAAATACTTAATAATCCGATGAAGAAACTTGAAATAGAATTGAATCCAGAGGCGATAGCATTCCAAATTTTTGAACCATACGAAATTGTCGCACCACCTTCATTGGCCACTGTTTTGTAAAATTCGATGGTTATTGTACTCATCGAAATTTGACTTTGCATATAACGCAATTGTCCTTCTTTGGCTTCGATTTCTTCACGAATAGCCGAAAGTTGTTCTTCGATTTCTAGCATTTCAGAAACTTTGTTTGCTTTTTTCAAAAGTTCGAGATAACGCGCTTCGAGTATTTTTTTGGCTTTCAAACGAGCATCAATGTCAATGTATTCTTCGGTTACATCTTGTGATGAAATTTCTTTGTTGTCGAAATAAGTGACTCCTTTTGAAATGTCACTCAAAAATAAATCGAAATTTTTGCTGGGAACACGAACCGTAATTCTTCTAAAAACCGAGCCATATTCTTTTCCTTCGGTATCATTTTGAATGATGGCATTGTGTTTTTTTACAGCCGAAATTATTTGGGTGTAAGTTTCGCCTAAATCGTTGGTTTCAAATTTAATATCGCCCGTTTTGATGATTTTTTGTTCGATTTTTTCAGCAGCAATCTGTTCAGAACTTGCCAAAACAGGTTTAACAAATTTTACTTGATCAACTTTTGGAGCAGGTGGCGGTGGCGGTACATTTAGACTTTCATTTACACTAATTTCATCTTTTGCATCTGCATAAACGTCGGCAACGATCATCTGGTTTGGAGCCTCCTCCGCTTTTTTACAACCAGAAAAAGACACAAGAAATACCAATAGGAAAAGAATGTTTTTCATAAGAATTTGATTTAGACTATCACAACGTAAAAATAATGAATATTCGTATGAAAAATTACAATCTTATTCCTCGTTTTTCAACTGCGAAACAAACTTTTCAAACAATTGAATGGTTTTGGTGTTGATTTCCTCGTAAGTCAATCGGTCTTTGGTTTGGTAAAAAAACATAAAAGCATATTTTTTGTCCAAATTGTCAATCAGGATGTGTTTGTTCAATCGATAAGTTTCGCGAAGTACCCTCTTGAAATAATTTCTATCCACAGCGTGTTTGAAGTATTTTTTGGAAACCGAAACACCCATTTTTAGCTTTTGGTCAGAATCTTCAGGAATGCCATAATCACTTTCCACAAAAACCAGTCTCAAAGGATATTTGGACACAGATTTGCCTTTAGAAAAAAGCAAATCGATGGTGATTTTACTTTTAAGCTTTTCGTTTTTTGGATAAGTGAATTTCATGTATTTTTGAAAAATAACAAAGATTTTAAGGAACAAATTCTGCTTTTTGAAGCTGCGATAGTTAGTTTAAAATAAGTCGCTATGTGTTCCTGTATTGATAAATAAAAGGGTAAGTTCATTGTCGTTTTGTAACCATATTAAAAGCCAGTCTCCCTTGATGTGGCATTCCCAACAATTTTCATAATTCCCCGACAATTTATGTGGTTTGTATTTTTGTGGTAGTGTTCCTGTTTTTTCTAAAACAGAAACGACTTCTTCTAATTTAGAAAGATCGTAACCTCTTTTTTTACAGAGTTTTACTTCTTTGTCAAACTGCCTTGTAGTTTTTACAATGTACATTAATCTTTAAGATTTTTGAAATAGTCTGCGGCACTTTTATGAGTAGTAACACGACCTTTTTTCACATCTTCTAAAGATACATCTATTGCGGTTTTATTGATAGTTTTAAAAACGCCCAACGAAAGTATGTAAGCAACTGTTTTTTTTGCAATAACGTTTCGAGCGTCATAAGATAATGTTATTGTTGCCATAGGAGTAATTTTTAAAAGTACAAAGATATAAAATATTTTAAATTTGAGGGAATGCTTTAGATGAAATCAAGTCGTTGCCGTTACCTTTTTTAGCCATAGACGCCAACGATTTTAACGGATTTCAAATTTATTAAAAAAAAACCCAAAATGAGGAAAACCGTAAGGAAGTGATTTCAGAAGGGATTACTTTTACTAAAAATACAGTAAAAGGACTTGAATTTACAAATAGATTTATAATTTAATTTCTGGAAAACAATTCGTGCATAGGATAATTTGTGATGTAAATTTTCTTATTTTTGAAATGAATAATTAAAATAGAACTTCGGTGATATTTAAATATATTTCAATTTTTGGAGTTGTGTGTGTTTATGAGTTTGTTGCAATTTTTAACGATGATATAATTAAATAAAAACTTATGATTAAGAAAATATTTAACGGATACGAGCATTATGAATGCTCAAAATGTGGTGAAGAAACACAAAAAGGCGAAGATTATTGCGAAATTTGCGGACACTCATTTAGTCAACCAATAAATGTTCCGCAATATCAAAATATTGAAAAAGAAGAAATTAATAAAACTGTTTGTATTGTTATCAGTGCTCAACCATCCGGGATTTTTATGTTTACAGAACTTAAAGTTGATATGACACCTAAACATTTATTGCATTTGCCACAATTTCAAAATCAAAGAATGTTTAAAGAACCGCATAATGAATTCTATGTTTTTAAAAGAGATAAACAACACATCTATGTTAATCAGGTTTTGAATTTGGATATGAACGAATTTGAACATTTTTCAAAACCAAACTTTGTCAAAGTTTTTTTTAATAAAAAAGATTTTGATTATTTTGATGTGGTAGAATTATCATCCTATAACTTTAATCTGTAAAACAGATAGTTAACTTGAGATTGGCTCCAGATTGGCAATTAGTTGTAAAAAAATTAATGTGTTTTTTCATAACTAAATTTGCTGACGACGAAAGAACTCGGCAATGAAATTACTGCACTAGAGTAAAACCATTCCAGTAATTTTTTGGAAACTGCAAATCATAAACCAATTTTTAAAATTAAATTTAATATGACAATAACACAAGAAATGGTTAGTGTTCTTTTTGAGGAAGAAACTATAGAGAAAGTAAAAAAACAATTTGCCAATAATCAAGAGATTGTTCCTGTTGATTCCAAAGAGATTAGCTTTAGACTTCTAAAAACAAAAGAAGGTAACATAAATCTCGAGTTTTTAGCAAAAGATAATAACGGAATGTACTTTAAAGTTATTGGTTATTATGATAATTTTGAAAGAGATGCCCACAAATTTGATGTAACAATACTAAATGAATTCGAAAATGATTTTGAAGAATTAGAAAATAATTTAAATACACAAAATCTAAAAGTAAGATATATGGATATTGAAGAAAGCGGTTTAATTGCTGCTTTCTCGCGTGAAATTATACAACAAGTTCAATTAATGTATAGAGAAAAACAAATTGGGGTTTCTGAGGAAGTAGCGAAAATAATTGGTCCATTTCCTCATCTACAAGCAATGCAGTTCGACAAATATTTAACTATAAATGGTTTGCAAATCGAATTACTTTTTTCAATGGAAGGTTTTCCACAATTTTTCTTGGATGATGAGCATAATGTTCAAGGAGCGTTCGGTGCTTATTTTAAAGATGAAAACGGTCTGAGTCTAAATCCAAGTGTTCAATATAAATCCAATTTTGATAAGTTTTATAGGATGGGGCTTTTTTCGGCATTCAAAAGTTTGTAAAAAATACTGTAAACATCTTTGGCTGTTGAACAACTCCACTATTAAAGTGAATTTCAAAAATAAGGATATAATTTAATCTTTTTAAAAAGTTAAAGCAGTTTTTAGCTAAGAGAAGGTTGTGAGATTTAAATATAATTCAGGTAAAAAATTATAATTATGGACATTTTTCAAAAAGCATTTGGGCGAAATAAAATAAACATTACTAAAAAAAGAACTTTTTCAAATATATTTAGTGGTATAGGCACTGGATACATTGTTTATTATCAAAATGCGAACAATGATTATCTTAATGGGAATCTTCAAAGTGCATTAACCAATATTAACAAAACAATTGAAAAGTCAGACATTAATGATTGGAGACATTTTGCTTTTAGGGCAAATATTTATGAAGATTTAAAAAATTACCATCAAGCTATTGCCGATTATCAACAAGCTATAGAATATGCCCAAACAGATGTTGAAGTATATGCACTTTATCATCAAATTGGTTTTTGCTATTTTAATCTTGATGATGACCCAAAAGCATTGGAGTTTTATACATATTCCATTGAATTGAAAAAGCAACATCAGAATTCCAATCACAATCCCGATCAAGAGGGTATGGACGGAGGTGTAATGTTAGGCCTTTCATTTAAGCGAATGTACAACAATAGAGGAAACATTTTGATGAATTTGGGAAGTTTGAATGATGCATTGGAAAATTGTAAAATGTCAATTAGTTATGACAAACAATATTCTAACCCATATTTACTTATTGCTCAAATCTATAGTAAAGCTGGTCAAGAACAAGAAGCTTTGAATTTCCTTAAAATATCAGCGGAATTAGGTAATAAAGCGGCAATTTCTATGCTTTCAAAAATTGGATATTCTAATAGTTAATTGTTTCGTTGTGCGTGCAGTATACATAATAAAAACCATCACACAAAGTGAATAAGAGTAAAAAAGAATATATAATTGAAAGTTTTCAAAAAATGGATAGCAATATGCTTGATATTTTGTTGGACGATAACAAGACTTATCAAGATGTTACAAAAGAGGTGTTTCTTGGGAAGTTAGATGTGATATTTTCAAAACTAAAAGAGAATGGCGACACTTTTTTATTTTCGCATAAAGGATTTTGTAATTCCAATGAATGTAACAATAAAGGTTGTAAAGGATATTCATTTGTAGGCAATAAGTCCAAGGAACATATAGACCTGATTTTTAAAGAATTGGATGATGATGTAAATGATATTTATCAATGTTCTGATTTTCAATTAAATAATGAGTGTGTCGATATGAATAATTTGTTATGGATTGATATAAAGATTGATGAAAAGGCTAATTTTAAACCAAGTATTAATTTTTCAATTAAAAACCAAAATTGCAAATTGGCACACGAAGAATTGGTTCAATATCAAAACACAGTTATTGGCAAAGAGGTGTATTTAGAATGGTTGGAAAAATTTTACGATTTATACCAATCATTTAATTTACCACCACTTTTTTATGTTGAATTTTACAAATTCTATCAGCTCTACGGTAGAATTAATGAGCTAAAGGTTTTTTTGCAATCAAGTGATTTTGCAAAACATGCTATTACTGAATTTCAAAGCATTGATAAGAATAATGAGTCACAATTGCTGAAATGGTTGATTAAATATGAAAAAACAGGCAATAATCTTATCGGGTTTTCAAGCACAGATTTTGATTTTGAAAATCCTGAAAAGAGAGAATATTTTGAAATTGATAATTTTAAAATAAACACATCAGATTTTAAGCATATCATAAAATTCAAGTTTCTATTTGATGAATATTATTGGAATTTGCTTGATAAGTACACGACTTTTAGTGACGAGGAAGCAACTCGACACATAAACGAAAATAGTGAAATGTCAGAGTACATTATTTCTTTAACTTATCATTTAGACAAAAGAGGTTTTTTTTAGTTGTGATGCAAAAGAATAGTCGTTTAAAAGTCAAAAAACAATGATTTATTTGACACCATTTTATCTAAAACGTCGGGATTAAAATCGAACGCCAAAAATATTTATTACTTTTGTGAATAACTTAAAAATAATGAAGAAAATTTTATTATACCCAATAACACTACTCTATTATTTCGTTTATCTAGTGGTTTTGTGTACGATTCAGCCCATTCAATGGGTTGCTTTTAAGGTTTTTGGAGATAAGGGATTGAAAATTTCTTTTGATTATGTGGCTTATTTTAGTTTGAGATGCAATAATATATTAGGCACCAGATTCACATTTGAAAATAGAGAACTTATTCCAAAAAATGTCCCAATTATATTTGTGGCAAATCATCAAAGTTTGTTAGACACCGCTGGAATTATTTGGTATTTGAGAAAATTTTACGTTGCTTTTGTAACCAAAAAAGAATTGGGAAAAGGCATTCCAGCTATTTCATACAATTTGCGTCACAGCAAATATGTCCTTATCGATCGCAACAATCCCAAACAAGCCATTCCAGCGATAAAATCTCTGGCAGAATACATCGAGAAAGAAAAACGGTCGGCAGTTATTTTTCCGGAAGGAACCAGAAGCAAAACTGGCGAGCCTCTGGAATTTGCTCAAAGTGGTTTAAAAATTTTGTGTAAATATGCACCATCGGCTTATATTGTTCCCATAACCATCAACAATTCTTGGAAAGTCTATCAATATGGTTATTTTCCTTTAAGTGTTGGGCATCATATTAAATTTACGGTTCATAAATCTTTTAAAGTCAGCGATTTTACTTTTGATGAAATAATGGAAAAGACAGAAAAAACCATTATTCAGGGGATTAAAATTTAGTTTCTTAGAGATAATGACTTTTAAATATTTTTTCAAATTGGAATAGTTGTGTAAATTGAATGTTGTGTTTTGTGAAAAAGCTACATTCAAAAATATATTTCTTATTTTCGCCAAAATTTATAATAAAATGCAAAAAATTATATCTTACCCAATATCCTTTATTGCCATTCTATTGTTTTTATTGACATTAGTGATTTTTCACCCTATTCAGTGGATTTGCTTCAATGTTTTTGGCTACCAAGCCCATAAAAAAAGTGTCGATTATTTGAACTTTTTCTTGCTAAGAATTGGACACGTTTTGTTTAATAATTTCAAAATTGAAGGACGAGAAAAAATTCCAACGGGAGTTCCCATCATTTTTGTAGCCAATCATCAAGGAATGTATGACATTATTGGAATGATTTGGTTTTTGAGAAAATTTCATCCAAAATTTGTCAGCAAAGTCGAATTAGGTAAAGGAATTCCAAGCGTTTCCTATAATTTAAGTCACGGTGGCTCTGTACTTATTGATAGAAAAGACCCCAAACAAGCCATTCCAGCGATAAAAGGATTGTCTGAATATATCGAAAAACACAAACGTTCAGCCGTTATTTTTCCAGAAGGAACTAGAACTAAAACGGGAAGGCCAAAGGAATTTGCTCAAAGCGGATTGAAAATATTGTGCAAATATGCGCCTTCGGCCTATGTTGTGCCTATATCCATCAATAATTCTTGGAAGTTCTTTAGATATGGCGCTTTTCCGTATGGTTTAGGAAACCACATTACTTTTACCATTCACGACGCTTTGTCCGTAAAAGATTATTCTTTTGCCGAAATAATGGAAAAGACAGAAAATACAATAGTTCAAGGGATAAAACTTTAAAAATGTGCTAACTTTGCAAGTTCTTGGAAGAATTTCAAAAATTAATAAATCCATAAAAACAGATGTCTATTAAAAACATACGATTAGAAGTGATGCAACTTCTAGAAAAAAAAGTCAGTTCCTATGTTGACCAGTATCTAATTCCTGTGGAAAAAATTTGGCAACCATCCGATTTTTTACCGAACTCAGAAAGCGATACTTTTCTTGATGAGGTAAAAGAATTGAGAGAAATCTCCAAAGATTTACCTTATGATTTTTGGGTAGCAATGGTAGGCGATATGATTACCGAAGAAGCTTTGCCAACCTACGAAAACTGGTTGATGGAAGTGGAAGGTGTAGATAATCTGGAAAGAAACGGTTGGGCCCAATGGGTTCGCCAATGGACAGGTGAAGAAAATCGTCACGGCGATTTGTTGAATAAATACCTTTATTTATCGGGTCGTGTGAATATGCGCGAAATCGAAATGACAACTCAGCATCTTATCAACGACGGTTTCGATATTGGAACCGGAAGAGATCCTTATAAAAACTTTGTTTATACTAGTTTTCAAGAATTAGCAACTTATGTTTCTCACAATCGAGTGTCGCAATTGGCCAAAAGTTATGGAGATGCTAAATTAGCTAAGATGTGCAAAATGGTGGCTGGCGACGAAATGCGTCATCACTTGGCTTACAGCGAATTTGTTAACCAAATTTTCAAAATTGATCCAAGCGAAATGATGCTTGCTTTTCAATATATGATGAAAGCCAAAATTGTCATGCCAGCGCATTTCTTGAGAGAATCTGGACAGAAAATAAGTTCTGCTTTCGAACATTTCTCAGATTCTGCGCAGCGAATAGGGGTTTACACCGCCAACGATTATGTTGATATTATGCAAAAGCTAATCGATAAATGGGAAATTGATAAAATTGGAAGTTTGACTGACGAAGCCGAAAAAGCAAGAGATTATTTGATGAAATTACCCGCTAGAATGGCTAGAATTTCCGAAAGATTGGTCATTCCACAAGAATCGTTTCAATTCAAATGGGTAGAACCGGCGAGATTGTAGACCCGAGCGATAGCGAATTGGCGAAGCATTTCAGAGTGAAGATTAACGATTTTTAATTTCAGATTTTATTGGAATGGAAATTTGTTTTTTCAAATTGCATTGAAATTATTTTAAAATATTGAATTGCTGATTTTTGAATTTAAAACTTTGAAAATCAGCTTTTTTTATAAAACCTTTCAAATATGAATTATTCGGAGATAATCAATAAAACAATACTTTTTGTTAAGGCCAAGCTTGAAAATGCCGAAGGCGGACACGATTGGTTTCACATAGAACGGGTGTATAAAAACGCCTTGTTAATCGCCGATGGTGAAGTTTGTGATACTAATATAGTAAAATTAGGAGCTTTGCTTCACGATATCGCCGACAGTAAATTTCATAATGGTAACGAAACGCTTGGACCTAAATTGGCTCGAGAATTTTTAGCTTCCAATGATGTTGACGAAGCCACAATTCAGCACGTGATTAACATCATCGAAAACGTCTCTTTTAAGGGAGGAAATACAGAAAAACTATTCTCTTCTATCGAATTGGATATCGTTCAAGATGCAGACCGATTGGACGCTATTGGAGCCATTGGCATTGCCAGAGCGTTTAATTATGGAGGTTTCAAAAATAGACCTTTGCACAATCCGAATATTGCTCCAAAACTTCATATGAGCAAGGAAGAATATAAAAACAGCCAAGCACCAACAATCAATCATTTTTACGAAAAATTATTGCTTTTGAAGGACAAAATGAATACCGAAACCGGGAAACAAATTGCCCAAGAAAGGCACCGTTATATGGAAGGTTTTCTTTCGCAGTTTTATGCGGAATGGGACGGTGAAATGTAGAGACGCACCGCAGTGCGTCTCTACATTTGAATTTAAATTCCTTTTTCTTTCATTTCCAAAATCACATCCGAAGCATTCTTAAAAGTAGGTGCTTGTTCAATAATACTTCCCACACGTTTTTTGTTGATTTTAAAGGTAATGTCGTTTTCTGTGGTGAATAATAAAGCCGTCAAAAACGGATTGTTCATATACGGAGCCAAAACAAAAAAAGCTTCTTCCAACGAATGGAAACTTTCTATTTCTTCTGTTTTATAACGCGCAATAATCGAAAAGCTTAACATATCATTTTCCAATAAAATAGGACGCACATAAATATTCTTCAATTCGGTGTCGCCAATGGTTTTTGCCAAAGTTAATTTGGCGTAGGTTTTATTTTCGATGCTTTCTTTTACTTTTTCCCAAAATTGGGCAAATACAGGTTGGAAGGACATAATTTAATTTTTTATGATGTATTGTTTTTGGAAATGAGTTTTCAAAATTACAATTTTTAGACAGCTTTTTTCCGACTGAACACTTCTTTATTTTCCCTTAAACTCTGCTTTTCTTTTTTCCAAAAAAGCAGTTGTTCCTTCCTTAAAATCCTCAGTTGCAAAACAGTCACCAAAATTTTTAATTTCGACGTCAAATCCATTTACACCCGAAACATAATTAGCGTTTACGGCTTCGATGGCTTTAGAAATAGCAACGGGAGAATTTTTCATAATTCGCGTGGCAATCGTCCTATAAGCCGAAAACAACTCTTCTTGCGGTACAACGTGATTCACTAATCCGTAGATTTTTGCTGTGTCAGCATCAATCATTCCCGCTGTTAGAATCATTTCCATTGCGCGACCTTTACCCACCAATTGAGACAAACGTTGCGTTCCTCCATAACCTGGAATCACGCCAAGCGAAGTTTCTGGCAACCCCATTTTGGCATTCTCCGAAGCGATTCTAAAATGACAAGCCATTGCCAATTCAAGTCCACCACCAAGGGCAAAACCATTGACTGCTGCAATCACAGGAGTTTTCATATTCTCTATAAAATCAAATAAAAGTTGTTGTCCTTTTGCGGCAAGTTGTGCGCCTTCTTCCGCCGAAAAATGAGCAAATTCGGCAATATCGGCACCGGCCACAAAAGCTTTTTCTCCAGTTCCTGTTATAATTATTACACGAACTTCTGGATTTTCATCGACCATTTTCAAGGTTTCATGAAGCTCTTGAATCGTTGCTTTGTTTAGTGCATTTAATTTTTCGGGACGATTGATATAAAGTGTAGCAATGCCTTTTTCGTGTTCCAAGATGATGTTTTCCAGCGCCATAATTCAGTTTTTTATGTATTGATTATTGGAAGCGAAACGGTAAATGTTGTTCCTTTTCCTATTTGTGATTCGAGAGTAATAGTTCCTTTATAATTTTCGATAATATTTTTGATAATCCCAAGACCTAAACCCATTCCGCTTGATTTTGTGGTGAATTTGGGTTCAAAAATCCGATTGAAATCTTCCTTTGCAATTCCCATTCCGTTGTCAGCAACCGTGATAATGACGTTACTCAACACCTTTTTGACATTAACACAAACAGCTTTGCTTTGTTGATTTTCAGGAAAGGCTTGAATAGCGTTTTTGACTAAATTGGTGATAATTCGAATGAGTTGTGTTCTGTCAATTTTCGAAATAATGACAGCTTCTTCGGCTTTAAAATGAACGTATTCTTCGTTGAAAATATCCATTGTCAATTCGATAACATCTACCACATTTAGGGTTTCGTTCTGTTGAGCAGGCATCGAAGCAAAATTCGAAAATGCCGAAGCCACGGAACTCATCGTGTCAATTTGTTGAATCAAGGTTTCGGAATAATCGTTAATTTTTTGTTTCAGATTGGGATCGTTGGCATCAAATTTTCGTTGAAAACTTTGCACTGTCAATCGCATTGGCGTGAGCGGATTTTTGATTTCGTGAGCTACTTGTTTGGCCATTTCCTGCCAAGCTTCTTCCCGTTCGCTTTGTGCTAATTTCAGTGCACTTTCTTCGAGTTCGTCCACCATTGCATTATAAGCATTAATCAAAAGATTGATTTCTTTGCTACTGGCTTCGAGGACAATTTTTTCGTTTTTTTGGTTCAAACTCGTCTCGCTCAATTTATCCGAAATGGTTTTTAGCGATTTTGTAATGTAGGAAGATAGAAAATAAGCCACCCCAAAAGCCACCAAAAGCATAAAGCTATACACTTGCGTCAATCCAATCAAGAAATTTTGCAACTCGGTTTGGTAATAACTATCATCTTCAACATAAGGCAAATTCAGGATTCCAAGAGGCTTGAACTTATCGTCTTTTATTAAACTATAGGAAGAACGGTTCTTTTTTCCGTCGATGTTTTTGATATCGACATAGCGTTTTTCGATAGAAGATTGAACCAGTTTTAGAATGTATTTTGGAATGGGTGGAGCTGCAGCATCGATAGAAAATCTCGATTTCGAAGATTTTAATAAATGCCCATCCAAGTCGTATATGTTGATTTCAAGATTGTGAATATCTGATAATTCGTGAATTTTGTCTTTAAAAATCAGCGCCAAATTTCCTGATGTAAGCGGATAAGTGGTATTGGCAAGTACATAATTGATGTTCTCTTTTATGGCATCTTCTTTGTACTCTAGTCTTTCTTGATGGTACTGTTTGGCTTTATTTTTGAATTGAAAAATCGAAATAGACGCCAGTAGTACAGAAGCTACAATAATCAATACAATCATCGAAAGGAAAATCCTGATTCGCAACGAAAGCATCGATATCTTGAAGTTTTTGAACATCTTTTAGGAGTTGTTTTTCTCTCGTATTCGTTTGTAAAATTTAAAGCCTAACATAATCAAAATCGAAAATAACATAATTCCGATTACACCATAAATCCAGTTTACGGCATTTTTCAGAATGACCAAAAACACAACGGCAAATAAGATAATTGTAGCGCCTTCGTTCCACAAACGCATATAATTTGTAGTGTATTTTACTTCGTCATTTTGCAATTCTTTGAATATTCTATGGCATTTATAATGGTATAAATACAGCGCAAAAACAAAGCCAAGTTTCACATGCATCCAAGGCATAAGCAACCAAGATTTCCCTAAATCGGTAAAAAACAGCATCCAAAACGCAAAAACACTAGCCAAAACCGCTGACGGCCAAGTGATAATGTACCACAAACGATAGGTCATTATTTTGTATTGTTTTTGCAAAATTTCTTTTTCTGGCAAAGGTTTGTCGTTGGCTTCAATTTGGTACACAAACAAGCGAACAATATAAAAAAGTCCGGCAAACCAAGTGATGACAAAGATGAGGTGAAGGGATTTTAGGTAGTTATAGTAGTCCATGTTTTTTGTTTAAAGTTTAGAGTTTAAGGTTTAAGTTCGTTAGACAACTTTAAACCTTAAACTTTTAAACATTTTTATTTAGCCCAATCTTTTATCCAATTTGCCACCGTTTTACACCATTCCTCATCATCATTCAAACAAGGAATTGCCAAGAAATTTTCGCCCCCGTGTTCTTTGAATTGATGGTTGGCTTCCATTGCGATTTCCTCCAATGTTTCCAAACAATCCGAGACAAAAGCAGGTGTCACAACGGCCAAATTCTTGATTCCTTTCTCCGGCATTTTGTTAACTTCAACATCGGTGTAAGGTGTAAGCCATTTGTCTCCAGCCAAGCGAGATTGGAAAGTCTGGCTGTATTTTCCTTCGGGAATTCCCAACAATTTTACCACTTGTTTTGTAGTTTCGTAACATTGGTGACGGTAACAAAATTCGTGCGCTGGCGAGGGCGTGTTGCAGCAAGAACCGTCTATTTTGCAATGCGATTTGGTCACATCAGTTTTGCGAATGTGTCGCTCAGGGATTCCGTGATAGGAAAACAATAAATGATCGTATTTAAAACCTTTCAAATGCGATTGAATAGAATCGGCAAGGTTTTTCAAATAGTCGGGCTTGTTATAAAAAGCAGGAACAATCGTGAATTTCATTTCTGGGAAATACTTTTTTCTGTGCTCCTCGGCCAATTCTAAAATGGTCGTTGTCGATGCCATCGCATGTTGTGGATACAACGGGAAAAGCATTACTTCGTTGACGCCTTTGTCGTGTAATTCCTGTAATCCTGATAAAAGAGAGGGATTTCCGTAACGCATTGCCAATGCAACCGGAATGTCAACTTGTTGTTTTACTTTTTCGTGCATTCTTTTGGAAATCACGACAAGCGGAGAACCTTCGTCCCACCAAATTTTGGCATAAGCTGCTGCTGATTTTTTAGGTCTTGTTTGAAGAATAATACCTCGAACTAGTAATGCACGGAACAAAAACGGAACGTCAATCACGTATTTGTCCATTAAAAATTCATCTAAATACGGTTTTACATCTTTTGCTGTTGGACTTTCTGGCGAACCAAGGTTTACTAATAATACTCCTTTCATATGTTGTTTTAATTTTTGTATAAAAGTAAACAAACTTACTTTTTGTAAATTGAGATTAACTACTTTTTATTGATTGTTGAATATAGGAAATAGATTAATCACAATTAAGTATTCGGATTAATGGCCATCAAATATTTCTTTGGGGTAGTGCCAAATTTCTTTTTGAAAGCCGCAATAAAATGACTTCCTGTACTGTAGCCAATTTTTAAGCCCACTTCATTGACATTATAAGAACCGCTGTCTAATAATTTTCGAGCAGAATCCATTTTATAGTCGAAAAGAAAACCGTAAACGGTGTCACCATAAATTTGTTTGAAACCCATTTTTAGTTTCTTTAAAGTCAATCCAACTTCATCCGCTAATTCCTGTAAACTTGGCGGTTCGGCAATATTAGCAAGAACGAGTTCTTTGGCTTTTTTTATTTTTAAGACGTTTTCTTCATCAATCAAAAACGGACATTGTTCTGCGTTTGGATCTTCGGTTCGGTTGAAATACAAACTCAATAATTCGTATCCTTTTCCTTTATAATACAAGTTTTTTATGGATGGATGCAAGTTGTAATGAAACAATTGGGTCAAAACAATCGCCATCGACGGACTAATGTCGCCTTCTTTATAATATTTCTTGTCCTTATTATCGTCACTCAAAAAAGTGATGTAATTGGCTTCGGAAGAAAACAAATTATGAAATTTTTGAATAGAAATTATCACAGAAATAACCCAAGAATTTGGAGCTATTTCCAGATTCAAAGGAAGTTCTTTTTGTGGATTGTAGAGCAATAAAGATTTTTCCTCCTTCAAATCCAAAGCGTAGCTTCCTTGATTGAAAAGAAATTTGGCTTTTCCTTTTAGGCCAAAGTGAAATTGTATCAATCCGCTTTTTACTTCACGTTGCGTACAATACACTTCGTCACTGTCATTTTGAAAACGAAGTAGGGTAAAGTCGTCTTCGATTGTTATAATATCCTGTGAACTCATTGCGACATTTTTTTTAAATAATATGATAATTATCAGGTAATTGTTAATAAATAAAATTTACATTTGTTTTATAAATAGCTGATTTCATTACAAAAATAGTGTTTTAAAATTAATTTTTAGACTTATAAACAAAAATCATTTGGCGATACAAAAAGTACTTTAAGCGTTGTTTTAATATAAACTGTAGTTCTAACTTTGTCATCCCGATTAAAAATTTTATATATGGAAAACCTAAACATACCAAAACACAAAACTTTCTATTCTATAGGGTTGAGTTACAAGAAGGCTGATGCCGAAGTGAGAGGTAAGTTTAGTCTAGATGCCAAAGCAAAAACCAAAGTTTTACTTCAAGCCAAAGAAGAAGGAATCGAGAGTTTAATCGTGACATCTACCTGCAATCGCACCGAAATTTATGGCTATGCCGATCACCCTTTCCAATTAATAAAATTGGTTTGTGAGAATAGTAATGGTTCTGTTGAAGAATTTCAAAAAGTAGGTTTTGTATATAAAAGTCAAGAAGCTATCGACCATATGTTTCGTGTTGGAACAGGTTTAGACAGTCAAATTCTTGGCGATTTCGAAATTATCGGACAAATTAAAAACAGTTTTGAAGAAGCTCGTTCTTTGGGTTTAATCAATGCTTTTCTTGACCGATTAATCAATACTGTTATTCAAACTAGCAAAAGAATTAAAAACGAAACCGAAATTAGTTCAGGAGCAACTTCTGTTTCTTTTGCCGCCGTGCAATACATTATTAGAAACATTGAGAACATTGGAAATAAAAATATTCTCCTTTTTGGAACCGGAGAAATAGGAAGAAATACTTGCGAAAATTTAGTAAAACACACTAAAAACGAGCAAATTACTTTAATAAACAGAACCAAAAGTACTGCCGAAATGCTGGCCGGAAAACTGAATTTAATTGTAAAAGATTATTCTGATTTACATCTCGAATTACAAAAAGCTGACGTTTTAGTTGTCGCAACAGGTGCTCAGAATCCAACTATCGACAAAACTTTGTTGAATTTAAAAAAGGACCTTTTGGTCTTGGATTTATCTATTCCAAAAAATGTGAATGCCGATGTGCAACAAATTCCTGGAGTGACTTTAATTCATATGGATTATTTGTCGCAAATGACCGATGATACGCTCGAAAGAAGAAAACAACACATTCCAGCGGCCGAAGCCATTATTGAGGATATGAAATTGGAATTGAATACTTGGATGAATGGCCGAAAATATGCGCCAACGATTCACGCATTGAAAGCTAAATTGAACGATATTGTTGCTGGAGAATTGACTTTTCAACGTAAAAAATTATCCAATTTTGACGAAGAACAAGCGGAACTAATTACTTCCAGAATTATCCAAAAAATCACCAATCATTTTGCCAGTCACCTCAAAGACGAAAACACTTCGGTTGATGAAAGTATCGATTTTATAGAAAAAGTATTTCAAATAGGATTACAAACTCCTCAAAAAACAACTTCGCCAATCGAAGAAAAATACAAAATCACCCTCTCATAGTAAATATCTGAACAAACCTTAATATCTTTATGGTTTAAAAAAAAGAAAAAAAGGTTTAATGAATTCAAAAAAAACAATTCGAATTGGAACGCGAGATAGCGAATTAGCGCTTTGGCAAGCCCATACCGTTCAAAAAAAGTTAAACGATTTAGGCTATAAAACCGAAATTATTGCCGTAAAATCGCAAGGCGACATCATTCTCGACAAACCGCTTTACGAACTCGGAATCACCGGAATTTTCACGAAAACACTCGACATTGCTATGATAAATGGCCAAGTTGATATTGCCGTGCATTCGATGAAAGACGTACCAACAGCCTTGCCTATTGGGATTGTGCAAGCCGCTGTTCTCAAAAGAGCCAATACTTTGGATATTTTGGTTCACAAAGGAAACCTCGATTTTCTTGAAGGAAACGCAACTATCGCCACCGGAAGTTTGCGTCGTCAAGCGCAATGGTTGCATAAATATCCAAATCATACTATAGTCGATTTGCGTGGGAACGTGAATACTCGAATGCAAAAAATAAACGAAAGCGATTGGAGCGGAGCCGTTTTTGCAGCAGCAGGACTCGAACGCATCAACCTAAAACCTACCGATTTTATAAATCTCGATTGGATGATTCCTGCTCCAGCTCAAGGAGCAATGGTCGTTGTTGCGATGGGAAATGACGATTATACTTTGGATGCCGTTTCTCAACTCAATGATATCGAAACCGAAATTTGTACCTATATAGAAAGACAATTTCTGAAAACACTTGAAGGCGGTTGTACAGCACCAATTGGAGCATTAGCAAGATATTGCGAATTAGAAGACACTTTTGTTTTCAAAGGTTCTTTGTTATCTATTGATGGAAAACAGAAATTGGAAATCGAAAAAATTGTGCCTGTTGAAGAATGGAAAAAATTAGGTTTCAATTGTGCCAATGAAATTTTGGAAAATGGCGGAGCGGAATTGATGATTGCAATCAAAAATCAGCTTAAAACCAAATAGTTAACTATTTGAAAAATTTGTTACATTTGTATAATTGTGAAAAATGCTAAAAGATGAACTCCAAAATATCATTCTCGGAAAGAGCCAAACTAGCCCAGAATCTCTTGTCCAAACAGTTGCCAGTTTCCTTAGAAGAAGCCAAAGAGCAAGCCCAATGGCTAAAGAAGATAAGCAGTACAAACAAAAAGAAACAGAGAACTTAATTGATTTTTGCACACAAAATAAGCTTTGGGTGGACTATAAAGTAAACTTTGATTTGTTTGTTTCGGAAGGAGCGGAGCAAAAAGTGTATATCAAGAATGACACCACGGTATATAAGCTCAATGATGCTATTTATTATACCCATTGGCTCGATTATTTTACCAATTTAGCACTCAATAATTATTTTTTTCCAGACACCTCCTATACATTAGTTGGCTTTTGTTTTTTGGAACAAACCCTATACGCATTAGTAGAACAGCCTTTTGTCAAAGCAAATCAACCAACAAATCTAGAAGAAGTAAAGGAGTTTATGAAATCAAACGGATTTGAAAATACTAGAAATAACGACTATTACAACGCCAGTTTAGGCATCATTCTAGAAGATTTACACGATGAAAATGTATTGACACAAGACGGTATTTTATATTTTATTGACACTGTTTTTTATCTAAAACAATAGAAAACACTATTTATTCACCAATTGATTATTGCTTAAAAACCAATTAATGACCCAGTTGAACAAAGATATTTCGCCAGATGCTTACAACGAATTTCTTTCGGTTGTGGCTACTGCTGTTCAACAACATCGGGTGGAGGCGATTCAGTCGGTGCAAACAATTTCCAATCAACTGTATTGGAACATCGGCGAATTGATTATTCAAAAGCAATTAGAATTTGGTTGGGGAAAATCGGTTATTTTATTATTGAGCCAAGATTTACCCAAGTTAATTGGAGAAGGAGTGAGTTGGTCTCCCCGAAATCTTCAGTTTATGAAGCAATTGGTTGGGGAGTATTCAAATGTGAACCAAGCTGGTTCATATTTAGAGAACACAAATATGAAACCGACGGTTTCACATTTAGAAAATACAAATGTGAAGCAGGCTGCTTCACAATTAGAAAACACAAATGTGAAACAGCCTGCTTCACATATGGAATATGTTAAAAAATTGGCTCTAAATACACCTTGGTATCATAATATTTTAATTCTTCAAAAGGTAAAAGACCCTAAAGCAAGAGTTTTTTATTTAGAACAAACCATCAAAAACAGATACAGTCGAGCGGTTTTATTGCATCAAATAAAAGCGAACGCCTACGAATATTATATATCAAAACCAGCACAACATAATTTTGCAAAAGCTTTGCCCGAACATTTTCAGGAACAAGCACGAGAAAGTATCAAGAGCGTTTATAGTCTGGATTTTCTAGACATCAACAAACCCGTTACCGAAAAAGCGTTAGAAAGCACAATGGTCGAAAACGTAAAGCGACTGATGCTAGAATTAGGTTACGGATTTTGTTTTATTGGCAACCAATACCGACTTTCGTTGGGCGAGAAAGACTATTATATAGATTTGCTTTTTTATCATAGAATATTAAAATGTTTGGTGGCTGTCGAATTGAAAGTAGTAGAATTTGAACCAGAGTTTGTAGGGAAACTTGATTTTTATTTGCAATTAATGGACGAACAATTGAAACAATTTGACGACCAACCCAGTATTGGGATTTTGCTGGTTCCAGACAAAGATCATTTAGAAGTAGAATACACTTTGCGAAATGCCAATAAACCAATAGGAGTTGCCGAATATATTTTGAGCAAACAATTGCCAAAAGAATTAATTGGTAAATTACCAACATCAGAAGAGTTTCAACGTGTTTTAATTCCTGAAACAAAAACAAAGAATAAAAAATGAGTAACCAAATCAATATTCTATCCACAAAAACACTTTTGAGTCATCAAAAGCAAACCTTGTTGGATGCAGGTTTTTCAGTTGCCGAAGCCAATTTTATCAAAACGGAAAACTCGGATTTTGATTTAAAAGAAATCAACGACAACCTGATTTTTACCAGTCAAAATGCGGCTCAAAGCGTATTGCTACATCCAAAAAGTAATGAATTAAAATCCAAGACTGTATTTTGTGTAGGTATAAAAACCAAAGCTTTATTAGAAGAAAATGGTTTTAATGTGGAGGTTTACGTAGATTACGCTTCCGATTTGGCAGAAATCATCACTTTGATTTATTCCAACGAAAGTTTTACTTTTTTCAGCGGAAATTTGCGAAAAGAAACTTTGCCAAAAGCTTTAAAAGCAGCCAAAGTCAATTTCAATGAAATTCAAGTGTATGAAACGACTTTGACACCACAAAAAATAAAAACACCAGTCGATGGAATTCTGTTTTTCAGTCCGTCGGGAGTGGAAAGTTATTTGAAGGATAACAAAATAAAAAACGAAATTTGCTTTTGCATTGGCGAAACCACGGCAAGCACATTAGATAAAACAACCAGAAATATAATAGTCGCAGATCAGCCTTCGGTTGATAACGTGATTGAGGATGTAATCGAAGAATATAAATAACAGATTTTATACCTGACAGGTTTCAAATAAAACAAAACAAACAAAAAATGATAAAGAACGATTTATTTTTAAAAGCACTAAGAGGAGAAACTGTTGAACGCCCACCCGTTTGGATGATGCGTCAAGCCGGAAGATATTTGCCAGAATTCAGAGCATTGCGTGATAAATATGATTTTTTCACCCGTTGTGAAACGCCGGAATTGGCCGCAGAAATCACGGTACAACCTATTCGTAGAATTGGGCCAGACGCTGCGATTTTATTCTCAGATATTTTGGTGGTACCAAGAGCAATGGGAATTCACGTAGAATTGAAAGACAATTTGGGACCCATTATCCCAAATCCAATTCGCACGATGGAACAAGTCAATCAAGTTTTTGTTCCAAACATTCAAGAAACTTTGGGTTATGTGATGGATGCCGTAAAATTGACCAAAGAAATGTTGAACGATGAGGTGCCATTAATTGGTTTTGCCGGTTCGCCTTGGACAATTTTCTGTTATGCAGTAGAAGGAAAAGGTTCAAAAAGTTTTGATACTGCCAAAGGATTTTGTTTTTCAAATCCAGTTGCGGCGCACACTTTATTGCAAAAAATCACTGATACGACCATTTTATATTTGAAAGAAAAAGTAAAAGCAGGTTGCGATGCCATTCAGGTTTTCGATTCTTGGGGAGGAATGCTTTCGCCAGTGGATTATCACGAATTCTCTTGGAAATACATCAACCAAATTGTTAATGCCTTGGCAGATGAAACACAAGTCATTGTTTTCGGAAAAGGATGTTGGTTTGCGCTTGGAGAAATGGGGAAAAGTAGAGCTGCTGCACTTGGAGTAGATTGGACTTGCACGCCACGAAATGCCCGCTATTTGTCAGGAGGAAATATCACTTTGCAAGGAAATTTCGATCCGTCAAGATTGCTTTCGCCAATTCCTGTGATCAAGAAAATGGTTCACGAAATGATTGACGAATTTGGAAAAGATAAATACATCGCCAATTTAGGTCACGGAATTTTACCAAATATTCCTGTAGACCACGCCAAAGCATTTGTGGATGCGGTGAAGGAATATAGACAAAAGTAGTTTTCAAAAATGCTGAACAAAGGCTTAAGAGATCAGGAAAGTATTCGGATAGACAACATTCTGAAAGTATTGCATTCTCTGACTTTTGTGCCTAAATTTTGGAATTTAGAAGACTTGTTGCCTCTCGAAAATGAATTAAAAGATTTGGGAATGAATTTAGAAAGTCTAAGTGATTTCGACGAAAAGCAATTGATTTCTCACTTGGAACGACTTCATTTTGATTGGAATCATTTCGAAATATTTGCCGATTTTTTAATCGCATTTTCAAAAGAAAGTCAATTTAATTTTTCAGAAAAAGCAATTGCCATTTACGATTATGTTCAAAAGGAAAGCAAGGTTTTTTCTTTGGGAATATTTAATAAGATAGCTACTGCGAAAGCGAAATTATAATGAAAACCCTTCAAGGTGAATTATGTTAAATATAAAATTATGACCAAAGAAACTGCCATTAAACTATTTGAACAAAAACAAATTCGTTCCGTTTGGAGCGATGATGAGGAAAAATGGTATTTTTCTATTGTTGATGTAATAGCGGTTTTAACAGAAACACCAAATGCTCGAAAATATTGGAGCGTTTTAAAAACACGTCTTAAAAAAGAAGGAAGTCAGTTGGCTACAAATTGTAGTCAACTGAAATTACAATCTTCGGATGGAAAATTTTATAATACCGACGTTGCCGATACCGAACAATTGTTTCGATTAATTCAGTCGGTTCCATCAAAAAAAGCAGAACCTTTCAAACTTTGGTTGGCTCAAATTGGTCGTGAAAGAATTGATGAAATTGAAGATCCAGAACTTGGTTTTGACAGACTTATGGAAACCTATCTCAAAAAAGGATATTCCAAAGAATGGGTAAATCAACGATTAAAAAGTATTGAAGTAAGAAAAGATCTTACAGATGAATGGGACAAACGAGGCGTAAAAAAAGGACAAGAATATGCGATTCTTACTGATGAGATTACCAAGGCTTGGAGCGGTTTGTCGGTCAAGCAATACAAGAATCATAAAGGCTTAAAAAAGGAAAATTTGCGAGACAATATGAGTAACCTTGAATTAGTACTCAATATGTTGGCAGAAGCTACTACAACAGAAATTAGCAAGGAAAAGAAACCTAAAAACTTTGTGGAAAACAAAAAAATTGCCAAACAAGGAGGCACAATTGCTGGAAATACACGTAAGCAAATTGAAGAAAAGACAGGTAAAAAAGTTGTCAACACCTTGAATACTGCTGATTATTTGGAACAGAACAAGGAATTAGAATAATGAAAAATAAATTTTACCAATACATACAAAACCTTCAAGACCAAATCTGTGCAGGATTGGAAGATGTTGACGGCACGACCAAATTCCGTGAGGATATTTGGGAACGACTAGAAGGCGGAGGCGGACGAACACGCGTAATAGAAAACGGAAAAGTTTTCGAAAAAGGCGGAGTCAATATTTCGGCAGTACACGGAAAATTACCGGATTCGATGCAAAAATTGTTCAACGTTGGCGAAGCCGATTTTTTTGCCTGCGGATTGAGTTTGGTTTTGCATCCAAAAAGCCCAATGGTGCCAACGGTTCACGCCAATTGGCGCTATTTCGAAATGTATGATGAAAACGGAAATGTAATCCAGCAATGGTTTGGAGGCGGACAAGATTTAACGCCTTATTATTTGTTTGAGGAAGACGCAAAACATTTTCATCAAACTTGTAAAACCGCTTGCGATAAACATAATCCTGATTTTTATCCAAAATATAAAAAACAATGTGATGAGTATTTTTGGAACGCACATCGCAATGAAGCCCGAGGAATTGGCGGATTATTTTTCGATTATTGCAAAGCAAATGAGCAAATGTCAATGGAAAATTGGTTTAACTTTGTTACTGAAGTGGGCAACAGTTTTTTGGAAGCATACGTTCCAATTGTCGAAAAAAGAAAAAATTTACTATATTCGGAAGCCAATAGAACTTGGCAGGAAATCCGTCGAGGTCGTTATGTCGAATTCAATTTAGTTCACGACAAAGGCACGTTATTTGGTTTAAAAACCAATGGTAGAATCGAAAGTATTTTGATGAGTTTACCGCCACACGTACAATGGGTTTACGACCATCATCCTGAAAAAGGAAGTGAAGAAGAAAAATTATTGAAAGTATTAGTAGAACCAATAGATTGGATATAAATTAAACCATTAAGGAATTAAGAAAAATTAAGTCAAACTCTTAATGAAACTTAATACCTTAATGGTAAAAAAAGCAAAAAATATGTTCCCATTACAAAGAGGCCGCAGATTAAGAACCAACGAAAGCATTCGCTCATTAGTTAGAGAAACGACATTAAGTCCAACCGATTTTATGTTTCCGATGTTTATTGCCGAAGGCGAAAATGTAAAAGTCGCTATTCCTTCGATGCCGGGAATCTTTCGTCGTTCGATTGATTTAACTGTTGAGGAAGTCAAAGAAATTTATGCTTTAGGAATTCGTGCCGTAAATATTTATGTAAAAGTAAGCGAGAATTTGAAAGACAATGCCGGTGTCGAAGCATGGAATCCAAACGGATTGATGCAACAAGCTATTCGTGCTATCAAAGCGGCTTGTCCTGAGATGATTGTGATGCCCGATGTGGCTTTAGACCCCTATTCTATTTATGGTCACGACGGAATTATTGCCAATGGCGATGTCGAAAATGATTCAACCAACGCTGCTTTGGTAAAAATGGCGGTTTCTCATGCCCAAGCTGGTGCCGATTTTGTTGCGCCTTCCGATATGATGGACGGTCGTGTCTTGCGTTTGCGTGAAGGATTGGATGCCGCAGGATTTCACAATGTTGGAATTATGAGTTATTCGGCCAAATATGCTTCGGCTTTTTACGGCCCTTTCCGAGATGCTTTGGACAGTGCGCCACGCGAAGCGGATGTAGAAGTTCCGAAAGATAAAAAAACCTATCAAATGGATTATGCCAACCGCATCGAAGCCATCAAAGAAGCTTTGTCGGATGTCGAAGAAGGAGCCGATATGGTGATGGTAAAACCTGGAATTGCTTATCTTGACATCGTTCGCGAAGTCAAAAATGCTGTGAATGTTCCTGTTACCGTTTTTCAGGTTTCGGGCGAATATGCAATGGTCAAAGCCGCTTCCGAAAGAGGTTGGTTAGACCATGACAAAATAATGATGGAACAATTAATGTGTATTAAAAGGGCTGGAGCGACTTTAATTTCTACTTATTTCGCCAAGGAAGCCGCAATAATTTTAAATAAATAAAATATGAAAAAATTAATAGTACCAATGTTATTAGCAGGAATGCTAACTATAGTTTCTTGTAAAAAAGACGGTTCAGAAGAATCCTTTGGCAAGCCAGAAACAACAACAACTGAAACAACTGAAACAACTTCCGAAGTTCAAAAACCGGAAGATTTAGGCGCCGAAATTTTCGCTGGAAAAGGAGCTTGTGTTGCCTGTCACAAACCCGATGTAAAACTCGTTGGGCCTAGTTTGCAAGACATTGCCAAAATCTATAAAGACAAAAACGGCGATATGGTAACTTTTCTTAAAGGAGAAGGTGAGCCCATTGTAGATCCAACACAATATGCAGTGATGAAAGCAAACTTTGCTATTACAAAGACTTTTTCGGATGAAGAATTGAAAGCTTTGGAAGCTTATGTTTATTCCCATTTGAAATAATATTATCTTATTTTGTTTTAGGATTAGGAGCTAGTTCCTGCTGTCCACTATATCTTTTGTGGCGAACCCCGCCACAAAAGGATGCCGTTTCCATCAGGGCTAAAAAAACTAAACCATTTCAATCGAGATGGTTTTGTTTTTTAACAAATCTTTCTTTGTGAACTTTGTGCCTTCTTTGTGAACTTTGTGGTTAATTTTTTTATTTTTATAATATGGAAACCACTTACATCAAAACACCGTTAGGAATCGCTAAAATTATTGGAGATGAAGATGGCATTTCGATTATTTCCGTTTCTGATGAAGGAGATTCTTCTTCAACAATTCCAATGGTTTTACAAGAAGCCGTTTCGCAACTCAACGATTATTTCGAGGGAAAAAGAAACGATTTTACCTTCAAATTAAATCCATCGGGAACCGAATTTCAACAAAAAGTTTGGAAAGGTTTACTCGAAATTCCTTTTGGAAAAACGATGTCTTATTTAGAATTGTCTAAGAAATTAGGTGATGTCAAAGCCATTCGTGCTGTGGCTTCGGCCAATGGAAAAAATCCACTTTGGATTGTCGTTCCTTGCCATAGAGTCATCGGAACCGATGGTTCGCTCACGGGTTATGCAGGCGGATTGTGGCGCAAAAAATGGTTGTTAGAACACGAAAATCCTACGAATCAAGGGAGTTTGTTTTAAAAAAGAGAGAAATTGAACGAAATTTCATTAATTTAAATTTAATTGAATACAAAATTTGACTAAATTTAGAACTTCAAAAATTTGCGAAATTCGTGTTTAAATAAATCTTTATGATAGAAAAAATCAACCTCAACAACATTCTGTTTCTCGACATCGAAACCGTTCCGGAAGTAGCCGATTTCAATCAGTTGGATGACGAAATGAAAGCACTTTGGGAACATAAAACTCAATACCAACGCAAAGAGGAATATACACCCGAGGATTTTTATGAAAGAGCCGGAATTTGGGCCGAGTTTGGGAAAATTGTATGTATTTCGGTTGGTTATTTTACCACAAAAGGCGACATTCGGAATTTTAGAGTGACATCCTTTTTTGGAGAAGAAAAGAAAATTCTACACGATTTTATCAATCTTTTGAACAATCATTTCAACCAACCGCAACACGTTTTGTGCGGTCATAATGCCAAGGAATTCGACATTCCGTTTATCGCCCGCCGAATGATCATTAACAACATTGCCATTCCCAACAAACTCAATCTTTTTGGCAAAAAACCTTGGGAAATCCCACATTTAGACACTTTGGAATTGTGGAAATTTGGAGATTACAAACATTTTACTTCCCTGAAATTAATGTGCAAAGTACTAGGAATCCCTTCTCCAAAAGGCGATATCGACGGCAGTCAGGTAGGTCACGTTTATTATGTGGACAAAAACATTGACAGAATTGTAACTTATTGTGAAAAAGACACGATTGCCGTGGCACAAATTTTCCTCCGACTTCGACGCGAAGATTTGTTGATAGAGGAAGAGATTATTCACGTTTAGAACAATTTCAATATCAAAATTCAATGGCAATTTCAATTTGAAATTCTTTTATTGATATTGACATTGATATTGCATTTGACATTGATTTATTACATTTACAAAAATTATAAATTATGGTATTGAGTAGATTTTGGTTGGTGATTTTCATTTCTTCAATTGTATTTGTGATTTTCAGTTTGTTTTCTGGCAACAGTTATACAATTGATAATGTCTTAAACGGAAAAAAAGACGATCCTATTTTAATTTCAGAAAAATATATCGATCAGATTCCTACTTTTATAAAAGACAGCATCAACAAATCGGATGAAAAAACATTTATTATCAATAGAGATACTTTAAATGCTGATACTACTTATGTTTATAAAAATAAAGTGGTAAAAATTTTTAGTGGGGTTCAAAAATCGGATGGTTTATTACCCACTTGCAAAAGCACATTACTCGATTTAATCTTGCCACTTATGGCTTATTTAGCATTTTTCTGCGGCTTGATGGAGCTTTTAATCATTTCGGGAGTGTCTGAAAAACTGGCAAAAGTCTTGAGTCCGGTATTCGTAAAAGTGTTTCCAAGTATTCCCAAAAATCACCCATCGATTTCCTATATGACCTTAAATTTCGCTGCCAATTTCTTGGGATTGGATTCCGCCGCAACTCCTTTTGGATTGAAAGCAATGGAAAGTTTACAAGAAATAAATCCCGAAAAAGACAAGGCGAGTGATGCCCAAATTATGTTTATGTGTTTGCATGCTTCGGGACTTACCTTAATCGCAACTTCTATTATTGGTTACCGTGCTGCTGCTGGAGCTACAAATCCAGCTGACGTAATGTTGCCTTGTATTATCACTTCTTTTATTGGGACAATTGCTGCTTTTCTAATAGTTGGAATTAAACAAAAAATTAATTTCAAAAGCGCTTCTTTGGTTATAGGGTTAATGGTTTTAATTGCAGCCATTGTTGGTCTGTTGATGTATGTAAACCATTTGGATTTAATTGGTAAAAACTATTTTACCTCTAATCTTTCCGCTTTGATATTGGTAGGAATTATTGTTTTTACTTTGATCTTTTCGTTTATTAAAGAGAAGAAATTCACTGAAGCTAATACGACTGTTTATGAAACTTTTGTAACTGGAGCTAATAATGGTGTTAAAACTGGAGTTACTATTTTTCCTTATGTTTTGGGGATGTTGGTGGCAATTTCGTTGTTCAGAAATAGTGGTTTATTTGAAATTATTAGCAATTGGATTGCTTTTGCTTTTTCGAATATGGGAGTAAGCAAAGAAATCACCGATGCTTTGCCAGTAGCATTGCTAAGACCTTTTAGTTCAGCTGGATCAAGAGGATTTTTGATTGATTCGATGAATACTTTTGGCGCCGATTCCCTAACGGGAAGATTAAGCAGTATTTTTCAATGCAGTGCCGAAAGTACTTTTTATGTGATTGCGGTTTACTTTGGTTCTGTCAACATCAAAAACACCCGATATGCTCTAGGAACTATGCTTTTAGTTGACGTCATTTGTGTCATTACGGCAATTTTCGTGGCTAGCTGGTTTTTTTAATTCAACTTAAAAAATTATAAATTTAATATTCATTTAAAACAATAAAAAAATGTCAAAATACACTAAATACATTGCCATAGGTTTGCTTATTTTATTCTTAATTATTAGCGTGTTAAGTTAAAACAATCTTATCTATTTTGTTTTTAATCCGTTGGATTAGGAACCATTATAATGTAACGATGAATTTATTCGTTAGAAAAAGTGTTGCCATTTTAGATAATCTACCCTTTTAATTTATAACAATTCTAAACCATAAGTTGAGATAAATCAGGTTTAGTTCTTTATACAATTCTTATATTTGGCGTTCATAAAAAAACTCATATTATGGAATTTATATATCAGGATCCTTATCCAATTTTAAAAGACGATACCCAATACCGCAAAATCACTTCCGATTTTGTAAAAGTAGAAAAACTAGGCGATAGAGAAATCTTGACCGTTGACCCAAAAGGCTTGGAATTGTTGGCTCAAGAAGCTTTGAAAGATGTTTCGTTTATGTTGCGAACAGCACATTTAGCTAAACTAAAAGCCATTCTTGACGATCCCGAAGCGACAGACAACGACCGTTTTGTGGCTTACAATTTATTGCAAAATGCCGTTGTTGCCATCGATGGAGAATTACCTTCTTGCCAAGACACCGGAACAGCGATTGTAATGGCCAAAAAAGGCGAAAATGTATATACAGGAGTCGATGATGCCCAATGGCTTTCAAAAGGGATTTTTAACACTTACCAAGAAAGAAATCTTCGTTATTCCCAGATTGTACCTATCAGTATGTTTGAAGAAAAAAACTCGGGTTCAAATCTTCCGGCGCAGATTGATATTTATGCCAAAAAAGGAGCTTCTTATGAGTTCTTATTTCTTGCAAAAGGAGGTGGTTCTGCTAATAAAACTTTCTTATACCAACAAACGAAATCTTTATTGAATGAAAAATCGATGGACGCTTTCATTCAGGCTAAAATCAAAGATCTGGGAACTTCGGCTTGTCCGCCGTATCACTTGGCTTTAGTGATTGGAGGAACTTCGGCAGAAGCGAATTTGGCCGCTGTAAAAAAAGCCTCAGCAGGTTATTTCGATAATCTTCCTACTTCTGGGAATATGTCTGGTCAGGCTTTCCGTGATTTAGAATGGGAAAAAAGAGTTCAGTTAATTTGCCAACAGAGTACTATTGGAGCTCAATTTGGCGGTAAATATTTCACCCACGATGTTCGAGTAATTCGTTTGCCACGTCACGCTGCTTCTTGCCCAGTTGGATTGGGAGTTTCCTGTTCAGCCGATAGAAATATCAAAGGTAAAATTACCAAAGAAGGTGTTTTTGTAGAGCAATTGGAAGTAAATCCAAAACAATTTTTACCTGAAACAGCACCACATTTGGAACCTGCTGTAGAAATTGATTTGAACCAACCAATGACCGATATTCTTAAAAAATTATCCCAATATCCAATTAAAACGCGTTTGAAACTCAACGGAACTTTGATTGTTGCTCGTGATATTGCTCACGCCAAAATCAAAGAATTATTGGATGCCGGAAAACCAATGCCAGAATACTTCAAAAATCATCCAATTTATTACGCAGGTCCTGCAAAAACACCTGAAGGAATGGCTTCGGGAAGTTTTGGACCAACAACTGCCGGTAGAATGGACGTTTATGTTGATGAGTTTCAAAAAAATGGCGGAAGTATGGTAATGCTTGCCAAAGGAAATAGATACAAAGAAGTAAAAGAAGCTTGTCAGAAATACGGTGGATTCTATTTGGGTTCTATTGGTGGTCCAGCCGCTATTTTGGCCAAAGAAAATATCCTTTCAGTCGAGATTGTTGATTTCGAAGAATTGGGAATGGAAGCCGTTCGAAAAATCACGATTAAAGATTTTCCGGCTTTTATTATCACTGATGATAAAGGAAATGATTTCTTCGAAAATTTGTAGTGTTTAGCAGCATATTCGCAGATTTTTTAAATAATAAAACCGCCTTAGTGGGCGGTTTTTGTTTTTGGGTCTCATCTAGAAAGCTTTATTGAAAATTTACTTCTTTTATCGAATATTTTTAATTCTTCAAATCCTTAATTACTTTAAACGCTATATCCACTTCATCTTCGCTAACCAAAATAGTAAATTCGTTTGAAGTCGAAATCACTTCGTTGATGATGATTCCTTCCCAAGCCAAACGTTGGAAAATGAAATAATAAATTCCGGGAACCACGATGTTTTCTTTAGGTAATTTTACGGTGATAGAAGCCAGATTCTCCAGTTTTTGAATCAACTTTTCATTTACAAAATGTTTGTCAACAAGGTGATTGACACTATTGCTTACAACAATATTCGTTTCGTTTACGCCACGAGATGAGGTGTAAAAAATATCTGAAAACGTATTAATATCCGTAATTAAATCGGCTTGTTTGTTCAAAACGGTTTCAGAAGCTGCAAAGGTATAATCTGTCAATGCAGACCGAACGGTGATTTCGCCAATGTTTTTTATGACTTTGTTGATTTTGTGATTGAGTCTAAAATCCAGCTCTTCGGTTAGTCTTTTCAGCGCCATTACAACTGCGCCTTGTTTTACTTCCTTGCCAAATTCAGATTCCAATTCGACCATAATATTTCTGGACAAGGAGGTCAAATTGATAATTCCAAGTGACAAAGCGTTCAACAAAAAAGGCTTTGTTTTGATGTAATTTTCTACAATTGAGGAAACTGTTTTCATTTTTTTAGTTGTGTTTTTTTTTAAGAAATCACCGTTTTGTTTCGGAAGATTTAGAATAGAAAATCTACGATTCCTTAGATTGTTGTTTGTAAACCTTTTGCAAATATAAATAAAAAAACAATTTGTTACAAATCAAACAATAATAAATTTGGTTAAAAATGATAAAAAGCATCCATCAGGTGTTCAACAGCAAAAGATTTACCTTCTTTATGAACGGCAATGATGTCAAAACGCACTTCAATATCTATGTCATTTGAAATAACGTATTCGTTTACTGCCTTCACTAAAAGCTGAATTTTCTTTGGTTTTACAAAGTCTTGAGGCAAACCAAAATCCAATGAGGAGCGTGTTTTTACTTCAATAATGGCAAGTATATTTTCTTTTTTGGCAATAATATCAACTTCGGCTTTCTGGAAAGTCCAGTTCGTTTCCAGAATTTCATAGCCGTTTTTCTGAAGGAATTCAACCGCCATTTCTTCTCCAAGTTTTCCTAAATCGTTGTGTTCGGCCATTTTTAAAGTGAGAAGTTATGTGTTATTCAAAAATCAGTTTTGAAGTTGTGGCATTTAATTCTAAAGATACTTGTTTGCCAAAAATCAAGGCTCGGTTGTCGCGAAAATGTCCCGCCGGGAAATTATACAGGATGGGAAACGAATATCCTTTGGTCACATCTTCGATAATTTGGTTGGCGTTTTTCCCCCACGGAATATCATTATCCTTCATTTTAGTCATTGTCCCTACGATTAAACCATTCAATCCATCAAAGCAACCACAACGTTTCAGACTCATCATCATTCGGTCGATGTGGTACAAATATTCGTCCAAGTCTTCGATGAAAAGTATTTTTCCTTTGCAATCTATTTGTGCATTCGAACCCATAAGGCTGTATAAAATAGACAAATTCCCGCCCACAATTTCACCTTTGGCTGTGCCAAGTCGGTTTGCGGCATCAAAAGGAATTTCATAATTCAGGCTTTCGCCAAAAAGGGACTTCCGCAAACTTTCTATCGATTCTACACTAGCTTTCCCAACGGTTATTGGCATCGCGCCGTGAATCGTAGCAATGTTTAAATTGTTTATATAGCTGTGAATTACGGTTACGTCACTGAAACCAACAATCCATTTTGGACTTTGTTTGAATTTGGTAAAATCTAGTAAATCAATCATTCGAACCGTTCCATAACCACCACGAACACACCAAATGGCTTTGATATTGGGATTGTCTAATTGTTGCTGAAAATCTGCCGCTCGTTCGGCATCAGTTCCCGCCAATTGATTATTATCCAATCCAATAGTTTTTCCAATTACGACTTCTAATCCCCAACTGTGCAATAAATCTATGGCGGGTTTCAGATTGTCGTCAATGTTTTTGCGAGCTGTAGATAGAATAGCTATTGTATCTCCTTTTTGTAAACTAGGTGGAATTTTCATAGGTATTTGGGCTTGAATGTTGGCAGATTGAAAAATGAAAATTAGGATTAGCAATTTATAAAAAACAGCGATACCATTTGTGTATGAAAATTGAATAGTACGCATATTTCGATAATGTAAATTAATTTACTCTTGATTAGTGTAATGAATCTAATACAAATATATTTTTTTATTGTGAAGTAGCTTATTCCACCAAGAATTTTTTAACAATAGATTGTTCACCCGAATTGATTTTGGCAAAATAGATCCCGGTCGGAAAATCGATGTTCAATTGGGTTTCGCCAGTGAATTTCTGTTCCAATATTTTTGCTCCAATTGTATTGTATATTTCGATGGTTGACTTTTCGTTCAAACCCGAAATGGCAATTGATTTTTGAGCCGGATTTGGATAAAGGTTTACTTTCAAATTAGCAAAATCATTGGTCGATAAGTTGAAATGCCAAGTTTGACCCGCTTTTGAACCCCAAATGTAATTCGCCAATTCGGGATAATCAATAAAGGGATTTCTGTTGACTTGCCAAGTGTAAATGTAATTATTTCGGTTCATTTCGAAATCATCCGAAGGGTCTAAAGTGTTCCAAGTTAACAGTGAAGCCAAATCTCCCAACTGTCCTACGGTTGTGTCAGCAATATCCCCATTGACAACACTTAGCGCATTGTATCGAACTGCCATATAAAAAACAGAACGCGCCACATCGCCTTTCCACGAACCCAAAGTTCCGCTTGGTCCGTTGTAACCTGTTAATCCATAATCGTTATTGCTACGCAAACTGTTTTCGGCTCCGTCTTCGGCTCGAAGGTGATGCGCATCGGCGTGACCGGCAAGAATATCATCGGCATTAGTCGGCAACCAAACGTTTATTCCGTCAGCAACGCTCTCTGTTCCATCCGAGAAACCACCACGCGATTGTGGATAAATGTGTTCGCGATTCCATTTTCCGGTATTGATTCCAGTGTCTTGAAATTCTAGTTTGGAACGGGATTGCTCGACATACATCAACCAAACTTCGTTGCTATTTTTGGGATTTTGATCGGATGTTTTTAAAATGTCTATAATATCGCCATAATTGTGGGCGTGAACTACGGCTGGATTGGCAATAATATCTTGAACGGCTTGTTTTAAAGCAGTTCCCGAAAGTCCTTCGAGAGCAGCATAATATCCCGCTGGAGCAGTACTTGAAACAATGCCGTAGGTTGGGTTTAAAGGGGTTCCAAACGGAGCAACGGTAAAATCATTGTCGATAACCCGAATTTCGATATTGTCATTGAGTCGCTTGTATTGGGCTGGAATAGTACCAAATTTAATTTTCAAAACTTCGTCACCTTCGTCCAAAACATCATCCGTAAGCAAAATATTTGTTGTAAAACTATTGGAACCCGAAGGAATGAAAACAGTGGTGTTCCCCGTAAAATCGGCTGTAGTGAAGGATGAATTATTTAAAGTGAAATTAAATGTTAAATCACTGCTTACATTGGTTTGGGTAGTGAATGTAATTGGGAAACTGTCTCCTTCATTTTTGTCGGCAGCGTTCGCAGTTATTGTGATTCCGTTGAAAATGATGCCACTTCCATCGTTGTTTGCGCCAGGAGTTGGATTTTTGGTTTCATAAGTTCCGTCACTTTTTCTTTGAACGGATTGCGTGGTTGGAAGACCGTTTTGTCCTTCATTATATTGCGCAGTAACTCCCAATAAATCCATTAGAGCTGTTGCATCGGCATCATTGGTGTCATACATCAGAGCGTCGATGAGATTTGTTTTTGTTGCCAAAGAAAATTCAGGAAAATCGGATGGGTTTCCTAGATAAAGCCCAACGCCATCGGCACCATTTTGGATAATATTATCTGCTACTATTTTGTCAGGAGCAGGAGTAATTAGTGCATTTCCAATTAGAATTATTCCATTAGCATCGGTGGTCAATCCATCTAAATCTATGGTGTAATAACTTTGATTTGCTGTTGATGAAGTGGCATTTCCGTTGAAGAAAACCAAAACATAACCGTCAAGCGGAAAATTTGGAGCTGTTGATTTTAGCTCTATAAATTCTCTATCATCAGTACTTGGCGTATCGGAATCCAATTCGTTGATGAAGACTTGTCCCGAAGCCATATAGCTGAAAACAAAAAGGAGTAGGGTGAAGATATTTTTCATTGGAATCTGTGGTTAAGGATGCAAATTTAGGGATTAAATGAGTCTGTTATTGTTATGCTTTCGTAATTTTTTTAGTTGTTTTAAATCGTTTTTTCCCCAAAGGGAAGCAATAAAAAAGGCTCCCAATATATGGAAGCCTTTTTCGAATGTGTTCAGAAATTATTAATTTACAATAATATTATCCAATTGTAAGGTTGTGGTTACAGCAGGAAAAGCGTTTGCATCTCCAGCATATTCAAATACAAAATAACCATTTCCAGTTACAGTGGCCGGAATGGCATAATTTCCACTTGCTGTAAATGAAGTACCATAACCAGATGTTGGCGTTGTAGGAATATTGAAATTAGAAGTGATATTGGTCATTTTAGAAGTATCAATTATTCCTCCAGCAGTATAATCAGCAGCCAGAACATAATATACTTTTAATACAGCTCCATTCCAGAATCCCATATTGGTTCTGAATGAAAAAGTACTTGCCGTAGTCATATTTACAGGAACAAATAAATAAGTATTGTTTGCTCCACCTGAACCAAACGAAGTCATTTGGATGTATTTGTTTGAGCTAAAAGTTTTCACTTCCCAATATCTAGAACCAATTGCCGCATCATTGATATAATTTGGAAAATTAGTTTGTGAAGGTGAAGAAACATAACTTTCGAAAGTTTCGTTAACAGTTGCCGGGAAAACGGTAGAATTTGAACCAACAAGTGCCGGAGTGTAATCTACTCTTGGATTTGGCATATTGGCATCACGTTCAGTTCTCATAATAATTTGATAAGTAGTGTTGTATTTGGTCAATACACCTCTTATTTTTCCTTTACCTGAAGGAACTATTCGTCCAGCAAAATTAGCAAATCGGCTGGTTCTAATAGTAAGATTTTTTGCTCCATCTGTTATATAAATACTAGAGTCGTATTCATCAGTTCTATTCGAATCATAAGTTCCACCCGCAGCTTCATCGGTAAACTGTACATTGTCAATTTCGACCAAAGTATTCAAATAAGTGTCGCTGAAGGCTTGAGCTAAAGTGATTTTATGAATAATTTCTTCTTCACTCACCACGTCGCAAGAAGCGATAAGGTGTTTTGGGTATTGTAAAGTTGGAAGTCTATCAACAGCATATTGTTCTGTTGGTGGTGCACCAAAAATCAATCCTACACCAAAACTTGTTGGATTGGCATAAGCCAAACCTTTCAGTTTTAAAAACACTTTTTTCCCAGGTTGATAGTTTTTGGCATAAAGGTTTACTTCATCTACAGACAAGTTGTATCCTTTTGAACCATCAACAGCTTGGACATACATACTTTTATAAAAGTTCCCTCCTTCGTCACTCGAAACGACATATCCTTCGATAATATCGTCGTCAGGATAGGTGGGCGTATTAGGAACTACACTTGGTGGTGTTGCCACAGGATTTTTAGCGATTGCATAAATATCGGCAATGGTTTTGGTTTTGGTTAAACCTGGATCTACACAGTTGCCAAATTGTGGAGTATCGTAGGTATCATTCACGCAACCAGAAAACAATCCGATTGATAGTACAATGATGAAGCTATTTTTTATTATATTTTTCATAAGGCTAATTCTTAAAAGTTTAAATAGATGTTTACCATAAATGTTCTTCCGTATCCGTAGAAATATTTAGGTCCAAAAGAGCGAGTTGGCCCTTTGTGATCTTTATATAATTCGCTATACGAAGCGTTTCTTGCTTGCTCAAATCCGCCTGTTTTGTATTGAATGTCGAATACATTGTTGACATTGGCAAACAATCCTAAAGTTTTTTCTTTTATTCTCCACGTTTTTCCACCTACAAGATTTACCAATGTGAACGAATTGAATTTTTCTTGAGCCAAATAACTTGCTGCGGTTGCTGCATTATATGGAAAATTAGCTTCATCAGAATTTGTAATAAACTGTGATGTTCTAATTAATGGGGCAACATCTAAATAATTATTAGACAAATAGTTTAGGTTTGCACCAATCCACCAATATTTTGGATCGCGATATTCTAATCCTACAGAATAGGCTTGCTGTGGCATTCCGGCTTGTTTGTATCCTTGCATATAAGTTGGACCATTGAAAATATCATCGGTTACCCCGTCGGCGTGAATCACTAAATTTGGGTTGTTGGTGTAAGTGTATTCGCCAAAAGCAGCTACTGCGGTGGCTTTGATAGTAGAAGTTAATTGGTATTCTAAACCAGCTTCTAATCCTTTGTTTCTTTTGTTTTGACCAGAAACCACTTCCGAAACAAATTCGCCATTTCCTAGGCTAACATTATCAGCATAATAAAATGAAATGTCGGTAGTGTTTTCGGTTTCGTTGAAATAAGCGGTAAAACGAGCTTTAAAGCTTGGCATTCTGATGATATAACTTGCATCAATACTTTTGATAGTTTCGTTTTTAATACCTTCGGTTGTAGTATTACTTAAACGAGCGTTCGGAAAAACATCTTTGTGATTCGGGGCTTTTGTCATATAGATTCCATTAAAATCGAGGAAATGTTGTCCTGTCAATTTATAAGTTGCTCCTCCTTTGAAACCGAAGTTATCGAAGTTTAATTTTTCGCTTTTTCCGTATGAATTGTCCGGATAATACCCATTTTTGTATAAACCTTCTCTTTGATAGCTGCTTCTGGAAAAAGATTGTCCAAGATAAAAATCTACTTTATCATAAGTGAATTTAAACTGAGTGAAAGCATCAATTCTAGTGGCATTTATAGTATAGTTATACCCATATTTATCTCCTTCGACAACGGTTCTGTCTGGATTATTCAAATCAGATTGTTCTTCGCCTGGCAGAGTACCAAAAGTGTTAACGTCAGTAAAATAAGTTCCTCCTAATAAATCGATTAGATTTTTGAAGTTGGATGATTTTGATTTTGTAAAACTTCCTCCAGCATTCAACACGATATTATCGGCTAATTGTGATGAAAGAATGGTATTGGCCACCATAGTTTTGTCGTCGGTTCTGTCTTCGTATAAAACATAACGACTTCCGTTAGTAAGGTTTTCATTATTGACACGATACAAATTCGTCCAGTCCATTTGCGGATTGGCAAGGAAATTGGCTTTGGCCTCTTCAGCAGCTGCAAAATCGGGAGTGTATGTGGCTACATCATTGTTGTAAGTATATAAAGTAGTGTAATAACTTGGCAAATTTCTGTAATAATTTGGATCTGGATTATCCGCTTTTTGAAAATCAATACGGCTGTTTCCTATTTCTCCAAATTGGTACGAAAGATTGGTATGAAGTTTAGTTTTAGAATTGAATTTCCAATAATGACTTAATGTAAAGATAGGTTCTTCGACATCTTTCACTCTTGAATTTCTTTTTTCGCCTTCTTGGTAACCCCAGTACGAATTGTATTTAAAGTCTTTTAAATCGGTAACTTCTTGGGTGTTTGGTGAATTTTTCCCTCTACGGTTTTGAGCATAAATCGAAGTAAAGTTAATGCTGTGATGATCGTTAATTTTCTTTTCGACACTGGCAAACAAAGAATTGGCAGCATAATCAGTTCCGTCAAAATAACCTTCTTGAGCCCATCTTCTTCCGCCTGAAACTACATAAGCCCAGCCGTTTTTGTTCATTCCCGAAGCGTGAGTTGCCATGGCTCTGTAACTATAATTGGTATTGGTTCCCAAGAATGAAATTCGTGATCCCGGTCTGTAAACGGATGCTCGTGTAGTAATGTATTGGGTTCCTGCTACTCCTCCAAAAGTATAATCGGAAGGGGCAGAACCATTGGTAAATTCCTGATTTCGGGTGGCATCATTTAATCCTCCCCAGTTGCTGTATTGCGGTCTTCCATCAGACAATCGATTCATCGAAACACCATTGATAAGGATATTCGAATATTCATTATCGATTCCACGAACACTAAATCGGGCTTGTCCAAAATTGTAGGCTGCTGCCTGTAAAAAAATATCTTTCGAGGCTTGAAGTAATCCAGCAGTACTTTCTGAACCACTATTGTCATCGCTTAAATCATTGTCAGTAATAGTGATCAAAGATAATTGTTGCTCGGTAGTGATGTCTTCCTCTAAAGTTACTGTGCCTAAATCCAGTAATTGTCCTTCTGTAATTTCTATTTGAAGTAATTGATCTTTGTAACCGTTTGTTCTAATTCGTATTAATTGGTTTCCAACTTCTACCTTGTCAAAAGTAAATTTTCCATTTGAATCTGAAAGTTGGGTTAAATTTGTGTTTTGAATCGATACAATAACACTTTGCATTGGTTTTTGTGTTTTTGAATCGACAACTTTACCAGTAAATCCGGTATTTGTTTGTCCAAAAGCAACCATTATTTGCAAGACAAATAATGCACTAAAAATAAAGTTTTTCATAGAGTTGATAAATTAATTCATATTGATAAGAAATAATAATTCTTAACGATTACAAAACTACATTTATAATTTTTATTACATACTTTTGTTCCAAAGTTTTTGTTAAATTTTACACTATAATAATACTAAAATCATGAAAATTAAAAGTTTTGTCGCTATTTTGTTAGTTTTCTCTTCTCTATTTGGAGCTAATGCACAAAAAAAATATGTTGTACGTACCGTTGCATTTTATAATTTCGAAAATTTATTTGACACCATCAATAATCCGAATAATGATGAAGAATGGCTTCCAGAAGGGCTTCAACGTTGGACATCAGCAAAATACAAACAAAAACTAGAAAACCTTTCGAAAGTCTTGATGCAAATTGGTGTCAATGACAAACAAAAAGAAGCTCCAACTTTCATTGGAGGTTCTGAAATCGAAAACCGTAACGTTCTCGAAGATTTAGTAAAACATCCAAATATCTTAAAGGAGGATTACGGAATCGTACATTTTGATTCGCCCGACAAAAGAGGTATTGACGTAGCGCTATTGTATAAAAAGAAATATTTCAAACCTACGAGTTTCATCAATATTCCTTTAATAATTTACAGAGGGAATAGTAATGAAAAAGAAAAGGAAACCGAAGAAGAAAAATTAGATAAAGACAAAATCGAAATCGCTAATGACAATAGAGTGTACACCAGAGACATTCTGTTAGTAACTGGTTTTCTTGATGGCGAAGAAATTAATGTTTTGGTCAATCACTGGCCGTCACGTTCAGGTGGTGAGAAAAAAAGTAGCCCATTTCGGGAAGCCGCAGGAAGATTAGCCAAGAAAACAATGGATTCTATTTATAAAATAAATCCAAAGGCCAAAATTATTTTGATGGGAGATTTAAATGACGGAACCTATAACAAAAGCGTGAAAGTTGGGATTGGAGCCAAGCTAAAAAAATCGGAAGTGCAACAATTTGGTGTTTTCAATCCATTCGAACAAATGTTTAAAGACGGAAATTCAACACTTTTTTATAGAGATTCAGGTGATATTTTCGACCAAATTATGGTTTCGGAAACCTTGATTAAAGAGGATTTTTCGACCTATCAATATTGGAAAGCAGGAATCTATAATAAGCCATTTATGATCGAAAAATTCGGAAGATACGCCGGTTATCCTTTGCGACATTCTGAAAACGAAATAGGGTACAGCGACCACTTTCCGGTTTATATTTACCTAGTTAAAGAAGTTAAATAATTAAAAATCACACAATGAAAAATGTAGTAATAGCAGTTCTTGTCCTCTTTTCGACACATTGTTTTTCGCAAGACACCATCACGACCGCAAAAGTCAAAGATTATATGGACAAAGAAGTTTGTGTAATGGGAAAAGTAGTATCATTCAAACTCGCCGCCGATGGTAAAAACACCAATTACATCAACATCGATAAACCCTATCCCGAAAGTGTTTTCACCGTGGTGATTTCTAATTTTTATCTCGAAAAACTGAACATCAAAATCGAAGATTTGAAAGACAAAACCATATACATAAAAGGTAAAATCACTACCTATAAAAACGACCCAAAACAAATTCCACAAATTTACAATCCGATAAGTATTGCGGTAAAAAAAGAGTGATTTTTTGACTTTTAAAATTCAATATTCCACCTTCCTTTTTATAAAAAATTTCAAAAACAATCAGGTCTTTTAAATTAAGAAAGAATTAAGATTTTTTCGCGATTTAAAAGGCTACTTTTGCCAAAAATTAAATTTTAGCATCCACCATGGACGATTATTATTCGAAGAAAACAAATCACAAACAGGAATAATCGTTGCCCGATGTAAGCGATATTCCTAAAAACATCGCATTGCATTATGATTACCTATTACAAAAACAACAAAGGTTTAACTCAAACCGAAAACCGTGAAGAAAACTGCTGGATTAATGTAGTTTGTCCCACAAAAGAAGAAACCAAATTCCTGCTCAAAGAATTACACATTCCCGAAGATTTTTACAGTGATATCGAAGATATTGACGAACGACCTCGTATCGAAATCGAAAACGGTTGGACGCTCATTATCCTTAGAATTCCTTTTAAAAGTGACGACCCAAAACTGCCCTTCAATACAGCACCATTGGGTTTAATGTTCAAAGAAGATGTTTTTGTTTCACTTTGTTTTCATCAAACTGACATCCTTTCCGACTTTGTTTTATACACCAAACGCAAGAAAATCACAATCGAAAATGACTTCGATTTAGTGTTAAAATTGCTTTTGTCCTCCAGTATTTGGTTCTTGAAGTACCTAAAACAAATCAATCAACGAATCAAACTCGCCGAAGACAACCTCGAAGAATCCATCAAAAACGAAGAGCTTCAAGCCTTGTGGCAAATAGAAAAATGTTTGGTGTTTTTCGTAACTTCACTAAAAGGCAATGACGTTTTATTTCGCAGAATCAAAAATTTAAAAGCCCACAAAGACACTTACGACCCCGAATTGCTCGAAGATGTCGAAATCGAATTGCGCCAAGCCGAAGAAACAACAAGCATTTACAGCAACATCTTAACCGGAATGATGGACGCTTATGCTTCTGTTATTTCCAATAATTTGAACGTCATAATGAAAAGGCTGACCTCAATATCCATCATCTTGATGATCCCAACTTTAGTCGCCAGTTTATACGGAATGAATGTGCCTAATAATTTTCAGGAAAACCCATTCGGATTTTGGATTGTGTTGTCCATTTCTCTTTTAATTTCTGTTTCAGGCGTCTTTTTATTCAAGAAAAAGAATATGTTTTAGATTTTTTTCAGGAGCTAATCCCGCTTTCCGTTACAATCTTGTTCATTAAAGGCTATTTTTCTAATCCAAAAAAGGAGCTTCCTCTGGTCGCTCTTTTTTGGCAAGAAAAATTCAGCCTTTCTTTTCACAAGGATTTCTACTGCAATCAGGGCTAAAAAACCTGACTACATTCCAAACCTTTATGAAACTTTAGGTTTTCTTTACAATCTCAACGGAATACAATATATTTGTAAATAAATATAACAATTCTAACCCATAAAGTTACGATGATAACAATAGCCAATCAATTCGGAATAGAATCAGCCCTAAAACAATTGGGTATCGAAGCCCTAAACGAAGGAACTTCAACAGGAGAAAATAATTTTGCTAACGGAAAAATCATCGAAAGCTATTCGCCAGCTGACGGAGCTTTAATCGCAAAAGTAAAAACTTCGACCAAAGAAGATTACGAAAAAGCGATGCAAAAAGCCTCCGAAGCTTTCCTGGAATGGCGTTTGATTCCAGCACCAAGAAGAGGCGAAATCGTTCGCCAAATGGGAGATGAGTTGAGAAAATTCAAAGAACCATTAGGAAAATTAGTTTCTTACGAAATGGGTAAAAGTCTTCAGGAAGGTTACGGCGAAGTTCAGGAAATGATTGATATTTGTGATTTTGCAGTGGGATTATCACGTCAATTATACGGTTTAACCATGCATTCAGAACGCCCAATGCACAGAATGTACGAACAATATCATCCTATTGGAACTGTCGGAATAATTTCGGCATTTAATTTTCCAGTTGCCGTTTGGAGTTGGAACGCAATGATAGCTTTTGTTTGCGGCGATGTTGCCATTTGGAAACCTAGTTCAAAAGTACCTTTATGCGGAATAGCTTGTCAAAATATTATAAAAACAGTTCTCAAAAGAAATAATGTTCCCGAAGGTGTAAGTTGCTTAGTAACCGGAAACGAATCGGGCGATTTAATCAATAATGACCACAGAATTTCCTTAGTGTCTTTCACTGGATCAACCCGAATTGGACGTCATGTATCTAAAACCGTTGCGGAACGTTTTGGAAATACTATTCTCGAATTAGGCGGAAATAATGCCATAATTGTTTCGGAACACGCCGATATTAATATGGTTCTGGTTGGAGCTGTTTTTGGCGCCGTTGGAACTGCTGGACAACGTTGTACATCTACGCGCCGTTTAATCATTCACGAAAGTGTGTATGAAAAAACCATCAGTGTTTTGAAAAATGCGTATAGCCAATTGAAAATCGGAAATCCATTGGACGAAAACAACCACGTTGGACCACTTATCGACAAAGGAGCTGTCCAGGAATATTTAGATGCTATTGAAAAAGCCAAACTGGAAGGGGCGAAAATTATAGTTGAAGGAGGTGTTGTTGAAGGTACAGGATACGAAAGCGGTTGCTATGTAAAACCCTGTATCATTGAAGCCGAAAATCATTTTGAAATTGTTCAAACCGAAACTTTTGCTCCCATTTTATACGTCATGAAATACAAAACTATCGAAGAAGCGATTGCAATGCAAAACGGAGTTCCTCAAGGACTTTCGTCTTCGATTTTTACCAATAATATGCGTGAAATGGAATTATTCCTTTCGCAGTCGGGTTCAGATTGTGGTATTGCCAATGTCAATATTGGCACTTCGGGAGCAGAAATTGGAGGTGCTTTTGGTGGCGAAAAAGAAACTGGTGGTGGCCGCGAATCCGGTTCCGATGCTTGGAAAGCTTATATGCGAAGACAAACCAATACGATCAATTACGGAACACAATTGCCATTGGCACAAGGAATAAAATTCGATTTGTAAAGAAATATATCCATAAAAAATGCGGCAAAAATTTCATCGAGCCGCTTTTTTCATTCGAAAAAACTTTACATTCAATCAATAGGATTGTAATATTTTGTAATAAATAGTTTTTAATTAAAAATATTTATTTAATTTGGTCTATTGGAATAGAACGAAAATAAATAAACCAATTCCTGACAAAAGGCATTTGTTGGGAAAGTAGTTAAGAAAGTTCTTTTAGTTTTGAAATTATTCAGGTAATACAAATAAGTTCAATATATTCATTTGTAGATATTTAACCGGAAAATTCAATATTAAATAAACACCCAGATAGATCATTAATTTCAAAGGATACAGTATCATTAATTGATTGGGTTATAAATTCACTTCCAAAAATAATTATGTTTTTCAAAAATTCAGAAAATCATTTTATGGAATGTTTTTGCTGCGGATATAGATTTATTTGTGTGTTATAAAAAAAATTTTTTTGCAAGGTCAAATTTTTTTAATCATTTAACGCAAACGGTTGCATTTTTTTTAAAATTAAAGTATAGTTGTGGTTTTAATATTTAAAGTTTAATTTAGTTTACAAATCATTTATAATGTCAAAAAAACTGTGTTTTATATTTGTTTTCTTTTTTATTATAAACAGTTTGTTTTCTCAAAACACATTTGAAAACTATCAGTTTCGTGTAATAGATCAAGAGACTTCGAAAAGTGGTATTTATACCATTGCACAAGACCGATTAGGGTTTATTTGGATTGGTACAAACGGGGCAGGATTGTATAAATATGATGGAATAAATTATATTGCTTATGAGCACGACTCAAAAGTCAGCAATTCCATTAATAGCAATTTAGTTTATGCAACTTATGTAGACACTGACAATCGTTTGTGGATTGGAACGGATGAAGGATTGTGTCTTTACAATCGGAATTTAAATAATTTCGAAACTATAAATATTCAGAAACATTTTAAGAACGAAACCGTATTTTCAGTCAAAAGTATTATTGAGGACAATAAAGGAAATCTTTATTTAGGGACACTTAGCGATGGATTACTTAAGTTTAACATAAAAAGCCGCAAAGTAGTTAAGGTTAAATCAGACGTTCCTGCCAATGCAAATTATCTTGTTAACTGTCTTGTGAAAGATAAAAAAGGCAAAATTTATTTAGGAACGAATTTTGGTTTAAAATCCCTTGATCCAATAAAAAATGAAACCCTAAAAGTTAATTTAGGCAAAGATAATCTAAGGCTTTTTGGGACTATAGAGTCTTTATTTTTCGATAGGAATCAAAATTTGTGGATTGGGAATGGGTATAAAGGGTTGGTAAAAATAAATCTTTATTCTGAAGAAAAGCAGGTGTTTTCATATCCTATTACTAGTAAAAGAATTATGGCAATAACGGCAACGGATCCTAAAACAATTCTTTGCGCAACAGAAAATGACGGATTAATTGTGGTAAATGATCAAGGGGTTGTTCAAAAAAAGTTTACCAACAGTAAATTTGATCCTCGAAGTCTTGCTTCTAATTCTGTTTGGTCATTGTGTTTAGACAAAGACAAAAGGATTTGGCTAGGTTACTATAACAGAGGTCTTGGTGTTTTTGATAAATTAAATAACAAGGTAAATGTTATTGAAAGTATAGCTGGAAAACCCAACTCACTTCAATCCAGTTGTGTTACAAGTATAGCAAAAGATGATTTCGGGCAATTATGGATTAGTATGGAAGGAGGAGGAGTTGATGTTTACAATCCAATTACTAAAGATTTTAAACACATAACCAAATTAGATGCTAGTTTTTATTCTGGATTGACGAATGACAATATAACCAAAGTATTTATTGATAAAAAGCAAAACGTTTGGCTTTGTAGTTGGAATGAAGGGATTTATTTTTTAAAAAATGGATCTAAACAATTTATAAATTATACTACTCAAAACACCTCAGGTCTTGTTTCTGACCACATTATGGGCATTGCAGAAGATTCAAGAGGAGTAATCTGGATAGGAACTTTTTCAAAAGGGCTTCATTATTTCGATCCTAAAGAGGGAAAATTCCATCATTGTAATACAAAACCATTTCAAGTAAATGGAGAAATGTATTCAGACGTCAGGACGGTTTTGGTGGATTCAGATGATGTCATTTGGGTTGGATCAACAACTGGTTTGTTTAAAGTAATAACAAATGATTTCATTACTTTTTCCGTCACCTCTTTTCGAGATAAAATGTCGGAAAAACTTAAAAATCATAAAAGTACTCATACCATAAATACCTTATATCAAGCAAAAAATAAAGAAATTTGGATTGGTACTGATGGAGCAGGATTGTTTAGTTATAACAAGAAAAACGATGTGTTGCAATGGTATATTAATTACAAAGGATTTTTCGAAAAATCGGTAGCCTCAATTGTTGAATCTAACGAGGGTTCTATTTGGTTAAGTGGCAAGAAAGGAATTACAAAACTAGATTTGAAAAATAAAACCACAGTCAATTATTCAACTGATGATGGTTTATTGGGCAACGATTTTAATAACAATTCCGTTTTAAGAGACGAAAATGGATGGTTGTATTTTGGAAGTTACAAAGGCTTGAATTATTTTAATCCTAATAAAATAGTTAAGAGTAAAAAAGAGTTTCCTGTTTACTTTACAGACTTTAAATTATTTAACAAATCAGTTGTTCCACTTGAAAAAGACTCACCATTAATCAAGGTTATATCTGAAACAAAAAAGATAATTCTTAAACACGATCAGTCCGTATTTACAATTGATTTCATAGGGGTGAATTATTCCTTTCCTGCTAAAAATGAATACGCCTATTATTTAGAAGGATTTGAAGATTCTTGGAATTATGTAGGCAATAAGCGATCGGCAACTTATACAAACTTAGCACCAGGAAACTATGTTTTTAAAGTTAAGGCTACTGAAAAAAATGGCATTTGGAATCAAAAATCTTTAGAATTGCAAATCGAAATATTACCACCTTAGTGGAAGACTTCTTTTGCTTATTTGTTTTATTTGCTAATGCTACTTGCGGCTGTTTATTTTGTAAATCAATATTTTCAAAATCGATTCAAAGGACAACAATTAATTCAATTTGAAAGACAAAAAACCATTCAAACAGAAAAATTAAACAGTAAAAAACTGCAATTTTTTACTAATATCTCTCACGAATTTAGAACTCCGCTGACATTAATTATCAATCCGCTGGCAGATATTTTGAAAAACAAAAATTTGGATTTGCCTGATGGAGTATTGAGCAAGTTGCAAACTATTCAAAAAAGTTCCGACAGATTGTCCCGATTGATTAATGAGCTAATGGATTTTAATCAATTGCAGTTTAATAAAATGACATTGCAAGTGCAACAAATAGAAGTTGTAAGTTTTACAAAAGAAATTGTTAGTTTTTTTGAAGAAGAAGCATCAAGTCGGGGAATAAATTTGCGGTTTGAGACCAACAAAGAGGAATTTAAAGATTGGTTAAGCCCTAAAATGTTTGAAAAAATTATTTTTAACGTAATTTCAAATGCCTTTAAAGTCACTCCTGATAATGGAAAAATAATAGTAAAAATTAAGGTTTTCGATGAATTAGATAATTTTCCTTTGATAGGTCCTGATGCCAATTATCCTTTTTTTGAAATCAATATAGAAGATACAGGTGCAGGTTTAGATAAAAAGGACATCAAGAAAATATTTGATCGTTTTTACCAAGTAAACAATTTAAACAAAGCCTATTACGGAAGTACAGGTATTGGTTTAGAAGTAGTTCGAGGTTTTATCGAATTGCATAAAGGAAAAATTGAAGTTGAAAGTGAGTTGGGAGTTGGAACCATATTTAAACTTCTATTTCCTATCGGCAAAGAATTTTTTGATGAAAACGATGTGCTTGAAGAGGAATTTATTAGAGAGAAAAAAGAAAATTTCATCCCTTCGATAAAAAGAGAAGTCAAGGAACAGACAAATGATGAAGAGGAACAACTTCGAGCCCACACTATTTTGATAGTTGAGGACAATGTAGAGTTGAGAAATTATTTAAGAGATGAATTAAAAAAAGATTATAAGGTTCTATTGGCTGAAAATGGGCAGATTGGTTTAGATATTGCCTTGGAAAAGTTGCCAGATTTGATTTTAACAGATGTTATTATGCCTGTGATGAATGGTCTGGATTTGTGTAAAAACATTAAATTAAATTTAAAAACCAGTCATATTCCATTGCTGATGTTATCGGCCAAAGCACTTGTTGAAGACAAATTAGAAGGAATAGATTCTGGTGCCGATTTGTATTTGAGCAAACCTTTCGATATGGATATATTAAGATCTAGCTTGGCACAATTCATTACCAGCAGGCAAATTATGTTTAATAAATTTTATAACGGAATAACTAAAAATGCCAAAGCAAAAACAACTACTTTAGATAATGAATTCATACAAAAAGCATTAAACTATATTAACGAAAATATTAGTGAAACAGAGTTAAGTGTTGAGGTTTTGGCCTCGGAAGTGTTCCTAAGTAGAAGTCAGCTTTATAGAAAAATAAAAACCTTGACTGGTGTTTCTGTAAATGAATTTATTCGGAATGTTCGTTTAGAAAAAGCCAAAGAGTTAATTGAATTTGGCAATGATAATATTAATGAAATAAGTTATAAAGTAGGCTTTAGCTCTCCATCCTATTTTACAAAATGTTTCAAAGAGAAGTTTGGTTATCTTCCTACCCATAATAACAAACAATAGAAATTGATAATTTTTTCACAAAAGCGGTATTTCACCGCTTTTTTTGTGTTGTATATTTAGTTGTTTGAAATTCATCTCTTTGAATTAAATTCTACCCAATGCTTTTAAATTTATTTAAAATGCTTTCTCTAAAAATAACCTGTTTGCCGAAATTAGTGTTTAATGATTTTAGCTAATAAATAGGCTACAAAAAATCTTTTTTAAAGTATATAAAATTCCGCAAAACTATATTTTAAACCTTAAATCAAGGAATTAACCCATTGTTAAAAACATATAAATAAGTGTTTATTTTTTAATATAATAAAAAAATAAAATACTATTTATGACAATGTAATAATTATATATTTTGTCTTAATCATAGCCTTTATATGCTGAATTCATTGTATTTTTTTTATAATATGCTACAAATGTGTTAGTTTTTGCATCATTTGTATTAGATTAAACTTGATTAAACAATATATTTTTGAAAAGTCGAAAAGCTTTAACAAAGAACCTAAATTATAAACAACCTTAAAAAATGAAAAAACCATGACATGAAAACAGATTTATATTTTTAAAGTCAATTAATAAAGAATCATTTGATTTGAAAAAATATATTTCGGTAAAAGACTATCAATCTTTTTGTAATAATTATTAACCTAGAAATTATTAAAGTATGTAGAAATTTTACTCAAAAAAACTAAACGAATATTTTTTAATTCAAAACTATTTTAAATCAACTAAAACCAAATAAATATGATTATGAAATTTAAATTTGCAATAATTGCATTGGTAATGATTTGTACTCACAATGTGATGGCGCAATCAAAGACCATTCAAGGAGTTGTGACAGACGCCACAGGTCAGCCACTGCCGGGAGCCAGTATTAATGTGCAAGGTACTACAAACAGCGCATCAACAGATTTCGATGGGAAATACTCTTTAAGAGACATAAAGTCTACGGATAAAATTGTTTATTCATTCGTTGGCTTAGTATCTCAAACTATTACTGCAGGTAATCAAACCGCAATTAATGTTAAATTAATAGAGTCTACTCAAAACTTAAGCGAAGTTGTTGTTGTTGCTTACGGAACTCAAAAAAGAGCTAAAGTTACAGGAGCTATTGCAGTGGTGGGTGCTAAAGAAATTGCTGCAGTACCTATTACTAATGCTGAATCAGCTTTGCAAGGTAGAGCAGTTGGGGTAACCGTAATTAATGGTGCGCCAGGAAGCAGCCCAACAGTTAATATTCGTGGTTTATCTACATTCAACAACAGTACTCCTTTGTATGTAATCGATGGGGTTACAACAGGAAACCTGTCAGGATTAAGTCCTAATGACATTGAGAGCATATCCGTTTTAAAAGATGCTTCAACAACGGCTCTTTACGGTGCCAAAGGTTTTAATGGGGTAATTATTGTAACTACTAAAAAAGGTAAAAAAGGAGCGGGTGTGCTTACTTTTAATACCTACTTAGGATCACAATCAGTTTCTAAAAGATATGATGTGATGGACACAACACAATATCTAAAATATGCAAAAGATTTAGGTAGTGATCTTACTGCACGAGCTGCCGAATTTGGTAATATAAATACAGATTGGCAAGATCAAATTTTTCAATCAGGATTAATGCAAGATTACAATTTGAGTTTCTCCAATGGAACAGATACGTCATCTAGTCGTTATTCTGCAGAAATTTTAAAACAAGAAGGATCTATCATTGGTACTGGTTTTGAGCGTTATTCTTTTAGAGCTAATAATACACAAACTATTGGCAAATTAACAGTAGGTAGTAATATGGGTATTTCATTTAGCAAGACTAATCCTGAGCGTAGTGGAGGAGGAAGAACTTTATTAGAGCATGCTATAAAAATGGCTCCCTACTTACCAGTATATAATGAAAGCAGTTTAGGCGGATACCAAGGACCATCAACTATTGACGGACAAGATGCTGAAAACCCTGTTCGTGTTGCCAATTTAGGATATCAATATATTAATGGTTTATCTATAATAGGAAACATTTTTGGTGAATATAATATTTACAAAGGGTTAAAATTCAGATCACAAGTATCATTAGATTATTATACTTCGAAAGACCACACTTTTGTTCCTTCTTATAAAGATGGTTCAGCACATAGCCAAGGCTACTCTACAACAACTGAAAATAACCAATGGGGTCAAACCATTATGTTCACAAACAGTTTGACATACAAAACAACTATTGCTGATAAACACAATATAGAAGCTATAGGGATTATAGAAAAAACTAGTGGAAAAGGACAAAACATAAGTGCAGGTAGCCGTTATTACATTTCAGATGAAATCGATCAGCTAAGACTTCAAGATCCGAGTTTAGGTTCAACTTCTTACGAACAAAATAATCTGGGTTATATTGCGCGTGTTAATTATGATTACGATGAAAAATACCTGTTTGCGGTTTCAGCTCGTCGTGATGGTTCGGGTCGTTTTGGAGATAACAAACGTTGGGCTAATTTTTATTCTGTTGCATTAGGTTGGAACATTGCTAAAGAAGATTTTATGAAAAATTCTGTTTTTAGTACCTTAAAACTAAGAGCAAGTAATGGAACTACTGGGAATGATTTAATCCCGAATTATCAATACAGTGCCACTTTAGTATCATCTTATTTTTACCCAATTGCTGGTGCAGCTGCCGCTGGTGTTTCAACTGGTAACGCTGCAGATCCTAATTTGAAATGGGAGGCTAAAAATGATAGGAACTTTGGTTTGGATTTTGGTCTTTATGATGAAAAATTTACTGGCTCTATAGAATATTTCAATAATGAAGCTACTGACATTCTTTTTGCTGTTCCACTTCCTGCATCAGTTGGATCTGCTGGTGGAAGCCAATTTCAGAATATTGCGGATATTAGCACAAAGGGATTTGAAGTGAGTTTAGGCTATAACGACAGAGAAGGCGATTTTACTTGGTCTGCAACTGCTAATTTAGGAACAAGTAAGAACGAAGTTGTAGATTTAGCACCAGGTGTTACTTCTGTACTAGCTGGTCCATCTCCAAGAGCAGGTTTAGAGAATTTCTCAAGACTTGAAGTGGGACAACCAGCATTCTATTTTTATGGTTTAGAAACCAACGGAATTTACAAAAATCAGGCAGAGGTTGATGCTGTTTTTGGACCAGGTCAAACTGCGATTCAACCAGGGGATATTAGATTTGTTGACCAAGATGGTAATAAATTAATCAACGCTGATGACAAAGTCAATATTGGGAATCCTTATCCTGATTTTACTTACGGTTTAAACCTTACTGCAGCCTACAAAAAATTTGATTTCAACTGTTTTATTACAGGAGTTCAAGGAATTAATATTTTTAATGCTACTAAATTTGAATTACAAGCAATGCAACGTTTGTTCAATGCTAGTACAGATGTTATTGGTAGATCTATTGTAGCAAATGGTGTTGTAACTAACCCTTCAGCTACTTTGCCAAGAGCTTTGGGAGCAAGTCAAAACTGGGCTTCGGCTAGTGATCGATATGTAGAAGATGGTTCTTACGCAAGATTGAAAAATATTACAGTGGGTTATACTCTTAGTGGAACCGCATTTGACAAATATTTTTCTAAATTGAGAATGTATGTAAGTGCACAAAATCTTATTACAATTACAAATTATTCTGGTTTAGATCCTGAAGTTGCTCGTGCAGACGGTAATGCAAATTCAGCAGGAATTGATTTAGGAAGATACCCACAACCAAAATCAGTAATCTTTGGACTTGACGTAACATTTTAATATATAAAATCATGAAAAATATAAAATATATAGTTATACTATTGTCCGGAATTTTTGCCATAAATTCATGTGACACAAAGGATTTAGATTTAACAAATCCAAACGAACTTTCTCCAGAGACTTACTTCAAAACAGAAGCTCAGGTGCAAGCATCCGTAAATGCTGCCTATGCACATTTGCAAACAAGAGGACTTTACGGTAGACATATTTTCTTCTCTTTAGACAATATGTCTCAAGAGAATAAAGGAAATCCTCAGTTAGAAGGAAATAAAAGACCTTTTCTAAATTTTACTTTTGATGCTGGTAATGATATCATTCAGTATTATTGGGAATCTTGTTTCTTAGGAATATCAAGAGCAAATTTTGTGCTAGATAATGAGGCTAAAATTAACGAATTGCCAAATTCTGTATTGACACAAGAGAAAAAAAATAAATTCCTAGGAGAAGCTCATTTTTTGAGAGCCTATTACTATTTTCTATTAGTAAATCGTTGGGGAGATTTGCCTATTTATACTAAACAAACTATTGTTGGAGCAGCAAGAAGTCCAAAAGCAGATGTGTATAAATTAATCACGGAGGATCTTGAGTTTGCTTCAAAAAACCTTTTGGCCGATAGTGCAGAGCAAAATGGTAGAGCTACAAAAGAAGCTGCTTATGCTTATTTAGGAAAAGTGAATTTGTATCTAAAAAAATACGATGAAGCATTAGCCGCACTTAATCAAGTGACAGGGTATAGCTTAGAAACTGATTTTTACAACAATTTTATGGATGAAACAGAACACGGGCCTGAGTCTGTTTTTGAAGTAGAATATGATGAGAAATTAGGAGTTGGTGATAAATGGGGTAGTGATACTGGAGGTACAGGTTCTGCTGAGGCCACTTTTAGAGGACAAGAATATGGCAATTTAGGATGGTATAACGTATATCCACACGATAATTTGCTTGATGAGTATGAGTCAGGCGACAAACGTTTTGCTGAAACTTTTTATGTTCCAGGTTCTGTATATAACAAAGGTGCTAGTGTAATGACTGCTTCTAACTTCAGTACATCAGAAGGTAACAGAAGAGCAGGTTGGAAAAAATATCAAAACTATTACAAACGTACTGATGAGAATCAAGACTCTAGTATCAACTTTAAAGTAATGCGCTATTCAGATGTATTGCTTATGAAAGCAGAGTGCGAAAATCAAAGAACAGGTGGTTCTCAAGCAGCTGCTATTGCCTATATCAAACAAGTGAGAGATAGAGCTGGTTTAACTACTTCTATAGCTGCAAATAAAGATGCTGTTTTCAAAGCCATAGTACATGAGCGAAAAGTAGAATTAGCAGGTGAACAAGTTCGTTTTGATGATATTATGAGATGGGGTCTTGCCTCCACAGAGTTGGCAGGTACTGGTTTCGTAGCAGGTAAACATGAATTGTGGCCTATACCAAACAGAGAGACCTCTTCAAATCCTAACATTGGGCCAAACAATCCAAATTGGTAAAAAATATTAAAAACTTTGGTTAGTTAAGTTAGTATTTTGCTAAACAGCGCATGAAAATGCGCTGTTTTTTACTATTTTATAAGAACAAAGAAATTGTAGAGATGAGATTGGGTTAGACCAATCATCAATTTTTTATGATTCTTTAGTAAGGTTTTCTGTTTTAAACAAATAGCTATGCGCATACCTCAAATCGTTATTTTACTATTTACTTTTTTATTTATTTTTAGTTGTAACTCATTTGAATCAAAGAAAAAAACTTCAGATGCTGAAACTCTTTTTACTTTAATTCCTAGTGAACAATCGAAAATAAAATTTTCTAATAATGTAATACAAGACAATAATTTTAATTGTGTTCGCTATATGTATGCCTTAAATGGTGGTGGTGTTGCAGTAGGCGACATCAATAATGATGGCTTACAAGATGTATATTTTACTTCAAATCAAGAGTCGAATAAATTGTACCTCAATAAAGGAAATTTTGAATTTGAAGATATTACTGAATCGGCAAATGTTGCCGATAATATTGGTTGGACAACAGGAACATCCATGATTGATATTAATAATGACGGATGGTTGGATATTTATGTTTGTAAATCAGCTTCTTTAGAATCAAGTGAATGGAGGAAAAATAAACTATATATCAATCAAAAAGATGGTACTTTCAAAGAGGAAGCCCATGCTTTTGGTTTAGATAATGACGGTTTTTCTATTCAATCCTATTTCTTTGATTACGATAAAGATGGAGATTTAGATATGTATTTGGTAAATCACAGAGTAGATTTTGAAAATACCCTGCGCATTGAACAAAAAGAAAAGCAAAAAAAATTTCCAGAAACGTCGGATCACTTGTTTAGAAATGATGGAAACACATTTGCTGATGTTACCGAGGAAGCTAAACTTGTCAATAAAGCTTGGGGTTTGAGTGCCTCTATCGGAGATTTCAATAATGACGGTTGGCCCGATATTTATGTTGCCAATGATTATATAATGCCTGACTTTTTATATATAAATAATCAAGACGGGACTTTTTCGAATCAGTTGAATACCCGTTTCAAACACATTTCATACAACAGTATGGGTTCGGACTTTGCGGATATAAATAATGATTTTTTTCCTGATTTAATGGTACTTGAGATGTCTGCCGAAGATCATATTAGAAGCAAAGAGAATATGCCAAGTATGAATACGCAAGGTTTTGAAAAAATTATAAATGCCAATTATAATCATCCATATATGGCTAATGTTTTGCAATTAAACAACGTTAATGGAACTTTTAGTGACATAGGTCAGCTTACCGGAATGTCTAAAACGGATTGGAGTTGGGCACCTCTTATTGCTGATTTTGACAATGATGGACATAAGGACGTGTTCATTACTAATGGAATTGATAGAGATTTCAGTAATCAGGATTACGTCAGAAAAGTGAAAAGTAATTTAGACGAGAAAATACATATGACGGTTTTGGATGTGGTCAATATGATGCCTTCAGAAAAATTATCCAATTACAGTTATAAAAATAATGGTGATTTATCTTTTGAAAATTCAACCAAATCTTGGGGATTGGATAAAAAAGTAAATTCAAATGGAGTGGCTTATGCCGATTTAGATAATGATGGAGATTTGGATTTGATTGTAAATAATATGTCGGATATAGCATCCATTTACAAAAATAATTCAGTGGGGAATTTCATTAATATTAAATTAATTGGTACTGATAAAAATAAAAATGCTATTGGGTCAAAAGTGAAAATTTTTACCGATGAGACGAAACAATACCAAGAATTATATACGACTCGTGGGTATCAATCTTGTGTAACCAATGTTTTAAATTTTGGTTTGGGTGAAGAAGACGAAATCAAGAAAATAGAAGTAGTTTGGGATAACGGTTTAGTTTCAATAGTCGAAAACACAAAAGCCAATCAAACGGTCGAGCTAAATATCAAGGATGCTGTTTCGACGGCTCCTATAGTTAATGTCAATAGCAATTTTACTAAAATTAATCCTGCAGATTTAGGAATGAATTTTACACATCAAGAAAATGTGTTTGATGATTTTTTAAAACAAGTATTGTTGCCTCAAAAACTATCACAACAAGGTCCAGCATTATCAATTGGAGATGTGAATAAAGATGGATTAGACGATTTTTATGTTGGCGGAGCACAAGGGCAATCTGGGAAACTTTACTTGCAAAATCGTTCGGGTAAATTTGATGTTTCTGTACAAGCAGATTTTGAAAAAGATAAATCTTTTGAGGATAATGGGTCTTTATTTTTCGATGCTAATAATGACGGTTATTTAGATTTATACGTAACTAGTGGCGGCTACGAATTGACCGAAAACAGTCCGTTATTGCAAGACAGATTGTATTTGAACGACAAAAAAGGGAAGTTTATAAAAACCGCAGTTCTTCCTAAAATGCTTTCCAACACAAAAGCAGTAAAAGCTATTGATTTTGACAATGATGGCGATTTAGATTTGGCAATAGGAGGACATTCTATTTCGGGGAAATATCCACTCTTTTCCAAGTCGTATTTTTTGATGAATGACAAAGGTGTTTTTAAGGATGTTACAGCAACGGTTGCTCTAGAATTTTCGAAAATAGGAATAGTAAATGATTTTATCTTTTCGGATTATGATAACGATGGTGCCAAAGACTTAATTGTAGTTGGAGAATGGATGCCAATTACCGTATTAAAAAACACCAAAGGACAATTTAAAATTATAAATACACCACAATTCAAGAACACTGAAGGTTGGTGGAATACCATTTCTGAGGTGGATATTGATAAAGATGGAGATTTAGATTATTTCTTTGGAAATTTAGGAGGCAACAACAAGTTTCACCCTTCGGTCGAAAAACCATTACACATTTACGGAAATAATTTTGACAACAATTCTACTTATGATATGGTGTTGAGTAAGTTATACAAAACAAATCTTGTTCCGGTTAGAGGAAAAGAATGTTCTACACAACAAAATTCATTTGTTAGCAAAAAAATGCCGACTTTCAAAAGTTTTGCTAAATCTAGTCTAGCCGATATCTATGGGGAAAAAGAATTGAAAGCTTCCTATCATAAACAAGTGTATCAATTTAAATCAGGATATGCTTTAAATAATGGCAAAGGTTCATTTACTTTCAAGGAATTGCCAAACACAGCACAAATAGGCCCAACCATGTCGTTCGTTTTTGCAGATGTAAACAAAGATGGCTATCAGGATGTTATAGGAGTAGGAGGAATATATGAATCCGAAGTAGAAACCATTCGTTACGATAGTAATATCGGCTATATTCTGATAGGAGATTCCAAAGGAAATTTGAAGCCGTATAAAGACATTAATTTTTACAATGGTGAAAATGCCAAACAAATGAAAAAAATACAAATAAAAGGCAAACAACATTTGCTTATTGCCAACAATAATGCTCTAGTAAGTTTATTTTCAATTTTAAAGTAGAACTCATTTTATTTAAAACAATATGAAAAAGCTAATATTAGTATTTTGCATTGCTACACTGTTAATAAATTGTAGTAAAGACGATAAAAAAAATGAGGATTCAAATCAATGTAAATATCCAGAGTGCTTTATTTCTTCAATTGATGTGATATTGAAAAGACCAGCTGAAAATCCTAGGGCTAGTATAAAAAAATATTTATATAATGGACAAAATGTTTATATCGTAGATGATCAATTTGCAAGTATAGGTAATGATATTCCTTTAGGTATTGTTAGAAACGAAAATTGCGAAACTGTATGTGATTTTGGAGGAGGCATAGCAGGTACTAAAAGCACCTGTTTAAATTGGGATAAAGCGGTATTTATAGAAACTGTTTGGACTGACCCAAGATGAGAACAAAAACAAAATAAAAACCGATGAGATAAACACCAATGATAATATGCGGCTCAAGCGAAGGAATTACAGACGGCTGATTAAAAAGAATTTACATAACATATGAAAAAAATTGCATCACTTTTTTTAATCGTAACATTGTTCTACAATGTGTTAGGATTTTATATGATGTTTGCTGACCAAAAAGAGCAAACATGGGTGGCTGCTATGGAGAAAAATGAAGATTCGAAATTTGAAGTAATTGAAATGGAAATTAATCCGTATGCTTATGTGGTTGATTCCGGTTTTGAATATGTAAACGATGACATCGTTGTCAATAACAAAACTTATCACGTTTTCAAGAAAAGAATTCAAAATAATATCTTAAAATTATATTGTCTTAAAAATTCTCATCACGATGTGATAAGTAAAGATTTAAAAAGAATTGTCGATAACCAACTTTTTGACAATACCTCTGATAAAGAAAACCCAACAAAAAAATTATTAAAATCTTTTATTAAAGATTATATTCCGAACACTGCTGTTTCTTTTGATTTCAATCATAAAACAATTGGTTCAGTTAGGAATGTTATTTTTATGCCCAAAAACAGCCCTGTTAGCGGGTTTCTCACTGCAAATTATCTCCCTCCAGATTGTATTTAATACTTCGTTTTTACAAAAACAATATTAATTCACTTTTTTAGAGAAGTTACTTGTTTTGGTTTCAAATAGTTTTATTTTTGAATTCAATCAGCTTGTAATAGGCTTTAAATGGCTTTGTATTTATAGTATCATATAGTTTAGAAACTGTAGATTAAAAAAATCAAAGTATTTATTAAATCATATCAAATGAAAAAAAATATATTAAGTATTATAGGCTTGCTATGTCTCATTAGCTGTTCTAATAAAGAATCTGCAGAAAAGATTTTTACTCTTTTGGATCATTCCGATACGGGAATCGATTTTAGCAATAATTTGACAGAAAACGACTCCTTAAACTACTTTACCTACACTTATATTTATATGGGAGGAGGAGTTGCAACAGGAGATATTAATAATGACGGTTTGATAGATATTTTCTTTACTGGAAATCAAGTTTCGAATAAATTGTATTTGAACAAAGGAAATCTCAAATTCGAGGACATTACCAAAAAAGCGGGTGTTGGCGGTGATTCACGTTGGTACACCGGAGCGACAATGGCCGATATCAATGGAGATGGTTTTTTGGATATCTATTGTAGTGTTGGAGGAAAATTTGGCCCTAAAAACAACGAACTATACATCAATAATGGCAATGGAACTTTTACTGAAAAGGCCAAAGAATATGGTATCGACGACATAGGAAACAGTGTTCAAGGAACTTTCTTCGATTATGATAAAGACGGCGATTTAGACTTGTTTGTGGCCAATTATCCGCCAACAAAATTTAGTTCACCTACGTTTGCTTATGTGCAAATGATGCGAACAGTAAAAGACCACGAATCAGGACATTTGTATCGAAATGACGGAAATCATTTTGCTGATGTTACCACTACAGCTGGTGTAAAAGCCTATGGATTGTCATTAAGTGCCACCATTGGAGATTTAAACAATGATTCTTGGCCTGATATTTATGTGTCGAATGATTTCAATTCACCTGATTTTATGTACATCAACAATCAGGATGGTACTTTCAAGGAAGTGGTCAACATTGCAACAGGACATAACTCATTTTACGGGATGGGTGCCGATATTTCGGATTTTAACAACGACGGAAACCTCGATATTTTTCAAGTGGATATGGATGCCAAAGACAATCGTCGAAAAAAAGCCAATATGTCGAGTATGAATCCTCAATTGTTCTGGGATGTTGCCAATGCAGGATTTCAAATTCAATATATGCACAATTGTATGCAACTCAATTCGGGGGTTTTTACAGATGGAGTGCCGCATTTTTCCAATGTTTCTCGCGTAACCGGAACATCATCTACCGATTGGAGTTGGGGTCCTTTGTTTGCGGATTTTGACAATGATGGTTACAAAGATCTGTATATCACAAACGGAACACGAAGAGAGATAAACAACAATGATTTTTTCAATAGCTTGGAAAACGGCAAACTCGAAAAGAAAGATTTACTCAAGAAATCTAAAGAAATTCCTTCTGAAAAAATCGACAATTTTATGTATCAAAACAAAGGAAACTTACATTTTGAACAGGTAAATAAAAAATGGGGAATCGAATACAAAGGCTTCTCAAATGGTGTCGCTTATGCCGATTTAGACAATGATGGGGATTTGGAAATCATCACCAACAACATCGATGATTATGCTTCAGTTTTTGAAAATACAAGTTCCAAAACCAATAATTATGTAACGATACGATTCAAAGGAACTTCTAAAAACAGTCAAGGATTGGGTAATCGTGTGTATGTTAAAACCAAAGGGAATAGTCAAATGCAAGAACTTACCTTGTCTCGTGGATACCAATCTTCGGTAGCACCGGAATTGCATTTTGGAGTCGATAAAGCCAAAGCTATTGATGAAGTAAAAGTGGTTTGGACCAATGGTAAAATTCAAAAATTGACCAATGTAAAAGCGAATCAAATACTGACTTTCAAAGAGCAAGATGCTAAAATAGAGGAAGTAAAGACAGTTTCAAAACCAACTTTGTTTTCAACTACAACGACTGTTTTTCCGACTTATAAACACGATGAAAACAGCTACGATGATTTTAAAGACCAAGTATTATTGCCTCATAAAATGTCAACTTTTGGTCCTGCACTTGCTGTTGGAGATTTAAACAAAGACGGTTTGGATGATTATTTTATTGGTGGTTCGGCTACTTTTTCAGGCAAAGTGTTTCTGCAAACCCAAACAGGTTTTGTAGAGAAAAAAATCCAAGCATTGGAAGATGATAAATTTAGTGAAGACACAGGAGCTGTTATATTTGATGCCGATAATGATGGTGACAATGATCTTTATGTAGTAAGTGGTGGTTATGAATTTTTGATTAATGACCTAAAATTGCAAGATAGATTATACATCAATAATGGCAAAGGTGATTTTACCAAAGCACCAAAAGGAGTTTTGCCAACGGAAATGACGAGTGGTTCCAAAGTATATCCAATCGATTATGATAAGGATGGCAAACAGGATTTGTTGGTACTAGGACGTCAAGTTCCAGGACAATATCCATCGCCAGCAACTACTTATCTGTTCCACAATATAAGTACGCCACAAAACCCAAAATTTGAAATTTCGAAAAATGCACCAGCCGTATTCAAAAACCTTGGAATGGCAACTAGCGCTGTAATTTCAGATTACAATAATGATGGTTTGCAAGATATTATTATCGTGGGAGAATGGATGCCAATTCGAGTTTTCGAAAACACAAAAGCAGGATTCAAAGAAACTTCAAATGCTTTAGGATTGACCAATGACACTACGGGTTGGTGGTGGAGCATCAAACAAGGTGATTTTGATCACGATGGCGATATGGATTATATTGTCGGAAATAACGGTTTGAATTACAAATACAAAGCTACTCCAGAAGAGACTTTCGATATTTATGTTAAGGATTTCGATAACGATAAACACAAAGATATTGTATTGAGTTATTACAATGACGGAAAACAATATCCGGTGCGTGGTCGTGGATGTTCTTCTCAACAAATACCAAATATCAAGGAGAAATTCAAAAATTACGAAAGTTTTTCCCAAGCTACTTTGGTAGATGTTTATACCGAAAAATCACTTAAAGAAGCTTTACATTATACCGTGAAATCGTTTGCCAGTATTTATTTAGAAAATAAAAACGGAAAATTCATTATTCACAACCTTCCAGTGGAAGCTCAAGTATCGTGTATCAACGAAATTATGGTAGATGATTATGACAAAGATGGACATCTTGACGCATTAATCACCGGAAATATGTACAATTCTGAAGTGGAAACTCCTAGAAATGATGCCGGTCACGGCTTGTTTCTGAAAGGAAATGGCAAAGGAAAATTCAAATCTATTCTTCCAACGCAAAGCGGATTTTTTACCCCCGGCGATGTGAAAAATATGGATTTAATTAAAGTTAAGGGAAAATCCTATCTCTTGTTGACCAAAAACAATTCGAATTTGCAAAGCGTCAAAATCAATTAAGACTTTAAAATTGTAAAAACCTTTCTCAGAGGGAAGCACCAATTATTGTAATTAATAATTGGTGTGTTCCATCAAAACTTACTTTATTATTTAAAAAAAACCTTGTTTTAGGCTATAGTTTCGCCTACAATAGAGTTAACAATATATAAAAATGAAAAAAACATTTATCAAGATTTTGTTTGTGAAAATCACAAACAAAATCAGTTTATCTGTAGTGTTGTTTCTGCTTATTTCATTGACAGTTTCGGCTCAAAAAATTAAGATTGAAGGAATGGTGACAGATTCAAACAATACGGCTTTAGCAGCTGCTACAATTCAAGTATCAGGAAAAAACGAGGAAACTTTAACAAACGAAGAGGGCAAGTTTATATTGCATACATCGTCAGAGTTTCCATTAACTTTAACGGTTGACAGGATAGGATTTACTCCAAAAAGTATAGTTGTAGATTCCAATGAATTTATTACCATACAATTACAAGAAGTCACCAATGAACTGGGAGAAATATTGATTTCCAGTGGGTATTTAACCCAAAAGAAGTCCGAGTTTTCAGGTTCTGTTTCAACAGTTTCCGCTAAACAATTACAAAACCGACCTGCCACAAGTTTCGACCAATTATTGGGAGGACAAGGAACAGGAATAGACGTAATCCAATCTTCGGCGGTGCTAAATAACACTCCGGTTATTCGAGTTCGAGGATTAAACACCATTACATCTGGACTTTTTCCGTTGATAGTTGTTGATGGAGTTGCTGTTTTCACGGGTTCGTTAGGCGGTTTTGTTGGAAACAATCCTTTGTCAGCTATAAATCCAAACGACATTCAGTCTATTGACGTGCTGAAAGATGCATCAGCAGCCGCAATTTATGGTTCTAGGGCTGCCAATGGCGTGATGGTTATCACCACCAAAAAAGGAAAAAAAGGCGTAACAAAATTTAATTACAACAGCTGGTACAGTAGAAGTACACCTTATAATTTACCCGAATTATTGAATGCCGAGGATTACACAATGATAAAAAATGAAGCTTTAGTAAATGCTGGTAAAGCTCCCGGATTTTTTCTTTCTAAAAACCCCGATGGAAGTACAGTGGATACTAGTTGGTATGATGTTGCTTATGACCCCGGTTTTTCTAGCAATCATAATATCAATATTTCTGGCGCTACCGAATTGACACAATATTATTTTTCGGCGGATTACAGCAATCAAAATAGTTTTATTAAAAACAATACTTTTGAAAACTATATGACCCGATTGAATATTGGTCATACGGTTAATAAATTCATCCGTGTTGGTGCCAATATATCCTACAGTAATGCTAAAAATGTGGGTCCAAATACTGGAGCTGTAGCTGGAAATACACTATCGACATCAACTTATAATACAGAGTATATTACCAATGAACCTTTGGGAAGAATGACCTATGTTTTGCCTCCAAACGTTCCTGTTTACAATGCCGATGGATCCTATAGCATTCAAAACGGAATTAGTGTTGGTTATGGAGCCAATATCCCATCCATCATAGGAACTATCAATGCTTATAACCTTGCAATGGTGCAAACACTTGATTTAACCACCTCAAAAAGTAGCTCTGTCTTAGGAAATGTTTATGGAGAGTTTGATATTCTAAAAAAACTAACTTTTAGAACCAGTTATGGATTAAATACTATTGGATTGGAGAATAAATTATTTTTAAATCCAATACACGGTGGAGGCTATTCCTATAATGGGGTTGCCACCAATATTGCCACCAATTTATTACGAACTGACTGGGCAAGTACACTGAAATATACTAATTCCTTCAAAGAAAAACATAATGTGGTGATGCTTTTGGGATACGAAAGAATTAAAACTAAATTGGATAGTTGGGGAGCTTCACAAAGTAATATTACAGACCCATATTATACCAATTATCAAGGAAGTTATGCCAATATTTCTCCTGTAGGGAACGGGCTTTCGGAGAACGCATTATTATCTTATTTTACAAATTTGAGTTACAATTATAAAAACAAATATTTTTTGAGTTTAAACTATAGAATTGACGGATTGTCAGCTTTGTCCGAAGGAAATAAATACGGAGATTTTGGTGGTGGAGCATTCAGTTGGAATGTTTTCGAAGAGCCTTTTTATAAAAACTCCAAGATTAATGATTACATCAATAATTTTAAAATTAGAACGAGTTACGGAATTGTAGGAAACAGCGAAATAGGAAGTTACCCTTCGATAGGAACTTATGATTCGTCGACTTATGCTGGGGCGCCAACATTGGGATATTCGCAAACAGCCAACCCAAATTTAAAATGGGAAACCAGTTCTAAATTCGATTTCGGCATCAATTTCACTCTTTTAAACAATCGCATTTTAGTCGAAATGGATTATTATAAAAACACGATCAATGACTTAATACTTAAATCCCCACAATCTCTTTCGGCTGGAATTCCAAATAATTACGTCAATGAAAACGTGGGCGGAATGTATAATAAAGGTTTTGAATTAGGAGTTAGCGCTCTTGTGGTTCATACAAACGATTTTAGTTGGAATGTGAATCTTAATCTTTCTACACTTAAGAACGAAGTAACCTCTTTAGTGAGTGATGTTTTTGTTCCCAGTGTTTTTGGAGTTCAAAATATGACCAGAGTAGGTTATTCTGTTGGGTCTATTTTTGCAGTGCCTTGTAATGGTGTGAATCCGGCAAACGGCCAAATGATTTTTGTAAATAGCGAAGGCAAAGAAGTGCAATACAACCATATCGGTTCTCCAAAATGGACTTATCTCGACGGAACCGCAGCTCCTGCAATAGACAATTATAAAGATGGAGTAATGCAAGGCGCTTCTCTTCCAAAAGTTTTTGGTGGATTGAATAATACTTTCAATTACAAGAATTTTGTGTTAGGAGTTAATTTAACTTTTGCACAAGGCAATAAATTATATAACGGAACCAGAGCCACGAATTCTGACCAAAGGTATTTCAACAATGGAACTTTCATAAAAAACAGATGGACAACTCCAGGGCAAATTACCGATATTCAGAAACTGTATTACGGAGATAATGTTTCGGCAGGGTTTTCTTTTTCCAGTACTTCAAAGGTGGAAGATGGTTCTTATATAAAATTTAAAAATGTTTCTTTGGGTTATAATGTTCCTATTAAAGAAACTTTTTTACAGAATAGTTTATCCTCTATTTACCTCTATTTCCAAGGAAGTAATTTTTATACGTTTACTAAGTATAGAGGATCAGATCCTGAGGTTTCTATAAATGGAAACTCCATAAACTCAGGAAAAGATCAAAATGTTCCACCCAATGCTCAAGTGTATACTTTAGGTTTAAACGTTGGATTTTAATTAAAAAAACAAACAAAATGAAAAAATATATTTTAATCAGTTGGTTCTTTCTTATAGCGATGACCGCTTGTAATGATGATTTGTTAGATACTGTTCCCCAAACCAGTATTCCCGAAGAAATAGCCTATAACACTCCCGGTAAAATATTGGCTCAGGTCAATAATTTATACAAACAATTGCAAAACCCAAGTTTCTATGGCGGTAGATTTATTATTTTTAATGAACAAAGAGCCGATGAATTTGGACAAAATGATGGTAATGCCGCCACGGGATCGGCAGTTTGGAATCAGAACGTAGCTTCTACCAATGATTTTGTAAACAATGTATGGTCGGTGGGATACACTGCCATTAATGCCTCTAATATTTTGATTAGCAAAATGAATGGGACAACCGTAGTTTCAGATGCTTTGGCCAAAAATTATATTGCTGAAGCAAAATTCGTACGTGCTTTAAGTTATTTTAGTTTGATTCAAACCTACTCAAAACCTTATAATTTAGACAAGAACGGGTTGGGCTTGCCTTTGAGAATTTCGCCTATTACTTCTTCGGGTAATAATGACTTGGCTCGCAGCACGATTGAAGAAATTTATGTCCAAATCCTGAAAGATCTGGATGAAGCAGAACTGGATTTGCCAATTGAATATTCTTCTCCATTGTTGAATACTTCCAGAGCCAAAAAATGCACTGCAATTGCCTTGAAAACCAGAGTGTATTTAGTTCAGGCAAACTATCAAAAAGTGATTACAGAGTCTCAAAAAATAGTATCTTCAACAGCTCCATTTCAATATAAAGAAGGCACATTGACACATAAATTAGAGTCTAATTTTGGTACTATTTTCGGAGGAAGTTATACAGGTTCGGAAGCTATTTTTAGCATCCCTTTTGCCAATAGCACAACCGAAACTCCTTCTTCGCAATATGCATTAGCGTTCAATTATTTGGCTCAACCTATATTGTTTTTGACAACTGCTGGTATTTCAAGCGATCCGGCATTAAATTCAAGTTCAGATGCTCGTTCTAGTTTAATTTCGACGAATTCGGCCAAGCAAAAAGTATTGCGAAAATTTAGTATTACCACAGCTCCTTTTCGGGATTATGTGCCTGTAATTCGATACGCTGAGGTTTTATTAAATTATGCTGAGGCTGCTGCTAATGCCAATGATTTAGCTACTGCAACTTCTTTGCTAAAAGCAGTTAGAAACCGCTCCGATGCAACTTATGTATTTCCAGTTGCTGATATTAGTACAAAAGATGTATTAATCAATACCATCCTCAACGAAAGGAGAATAGAGCTCTTGGGAGAAGGATTTAAATTGATGGATTTACAACGAAAACTGCAAACATTACCAGCCAAAAAGGGTTCCATAGGAACAGCACCATTAGTTTTGGTTTCGAGTAGTAATTATATTTGGCCCATTCCAAGTGGTGAGATTTCGACAAATAAGTTGATGGTTCCTAATCCATAAAATATCATTAGGAAATGCTTAATCCAGTATTTTCAGTTGCGATAAAACGACCCCAATGTAGGAGTCTTGTCCTTAAATAATCTAAAAAACCGTCTCAATATTAATTTTTTGAGGCGGTTTTTTATTTCAATTTGTCGAATTTTCTAATCTCGATAAGGGTTTAGCGTTAAATTTCACCCCTTTCATCATATTGTATTCAAATATCTGTTTAATTTTTTCTTCTTTCGTTTAAATCACTTTCTATCTGAATTTCCATTTTTTTATCTATTAAATAAAAGAATAATAAAACGGCACTTATAATGAAAATAAGCCCAGGATAAATACTCACGGAGAGTTTAATACCTTCGATTGCTGTTGGGACTTGATTAATAGCTTCGGCGATATAACCATATTTTGAAAGAAAAGCGGCCCCTAACGCACCTCCTATGCTTATCCCTATTTTTATACCAAATATCATTGCCGAAAAAATGACAGCAGTTGCTCTTCGATTGTTTTTCCATTCGCTATAATCAGCAACATCAGCAATCATTGTCCACAATAGCGGAATAGTTATCCCATAGAAAAACCCATGAACTAATTGGGTAATAAATACTATTGCAATTGAGGACGGACTATAAAAATTAAACAGCAATAATGTCAAGGCTGATAAAAAAACAAAAAGGATATAGATATTTCTTTTCCCAAATGTATTAGCCAGTGATTTCGAAAAAAATATTCCAATAATCATAAAAAGAATTCCACCAGCATTAAAAAGACTAAATGCTGTTGTAGCAACGTCTCTAGGCCATTGAAACGCAGTAAATCCTATTTCTTTTAAAGCATTGTTTACATAAAAAATGAAATTATTAAACCCGATATCATTCAAAAAATCAGCTTGTGCGATGGGGTCTAAATAATATTTAAAGTAAAAAACATACATTCCTCCTTTTAGCGATAATGTAATAAAAACTAAAATCGTAACCAATAACATAATAATCCAAGGCCTATTTTTAGACAAGTCGATAAAGTCTTGTTTTACAGTAGATTCTTGTTCTTTTTTGGGTGTAATTCTTTCTTTAGTAGTAAAAAATGTGATTAGAAAACAAATTACTCCTACGATTGCAAAAATTATAATAGTGTTTTTGAAACCATCTGCTTTATCGCCGTGACCCATAATTAAAGCCAAAGGCAATAAAAGGGATTGGCTAATAAATTGAGCGCACATTACCACAACAAAACGATAGGAAGAAAGACTATTTCGTTCTTTCATATTCCCGGTTAAAACGCCTCCTAATGCGGTATAAGGCAAATTATTAGCAGAGTAAATTAGAATTAACAAAAAGTAAGTTACTAATGCGTATATCACTTTGCCATTAGGACCAAAATCCGGGGTCGAAAAAGCGAGAATCGCCATAATTCCAAAAGGAAGAGAAGTCCACAATATCCAAGGTCTGAATTTTCCCCAACGCGTTCGGGTACGATCGGCAATAACTCCCATAATAATATTAAAAAAAGCACCAAAAAAACCTCCAAAAAAGATAATTGCACTAGCCGTTCCCGCGGGTATTTTATAAATATCAGTATAAAAAAACGCCAAAAAAGTAATCAAGGTTTGAAAGATAAGATTAGCAGCGAAATCTCCTAAACTGTAACCAATCTTCTCTAACACTGAAAGTTTTTGGGATGAATTATTCATTAAATATGGGTTGGTTTTTATTCTTTTATAAAACAATTATTCGATTGCAGACTTGCTTTAGAAAGAAGGGTTTTATCAAAAAAATAGTTACTAATTAATAATAAAAATTTTTAACGTTTCATAAAAAGGGAATCGTAAAAATAGTTTGAAAGTTTTGATAAAATCGTCACTTTTGAAGCCATAAATAAAACAAATGATGCGTAATCGTTTTTTTCGAACAGAATTCGGAGTGTTTTTTAATTTTTATGGCTATTTTTTGAAATTAATGCATTTAATTATTTTCGGCTTTTTTAATTTGAATAACCAAATCCAGTAACTATTTCAAATCCAAATTCTAAGGCTGAAAACAAGAAAAACATAAATTTTGAAGCATATCCTAATATATTTGTAGCATAATATATAATTCATTTAATTCTATTGAATTTAAATTGCTATTTTAGCTCATCGAATAAAGAAATCCCCTTTTTAAATCAAAAAAAATCTTTTTTTAAGTTCCTTATTTAAACCCGCTAAGTCAATTAATTTCCATCCCTTTTATATGCGTAAGATTCACTTTTTATACTTTATACTTTATATTTTTTTTAGTTGTAACAGCAAACAAACTAAGGAGGAAAACTATAAACACACCAATGATTTAATAAACGAAACCAGTCCGTATCTTTTGCAGCATGCCCACAATCCGGTTGATTGGAAAGCTTGGAACCAAGAAGCATTAGATAAAGCCAAAGCCGAAAACAAATTGATAATTATTTCAGTAGGGTATTCTGCTTGCCATTGGTGTCACGTTATGGAAAAAGAAAGTTTCGAAGATGAGGCTGTGGCCAAATTAATGAATGATAATTTCATTAGCATAAAAGTAGATAGAGAAGAGCGACCAGACATCGACCAAATTTATATGAATGCGGTGCAATTGATGACAGGAAAAGGTGGTTGGCCACTAAATTGTATTGCGCTGCCTGATGGTCGTCCTATTTTTGGGGGTACTTATTTTACAAAAGAAGAGTGGACAAAAGCACTAACAGAACTTTCGGCATTATACAAAAACAACCCCGAAAAGGCAAAGGATTATGCCGATAAACTAGTAGAAGGAATTCAAAAATCCGAATTAATTACGGTCAATTCGAATGAAGCTGTTTTTAAGAGTTCAGAGATTACCAATGCTATGAAAACTTGGCAAGAACAGTTGGATTTTAAAGATGGTGGACTCATCGGCGACACCAAATTTCCTATGCCAAGTGCCTTACATTTTCTGTTTCGTTACAGCATTCAAAACAAAGATAAATCGATTCAAAAATATGTAGAAACAACCCTCGAAAAAATGGCTAATGGTGGAATTTACGACCCTATTGGTGGCGGTTTTTCCAGATATTCTGTAGATTCAAAATGGCATATTCCTCACTTTGAAAAAATGCTGTATGATAATGCACAATTAGTGAGCTTATATTCGGATGCTTATTTAGCAACAAAAAACGAATTGTATAAAAAAACGGTTCAGGAGACCTTAAATTTTGTCGAACGGGAACTAATGGCAACAAACGGAGCTTTTTATTCTTCATTAGATGCCGACAGTAAAAACAAAGCAGCTAAATTGGAAGAAGGCGCTTATTATGTATGGAAAAAAGAGGAATTAAAGTCATTATTAAAATCGGATTATCCTCTTTTTCAGGAGTATTATAATGTTAATGCAAACGGATTATGGGAAAATCAAAACTACGTTTTATACAAAACTCAGTCAGACAAGGAATTTGCCCTGAAAAACAAATTGACTTTAATTGAATTTGACAAAAAAACAAAAAACTGGAAACAAATACTTTTAACAGCTAGAAGTAAAAGACCGCGTCCACATTTAGATGACAAAACTCTTACTTCTTGGAATGCCTTAATGATTAAAGGCTACACCAGTGCTTACCGAGCTTTGAAAAATCCCCATTATAAAGAAATCGCTTTAAAAAATGCCAATTTTATTGTGGATAATCAAATTCAAAAAGATGGAAGTTTAAATCATAGTTATAAAAATGGCAAAAGTAGTATTGTTGGTTTTTCCGAAGATTATGCTACCGTTATTGATGCTTTTATAGCGGTATATCAAATCACTTTGGACGAAAAATGGCTTGCGAAATCAAAACAGCTGGCAGACTATGCAATGACGCATTTTCTGGATAAAAAATCAAATCTGTTTTATTTTACTTCCAATGCTTCTAATAGTCTAATCGCTCGAAAAATGGAAATCAAGGACAATGTAATTCCAAGTTCCAATTCGATTCTTGCTCATAATTTATTTCTTTTGGGGCATTATTATTCCAATCCTAATTATTCTAAAACAGCCGAAAAAATGTTGAATAATCTAAAAGGCGATGCGCTTCAATCTCCAGCGGAATATTACAATTGGCTGAATTTAATGCTGAATTACTCCAATAATTATTTTGAAGTTGCCATTTCCGGAAAAGACGGACTATCAAAAACAAGCGAACTCCAAAGTTACTATTTACCCAACATTCTCATTGCAGGTGCTACAAAGGAAAGCAGTTTGCCTATTCTGGAAAATCGTTTTATGGAAAATGAAACTTACATTTATGTGTGCGTAAACAAAGCATGCAAAATGCCGGAAACAGATGTTGCAGTAGCGGTATCAAAAATTAGGAATTAGCTAAACTTCTATGAATTGAACTGACAAAAACAGAATTAAAAACTAAAAAAAGCGGCACCATTTTCATCGAGCCGCTTTTTTATTTATTGTAAACTTGACTAGTCTAAATTGAACGAAGCTCCAATATTAAACGATGAGCCATTGTTGTATTTTGAAATTGCATCCGCATCATACTTCGCAAACGGCACAGAAAATTCAGTAAAAATTCCAAATCCATCCGAGAAGAAATACCTTGCGCCAAGATGTCCACCAAAGTTTTTCAAACCTAAATTCAAACCAGGATACACGTCAAATTTTGGAGAAACATTCATAACACTTCCCAAATTGGCATTAAATCTGGCTTTAGCATCGAAACGATATTCAGCATTAACCTCATTAATATTGCTTCCGCCCAATAAATAGGAAGTAAGAACACCAATCGAAAAGTTTTCGCCCAGTCCAAAATCGGCTATGGCTAAAATTCCAGAACCTCCATCTTGTAAGGTCATACCGATGTTGAGTTTTGTATCTCCTTTTCCTTTAAAAGCTTGTGCATTTACCATACAGATTGCACCTAATAATACGATTGTAAAAATTTTTTTCATTGTTTAATTTTTTTTGGCAAATATAGGGTTTTTAATTTCTTCCTTTTTCATTTGGATATAAATTGGGCAAAGGTTCGCTTTGCCAGAACTCTTTTGTATCTACATCCATTATCGTTAGTGGGCCTTTAAAAGCTGCACCGGTATCCACATTCCAAATGTTGACCATTTTCACGGGTGTAGTTTTTCCAATTCTGGAAACTGGCGTGTGACCAATGAAGATTTCATCGTATAATGTGAATCGTTTCGGATACAGCAAATCACTCTTTTTCATCTTTTTGTCCAAAGCCAATGCGGTTTCCCAGAGCGTTCTGTCCCAATAAAAGAGTTCCGGAAAAAACTCATACGCCACACCATTCATATTGGTAAAACCCGCGTGAACAAACAAACGATTCTGCTCGTCGAGATAATAATTCTCTAATGATTTTAGGAATTCAATGTGTTTTTGGATGGTTTTTTTATTCGTTTTTTCATAGGCCAAAACAGTCGATTCGCCGCCGTGCTTGTACCACATTGGGTTATCAATGCTTTCGTCTAGCCATTTCAATAATAATTGGTCGTGGTTGCCAAGAATAAAAATGCAATTGTGAGTCGTTTTCAATTCCATCAAATAATCAATAACTTGGGGCGATTGGCTCCAACCATCAACATAATCACCCAGAAAAATCAAGGTGTCTTTTGGGGTAACATTGGCTCTTTCCATAATTTGGTGCAAAGCACGCAAACCACCGTGAATGTCGCCTATAACTAGTGTTCTCATTTGATGTTGAATCAATTTATAATGGTGCAAAAATAGTAGAAAACAATAGGTTTTTTAATTTTTGACATTATTTCCTGTTTTTCCATTGCTGCCAATCTAGTTTTTTTAAGGAACTTCAATGAGTGG
>Ga0209717_1000084_pt1 | contig 114957 bp, 94 predicted proteins | sample AD_UKC048_MetaG_FD_184418 | JGI IMG/M metagenome (GOLD analysis project Ga0209717, IMG submission 184418) | Active sludge microbial communities of municipal wastewater-treating anaerobic digesters from USA - AD_UKC048_MetaG (SPAdes) (version 2) | ecosystem: Engineered > Bioreactor > Anaerobic >... | reverse complement strand
CTTGGAAAAAATCCAGCAATCCGTCGTTGTTGTAATCCCCCCAAACCTGCTGGCCGCTGGCCGTGAAAGGCAAATCACCACTGGTCAGCGGAGTCTCAACAATCTCCAGCGTAACGATCGCCGGATCAATGGGGATCGAAGAAGTTTTGGCAATGGCAAAAGTGCTACCTGTGTGGGCATTGTCAACGGACTGAACTCCAAAGGTATAGTCCGCCAGGGAGAATCCCTTGAAGGTATAGGTCAAACCGGAAATCAGCGGCCGCACCCCATTCACCGCTGCTTTCAGCATACCTGTGGCAGCATCTGCCGGGAAGAACATGAAGGTCTTGCCGTCGACTTTCGACTTGGCATACACATTGTACCGAAGCGCATCGGCAGGCGTCGTGTCGTCATTCCCTTTCCCCCAGGTAAGCACCACGTTTCCGTCCTGCTCTTTGGCCAGCACATTCACCGGTGATGATGGTGCCTGATTATTGGCGATGCCTTCAGCCAGCTTGTTCTTCAGCAAAAAATTGGGCCATGTCGGATTTTCCGGGGTGCCACCGCCTCCATCACGGTACCCGAATATGGTGAAGTCCAGGTTGCCGTCTTTGGTGAAGTCCACAAAGTTGACGTTGCCGGCACGGGCACGAGCCCTGTCGGGATCTATAGCCTTGACAAGGAAGGTATTGTTCCCCTTGTTGTAAAAGAAGGTGGTATTGGGACCCCACCCTGAAATCACCATGTCGAGCCAGCCGTCGTTGTTCAAGTCTCCTGCAGCAATCACCGCACTGCCTCCCACAAGACCCGTCACACTACCATCACTTTTGGTAAAGGTCATGTCTTGGTTGTTGATGTACAGGTTGGCAAAACTCGCCCATCCCTGGTTCACGTCGCGACCTACCTCCACAATGTCAAGCCAGCCGTCGTTGTTGATATCGGCAAATATCGTCTCCCCCTGGCAGTGACCCCTGAAAGTGGTTCGGGAATCGGCAAAATATTTAAAGGTGCCGTCTCCCTTGTTCAGATAAAGGTCGGTGACCGTTTGGACGGTCCCATCAACATAACCTGTGACGATCATATCAATATATCCGTCACGGTTCACATCACCACAATGGATCCCTCCTCCGTTCATCGACACAAAATTCTCCGTGCCTTCTACCGGTTTGGTCTGTAGCTCAAAGGTCCCCTCGTTATTGCGGTAAAGTGCCACTACGCGGGAATTTCCCGACACTTCCCACTGCGAACCCGAATTCCCGCTCATGAAAACATCCGTCCAGCCATCATTATCATAGTCAACGGCTTCCAGTAACCGGCTGCTGTTGTCGCCTCCCTCGGCGGAGATCCCCACAAAGGTGGCCGATTCATTCAGCACAAAGGTGTAGTCGGGAGCTCCCGAATTCCGGTATAACTCAGTCAGGGCAGCTGTGGTGGTGCCATCAACCGAACCGGCAATCAGCAGGTCGAGGTTCCCGTCGTTGTCATAGTCAAAGAAAACGGCCGAAGCCAATGACAACATGGTGATGTCGGTGAGCACTTCCGTAAAGGTGCCGTTACCGTTGTTCTTGTACAAGCCACTGAACGCTCCCGTTCCCTGACCTGACACTTGGAAAAAATCCAGCAATCCGTCGTTGTTGTAATCCCCCCAAACCTGCTGGCCGCTGGCCGTGAAAGGCAAATCACCACTGGTCAGCGGAGTCTCAACAATCTCCAGCGTAACGATCGCCGGATCTTGTGCTGCCACTGTGAATGAGATAAGCAAAGCGCTTACAACTAGTAAATAAAAGTTTCTCATAATACATCGTCTTTATTGGTGAATACTTATAGGGAAATAATTAATAGCCATAATTCTGGTCTGAGGGTGACAAGTTGGGGTTTGAATTTATTTCAACAATGGGTATAGGGTACCTTGTATGTTTTTCAGCAATCAATGCACTGGCCTTTGCCCATCGGTTTCGTGCCGAGATGAGGGGGACGAACTGACCTGTCCGCAAGAGGTCAAAGCGGCGCCATCCCTCGAAACAAAGCTCCCGCATGCGTTCATCCAGAATATTTTGCCGGAATTCGTCGGGAGACATAGAAGCCGGCCATTTTTTATCGGCAGGGAGCGATCCTCCCCAGGCTCTGGCTCTGATTTTGTCATTCACCACGGCAACAGCCCCGGGCGTATCTCCGGTTTCGTTCATGCATTCGGCAAGTGAAAGCAGGATATCAGCATACCTCACATAATACATATTTTTCCCCGACTCGTAAAAACTCTGGATACCGTTAATACGAAAGTCCTCATATTTTTTAATGTGGGGCAGCAGCTGGTCCTCTCCGAAACCTGCATATACCGAAGGGAAGATGTTTCCGTTAACAAAATTATACCGAATGCTCTCCTCTTTCCGGAGGTCCCCCGGTTCCCACAGACCTCCCATAGAGACATCATTCCTGCAGTATTCTGTTGGCAGAAGCAAGTCATACCCTCCGATCGCATTTGTAGGCACACTGGAAGTTGCCCTTGATCCGCAGTACCATTGTGCTTCGTTGGTATCAGGCCAGACATTGTTGAAATAAAACGTATAGATGGGTTCTTTCCCGGGTGACTTGAGCGGATCCCACAAGTCGGAAAAACGGGCTGCCAAGGAGAAACCGCCATTGGTGACGATATCCTGGAAAAGGACTCTGGCCTTTTGAAAATCACGAAATCCTGATTCCACAGGAGCTGACATGTACATTTTCCCCATCAAAGCTTTGGCTGCCCATTGTGTAGCGATGCGCGGGTCCGGAGCAGTTTTACCCAAAAACCGGATGGCCGTAGTGAAATCGTCTTCGATCATGCGATAAATTTCAGCTACCGGTTTTCTTCCCGAAAGGGTAATATTCGCACCCTTGACCTCAGGGACCGGGAGTCCGCCCCAGTTCGTGGCCAGTTCAAACATTACGGCAGCCCGATAGAATGCAGCCTGGCCGATATAGGATTTTATCTCAGCGGTATCTTTGGAATCAGCAGATTCCAGTAAGGCGCGGAGGTGGTAAAGCGCCTCGGAAGCTTGCACCACCACCGGCCATCGGATGTTCCACAACTGGGCAATGGGTTTATTTTCGGAACTGTAAAAGCCATCGTACTTATCGAGTCCGCCCTGGTCGGCTTCGGTCCTTACCTGGTATTCGCCCTGCTGCGATTCATCGGTTCCCAGCATCAGAAAGAAACCCTTCCGGTTTACACGGGTACTCCGCCATTTGAAATAAAGGCCATTCAGGAAAGGCTGCACATTGTCGAGTGAGGAAAAGAGCTGTTCAGACGATAAGGAAGTTTGAGGATCCTGGTTCAAAAAATCATCCTTGCAGGAACTCATCACCAAGATACCACCAGCCAGGAGTATTATTAAAGATATTTTCATTGTCTTCATAATCAGAAATCTAATAAGTTTAAAAACCGATGTTCAATCCCAGAAACCAGGACCGGGAAGAGGGGTACCAGTCTCCGCTATCAGGGTCATATCCCTTGTACGGGGTTATTGTCAGCAAGTTATTTCCAGTACAATAAATTCTGAGGTTATCGATTCTGACGGCATTCATCCATTTTTTCGGAAAGGTGTAGGAAAGTGAAAGTTCTGATAATCTGACAAATGATGCATCCTGAACTGCCCAATCCACTTCTCCAAGGCCGAAACGGCCGCCGTCGGAATAAGCCCTGGGAATCCCGGTGTTTGTATTTTCCGGTGTCCACCGTTTCAGCAGGTCGGTGTGCGCAGCAGAATTGCCAATGCTTCCCATCAGGGTTTCATAGAGATAACTAACCCTGTCGGCTCCCACTGAATAGGTAATGTTCATGTTAAGTGCGATCCCCCGGTAACTGAAGAATGAGGAAAATCCACCGTAAAAGTCAGGGTCGTTTTTTCCCACCACAAACCGGTCAAGGTCGTTGATAATTTTATTGCTGTCACGGTCCAGGGGAAGAATATCTCCCGGCTTCACAACGCGCGAGCCCAGCTGGAGTGAATTAACGTAAGGCATATCCGATTCCTGAACAATGCGGTCGAATTTGTAGACATAAATATTATTAAGGGGTTGACCGACGAAAAGGTTTCCTACACGCTGGATTTCGTTGTTTGAATATCCGCCAAGGCGATAGATCTCTTTTACATCCTCATACAACCGGGTGATTTTATTTTTATCAGCTGCAATGTTGAAGGAGACGGTCCAGTTTATCTTTTTGCTCTTCACCGCGTCTACATTCAACGCGAATTCAACGCCCTTGTTCTCCAATGCGCCCACATTGTCAATCATGGTCAGGTATCCCGATGAGGGAGCCGTGCTCCTTTCCATCAGCAAATCTTCATTGTTGATATGGAAAATGTCGAACGACAAGCTGATTCGGTCTTTGAGGATCGCCGCGTCTATACCGGCATTGAGTTGTTTTTGTTTTTCCCACCGGAGATCAGGATTCCCATAGCGGCCGCCGTTGGTCAGGATATTGGACCCCAGGGAAATCGAAGGAGCGAAAATCGTCATGTAGCCATAATTCGGGATATTCTGGTTTCCGGCGATGCCATATCCCAAACGTAAGCGAAGGTTGCTGAATACATGCTGATTGTCCATGAAATCCTCACCGGTAATATTCCATGAGCCGGCAACTGAAGGAAAGAAACCCCATTTATTGTTGGTGCCAAATTTCGACGATCCGTCGTACCGGCCTGATAAGGTGAGATAATACCTGGAATCGTAGGAATAGTTAATTCTGGACAAATAGGAAGAGAGGGAATAAGATATAAAGTTGGAAGCCAGGTAAAAGTTCTCTTTATCTGAAGCCCCCTGGGAATACTTGTAAGAGAACAGGTCATTATTGTACCCATTGGCATTCTGCTGGTTGTAATTGTAATCGTAAAACGACCGGTTTGTTCCCAGGATCAGCGATAACCTGTGCCGGTCGGCAAAAGTCCGCTCATACGAAAGTGAATTGTCCCACTGCCAGTTGGCATTTTTGCTTTTCACCTGAACAGATTGACCGTCGTAAACTGATTTATAGGATTGTGTTGAGGTGGTGGGGAAATAAGAATAATTTTCGGACTGAAGCAGGTCAATGGAAAAGGTGCTTCGGATATTCAATCCTTTGAGAGGAGTAATGGTTACATAATTGGTACTCATCAGCCGGTTGGAGAATATGTCGGCATCGATGTACAGGTCGCGAAGGGGATTGGAAGCACTTTGATTATCGATTTTCCCTTCGCGCATATACCAGTATTCTTTTGACAAGGGCAACAACGGGCAGGCACGCAGCGCCGTGATAAACATGTTGCCATTTCCTACAGGCTGTTCATTGGTATATATAAAAGAATTGCTCGTCCCCACCTTAAGCCAGGATTTCACAACCTGGTCAAGGTTTATTTTACCGGTATACCGTTTGTAGCCTGATTTTTGCAACTGGCCGATCTGTTTATTGTAATTAAAACTCAGGTAATAATTGCCATTTTCATTCCCTCCTGACATGCTCACGGAGTGATTCTGCCTGTATCCTCTCCGGGTCACCTCGTCCAGCCAGTTGTAGGTGGTATCCCTGGCATACGATTCCAGTTCTTCTTTGCTGAATATCAAATTCTTTACCGGATTGGTAACCGTCAAACTTTTAGCAATGTAATTTTCCCTGTTGGCATTGGGGTATTTATCCATGTAAGCATTGGCATAGGCATCCACACGCAGATCGAAAACCTGAGGACCAGTCATCAGGGGCATTTCATTACTGAATTCCTGGAAACCCATCCAGGTGTCGTAGGTGATTTTCTGGTTTCCTTTTGATCCCTTTTTGGTGGTTATGACCAGAACCCCATTTGCACCCCGTGAACCGTAAATAGCTGTAGCAGAGGCATCCTTAAGCACATCCACAGTTGCAATATCGTCAGGATTCAGCATCTCAAACCCCCCGTCTATTACCAGGCCATCAACGACAAAGATAGGATTGGTGCCATACTGGATTGAGTTGTTCCCCCTGATTTTTATCGAGGATTTCGCTCCCGGGGCAGGATTGCTCTGGATGTAAATCCCCGGAACTTTCCCCTGTAAAGCCTGTGTGACAGAAGAAGTGGGCACCTCTTTAAGCACCTCGGATACTACCCGGGATACACTTCCTGTAAGATCAGACTTTTTGAAGGCGGTACCTACGATAACCAGTTCTTCAATCTCCTGGATGTTTTCCTTCAGCGTGATGTCCAAAAACTGATTTTCACTCACCCTTATCTCTTCGGAAGTGAAACCCACGAAAGAAAAGAGGAGGGTGGATGGCAGCGGAATTCTGAGTTGAAAGGAACCATCGAAGGCTGTGACTGTACCCAAACCAGACAATCCTTTTACCAGAACAGTAACCCCGGGAAGCGGTTCATTTGTTTCAAAATGGCGGACTCTTCCCTTAACCTCAACATCCTGAGCCGCTGCGAATGCAGGAAACATCCACGTAGCCAGGAGAATCCCGATAATTAATCGTTTATTCATGATATCTGTATCAATTTTCATTTAATCTTTTCACTATGGCCATGTCAATAAGGATATGACGCTATTAATCTGATTCCGTTGTTATCTTCGATCTCAAAGAGTCTCCCGAAATTCCGGATTCAGCCAGGTGTACCAGTGCGCCCCGGTGGATCTGGTCATTTTCCAGGACTTCCCGGAACAGATTTTCCGCTTCTGCGATGTTTCCCGCGCCAAGTTCGCCGAGCCCCATCAGGTAAAGACAGAGCTGATGGTTTCTCTTGTCGAGGTCATCCTCCCAGATCAGGATGTCGGGAAATGAAACCGCGAAGTAATCCATGGTAATTTGGTCGTTCAGGTGGTTTTTCCCGTAATCGCGCAGTTTCCGGAAGCGGTTGGCTGCCTCACCGGGCTGGTCCATCATTTTCAGGGCCATCCCCTGGTAGAAGATGGTATCGGGCTGCTGGTCATTGTAAAACATGGCTGCTGAAGGCTCCGCCAATCCGGTAGAAGCTTTACGCCAGCAAGTCACGGCCATCTCCCGGTCTCCCAATCCGTCAGCGGCCACACCGGTCCAGAATTCAATCTCGTTTTCCTGTGCCACGGCGAGTTTGCCTTCACCCAGGTTTTCGGGATAGTGGGTGGCAAGGTTGAGGAGATTCAGTGCTTCGGCATACTTTCCGGACCTGATGGCTGCTTTGGCTATTTCGGTAAGACTCCATACATACTGTCCGGTGACCTTGCCTTCCCCCCCCTCCCAGGGATGGAATTTCCGCGACATCACCAGCTGATATGCTTTGTGATGCTTTCCGAGAGCGTTGAGGAGCGCTATACGTTCCAGGAAGAGGTCATCGCGGCTTTCCACGAGGAGAGGATGGTTTTCGAGGAAGAGGAGTCTCTCCCGGGGATCATCATTAAGCCGTTTGCGGAGCTGATCCAGTTCCATCAGCATGCGGGCGTCCGAGGGGTCGAGGGCAAAGGCTTTCTCCATGTACTCCCGGGCTTTGGAGGCATCGTGCCGTTTGTTAAACCATGCCAGCGCCAGGTTGCGGTGGACGGTTGGAAAGGAGGGATCGAGGGAGGCAGAACGTTCCCAGTTGGCAATGGCATGCTCGTAAATCCGTGCGTTGTACTGCAGGTTTGCGAGGTAGTAAGGAGCCCTGGCATCCCCGGGATTGAATTTCACTGCCCATTCAAGGATCATGGATTCTTCGGGCCTGTTGGGAAAGCAGAAGTCGGGCGGGGTCATGGCGGCCTCCTTGCAGAATTCCCGGGCGACCTCTTCCCTGCCCTGATGAAAGGCGCACCATGCTTTTAAATAGAGCGTCATGGGGTACGCTGCACCGGTTCCGGGAATGACAGCGACCGTTGCCGTTCCGGGCATGGGTTTGAGCGCACCGCTCATTTCCGGTAGTCCTTCCGTACAGGTGTCCATGAAACGGATGGCCTCCCCGTACTGCCCGGCGAAGAGGTAGTCCAGGGCAAATTCGAGGGTCGTATGGATATTCCTGCGCATCAGAGTTTTCATCTGTTCAATGGCATCCGCGTCATCGGCGAGCAGGAATTTTTCGAACCAGAGGGCGTAGTTGAAGGGTTCCTTCTTCAGTGATTCGTCGATCCAGCGAAGGGCTTCCTCCTGCCTGTCCAGGTTCCGGAGAATGATACTCTTTACCAGGCGGGCTTTGGGATTGCTCCCGTTGCGTGCCAGGGAGAGGCCGGCGGCTTCCAGGGCTTCGGGCCATCTGCCGTTTTTCATCTCTATCCGGGCGATCTGGAACCACCCGTTTTCGGCCCAATGGGCGTTCCATACCGACTTGTAAAAGGCGGCGTAAGCCTCCTCTTCTCTTCCGGAAAAGAGAAGGGAGAGTCCAAGGTTGTAATGAGATTCTCCGTCGATAGGGTTGGGATTCAAGGCGGTAAGCGTTTGAATCGCTTTCCGGTAGTAGTCTGCCGCCTGAAGGAACCTTCCTCTTCGGAGGAGCCACAGCCCCATGGCGTTGTTACAACGGGAGTCCGAGGGGTCCCTGCGGAGGGCTTCCAGATAATAGTCGCGGGGATCGAAGGTGGCGTGGCGGTATTGTTCGAGGTGCAACCCGATGAGGTAAAGCTTCTCGTTGGTGGTCACCTTTTCAGGCCGTTCCGGGGCTTTGGCGGGTTCCGGGATGGACTTGCCCGGTCCTGTCTCCGGCTTCCAGGATACCAGGCATTGCCCTTCCGCAGAAAAGAGGGCTATGCTGATTTGCTGCTCCGGTGCGCCACCGGGAGTTGCATTTCCTGCTTCCGGAAAAAATTTACGATGAGCAGCGTCCTCCGCTTCCGGAAGGGGAGCTGTCTGCCGCTTGCCTCCGTTCAGTCCGGACGAAAGGTTCCCTTTCACAGAAGGCGGAGTGATTCCGCCCTCCTCTGGGCTGGAATCCACGAGGCTTCCCGTTTCCCGGGAAGTCACAGGAATTTTCACTTCTGCGGAAAAAGAGGTTCCGGGGTGAAAGTCAAAGTTTTTTTCCAGAATAACCTCACTTCCGTTGCAAAGGCGCACCGTCGCACCAGGAAACGCCCGGGTAGTATAGGCCCTGATCAAGGCTTTGTCCCCCGTAATTTCAAGGTTTACCATCGCGTCCCGGGTGGCGTTTTTCACCTTTCCGAGGTCCCGGTAAGGCATAAAATACTGGGTGAAGGTTTTGGTCTCGCCGGGCATGAGCCACGAAAAGTCAGGCTGGTTATCGGTGAAGACGCCGCACATCAGTTCGATGTAGGGGCCATCCTGGTCGGTGAGGTTGCGGTCCCATGCCCTTCCGAATTCGCCGTTTCCCCAGGTCCACTGTTTTTTCCCGGGAGAAAGGTGATGGTTGGCCACGTGGAGCATCCCGCCTTTCGTGTCGTGTTCATACCCGCCGATGAAGTCATATTCTGAAGATACGGCCATAAAAGAGGTGGGTACCGGGATATTTTTGTACATCGAGATATCGGTTCCCGGGGAGTAGTCCACTTTGTAATAGATGCCGTCGGCGATAGGAAATTTCGACACGTCGCGTTTTCCGTGGTCAAAAACGGCTTGAACGTCGGGAGGAAAGACCGACTGGTAGTGGTCGTTCACCTTTACTGCTGGATTGGCCCACCACAGGAAGGTCTGGGGAAAGTCAGTACGGTTGACGAGGCGTACCCTGATTTCCAGGTAAGCGCGGTCAGGGTAGAGGGTAAATCCGGCGGCTCCCTGGGTGTGAAACATCCGTTCATATTCGTTACACCAGACCGTCACGCTGTTGTCTTCGTTCATTTCGATGGAATAATCGACCGGGCTGAAGGTCGTGGGTCGGTGGTGCTGGGGCCAGTTGAATTCTATGCCCCCCGATATCCAGGGCCCGGTCAGTCCCACCAGTGCGGGCTTAATCACCTGGTTGTAATAGACGAAATGGCGTTGTTTCAGTTTGTCCCAGGCCATCTGAACGCGGCCCCCCAGTTCGGGGAGGATCATGATTTTCAGGAATGGATTTTCGAGGAAGAGGGCGTTGTACTCCCTCTCTTCCTTAGCGTCAAAGATCCTTTCGATAACAGGATAGGGATAGACCACCCCGCTGCTGCCCTGATAGACCCTTTTTTCGAGGAACATCGGATTTTTTTCAGGTTTTCCGACCGGATAGGTGGGAATGACCACCTTTTCATGCCAGGCTTTTACGAAAGGACTTTCTGCGGGGACGGTAGCAGACTCCTGCACCCCTGTAACGGTCAGTCCGGGCATATCGCGATTGATTTCTTTTTGCATCGTTAATGTCACTTAATTTGTCAGGATTAACTATCCGATGAGTTCTTTTTCGATTTCCTCGAGGGAACGGCCTTTTGTTTCAGGCAGTTTCCGGAGGATAAAGAGGAATCCGGCGATACAAATCACGGCGTAGAGCCAGAAAGTTCCCGATGCCTTAAGGGCTTTGTTCAGCAGCGGGAAGGTATAAGTAAGCAGGAAGCAAGCCGTCCAGAGGGAGGTGGTACCCACCGCCATGGCTGCACCGCGGATCCTGTTGGGGAAGATTTCGGCGAGGACTACCCAGGTCACCGGGGCCAGGGTCATGGCGTATACGGCGATGGCCATCACGATCAGCGTGAGGATGGGAATTCCCCGGATGCCCGTGAAATAGCTGGCCCCCAGCAACACATAAATAATGGCCAGTCCGGCCGCCCCCAAAAGCATCAGCTTGCGCCGGCCCCATTTGTCCACCACGCGCATGGCCACCAGGGTGAATACCAGGTTCACGGTTCCGGTGATCACAATGTTGAAAAGCATGTCGGAGACCGAATAGCCGGCGGCGGTGAAGATTTCGTCGGCATAGTTGAAGATGACGTTGATGCCGCACCATTGCTGGAACGCGGTGATGACAATGCCGATTATGATCATGGGGCGGACGCTCTTTTCCCACAGGGCTTTCCAGTTGATTTTTGAGGAGGGGTCCTTCAGCGTCTCACGGATATTGGCGGCCTCGTCCCTGGCATAGTGGGCCCCGCCGATCTTTCCCAGGATCGTCATACATCCTTCGTTGTTGCCGGTTTTTGCCAGGAAACGCGGGCTTTCGGGGATGAAAAAGGCAAGTACCAGAAAGGCGAAGGCAGGGAAAGCCTCGGCCCAGAACATCCAGCGCCATCCCATCTGACCATTCCAGGAGTTTCGGATAACTTCGTCGGAAGTTCCCGGCGCCACCTTCTCGGCGATCAGGTAATTGACGATCTGGGCCGACAGGATGCCGATCACGATGGTCAGCTGGTTCACCGAGACCAGGCGTCCCCGCATCGGCGCCGGGGAGATTTCAGCGATGTACATGGGCGAAATGGTGGAAGCCAGTCCGATCCCCACCCCTCCGATCAGCCGGTAAATGATGAAGGGAGTGAAATGATCCACTGCACCAGTTCCTATGGCCGACACCAGGAAAAGGAGAGCAGCAAGGATCAGCGGCAGTTTCCGGCCATAGCGGTCAGAGAGGTATCCCGAGAAGACCGCGCCGATCAGGCATCCGATCAGGGCGCTGCTCATGGCCCACCCCTGCAGGACTGCGGAATGGGTGATGTAGAAAAACCGCTCATAAAAGGGTTTGGCGCCCCCGATGACCACCCAGTCGTAGCCGAAAAGGAGCCCCCCCATGGCGGAAACCAGGGTCAGGCCGATGATAAACCGCTTGTTAAAAGTAAAATTTTCCATCCCAAAAGATTTATGATAGACAAATGTATCGAAAGGGAACAACAAAAGAAATGCACAATTCAATCAAAATATAGACAATTTTATCATTTTGTTTATCCGTATTCTCCGGTATTTAATGTCTACCATCCTGATTTTTTTGATGTTTCTATTCCTGACACGGTTTTTTCGATTGAAAATATTATTTTTGTTTGACAAACCGGAAGCGATGAAGAAAATGGATGGTTTTCCGGGGCAGATCAGTTTTGTTCTACCGGAAAAGATACTGGAGCGGGTGCGGAGGAATCGGCTGATTTCCGATCTGTACATCACCGACATCGGGTATTATCCGAGGGCACAATTTCACTTCCGTGCCCGGACGGTGGGTTGCCCACAGAATATCCTGATATACAACATAGAGGGTTCCGGGGAGATCTGGGTGGAGAACACGCGGCATCTCCTTCCACCGGACCATTTTTTCATCATTCCGGCGGATAAACCGCACAGGTATTTTTCGACGGGCGGAGATCCCTGGTCGATCTATTGGATCCATTTCACGGGAGAGAAAGCGGGGCTTTTCTGCCGCTATTCACAACAGCCCGCCTATATCGAAAGGAACAAATTTTCGCGGATCGCCGAAAGGATCCAACTTTTCGAAGAGATCTTCCTTATCCTGGAGCGGGGGTATTCTATCGAGACCCTGGAATATGTCAACCTCTGTCTGGGGCGGCTGCTGGCCACCTTTTCTCACCTGTCACAGTTCAGTAACATGACATCACAGTCCCCTCCGGATGCGGTAAGCCGGAGCATCAACTATATGCTGGAGAACCTGCGGCACAAGCTGCATCTGGAAGATCTGGCGCGGGAAGCCGGACTCTCCGCATCCCATTTCAGCAGGTTGTTCACCCGGCAGACGGGCCATTCCCCGATAGATTATTTCAACCAGCTGAAGATACAGCATGCTTGCCGGTTGCTGGACAATACCAGCCTTACGGTCAAAGAGGTTGCCGGCGAACTGGGATTCGAAGACCAGTTTTATTTTTCCCGCACTTTTCACAAGGTGATGAACCTTTCCCCGCTGAAATACCGGAGCAAGCTGAAGGGATAAGCAATTCTTTCTTATTTTTGGGGAGGGAAGTTTCTTCCATACAAAACAAAGATCAACGGAGCAACGCGGTGCTAATTTCGCAGAAGTGAAGAACCACAGCGAGACCGGATTTTATAAATAACTGAATATCTATTTATTGTATGAATAAAATAGGAACACAATATTTCCGGATACTGTTCCTGTCCGTGGTCATCCTGCTGGCCGGCGGCAATTGCCGAGCCCAGCGCGAAGGGTATTCCGTCGTCGTCTATTTTGAAGGTCACCAGATTACCGACTCCCTGTTTTTGCTGAAATACCGGGGCAGTCACGCCTACCGGATCAGCGGGCAGCTGATGAAAAACGGAAAGGGGCTTTTCCGGGGAGAAAAGCTGCTTACGCCGGGGATGTATGCCGTTGAGTTAAAGGAGAAGGGAAACATTGCCTTTCTGATCAGCGAGGGAGCCTCCCAGCATTTCACCCTGTCGGCCAATCCTGCGAGACTCCCCTTGATGTTGCGGTTTGACCGGTCGCCCGAGAACCAGGCCTTTGCCGACTACCAGCGGTTTATGGAAAAGACCCGCAAGGATCAGGAAGCTTTGGAGAAACGGCTTCAGAATAGCAAGAACGACATGGATACTGCCAAGGTCCTCAATGCGGCTTACAAAAAGCTGGAGCAGGAGCGTGACAATAAGGTTGCTGCCATCAACCGGCAATTTCCGGGATCCATGCTGGCGCTGTTTGTCAATGCCGTCCACGAGGGTGCCATTCCGGCACCCGATTTTCCCATGACCCTGGCCAACCGGGATAATCTGATCAGGGATTATTACGCCAATTACACCAAGCGGCACTATTTTGACCTCGTCGACTTCTCCGATCCGCGGATTACGGCCACGCCCCTGCTGGAGCAGAAAATCGACTTTTATTTCAAGCATGCGGTCCACCCCCACCCCGATTCGGTGAGGGCATATGTAAGGCCCCTCCTCGGAAAGGCTGACATTCACGATGCCGTCCTAAGCCAGGCGGCCACATTCCTGTATGAGCTGTACCGGGGATCCCTCCTTCCGGAGCACCGCCAGGTATGTGTCGACATTGCCGAGGAATTCATCCTCCCCCACCGGTCAAAATTTGACGACAATGCCTTTGTGGCCCGGGTGGAAGAGCGGACCCGTATGGCCCGGCTGAATCCCGTGGGGGGGAAGGCCACCGACCTGGTGCTTCAAACCCCGGAAGGGGAAAAGGTGCCCCTTTCCGCAGTAAAAGCGCCCTTCACCATCCTCTACTTCTTCAACCCCGGATGCGATGCGTGCCAGCCCGTCACCGACCGGCTGATAAGAATTTACAAGGGCAACAAATCACGGGGCATGGAAGTGTATGCAGTCTATCTCAACCGGGACCGCAAGGTGTGGACCGACTACATCTCTTCCAAAGGGCTGGACTGGATCAATGTGTATGACCCTTCGGGGACCGAAATGGTGGAGGAGAAATACGACATCTATGCCATGCCGATGATTTATGTGCTGGACAAGGATAAAAAGGTGGTCGCCCGAGATGTGTCGGTGGAGCGCCTCCCCTCCCTCCTTTTACAAAGGACACCTCTCGGAAATTAGAAATATTCCGGAAATAAGTATGTTATTAATTATACTTTTTGCCCAGGCACGATAATGCACCAATCGACTTGAAATTCAATGCGATAAGTCCAGGCTTAATTTAAGTGGTCCGCCAAGCCCTTCCCTGATTATTCGCATCAAAGTGCTACGACATATATCACTTGCATCGTTTTCAATGCTTGAAATGTAATGCTTTTTTGTGCCGACTATTTTAGCAAGTTTCTCCTGGGTCATTTGCTTTTGTTTACGGGCTTCCTGAATTAAAACTCCGGTTTTAAAAGCTTCAAACTCCTCTTCGTATTGCTCACGCATTGGTTCGCCCTTTTTGCCATATATTTTTGTCCAGGTGCTCTTCCCAGTCAACTATATTTTTTTTTCGTCGTTATTCAAGGCAACTTAGTTTTAACCGTTTGGCTCTCTCAATTTCATTCTTTACACCCAGCCCCTAGTCGAAGAAGCGGTTGGGGAAGATGTTGACGGCCAGGAATCCGAAGATGCCGGAGACCACGATGATGGCCAGGTCGGCAAGATGACCCGTAAGGTTCTTGCGGAGAGTGTACCCTTTCCCTCTGCTGAGCAGCAGGAAGTGGAGTGCCGCCAGAGCCAGGCTGAGCCATATCCACCGTGCCACCGGGTTGACCTCGACACGGAATTTCAGGAAGTTGCTGTTCGGGCTTTCCAGCTTCAGGGTGCCCGGAAAGAGCCAGGTGAAAGCCTTTCCTTCAGGGAGTTCCATACGTATCTTCCAGGTCTCGCCATATTCGTCAATTTTGTTGAAATCCTTGTCGAGCGCCACGGCACGGACGAACCCATCGCCGTTAAATATCACGTTATAGTTGAAGAAATCGCCGTAGATCCTCATATCTTCGGAAGCAGGATTAAAGGATCCCACCGGAAGCTTAACCAGCATGTAGTCGTCCTGGGTAAGGATCCATGTTTCTCCGCCCTTGTCGATGAGGTAGGCATAATAGAGCCTGTCGCGGAAGTCGACGCATGCGATGTGTTCGAAGCGGAGCCCTTCGGGGAGTTCCACATTGCGGACATAGGGTTTTCCCCTCACCATCTTGACGTGAAAGAGCTGATGGGCAGCATCAACCACCAGGTACCCCTCGTCGCACGATTTCCGGGTGGTGGGGATTCCGGCGATTTTCACCGCCGGAAACTGAAATCCTTTGTGGTAGAGGGCTGCCGAGAAGAGGCGGCTCTTTTCCTCGTCGACCTTGTTGGTTTTGGCGTCGGTAAATTCCATCCGCCAGGTGATGCGGAAGTAATCCTCAGGCATTTCGAGGTTGGCCCTCCCCGATTCCGCCTCGAAGAGAGGATAGAGTCCGGGGTCGGGGGTATACCGGTCGGAGGGTTTGTAGCGGAAGGTGGACCGGGCGTTGTTGACTTCACGGGCGTCGATGGCGATTCCCCTGATGGTGTCCATCATAGTTCCCGAGAGCATCAGCTGGCGCATGTAAAGCATCGGCAGCTTCTCCTCATATTCTTCGCGGGTGTATTGGTTTCCGCGGGTATCTTCCCTGACCATGGTTTCCCCGGTGCGCTGAATCATAAAGAGGTCGTCGACGCAGCTGTACATGATGAAGGGGGTTCTCACCGGTTTTCCGAAGATCATCCAGTAAAGCTGCGGGAGGGCGGTGGCGGCGGCCATCACGGCCACCAGCACCAGTATATATCTGCTTAAGCGAACCATCACATTTCTCCTTTCCTGAAACGGTAACCCGAAAACAGAAGCGCAACACTCAGCAGGCAGGTGAGCAGGAAGAGGGCCAGGATGGCGGGGCCATACCCTCCGGGGACACTGCCGGTGAGGTAGAGGGGCACGAAGGCGGCGGCCACCAGTAAGTAGAGGATCCGCCTCAGCCATACCGGTTCCAGGATGATCAGGGCGGCGAGGTAATAGGCGGCGAATCCCGCCAGGAACCAGGGGGTCACCGACACCACCGCCGAAAAGATGATCTCCGTAGGAAACCATACCCGGGAGAGACCGCACAGGAGAAGGAAGAGCAGCAGGAAGCATGCCAGGAGGCAGAGGGTGCCAAACTGCATCATCATCAGCAGGCTGCGGTTCTCCTCCACCGGGAGGTGAAAGGTGAGCTTGATGCGTTTGTTGACGGTCTCGGGGAAATACTGGGCCACCGCCAGGACGAGACCTCCCGCCAGGGGGATGTACCTCAGGAGGCGGAACCAGGAATGGCCCTGGAAAAGGATGAAGTACCAGTAGTTGTTTGCCTCGTGGAAGGTGATGTCATGCCTCACCCTGATAAAAATATACGCCACCGCCAGCACTGCCAGCAGCGTGTAGAGGAGCAGAAACCACCGCACCTTGACCCACTCCTTGAAAATCATCGATCGTATCACCATAAGTATAATTTATCGTGTAAAATTGTTCACTCTTCCTCTCCTCCGGCTTTACCGGAGATTACTGAACTTCAGCCTTTTCAGGGCTCCAATTGTATCCACCACTAATCTTAACCTCAACCTCAACCTTCTTCGTTCACTGGAAATTACTGAACTTCAGCCTTTTCAGGTCCGAAATTTTAATATTTGCCGGTTAGTCCGATAAACGCATCCTCCAGTCCCATCTCCACCTGGCGGAATTCCCTGACGGCGATGCCCTTTTCATGCAAGTAGCCGCGCACGAACTCCTCCGACTGGTAAGTATAAAGCTCCACCTTATCCTTCACCCTTTCCAGGTTGGTGACAAATCCGTCTTGGGGGATCTCCGCCTTTTCATCTTCGAGTTCGAAGCTGAACTGTTTGAATTCGCGCATGAACTCTTCCACCGGCCGCTGGGTGAGCACCCTGTTGTAGTCCATGATAAGCACGTCGTCGATGAGGCGCTCCATATCCTGGACGATGTGTGAGGTGGTGAAGATCGTCTTGTGCCTGGCTTTGGCGTAGGCCCTGAGGTAGTCGATGAAGAGGCGCCGGTAACCCGGGTCGAGGCCCATGGAGAAGTCGTCGAGGATGAGCAGATCGGGGTCCTGCGCCAGGATAAGCCCCAGGGCCACCTGCGACCGCTGTCCGCACGACATCGACGAGATCTTCTGGTGCGGCGTCACCTTCAGCTTCGACATCAGCTCCCAGTACGGTTCACGGTCCCATTTCGGGTAGAATCCCGAATAGAACTTCTCGATCTGGTGGATATCCATGAAGGAATACTGGATATGCCCTTCGATGAGGAATCCAATGCGCGCCTTGTTGGCCGGCGACAGCCGCTGGGAGTCCTCGCCGTAGATGAGGCACCTTCCGCTGCGGGGCTGGAGGAAGCCGTTCAAAATGTTGATGGTGGTCGTCTTCCCCGACCCGTTCTTCCCCAATAGCCCCAGGATCGTCCCCTCGGGAACCTGAAAATTGAGGTTCTCATACACCAGTTTTTTCCCGTAGTAATGCGTCAGGTTAATGCATTCAATGGCATAGTCCATATACTTTCTCTTTTAATTCAGTTTGTCTTTATCGTCTGAACGTTTTCTCCTTCGGCTATCGCCGCTGACCTGACCGGCCGCCAATTTGCGATGCTGTTCTTTCTTCCTGCTTCCGCCATCCGGAGGCGTGTCAGTGAAACCATCCGCCGCAGTTTTCCAAAGGCTCCGTTTACCGCTTCTCCGGAGAAGGAGCCTCCGTTAAAAGTTGATCCCCGCATTGACATGGAAGAGGTTTCGTGCAGCGCTTCCGCGGAAGTCGGAACTGACCCTCTGGAATCCTCCTTCCACGAAAAACTGGAAGGAAATGCTCCCTACCCTGCATTCGCGTCCATAGTCAGCGGTGACCCCTGCCTCCCACCAGTCGGCTGTGGCCCAGTCAAAGTCATGTTGCAGGAACTCCATGTGCACCATCTGGCGCAGTTCCTTCTCCTCCACGATCTCCAGGTTTTTGGATGGAGCGGTATGGTATCCCCCCAACAGGGAAACCACCAGCTGGTTTTTTCGGGAGAGGAATCCTTTCTCGAGCGATGCTTCCAGGTTGAGCAGGCTTATTTTCTGCCGGTTGAATTCCGGCACGAAATAATAGGTGCTCATTTCCGGGGCATACTCTCCAGCGAGGGTGGCTCCCCAGTTGATGTGGTGGTTGTCAATGACCCTGAAAAAGGCGTACTGCGCGCCCCAGCGGGAAGCTTCGTGCCAGTAGAGGGTATATTTTGCCGCGGTAGCCCATTGCCAGGAGATCTCCTCCAGCTTCGGCTCCACGACAGGCTCTTCGCCGTAGATTTTCGACCTGCTGAACCATAGCTTCAGCCTGCGGATATCTTTTTCTTCCGGAAGGAAAAGGAAGAGCGTGGAGGCTTCCGTGGAATAGTTGTCAAGGAGAACCACCTGGAGCGGATAGGTACTTCCCCGTTTGATCCCCGTCGTCTGGCGGCTGACGCTCACGGAGGTGAGGTTGCTGAAGAGGCTTCCGCCGTAGTTGGCCTGCAGGCCGCCCCCGAAGAGTTCCGTTTGGGTATAGCGGTCGTCATCCTCCATGGTAGTGGAAAAAGCCCCGAGTCCGCGGAAGTAGAAAAGGTCAAACTTGTTTCCAGTCACCGAGGAGAACCCGATATCCTCCTTTCCCGTCACATAGCGGAAGTTGGCGCCTACTTTCCAGCGGCTTGCCGACCAGATGAAAGCGGGGGAGATTTCGAAGTCGGTGATTGTATTTTCGGGACGGGGGTCCTTTCTTTTGGTGCCCACGCCGGCTTTGTATTTCACGTCGAAGCCGAATGCCAGGGCGGCAGTCAATGGCAGGGCGGCCTTTCCTTCCATGAGGAAGTATTCACGGCTGTAGTCACCCCCCACGGAATCGCCGACGGTATATGGATTTCCGGAGTAAGGTTCCATGATGCTGGCCCAGCGTGTACCCGGACTGTTCTCGTTGTAGTAGCTGAAGTTGCCATAGAAGCGCCAGGGGCCGACGGCGGACCATCCGTTGGTAAAAAAGCCGTAACGGGACGATTCCTCAGGTTCCTGGAATCGGCGGTAGTCTCCCGACGTGTGCCGGAAGCCCATCCATGCGGAGGCCACCCTATCGCGGCAGTCCAGGCACAGCAGAGAAGCGGCGTTCTGCGATTCCGACCACGGACAGTGCAGTGTCATGATCTTCCCTGTCGATACCGATGTACAGGCAAAGAGCGGGGTGTCGGTCCGCACCACGGAGTCGCCCTGCACAGTAACGACTTCCGCCGGCATCCTGTCACCCGGCGCGGAATGAGCGGGCTGCGCCTGAGCCTCAGAAAGAAAGCTTACAGCCCATAACATAAAAAATATACAGATCTTGTACTGCGTTCTAACCATTCCCTAGTTTATTATTCATATTTCTTTCGAACCTCCAGGGGTGATTGAACTCTTCCATTTGCAGAATCCTCTAATCCTTGAAGTATCGTCATGCGTTCCTTTTGGGGAATCGTATCAATCCAATCACGTTTTGGAAGATCCGACTGTTCCTTCATCTTTTTTAACTGACGCAATGTCGATTTATCCTCCAGACCGGCAATCCATTGAATGATTCCGACTTTTTCAGCATATACATTCATATCTTACCTTTTTGAATCAACTTATAAAAATCCCAGCATTCTCATTTCATAAAAGAGTGTGACCCTCATCCGCCATATTCACCGTACCGACGGTTCTGCCACATATTTTATTCTGAAACTCTGACCTTCTGACCTTCTATTCTTTTTGTATCACTCCCGGTTCCGGTGTGACATTTGTTAAAAAGTCCTCCGTCGAGTTGTTTGTATCCTTGTACACCGTACGGCCGTTGACCACTGAGAGCACTTTTCGGCGGATGGCCACCTTTTCCTGTGAACCGCGGTGCTGGATATAGCCCACGTCGATCATATCGGGCAGCCGTTTGTAAACTCCCCTGTCATCGAGGCGGGCATTTTCCACGCCGTCCACCACCCATCCCCAGGGGACCATGAAGCACCGGAAGGTTCCCCCGGGTTGTACCATGAAGTTGTCGGGATCGGTGAATATCCCCTGGAGGTCATCGGAGGGGAGCCGGAAGATAATGGTCACCTGTCCGCGCACATCGAAGATCATGGCTGTTCCCGAGGTTATCCTTTGCATCAGGATGTTGGGCACTGACGGAACATCGACATACATGCCATCCTCCACGTAAAACTCCCAGGCTGCATGTGAAAGGTCGATGGAATTGGGATTTCCGTTGGGATCGTCACGGTGGTTAAGTCCCGAAAGGGCCACCACAAAGGAGGTCCCCGGCGCAATGGGATGTTCACGGCCCGATCCGGGCACGATGGCCACGAAACTCCAGAGGGGAATGCGGTCCATCAGGGAGCCGTCGGGATTCACCCAGGGGGTGGGCTGGTAAGTGGTGGTGGAGTGAACCACACCGATGCACAAACCGTCGGCATAGAGCACCTTATCGGTATTGTTGTAAATCTCGACGAATTTGTCGGCCTGGTAGCTCTTCCCTTCCGCGGTTTTGCACCCCGAGGTATAGAGTTCCTTGATGATGAATCCTTCGCTCTCTACAGAATAGCCCAGCACCAGGCTGAAATTTCCCCCTGAAGCGGTGACCAGCTGTCCGGAGAGGGCGCCGTTGAAGAGGATCGTCTTTTCCACGGGATAGCCTTCGATTTCGATCTCCCGTACCTCGGAAAGGGATACCACGATGTTGTAGTTGCCGCCCCTGACATGGAAGAGGGCCCTGCCATCGCTTCCGGTGACCGCCAGGTACTGGCGGCCTGTCTGGATGTTTGTCACCCGGACTTCCACCCCGGGCACCGGACCGCCCTGGCTGAATTCCGCGGGATACGAAACCGCCACCACCATGTCATATGTCAAAGGCAGCTCATATTCAGCACAGCCGGCCAGCAGTATCGCAAACAATACAAAAAGTATTTTTTTCATCTTTCAAAAGTTCATGCTCAGGTCAGCGCCGAAGAAAGGCTTTTCATTCCGCCGGTCGTAGCGACCGCTCCGCTTGTCGAGGTGGAGAGGTCTGATGTTCAAGAAGTTATTGGCATAGAACGAAAGCCGGAATTTCCGGGCGATATCTTTTGACACCTTGATATTGCAAAGCATCAACGGCGGCATCACCCGTTCGGGGAACCAGGTTGCGATCATCTTGTCAATGCCCATCTGGGCCAGGGGTTCTTTGAAATCCCCCACCGTATAGGGAATTTCCACATCGTCATACCCTTTGCGGCTCACGGGCAGATAGTAATAGAGGTCCCCTTCCCTTTCGGTATTAAAAAGGTCGGGGATCCCGAGGTACTCCCGCAATTCGGTCAGGGTGTAGAGGTTACTCTTCCAGGGGTATATTTCCCGGTGATTTTTCTCGAACCACACCACCTGGGTGGTCAGGGTGACGATCATCTTCAGTTCGGGGATATGGGTATTGAGCCCCACGTTGGTATTGAGCCGTTCGTCGACGGTTCCGTAGCCGTACTGGTCGGGAAATTTGACGGCAAAGGACTCCTGTTTGCTGACACCCTCCTCAAAGACGGTGTAGTTGATCCTTTCCCAGTAAGGGGCGTCGATGTAATAGGACTCAGTGCGGAAATAGGCCCCCGTAATGTTGACGGAAGTACTGAGGGGCTCTATTTTTCCCAGGTCGAGTGAATATTCGATTCCCTCCTTGATGCGCACGCTGCCGTTCATAAATCGGGAGTACCCGGCAAAGCGCACGTCCTCTTCATAGCCCAGTTTTATGGGCTCTCCGGTAATCTTGTCATGGTACATAACCCCCTCTCCGGGAACATAATAAGGGTGGTACCCCGCGGCCAGCACATCGTAATCCCTGAAAAACTGGGGAAAAAGAATATTGTCGGTCACGAATCCCCCTTCATGTTTTTCCGCGAAAGCCGTCACGCGCGCCTGGACGCCTCCAGCCGAAAAGTCGAGGCCCACCTCTTTTTTGGTACCATGTGCCGGTTTCAGGTCAGGATTCCGGGTATCCTGCACCACGTTGGTGGTGACCACGATCAGGTCGGGGTAGTAGTTGAAGCTGACGATGTCGTTGTAATCCTTGTCAGGATAGAGGTGGGTGAGCGTGGGCGCTTTTGTGGTGAGGCCAAAGCCGAAGCGGAGGCTCAGGTCTCTGAAGAGCTTGTTATTTTTGGCATTCAGGAGCTGGTAGCGGATGTTGAGGCGCGGGTCGACGCTGATGTTTCCCGCGGTGTTGAAGAAGCCTCGTGGCTGGATGTTGTCCATCCGGAGGCCGGCCATCAGGTCGAGTTGTGTGGTTCCCAAGGAGATGACGACTTTGTCTTCGGCGAACAGCGAGAACTGTTTCAAGGCGGGAATGTCATAGAAGGGTCGCGGACGGGTACCCAGGCCCACGGGGGGACGTTCAGGATTGAAGATCCTCCCCTCCCCGTTGTTGCCCGCACTGGTGAATTCGGTCCCCAGCAGCAGGTTATGGGTCATGAATCCAGTTTTCCGGTAGGCTGTGGCCTTCAGTTTCAGATAGAGGTTGAAGGGTCTTCCGTCATAAGTCACTTCGGAATAGTAAGCCGAAGGGGCATAGTTGACGGGGTATTCCCCGTCGGTGGCGGATGTGGCAAAGAAGGTGGCTCCCGAGGAACTTCCCGCCCACTGTTTTTCAAATCCCTTCTGCCAGGTGCGGGAGAATCCTCCGTCGAAGGAGAGGTTGGAGATCCACGGCTTGTTCAGCGACCAGGAAAGGGAGAGGGCTCCGCCCAGGTTTTGGTCGCGCGAATAGTTCTCTTCGAGGAGGAGCATGTCGGGGTCCCACTTGTTGCCGTCGAGGGTGCTCCAGTAGGAGCCTTTGGCTTCGAGGGTCAGGGGGGAGCTTTCCCTGAAGAAGGTCTGCGAATATTTCAGGGAACCGTTGGCGCGGTTAAAGAGGCTGGTGCGCCGGGTGATGTGGCCGTAGGAACGGGTGTAGTCTCCGTCGACATTGAGCACGCCCCTGTCAGCGGGAAGGAGGAATCCCTTGCTGAAAAATCCCTGCTTGGTCCGCGGGTCAGCCTTGAATTTGACGCTGTAGGGAGATCCGCCGGCCTTGGTTTTGATGTGGACAGCCCCGGAAGTGAGGTTTCCGTATTCCGCGGAAGGGATCCCCACATCAACGGTGATGGATTCGATGTTATCGACAGGGATGGAGCGGATATCGACTCCCGTGCCCGCCACCGATTCCATGGCATTGGTGGTGCTGATGCTTCTCTGCATGTTTCCGTCGTTCGAGAGAGGGATTCCGTCGACGATGACGGCGGTCCCCAGGGCGCTGTTGGTATTGGCGCCCACCTCGCGGATGGTGATTTTGGAAGGCGAGCTGAGGCTGGGATTTTCGCTGAGGTTCCCGGGGATCAGCTGGAGGACATCCTTGAGGCTGGAAGCCTGGACATGGCTGATGGCTTCGCTGCGGATCTTCGACGAGGTGGTGCCGCCCTTGGAATTTTCGGCGGTGACGACCACCTCATCGAGACCCAGCGACTGCTGCCTGAGGCGGATGTTATGCACCAGGTTGCCCGTGACGGTGATTTCCGCGGAAACCTCTTCGTAGCCGATATAGGTGACCATCAGCAAGCAGGTTCCCGCAGGCACCCCCCTGATGAGGAACTCCCCCTTGTCGTTGGTGGAAGTCCCCAGCAGAAGCGGTTGCAACACCACATTGGCATAAGGAATTGCCTCACGGGTCTCCGCATCGGTGATCTTCCCGCTCACAACATACCGCTCCTGGGCCGCAGCTGGATCCACTAAAATAATACAGCAAATTAAGAGTATAACCCCAAAGGCTGCATTCTTATATATGTTTCTTAAGCTCATCGATAAACTCTCTGGTCGACTTAATTAATGGAGCAACTGTCTCTTTATCAAAATCATACAAATCTCCATAATCTCCTTTTTACCTCATGTCAAAGAGCTTTGCATAAACCTTGCCGAATTTTTTATCAATAAGGCCAGTTTTAACATACGTTAATCCAAAATTGTGTTCGGCTTCCATCATGAGTCTGAGTCTCGATATTGTTATTAAATAGTAAGGCAATAACCGCAAAGAAGCAGGCATAATAAAGTCAGTTTATAACACCATTCCAACTTTCATTTTCAGCTAATACAAGTGCATCGTTACAGGATTCCTCAGCTCTTTGCAGCCTGTGATTTATATACTCGGAACGGCTATTAACTATCATAGTTGGATAACCTCTTTTTTAACATTCTTGTACAAAGGGGAGTATCTTAAGCTGGATTCCCACAAATCTTTTGGATAAATAAAAGTTGAGATAATTTGACCTGGATCTAATTCTATTTCGTAAAGACCATCACGACAATGATCTTCAATCTCGTTAGTAACTTTATTGGAATCAACAAGAATTAAAATATCCCAACCTGAATCGGATCGATTATCTCCACGAGCTCTTGAACCAAACAAGAAAGCATCCGCTTTGGGATCCTTATCATGAATGGTTTGTTTTATTCTGCTAATGATCAGTTTTTTATTCATAACTGAATATGTTATCACAAATATAACATTTTCCCCTTAAGCAAGTAAGCCTAAGAGGCTCTGAAACTCTTGGAAATATCTTAGTGTCCTTCGTTATCTTCGTGCCTTAGTGGTTTAGACTTTAGAAATATCTCCGTGTCCTCTGTACCTTCCTTTGTATCTTTTTGTTAATAATTATGGAATCACAATCTTATTCACGAAGACCTTTCCTCCTGCTAGGGTTCTGGCGATGTATACCCCCGGCACGAAACTGCCGTAGTTGAGCGTCGCCCTGTTCGAGGCAGGCTTTGTGTCTCTCACCAGTTTTCCGGTGACAGTCCATACCCGGAGGTGTTCGATGGGCTTTTCCGGAGAGAAGAATTCCACGGCGGAGGGGCCGTAGGCCACAGCCAATCCATCCTCCGACAGGATCATCCGGGCTGCGGTGTTGAGCCCTTCGAGAGGGGTACGATAGATCTTCCCCTGTCCCAGGGCATATACATATTCGTTCCACACTCCTCCGATCTCAAAAATGGATGCCCCGGTACTGGCTGAGGTCCATGACGTACCTGCATCGTTGGTATATTGTGATTTGGTGGTGGTTCCCATCACCAGCCAGGAATCGCTGTCGAAGCGCCAGAAGTCATTTCCGCCGCTGTTTCCGCTGACTTTGGCGAATGTGGTCCCGCCGTCGGCAGAGCGGATCAGAGCTGAGGTGCTGGTGATGAAGATTTCATCTCCGGGTCCGAAGGTCACGGTATTGATAAAATGGTCATCTCCCACGGCGGCTTTGAATGCCGGGTATATGTCGGTGAAGGTGGCTCCTCCGTCTGTTGATTTCTGGAGGATTTTGTTTCCGGCGACATACCCTGTTTCTCCGCGGAACCGGATATCCTGGACAAAGACACCCCCGAAGTCGTCGGTGACCACGCTCCATTTCTTGCCGTTGTCGGTGGAGCGGAAGACACGGTTGTGCTCTCTCCTTTCAGTCGCGGAATAGTCATACCAGCGCGCCCAGAGGAGAATGACGCCGTTACCCACGTATTCAATCGCCGAAGTATTGAGGCCGTTGCACACCGGAAGTTGCGGATTCCGTGAAGGATCGTTTCCCTCGTCCTTGCCGATCAAGGCAGCGTCGAGGTTGGTCCAGGTAGCCCAATTGTCGGTAGTCCGGAAGATGGCCCCCTGGAAGTAAATATCGTTTTTCGCTACCGTTGAGGGATAATCCGCCAGATAGAAGCGGTTCATGCAGGCCACGGCGGTATCGCCGATATTGCGGAGTCCGTTGAAATCCAGGTTATCGTCGGGAAGGGGCACTTCAGGAAGGGGAAGCTCCTTCCAGTTAATCCCTTTGTCGAAAGTACGCAGGAAGGTCTGGCCCAGTCCGATCAGCAGTGCATTGTCGGCATCAAAAACCTTCATCTTATGGATGTTGTTGTCGGGACTCAGGGTTTTTGGTACCCAGGTCATGGTCCCGGCCTTCAGGTTGGCCAGGCTGATTTTGTAGATGTCCGATTTAGCAAGCAATACCAGGGAGTCGTTAAAGACGCCCCCCACTTCCCAGATGGAGGTGGTGAGGCCGGCATCGGTCCAGGTAGCGCCTGCATCGTTCGAGAACCGCGACTTGCCCGATCCTCCCCCCACGAAGAGGGTCTTGTCATCCACCTTGTAGATGTCGTTTCCCCCTGTGATGCCCGTGATGGAAAATTTTTCAAAAGTGTCGCCCCCGTCGGTCGATTTGAAGATCCCGTGGGCGACGGTGATCAGATAAAGTTCCTTGCTCCCTGCCACATGAATGTCGTTGATATAGCCGTTCCCTGAGGTATTCAGGTTAGCAAAGATCGAAATTAGGGAATCACTTATCACGCCTGTTTTGAACAGCACTTTGTTTCCACCGATGTAGCAGGTGGTATCGTCGAAAACGATGGTGGAGATCACGGTATTGGTGAGGTCGCCGCTCAGGTTTTTCCAGGTTGCGCCCCTGTCGGAGGTTTTGAAGATTCCGCTGTGGGTGTTGTATCCCGAGTTGGCCTCCGGGTTGTATTCCATCCAGCGGAGGAAGAGGATGGCCACGCTGTCATTGGCGCATCCCACCGACTGGAAGTCAAGGCCGAAATTAGGGAGCGCCATGGGGCTGAGGGCCGGGTTGTCGCCCGATCCGAGGCCCGTCAATTCCACATTTTTCCAGGTGGCTCCCGCGTCGGGCGAGTGGAGGACGATTCCGGGGGAATAGGAATCGGGGAATCCGTCGGTAAGTTTGTTCCGGTTTGACACCAGGTATCCCGAATTTCCGCTCCAGCTCATGTCGATAAAGTCGAATTCCAGGGTCAGAATTCCAACATCATTCCAGGTGGCGCCGTTGTCGGTTGATTTGACGAAGGAGCGTCCGAAGCCCGCCACCACCGCCTCGTTTCCCGACACCGTCATTTTTTGAAGGTTTTTTTTGGCCCTGATCTCCGTGGAGGTCCAGTTGAATACCGGCTGGGCAATCGTCGTCCCTGCCAGCAGAATTGCCAGAATAAATAAGTAGAGTTGCTTCATGGTCTATAATATTAAAAGGTTGTTTCTTTTGTTTTTCCTCCTGGTAAGGAGAAGTACCCTGGTCAGGCCGGAGACCCGACCAGGGAGAGGTGCAGAAGGCTATTCCCCTTTGGGAAGGAGAGCACCTTCGGTGTCAAATTTAAACATGCTCTTTACCTTACGGGTTTCGCCTGACGAATAGGTGACAGACAGTGAGTCGGCGGCCAGGGCTTTCCAGATGTTGGCAGCGTTGGTCATGGTGTCGACGAAGGAGATCAGTCCCACTTCCCGGTTATTTCCGTTGAGGCCTGTGCGGAATTCCACTACGCCGTCATCCTGGGAGAGGTGGCTCGCCAGGTAGCTGAAGCGGTTGCGCAGCCGTGCATTCGGTCCCAGGAGGACCTGGTAGACCGAGATCACCGAATCGTCATATGCCTTCCGGTCGTTGAAGCTCAGGGCGAAGGGGTTGAAGACCATATGGACGTATTCACCTGTGGGTATTCTGGAAATTTCCGGAGTGGAAGCCACCTTGTAAGCCAGCTTCACGCTGTTTTGGGTACCGTTGGTCTCCCATGTCAGTTTTTCGGTTTCCAGCACCTCTTCCAACGCCTTCACATCGACGGCAGAATCTCCGGGGAAGCAGATCTTCACCACGGGCGGACATCCGAATTCCGAGACCAGTCCCACGGCATTGGTGGACTGCTGGAGCAGGCGTGCCAGGTAGGAGTAGTCAAGGGGGTCGAAGAAATTGTCAAGGCTGGTGGTCACTATGGTGACGCTGTCGATGCCTCCGGCCATGGGGCGCAAGAACATCTTGTCGGGACTGAACATCGCCTGTTGGATTTTCACAGGATCCAGCTTTTCAGGGTCGTAATAGATCTTGACGCGGTGTTCCTTGACGAAGGTAGCCACCCCCAGGACGCCGTCTACCTTGCGCATCTGGTTGGCGAAGGAGGATGAGCTGCCGAAGCATTTGATGTTTTTGAGTCCCGATTGCTGATATATTTCCGCCTTTTCCATGGTTTCCTTGTCGAACCAGTGCTGGTCAATGGTGGGGAGTTCCCAGAGGGAGCCCAGGCTGATTCCTGCGGCCACCAGGACCACCGTGGCGATGGGAGAGATCCATTTGAGGCTGTTTCGGCGGTTGACCTGGAGGGTATTTTTCTCGGGGCATACCAAAACGCAGTCGCTGCAGAGGTTGCAGTCTACGTGGCGCACCACGTCTACCTTGTCGACCTTGATACCCTGGGGGCATTTTTTGGCGCAGAGGCCGCAGTCGATACATGAAGTTGCGTTGCGCGTGATCTTCACCACCGGCACGAACCAGCTCTTCAGACGGCTTACCTCGATGATGAAGCCGCCCACGCAGAGAATCGCCAGGGGCCAAACGTAGCTGATCGACGCCCCCGAGCGCAGGGCGATGAGATAGGCCGCCATGATGATGATAAAGAAGGCGGCGAACTTGAAGATATTGGACAAGGCCGCGAGCGGACAGAGGTATTTGCACCAGAAGAGGCGGGAGAACAGGGAACCCAGCACCAGGATGGCGATGGCGATCACCGCGTAGAGCAGGTTGACATCGGTGTCGAATCCTGAGGCTGTGGCATAGTAAGGATCGAATTTCTTGCAGAAGAGCTCGTTCGACCCCAGGGTATAGTAAAATACGATGAAGAGGAGGGCGTACTTCAGAATACGGAGGGCCAGGTCGGCGACGCCGGTGATGGTGAAGCGGATTTTCAGCTTGTCGCCCAGTTTTCCTAACCATTCTCCCACGGTACCCAGCGGACAGATAAAGGAGCAGAAGAGCTTGCTGAAGACCAGAATTCCGGCGAAGAGCAGCAGTCCCATGACGATCTGTGTGGAGGTCATGGTGCAGGCAAGCGCCTGGTTCAGCAGATAGCTGCCCAGGGACTGAATCCCTCCGAAGGGACAGTAAGCTTCAAAATCGGCCACGTGGTTTTTCAGTACATAATGTCGCAAGGCCAGGAAGAGCACGAATGCGATCACCGCCAGTTGTATCCCGATCCTCGGCCAGTTTTTCGTCTTGTTCTTCTTTTTCATAAACGGTTATTGGTTTTTTAATAATGTCAACACAGTAAAACAAAGTTCTGATTTTCAGAGAAAGTGTTATTGTATATTAACTATCAAAAGTCCTCTCTCCGCCAGCCACTCTTCCGCCTCTTCTTTAGTTCGGAAAAGGTCTCCTTCGGATTCCCACCAGGTCTCTCCCCTTTTCAGTCCCATCCTGGCACATCCCTCAACTTCGCCAATGCTGACCGCTTCGAGCGCCTTCATTTTGATGCTGTCCTTCGTGAAGGCAAGGACCTTTGATTTCACGGGAAGTCCGCGCGTAAAGGTTCCGTCCTTCTGAATTCCCACCACCAGACCATAGCATACCGTTCCTTCTTTAATCCAGTCCAGCTTGGCCTTCAGTTGGGGATTCAATTCGACGCTCTCTTCTTGGTAGGCGTAGTTTTTAATTTCTTCCGACCGTTTTTTCTTTCCGCAGGAGGCAGCCAGAAAGAGCACGCACAGCAACAGGAGGAGGATGGGGGTTCCCGGGGCGGCTAATTTTCGGTTACGTATCATGATGGTTTTAAATTGGTTTCGCCAATCCGACGGCCCGGCAATTCCCCGGAACCGGTTTCATCCCGCTGCCGGACAATGCCCTCCGCCGCACAGAACTTTCGATGTATAAAAATACCTGTTTATGCAACAAAAACATCATCCGGCGCACGTTTTACACTTATTTAAATTCGTTCCAGATAAACCGGCAATGCAATTCTCCTCCCGGCAGGAGGAGTACCCTTTCCGCCCTGTTTGTTTTGATCACAAATGCATTTGATGACAGAGGGAGGCGGAGAATTCATCTGACTGTCAGGAGGTGGTGGATGTATCTGAATGCCAGGAGGTGGTAAATGCATAGTTTCAGCCGTGGAGGCGGAGAATGCATCTGACTGTCAGGAGGTGGTGGATGTATTCGACTGCAACGAGGTGGCAAATACATAGTTTCAGCCGTGGAGGCGGAGAATGCATCCGACTGTAAGGAGATGGTGGATGTATCTGAATGCCAGGAGGTGGTGGATGTATTCGACTGCCAGGGGCAGTTGTGACACAACAAAGTTTCACATTTCCCGTTAAAATGTATATTTACCCGAAATTTCCGAACAGCTTTATGAGAAACAAAAGATTATTCCATACGCTGGTTTTCCTGCTGATGCTGGTATTGGCGGGTGCGGCGCATTCTCCCGTTTCCGGGCAGAAGGGAGTGAAACTTGCAGGGGGGATGACCCTGGTACCGCGCGACACCTCCGGCATTCCGGCCGATGGCATCGGCGCTTATGCCACCGGGGAATACCGCAACCTCTTCGCCGAGAACAACCACAGCGAAGAGCAGATCGCCAGGCGTACCCGGGAAGCCTATGAAAAACTTTTCCATGGCGACACCCTTACTGAGGCGGTCATGTTTCCTGTCGGAGAAAATGAGAACGGACCGCTGGCTTACATCCGGGATGTTCTGCACAACGATGTGCGCAGCGAAGGGATGTCGTACGGCATGATGATCGCCGTGCAGATGGACCGGAAAGTTGATTTTGACGCCCTCTGGAATTGGGCCGTAACCCATATGTACGTCTCCGATCCCGCCCACCCCTGTGAAGGGTATTTCCTTCGGCAGCTCAGGCACGACGGCACGTCCATATCGGAAATTCCGGCACCCGACGGTGAGGAGTACATGGTGACGGCGTTGTATTTCGCTCACAACCGCTGGGGCAGCAGCGAGGGGATTTACGGGTACAAGGCGTGGGCCGATAAGATTTTGACCGCCATGCGGCATCGCGCAACGAAGAGCGGTCCCACGAAATCAGGTCTGTGCACCGTACATGCCATGGTCAACGAGGAACATAAAATGATCCGCTTTTCCCCAGACTTCCGTGAGGGGAATGACTTCACCGATCCCTCGTACCATCTGCCCGCCTTTTATGAACTCTGGGCGCGTTGGGGCCCCGAAGCCGACCGGGAATTCTGGGCTTCAGCGGCCGAAGCAAGCCGCGACTTTTTCGTGAAGGCCAGCGATACTTTTACGGGACTCTCCTCCGACTACGCCCATTTCGACGGGAAGCCGGTGAAGGAGTCCTCTAACCCCAATGCCTCCAATTTCGGGTGGGACTCCTGGCGCACCCCCTCCAACTGGGCGGTCGATTATGCCTGGTGGGGCAAGGATTCGCGCCAGAAGGAGCTGAGCAACCGCATCCAGGCTTTCTTTTTCCGTCAGGAGCTCGACAGCTATGGCAGCATCTATTCGCCCGACGGGAAGTTGGTCAATCCGGATTACCGGCCCGGACTGGCTGCCACCCTGGCGGTGACCAGTCTGGCAGCCACCCACTACATCGCTCCCGAATTTGTGGAAGCCCTCTGGAAGACTCCCCTCCCCCTCGACCCGGGACAGCGGTATTACGACGGATTGCTCTACATGATGAGCTGGCTCCACTGCTCAGGCAACTTCAGAATCTGGACCCAATCTCAGTAATCAGCCAAATCATAATTTGTACTTCGTCCTCCCGGTTCTTCTTGTTGTAATATACCTTTTTCAATTAAATCCTTTATATCTCTCAGAGCCGTATCCGGTGAGCATTTTGTTATTTTTGCCCATTTTGAAGTTTTAAGTTTTCCGTCAAATCCATCCAAAAGCTTGTTCAACATGTGTCTTTGCCAATGGTTTAAAACGGTTTCTTTATGTTTGTCCCAGAAATCTGCTTTCTGAAGAACTTTCTTTAACGTTACTTCTGTAGTTTCCAATGCACGATACAAACAAGTTAAGAACCAATGCAACCATTCAGTTATATCACCACTGCTATGCTGGACTTTTTGCAAAACCTAATCATAAACCTTTTTCTCCGTATGTAACTGGTTTGAAAGACTATAGAATCTTTGGGGATTTTCCTCTGAACGTGCCAATAACATATCAGAGACAGTTCTTGCTATGCGGCCATTACCATCATCGAAAGGATGTATAATGATAAACCAGAAATGTGCAATCGCTGCTTTTAATACGGCATCTAATTTAGATTCTTCATTGAACCAATTCAGAAACAGATCCATTTCCTGACGAATGCGGGCCGATGTCGAACCTTCCTTTTTTGATGTTCAGAATAGCGCTCAGTTTGGGTTGAACTCCCTGGACCGACATTTATGAAGCCCTCACCATCGCTTCAGCCCTCAAATCTCCTGCTGAAAGGTCCAGATTGGTAAGATCTTTCAGCGCAGGAGACAACAACCTTAAGCCCTTCGTACTATAGAGCTGGTTTCCGCACGGTTCACAGGTTATGGGACACCGGTTCACAGCAACACCTCCTTTGCCGTAGTGTTGCCAACCATGTCCTCTCCTACAGCCATAAGTTGGGAAAACAGGTCGTTCCTGTCGATCTTGCTGAATTTCAGCAATCCTTCCACCTGATACCCTTCCGGAAGCAATCCGTCAAAAAAGGGAGGAAAAGTGTCGAATTCAAACGCCTCCGGTCTGACTGGCAAAGTCAGAGATACGGGATTTCCCCGATAACCGGGATTGTACACGAAACGATATTTTTTGCCAGGTTCAATTTCAATAAGCACCCCTGCCTCCTAATCATCAACAGATATGATGGCTTGTCTCATGGTTATAAATCTGATTCATGAACGGACTGGTCAACTGTACCCTGATATTCAGTGCTTTGAGGATTTTCCTCAACGTATCGAGCTTGATGGTTTCTTTTCCTTTCTCCAGGTTGAACAGCACGGTTTTGCCAACGCCTGCCAACTCAGCCAGCTAAAGCTGGCTTAAACCGGCCGCTTTGCGGTGTTTTTTGATGGTAGCTGCCAAAATATCGGGATCAAGCATACGAAAATGTATTATTATAGCGGTACATATAGGTTTTTTGATATAAAAAGCAGATCTTTATGCAATATTTCCCGCTAAGATGGTAATTATATGCACTTTCTTCTTTTTTTGTAATCTATTATATATACCTTAAACCCTTCGGGTTATCCCTCTGAGCCTTTACCGGTTCTTCATCTTAGCCTCAACCTTATGACATCTCCGGTCTCCCATGGTGATTTCCGTTGCCGTTGGTTTCCTCCACCTCCACTTTCGGCGGCATCAGCCGGAACCGTTTCCGCTTGTGTTTACTGCCGTAGCCGCCATACCCATACCCATAACCATACCCATAGCCATAATCACCGTACCCATAGCCGTACCCGTAGCGGTAGCCGTTCACATAACTCAGCACGTATGCCGGGAAGAGTCCGCCCGTGGTCCTGATGGCATTGATGATAATCCCCACCCCCTTGATCCGGTACATTTTGATCTCGTCGAGGGCCTGTTTAAGGAGTTTCCGGTTGGTATAGCTGTCGCGGATCACGAAGACCGTGGAGTCGATCTGGTCGGTAATCTGGAACAGGTCGGTCACATAGCCTATGGGCGCCGAGTCTATGATGATCACGTCGTAGATCTCCTTTAACTCTGTCAGGAGTTTTCCAATTTTCTCGTCCATGAGCATCTCTCCCGGGTTGGGCGGGATGGGACCTGCGGGGATGATGAAAAAGTTGGGATGCTTCACCTGATGGGTGATCTGCGCCAGGGAATCCTTTCCCAGGATGTAGGAGACCACCCCCTTGGAGGCATCAAGTTCAAAATCCTGGTTGATGCGCGAATTGCGGAGGTCGAAGTCCACCAGCACGGTTTTTTTGCGGGTCAGCGCGAAAGAAGAGGCGATGTTGATGGAGGTGTAGGTCTTCCCTTCCCCGGGAGCCGTCGAGGAGACGGCGATCACCGGTTTGACCTTTCCCTTGGTCATCAGGTCCAGCTTTCCGCGTAAACTTCGGTATGCTTCGCTGTCAGGACTGTTGGGCTTGTCAAGCACCGGCGTCATGGTTGGTTCTTTTTGCTTGTTAAAGAAAACCATGTTAAGGATCGGTAGGGAGGTCAACATTTCGACATCTTCCTTGCTGATCACCTTGTTGTTAAAAAGCACCAGCAGGAGCACGAAGAGCGCCGGGGGTACGATACCTGCGAAGAGGCCGTAGGAGTAAGCCTTGTTTTTCTCAGGTCCGATGGCACCCATGGAGCTTGCCGACTCCACCAGTTGGCTTTCAGGCTGGTTGGCAGCTTTGGCAATCTGGGCCTCCGAAAGTTTCTCGAGGAGGAAAGTGTAGGTTTCGTTGTTCATGTTGTACCGCCGCTCGATTTTGAAAAGGTCGCGTTCGGTGACCGGAAGTTTGCCCACGCGGGCTTCCACCATGGCGGTGCGGCGCTGCAGGTCAGCCAGCATTTGATGGTTGTGGTCAACGATGTTGTTGATGTTCTCCAGCATGGCTTCCTTTACATTTCCGAGCTGGTCGTTGAGTTGGGTAAGCCGCGGACTGATCAGCACATCAGACATCTTCGATTTTTCAACGGTAAGCTGGTTGTACTGCGACAAAAGGCCGCTGAGCAACGGATCATTGATTCCAACGGACGATGGAACCAGGATGGAACCTACGTCACGGTTTTCCAGGATATAGGTCTTTAGATAATTGTAATACTTGTTCTGCGTTTCAAGCTCCTGCTTTTTACTGTCCAGTTCACTCATCTCCGAAAGGAGTTGTCCGGATTGCGATCCGATGTCGAAGATCCGGTTCCGTGACTGGAACGAAAGGAGTTCCCCCTCGGCTACTGCCAGCGAATCGCTCACCCCTTCGAGGAGGTATTCGATGAAGTTGATGGTCTGGTCGGCGTACTGGTTTTTCTTTTCCACGTTGTCAATACGGTAAACCTCCACCAATTTGTTGAGGAAGTCGACCGCTTTCTGTGGGTGGTAATCCTTCAGGTCGATGTCGACGATGGAGGTTTCCCAGTCGCGAAGGCTGACGGTCATTCGCGAGCGGTAAGCGTTTATAAGTTCATCAGGCGTATGGAATCTGAAAAAAAAATAGTCGGTAACAGGTGGGAAAAACCCTTCATTCAGGTTGATTTTAAAGCTGCACTGCCCCGGTATGACAACCTCTTCGCCCGACTGCACCTTCTGTTCAATTTTCACTTCCGGGAAATAACCGGCTCCCCTGTTTTCAGAATAGTTATAAACTCCCACCCCTTCTCCGAATCCGGAAAGGGTAATGGAGCGATCGGGGTGTACTGAAATCCGGAAGTCAAATCCAATCAACTGGGGGTGGTTACGGTCCCATTCCACCCGGAAGGCTGCATCGGTATAATTTTCAGCCGTCGACAACTTGCCCTCATTGTGGTAGCTCACCTCGAATCCCAGTTCCCTGATGGCTTTTGCCACCACCGGCTGTGATTTCATGATGATCATCTGGTTCTGGATCCCCTGGTAGGAAGTTCCGAAACCCCGCAATGCCTCCCCAGAAAACCCCCCTGCCTGCCGCCAGAAGGTGGTGGATCCCTCTTCGAGGATCATAATGCTGGCGCGGGCGGAATACATGGTGGTGGTATACCGGTTGTAAAGCCACGCCCCGGCAAGTCCAATGCCCATAAAGAGAACGAAGAGATACCAGTGGGAGATCAATTCGCTGACCAGCCGTTTGTAGTTGAATACCGGAAGTTCTTCCTGTGCTGCACTATCCTGGGTTCTGTCGGTATCGTTATATTCCGTCATTTGAAAAGGTTTAGGATGAGGAATGCCGTAGTAAGGAGCGATGCTGCAAAGGAAGCCTGGCTGAGCCAGGGAAGGGTACGGGTGCTGTAAACGCGGTAATTGTTGGGCTCCACGTAAATCACATCGTTGGGAAGGATGTAGTAATAATCGGAAGAGAGAAGGGCATCGTCGGTCAGGTCGATGTTAACGATCCGGGTTCCTTCGGGTGTTTCCCTGATCAGCCGCACTTTCTGGCGGTTTCCCCCGTCGGATACGCCTCCGGCGGCCCCAATGGCTTCAAAAATGGTATACTGGTTTTTGGGCATTTGGATCAGGCCTCCGCCATTCACATCACCCAGAACGGTAAAGGTACGATTGGCCAGTTTTACCACCACGGAGGTATTCAGCACGTAGTGGTCAACCAGTTTCTGAATTTTATCCCGTACTTCAAGGAGGGTCAGCCCCGCAACATAAACCTCTCCCAGTTTGGGATAGCTGATGTTGCCGTTTTCATCGACCAGATAGGTCAACAACTCCATGCCATAGGCCCCTCCAACACCCACTGAAAATGAAAGGTTCAGAAAATCCGTTTCTTCCCGGTTTTCGGAAACCACACTGATATACAATTGATCATTGGGGCGGATGGTATAGGGTGGTGGCAGGGGCATCCGGGGATACAATTCATCAAGCTTTGCATCATGCATATAGGTCATCTGCTTCAGCGGCGAACTGCATGAACCCAACGCAAGCATCAGTGTCCCGAACAATCCAAATCGTTTTATTTTGTTGAGAAAAATCATGTCGTAAAGATAGCAAAGAGAATTAATTTCTTATATTCTACAAATAACCAAAAACCTTACATTTGCAGAATTGATCATCAACCATGAAAAAGTACTTATTCATAGGGTTTCTGCTGATGGTATTGTTTTTCGAAGCCGGGGGGCAGCGCCGTTACAATGGATTGGTTTTCCGCGGCAGGCAGCGGCTGATCAATTGTATGGACATGGCCGGAGGGTATATCTGGGACCATAAATATGAGAAATTCACCATCAGCACGACTTTTAACAATCTGTATCTGAAACGCTTCGGCGGATTTGCCATGATTGAACTCGATCCTGTCGTTCCGGCCATCGTAATGGGACCGACCATTTCGGTCAATGATTTTGCTTATGTATATACGGGATTAGATTTCCTTACCCAGCGCGGATATTTTGCCCGGGGCGGATTAAAACATGCCAGAAAGGATCTGGGAATAGGGTTTTACCCTTTTCGTTGGGCAACGGTAAAAGTCTGTCACTCTTTTAACGCCGGCTCCCGGTTTGAGATTGGATTCCGGCTGCCCCTGGAGGAAGAACTCTTATACACCAAACAGAAAAACCTAATAACGGGCAGGAAGAAAATCCTGGGAATCTTCTGAATCCTAAATCAGAAATTCGGGATTATTCTTATTTTTTTTTCCTTTCCTTGTAAAAAGGCATATACATTTCCGGTTCGTATTGCGCGGTGAACCGTCTGGCTTTGGAAAACGGGAAAAAGACCCGGATATCGGTATGGACGGTAAGTGAAAGGACAATGCGGGCCATGGGCAGGTTCTTACTTTCCACATCACTGAAAAGCCGGGTAAGGTAGCGGTTTCTGACAGGAGAAAATTCGCCATAGAGGTTCACCGAAAAATTAGGATCCATATGGTAGGTGATACCATATCCCCCCGTAATCACCCATTCCCACAAGTCGGCAGGTATGGTGCGGCTGAGATCTTTTCCACCCCTGGCCATGTTCACTCCGCTATATCCGATTTTTGCCATCAAAAAATGGTTGATATTGGTGTTCGGAAAGAGATAATACTGCCCAAACAGACTGTAGGTACGAAAACGTGTATTGTACAAAGGATTGACCAGATCAGGATCGCCATAATCGAGGTCACCGTCGATCCGGTGATCTTCGAGTTCAGCTCCCAGATTAAAGGCAATGGTCAGAGGTTTTGCCAGGGAAAATGTAAATCCCGGAGTACCTGAAAAACGATAACCATGTTCTATTCCGTTGCCCAGATCGGTCTTAAACGGATCAACGGGCGCCATGAATCCCCCGGAGGCATTCCAGGAATACCATTTTAATCCGCTGGGTCCTTTCACCTGAGCGAAACCGATATTCCCAAATCCTGGAAAAAGCAACAAAAGCACCGCTATTTTCAGGGTTTTTATCATCAGGCATCCTGGTTTTTGTACTTCCCGATTTACTATTTTCAGTTTTAAAACAAAAATAAGCGAATTAATTAATCCGTCGAATCAAAAACGAATTTATTAATGCCGTAAACATAGGGATATTACAAAAAATACACATTGGGGTTTATGTGGTTTTGTCTGTTAATTCAACAAATCTTGCTCAAAAATGATATATTTGCAAGGATCTGATGGCTGAAAAATACCACCTCGTCGGACTAATGATGCTGGGACTGACGGGGCGAAGCATTGAAGAGATTCAGCCAATTTCATCCTGATTAACCAGCCATTCGAATGGAAGAAACCTGGACTACCGTCATCAAACCCAAGGACAAGCTCCTGCATGTCGACTTCAAGGAGATCTGGCAGTACCGCGATCTCTGGTCGATGTTTGTGCGGCGCGACATCGTTACCCAGTATAAGCAGACCATCCTGGGGCCGCTGTGGTATTTTATCCAGCCGGCACTGACCACGATAATGTATATGGTGGTCTTCGGGGGAATCGCCAAAATTTCCACCGACGGTCTCCCCCAGCCTCTTTTTTACTTGGCGGGAATTGTTTGCTGGCAGTACTTTTCCGACTGTCTGAACAAAACCTCATCGACGTTTATCGCCAACCAGCATATCTTCGGGAAGGTCTATTTTCCCCGTCTGGTGGTTCCGTTGGCCACAGTGAGTTCCAACCTGCTGCGGATGGGGATCCAGTTCCTTCTGTTCGTGGCAGTTTATCTCTATTACCTGGTAATGGGGGTGCAGGTGCGTCCTACGGTCTATGTGCTGTTGCTCCCGCTGCTGATATTGATGTTAGCCGGACTGGCATTAGGTTTTGGTATATTGATTTCGTCGATGACCACCAAATACCGCGATCTCACCTTTTTATTTTCCTTTATCGTGCAGTTGTGGATGTACGCCACTCCAGTGATCTATCCGCTAAGTACCATTTCACCCGACAAGCAGTGGATCATGGCGCTGAATCCGGTAACCTCCATTATTGAAGCTTTCAAATATGGGACCATGGGTGTTGCCACTTTTTCATGGGGACACCTGGCGTATTCCTTCGGATTCATGGTGGCCATCCTTGGGATTGGAATAATCGTGTTCAACAAGGTCCAGCGGTCGTTTATGGATACTGTCTGACGAATTACACGAATTCAGAAAAATTGATGTGACTGAGATATTGTTTTAAGGAGGAAATTACAAGACAATTGGCAGTTGCATGGAAGTTCACGAGAATAAGAAGTACAATCCGTGTAATCCGCGGACGAAAGAAAAGACATATTGGTTGTCCGCTAATTACGCTAATTGACGCGAATAAAAATATACGTGTATATAAGGATTTGAAAATGTTTCAATTCGCGAAAATCCGTGAAATCCGCGGACAAAATAAAACATATTCCTTGTCCGCTAATTACGCTAATTGACGCTAATTATAAAACTCAAGCTTAAGGTTTCGGGAATAAATGAATTAAATGATTGTAATTCGCGAAAATCTGTGAAATCCGCGGACGAAATAAAAGATACATTGGTTGTCCGCTAATTGCGCTAATTAATTGTGTCTGAATCTATAACCCTTAACGATAATATTTTGACTGATTGGCTTGAAAATCACTTGTTGTACAAATCCGAATCGTACAGAATCATCGGAGCCGCGATGACAGTTCACCGGGAATTAGGATCAGGATTTCTTGAAGCGGTCTATCAAGAAGCACTTGAAATAGAATTTGGAAGTTTGAAAATACCATATGAAGCTCAAGTTCCTTTGAATGTAACCTATAAAGGCAATCCACTTAAGAAGCAATATTTAGCTGATTTTGTTTGTTTCGGGAAAATAATAGTTGAAATCAAAGCCTTGTCGGGATTGACCGCTGAACATGAAGCCCAGGTTTTGAATTATTTAAAAGCATCGGGATTCAAGTTAGGATTGCTGATCAACTTCGGTGAAGAATCGTTATTCTTCCAGCGGCTCATTAAGGAGAATTAAATGGATTTCATTCGCGAAAATCCGTGTAATCCGAGGACAAAACAAAACATATTCCTTGTCCGCTAATTACGCTAATTGACGCTAATTAAATTATACGTGTATATAAAGATTAGGAAATATTACAATTCGCGGTAATCCGTGAAATCCGCGGACAAAATAAAAGACACATTGGTTGTCCGCTAATTACGCTAATTGACGCTAATTAAATTATACGTGTATATAAGGCTTTGGATATATTTCAATTAGCGGAAATCCGTGAAATCCGCGGCAAAGAGGATCCATATCTTAAAATTGAAGAGAGAGCAGAGTGCAGATTTATTTGCTCCAGACGATCATGTATTTTTGCTTTAAGAGAATAACATATTTGAAGATTTGGATGCTATTTTTTAAGACTGAAAAACATCAATTGAACCGCAGAAGAATAAAATCTGAAATTTGCAATCGCCGATCCTTTTACAAATAATAAGAGATGAAGGAGTATAACGACATTTCCGATTTAATCCGTGACGGAGAAAATGAAACACTTGAATTTAAGAGCAGTTTCAATACTGAATTGATTGAAACATTAGTTGCATTTGCAAACACAAGTGGTGGAAGGGTCGTTGTGGGTATCAATCAAAAAAATGAATTGACCGGTGTTTCCCTTAACCCCGAATCTGTTCAAAATTGGATCAACGAAATTAAAAGTAAAACTTCTCCACCTATAATTCCCGATGTTGAAATCACTCTATTGGGAAGTAAAACGTTGGTTTTTTTCATTGTTAAAGAATACCCAATAAAACCAGTATCAACCAGAGGCAAATATTTTAAGCGTGTTGCCAACTCAAATCAATTACTCAATATTTCAGAAGTAGTGAACCTTCATTTGCAGTCTTTCAATACAAGCTGGGATTTTCATGTAAACAACCAATTTCAGATAGATGATATTTCGCTTGAAAAAGTCCAGAAAGCCATTGATGCAATTAATCAAACAGGAACAATAATCACAGATGATCCCTTGACATTTCTGATTAAAAGCGATTTAATACGTAATCAACAGCTCTCCAATGCCGCTTACCTGCTTTTTACAGAAAAGGATACCGTTCTGACTACCATTGAATTAGGACGCTTCCAAAACGATATTATCATTAAAGACAGCACCCGGACAAAATCAGATGTTTTATCACAAATTGACCAGGTTATGGATTTTGTGAAAAAGCATATTAATAAAGAAATTATCATTACAGGACAACCCCGCAATATTCAAAGATGGCAATATCCTCTGGAAGCAATTAGGGAGATTATTATCAACATGATTATACACCGTGATTATCGTCTATCATCCGATTCGATTGTAAAAGTATTTGATGACCGTATAGAATTTTATAATCCTGGCAGGCTACCCGACAGTATTACAGTAGAGGACCTGCTCTCTAATAATTATAAGTCAACTCCTCGTAACAAATTAATCGCTGATTTTTGCAAAAGCATTGGGTTGATTGAAAAGTATGGATCTGGAATCCGCAGGGTTATTACCTATTTTGAAGAATCCAAGCTACCACAACCTGTATTCCGAAATATCTCAGACGGTTTTTTGGTCACTGTTTTTGCAGGAGGAAAATCGAATGCCATTAATGATGACACCGATCGTGACACCGATCGTGACACCGATCGTGACACCGATCATCGAAAGGATTTGATATTAAAAGAGATTAAAAATAATAATCGAATTTCAATCCAAAAATTGGCTCACTCGTGCCATGTCAGTAAAAGCACCATTTTACGGGATCTCAAAAAATTAAAAAGATCTGGATTATTAAAACGTACAGGAACTGAAAAGAGCGGTTTTTGGGAAGTTTTAGATACACCTGACACAAATTAAAATGGGTTACACGAATCTTTCCATGACCTCAATAAAATATAAGGATGAAAGTCATAGGGTTATAGATTCATCCATAAAGGTGCACCGGGAACCCGGACCGGGATTTGTTGGAACCATCTACCAGGAAGTTCAGGAGAAACAATTGATTAAAGATGAAGTTTCTTAAGATAAGGGAGTATTGCTCAATTTCTGGTTCGATGGTCAGAAAAAAGAAGCATTCCAATGCCGATTTTCCTTGTATTGATAAGATCCTTCCCTTGCCTCAGTTGTAATTTCAATTCGCGAAAATCTGTGAAATCCGCGGACAAAATAAAAGATACATTGGTTGTCCGCTAATTACGCTAATTGACGCTAATTAAATTATAGGTGTATATAAAGATTTGGAAATGTTTTAATTAGCGAAAATCCGTGAAATCCGCGGACGAAAGAAAAGACATATTGGTTATCCGCTAATTGCGCTAATTAACGCTAATAAAAATATACGTGTATATAAGGATTTGAAAATGTTTTAATTAGCGGAAATCTGTGTAATCCGCGGACGAAAAAAAACATATTCTTTGTCCGCTAATTGCGCTAATTCACACTAATTAAAATACAAGCTTAAGGTTTTCATGATATAAGAATTGAATAATGGGAATTCGCGGACCAAAAAAGAATTCATGCCAATAGCAATCAAAATAGAAAACTTAAGTAAACAGTACCGCCTTGGTCTAATAAGCACCCGTACCTTATCCCATGACATGAATCGTTGGGTTCAGATGAATATCCGTGGTAAAGAAGATCCCTACCTTAAGATCGGAGAGAATTCCGGCAAAGGGGGAAGTACCATTAAGGACTACATCTGGGCTCTCCGCGACATCAATCTGGAAGTTGAACAAGGTGAAGTGCTGGGTATTATTGGTAAAAATGGCGCTGGCAAGAGCACGTTGCTGAAGATCTTGTCGAAGGTCACCGCTCCAACCACCGGAACCGTAAAAGCAAGAGGCAGGATCGCCTCTCTCCTGGAAGTGGGCACCGGCTTTCACCCCGAAATGACAGGAAGAGAAAATATCTTCATGAATGGCGCCATTATGGGCATGAGCAAAGCAGAAATCACACGTAAGTTGGATGAGATCGTTAATTTTGCAGGAGTGGAGCAGTTTATCGATACCCCGGTAAAGCGCTATAGCAGCGGCATGACCGTCCGGCTGGGCTTTGCCGTGGCTGCTCACCTTGAACCCGAGATACTGGTGGTGGATGAAGTCCTGGCCGTTGGCGATGCAGAATTCCAGAAAAAAGCGATCGGCAAAATGCAGGAAGTGAGCAGAAATGAAGGTAGAACGGTGTTGTTTGTGAGCCACAATATGGCAGCTGTCACCAACCTCTGTCCGGTAACCTTATTGCTTGAAAACGGCAGACGCACTGAGCTTGGTACTACAGAGGATGTCATCCGCACATACCTTCAAAAGGAGAAGACAGCCGTGAACGATATCAGGAATATCCGGCGGTATGGATCCAAAGAAATGATCATAACCCGGTTTTACACCGGAGATACTTTCAATGATCAAAACAGGAATGTAACCTCCGGAGAAAACGTTACCCTGAACTTTGAATATGAGAAAGATTCGGATACCCCGGTAGAAAAGGTGAGTCTGGGATTCTCCCTTCACAACAGCTATGGCGATGTGTTGTCCATCCTTTACAGTGACTTCACCAACGATTTTTTTGAGATCAACAACCCGTCAGGGGCCATCAGATGTAAGATTGAAAAATTCCCGTTTTCCGCAGGCAGGTATTGGGTGGGGTTGCGGGTAATCAGAAATGGGATTGAAATGGATTACCCACAGGACAAAATCGGTTTCATTGATGTCATCAACGGTGATTTCTATGGTACAGGGAAACATGACCACAGCGGTCTGGGACCCGTTTTGCTCAAGGGGGAATGGGCGGTTGAATAAATGAGCTGCTTTGAAGATGACCCTTTTTAAAAACCAAATACGTAATGTGAAAAATAAGCCAGGAGAAATGTTATCCAAAACCTCCTGGTCTCAGGAAGGGGAAGATATGATCCTGTCGCGCATATTTGAAGACCGGGAATCCGGGTTCTATGTAGATATAGGGGCACATCATCCGCAACGATTCTCCAATACCATGTTTTTCTATCAAAAGGGATGGCGCGGTATCAATATCGATGCTTTACCCGGAAGTATGGGTGCATTTCACAAAGAAAGACCGGGAGACATTAATCTTGAGGTTCCCGTTTCTGACAAAGAAGAAGTTCTGACATTTTATATTTTCAATGATCCGGCATTAAGTACGTTTTCAAAAGCGCTGACATTGCAATATCAAAAGAAAGAGGAACATTTTGTCGTTTCTGAAAAGCAATTGAAAACCAAAAAACTCGAGACGATATTTAATGAGAACTTGATACCCGGCTGCAGGATTGATTTTTTGTCGGTCGATGTGGAAGGATTTGAACTCAACGTCCTGAAATCCAACAACTGGAATTTGTACAAACCTGAGATAGTTTTGACTGAGTTTCTTGATTTTGAAATCAAAACATTCCTTGACTCGGAACTATACCAGTTTATGCAAGGGTTGGATTACCGATTTTATGCAAAAACTACCAATACGGTATTTTTTAAATTGTCGCAAAATGGCTGATGATCCCCATGCTGGCACCGGTAGTCCTGTTTGTATTTAACCGGCCATGGCATACCCGTCAGACACTGGAGGCTTTGCATGCCAATTCCCTTTCAGACCAAAGCGAACTCATTGTTTTTTCGGATGGTCCGAAACCCGGCACATCACCCGGAGAACTGGAAAAGATCAATGAAGTACGTGCTGTCGTTCAGGAAAAATCCTGGTGTAAAAAAGTAGAACTCATTAAATCTGAGACAAACCTGGGATTGGCACATTCGATTATCTCAGGGGTTACGGAAATTGTCAATCAATATGGGAAGATCATTGTGCTGGAGGATGATGTGGTTACCTCCCCGGGATTTCTGAAATACATGAATGATGCGTTGGATCTGTATGAAAAGAAAGAACAGGTGATGCATATTTCCGGGTACATGTTTCCGGTAAAAGGCGAGCTACCACCCACATTTTTTTACAATACGGCTTCCTGTTGGGGCTGGGCTACCTGGAAGAACAGATGGATGCATTTCAGGAACGATGCTCAATCCTTATTCAGGGAAATATACCATGCCCACCGGTTAAAAGAATTCAATCTGGATAATACAGCTGATTTCGGCAGGCAACTTCAGGCCAACATTTCGGGAATTAAAGAAACATGGGCCATTAAATGGTACGCAAGCTTCTTCCTGAAAAACGGACTGGCACTGCACCCCTACCCTTCCCTGACCAACAACATCGGACACGACCTGACCGGTCAGAATTGTGCACCATCCGCTGTTTTCCATTGGGATAAATTAGCCCATGAAATTCCTGTGGAACGAATCAGCTTGAAGGAGTCACCAAAAGCCAGACGCCTGATGAAATTGTTTTACAGGGATCTTCATTCTCCGGCAAAAGACTTTAAATCCCTCCTGAGAACCCTTATTCCATTCCGGGTTAGGAAGGCAATTAAATTTTTAGTGAGTTCCAAAGCCAGGGAAAACTATTTCTCAAACAGAAAGAGAATTCAGGAGATTGAAAGGATTAAAAGTATTCCCCGTTATATCAGGTCCCAAACCAGTTTATTGGGATTTCCGTTCTGGTTTAATGATTCTGCCTCCTTCCTGTTTATGTACCGGGAGATTTTTGAAAAGGAGATTTATCACTTTACAACTGATTCAGCGAATCCATACATCATAGATTGCGGTTCCAACATCGGACTAAGCATTATTTACTTCAAAAAACTATTCCCGCAATCTGTCCTGGTGGGATTTGAACCCGATCCGGAAGCCTTCGCTACACTGCTGGAGAATGTCAGACTTTCCGGATTGGAAGGTATTGAATTAAAGAATAAAGGGGTATGGAATTGCGAAACCTTCCTTGACTTTTCTCCGGATGGATCAGACGGAGGCAGGATCGCGCTCAACCAAGATGGGCATCATACCCTCAGGATTGAAACAGTAAGGTTAAAGGATTTTCTGCAGGAAAAACCGGTCGATCTGCTGAAAATGGACATTGAAGGAGCCGAATTGACGGTACTCAACGATTGCAGAGAGGAACTTCATCATGTAAAAAGAGTTTTCATCGAATACCATTCCTTCACCGGAGAACCACAGGATCTGGACAGTATTTTACAGATACTGAAAGATGCCGGATTCCGATACATCCTTACCAATCCCGGATTGACCTCTGAGAATCCGTTCGATAAGGTCATCACGGATGCCGGAATGGATATGCAATTCAATATTTACGGAATAAGAAAGTATTGAAAATTCTCCACATCAATACCCGGGATTATGGCGGAGCGGCTATTGCAGCCATACGGCTTCACAAAGCAATGCTGGTTGAGGGAGTTGACAGTTCCATGCTCTTCCTGGAACAGTCGTATCCGGACATTCCTGCGGCTATTGGTTTTCGTAAAGAAGAAAAAAATAGGTCCGGGTACCTGATCAGAAAAATCGTTTCTGTAAAGAATAAATTATTAGAGGGAATTTCACAATCTCAGCGGAACAATGCAATGTTGGAAAACAGGGAGAAAGGATTGGAGATGTTTTCATTTAATCCATCGGACTACGATGTTTCATTGCACCCGGCTTACCGGGAAGCAGATGTGATCCATTTGCACTGGACGGCCCGTTTCTTTGATTTCAGATCTTTTCAGAGAATGAGAAAACCAGTCATCTGGACGTTGCATGATATGAATCCTTTTACGGGAGGTTGTCATTTCAGCAGGGATTGCACAAACTACCAGACAGCTTGCAAAAATTGTCCGCAACTTGCGGGAACTAAAGACATCAACAACGCCTGGGTCAACCAGGAATACAAAAGAAAAAATCTGGAAGGTATTTCACCGGTCATCACAGCTCCGTCCAACTGGATGAAAAGTTGTTCGGCAAAAAGTCTTCTCTTCCGGAATTTTAAAAGCTTATCTATTCCAAACAGTGTTAATTTGCAAGTATTCAAACCTCTGAACAAACTATTTTGCAGGGAAGGATTGAACTGGCCGACTGAAAAAAAGATCATGCTGTTCGTCAGTGAAGAGATTGACAATGACAGGAAAGGATTTGATCTTTTGATAAAAGCGCAGTCCGAAATCACCACATCTCAAATATTGATCTTTGTGATCGGGACCACCGGCATGCCTGAAATATCCATTCCCGGAATTAGGTATCAGGGAAGAATCAACGATGAAAGATTGATGGCACTGGCCTATTCTGCTGCCGATGCAGTGGTTATTCCCTCCAGGGAAGATAACCTTCCCAATGTGATGATGGAATCCCTGGCTTGCGGTACACCGGTCATTTCTTTCCCTGTCGGAGGAATGCCCGATGTGATCACCAACGGTTTTAACGGACTGTTGGCCGAAGAGGTGACTCCGGAAAGCCTTGCAAAAACCATTGCTGATTTTTTTGAAAATCCGGGGATATTTAAAAGGAATGAAATAAGTGCCCATGCGGGAATGCTCTTTTCTCCGCAGACACAGGCATCAGCCTATATCCGGTTGTATAAAGAAATGCTGAACTGACAGTGTCCCAACTATCCATTATCACCGTTAACCTGAACAACAATCCCGGCCTGCGAAGGACCATGGAGAGTGTGTTGCATCAAAAATACACGGAGTATGAGTACGTTGTGGTGGACGGAGGGTCGGAAGACGGAAGCGTTCAGTCTATCAGGGAGGTAGAAAATTCCTTTGCCGGAAATTTTCAATGGACCTCCGAACCTGATTCAGGGATCTATGAAGCCATGAACAAAGGCATCCGAATGGCCAAAGGGGAGTATCTGCTGTTTTTAAACTCAGGTGATTTCCTTGTAAATAGCATGGTGTTGGAGGATGTTTTTTCGTCATCCCATACTGCCGACTTTTTATTAGGACGATGCCATGTTTCAGAAAATGGATCAGTTATCCGGACCACCAATCCGCCTCAAAAGATCACTTTCGGATACCTGTATCACAATGCATTGGCACATCAATCCACCTTTATCAAAAGGGATTTGTTTGAAAAATATGGCTATTACCGGGAGGATTTCCGTTTTAACTCGGATGTGGAATTCTGGTACCGCACCATTGTACTCCAAAACTGTACCACTGAAACATTGGGAACCATCATCTCAGATTACAATACCGATGGCATTACCGCTAAACTGGCTGATTCTAAAGAATATCAAAGGGAGATGGCTGAAATTTATGCTCATCCCCATCTTCAGTTGTTTATTCCGGATTATGATGCCTGGGCAAAAGAGCGGCAGGAAAACCAGGTTTTGTACTGGGCCAAATCGAAAAAATACATGAATTTCCTGCTTCAAAGCGCGTATCGTTTTGCCCGGTGGTTTGCCAAAATAAGAAGATAGACAATTGCAGAGTGCAGAGTGCAGAGTGCAGAGTGCGGAAATCGATCTCAGAGTGCAGATTGCAAATTGCAGATTTCAGATCTATTCGCACCTGACGTTCAGGTATTTTAGCATTAACAGAATAACATATTTGAAGATTTGAATGCTGTTTTGTTTTAAGCTAAATACTTGAAATGAACAACGAAACAAGAAACTCTGCACTCGCCGATCGCCGCTCTGCAATCTGCAATCTTTAGCCGGGCACCGGCTTTCATCCCGAGATGACCGGCCGGGAGAACATCTATATGAACGGCGCGTTCTGTACATACTGTTAATTGATTGATGAAAGATCATCACGACATTTTAGAATTGATCCGTAACAGGGAAAGTGAAACCCTGGAATTAAAGAGCAACTTTAATGACCAGGTTATTGAAACGATCACAGCATTTTCCAATACGGTGGGAGGAACCATTTTGATTGGTATTGACTCCAGGAGGAAAGTGAACAATGTGTCTTTGGGCAAAGAGACCATTCAAAATTGGATTAACGAGATCAAACAAAAAACATCTCCATCAGTCTATCCTGAAATACGAGAGTGTTTGATTGAAGGGAAAACAGTTATCATGATTGATGTACCTGAATTTCCAGTAAAACCTGTTTCGTTTAAAGGAAGATATTTTAAGCGTATCGGAAATTCAAACCATTTAATGTCGGCATTTGAAATAACACAGATAAACATCCAAACCCTTCAGACTTCATGGGATGCTTTTCCTGCAAGGAAAATGACAATAAACGATCTGGATGTTTTTAAGGTCAGTAGATTCTTCGAAAAAGTTAAGGCAAAAGGAAGATATCCGTTACAAAATGATTGGAAAGAGAATTTGGAGAAGTTGAGATTGATTCAAGGGGAAACCATCACAAATGCTGCATGGTTACTTTTTGGGAAAGATGCACCGGGCTATAATGTTCATATCGGACGTTTTAAAACACCTTCTTTGATCATTGACGATAAGATGCTCAATGAATCTTTGTTCGAAGCGGTTGAAGAAACGATGCGATATATTATCGGGCAAATAAAAGTAGCTTTTGAAATTACCGGAATACCAACCAGCAGGACTGAGATTTTTGAATATCCGCTTCCGGCATTACGTGAAATTTTACTCAATTCCATAATTCACAGAGATTATCTAAGTCCGATAGATATTCAGATAAAAATCTTTGATAATTCAATCTCGTTTTATAATCCTGGAGGTTTGTTTGGTAATCTGACAATAGATGACTTAAAAAATGATAATTACAGGGCAAATGCCCGGAATAAGCTTATAGCAGAGGCTTTTTACCTCACCGGAGACGTTGAAAAATATGGAACAGGATTTATCCGAATTAGAAAGGAAATCGAGAGCTATCCCACAATGTTATTTGATTTTGATGAAATTCCAAATGGATTTTTAGCAACATTGAAATATAAAACTCAAAGAATATCCACAAAAGATGACACTGTAAATGACACTGTAAATGACACTGTAAATGACACTGTAAAAAGAATTGATTTAATAATCAAAGAATTGAAAATAAATCCGCATGTTTCGTATGAAGAGCTTAGCAGGTTGATAAAAAAATCCAGAAAAACGGTATATCGCGATATAGAAAAAATGAAAAAACAGGGATTGATCGAAAGAGTTGGAGCAGATAAAAAAGGCTGGTGGAAAATCCTGCCACCTCCACCCTTCGTGTAATTCGTAATAATTCGTGTAATTCGCAGCTATGACAATAGCTATTAAAATAGAGAACCTCAGTAAGCAGTACCGTCTTGGTCTTGTATCCACCCGCACGCTTTCGCACGATTTAAATCGCTGGTGGCACATGAACATTTTGGGAAACGACGATCCTTACCTGAAAGTCGGTGAAACGGCACGGGGCACAGGGCACGGAGCACAGGGCAAAGAGCACAGGGCAAAGAGCGAAGAGCAAAGGGTAGAAAGCGATCTGGGCCATGTACCCGAATCTGAGGTAGAAGGTAAATCTGAAATCACTAATCAGAAATCACTAATCACAAATCCTTCCTTTCGCCCCCTGCCCTCCAGTGAATATATCTGGGCCTTAAAAGATATAAATCTCGAAGTAGAGCAGGGCACGGTCCTCGGCATCATCGGCAAGAACGGCGCCGGGAAGAGCACGCTGCTGAAGATCCTCAGCAAGGTAACAGCTCCTTCGACCGGCACGGTGCGTGCCCGCGGGCGCATCGCAAGTCTCCTGGAGGTAGGCACCGGCTTCCACCCCGAGATGACCGGCCGGGAGAACATCTATATGAACGGTGCGATCATGGGGATGACAAAAACCGAGATCACCCGGAAGCTGGATGAGATCATCGACTTTGCAGGAGTGGAAACCTTCATCGACACCCCTGTGAAGCGTTACTCCAGCGGCATGACCGTCCGCCTGGGCTTTGCCGTGGCTGCTCATCTCGAACTGGAAATATTGGTTGTAGATGAAGTATTAGCAATAGGTGATGAAGAGTTTCAAAAAAAGGCAGTTGGAAAAATGCATGATATTTCTATAGGTTTTGGAAAAACTGTATTGTTTGTTAGTCATAATATAAATACAATAAAAGTATTATGCAATAAAGCAATTATCATTAATAGTGGAGAGATTTCTGATTATGGTGAAACACATGATATTGTATCAAAATATATTGAAAAAAGTATTGTGAATTTAATAGATGTTTTACCAAATAATGATCATGTTGTCGTCCATAAAGTCTATATTGAACCTGACCAAAAAATTATTAAAACAAACTTAGATGATCTTTTCATATGTGTTGAATATTCCATTTATCAAAACATAAATAAATTAAGAATGGTCCTGACCTTCAAATCATTAGGTGTTATTGTTTTTGAAACTTCAGATTATTATTTACTTAAAAACAGAATTAATAAGGGTAGATATTTATATAGAGTAAAACTACCTAAGAAACTGTTAGGCAAGGAGCTTTATACTGTATCAATTCGTTTTGACATTCCCAATAGAATCAGAATTACAGAAGATGTTGAATGTTTAAACTTTAAATTGGATTATATAGAATTTAATCAAATGGGATATAGGTCAGCTGGGGAACCAAAAGGTATTATGCATCCCGAGATTCAATGGGAATTGCTAAACCTAGATTAACGATTATGTAAAAGAAGATATGAGATAGCTTAAAAATTAAGCTTTTTATAAATATCTTAAAGATAGTTAAAACCATTGTAAAAACGACAAAAAAGAAGGCATTGGACTAAATGTTCAAATGAATCACTAAATTCAGGTTTAATACATCATGAATCAAATATATTGGATATTAGCAGGTAATGAAGAATTAGGAAGTAGTCGTATACATGGTTTAAACATAGACAGGAAATTAAAACAGCTCAAATACAATTCAAGAGTTATAATTGCACCTGAACCATGGATGGATGATTTACCTTTTGATTATATAAAATATAAAAAATACTTTGATTTCATTAAAGCAGACGATATCTTAATTTTTCAAAAAGTATTAGGCAGGAATGCATTAAAACTTATTAATTTTTTACTGTCAAAAAGTGTCAGAATATTTTATGTTAATTGTGATTTGCCTTTGAGACAAGAGTACATTAGTGAAAAAATGGGTATTATAACACCATCAAAAAAATTATATAATGAATATTTAAGTATTATGTCTGGCAATACAAATTGCATCTATATTCCAGACTGTCCTGAATACTTTCTACAAACTAAACTAAATAAAAAGAAAACCAAACTTAAATGCGTTTGGTTTGGCTATTATGAAAACAAAAGATGGGCAGATTATGAATTTTTAAAGCAGTTAATTAAAAATAATTTTAATGGTACATGGGAATTAATTTCAATATCAGATACCGAAAAAGCAGATTACCAGTGGAAAAGAAAATCATCACTAAAGATAATTTCAAAATGTGATGCAGTAGTTATTCCGATTTTTAATAAGAATGAAAACGCAGGAATGAAATCTGCCAATAAGGTAATTCAGGCAATGGCACTTAATGTCTCGGTTTTGGCAAGTCCGATTGATGCATACGAAGAAGTCATTATAAACGGTTTTAATGGATTTATTTGCCATAATGAAGAAGAATGGATAAAAAATCTGACAATACTTCAAGATCCGGATATCAGAGAATCCATAAGAAACGGAGGCTTCGAAACTGCTCAGAAATACAAGTTAGATTTGATAATTAACAATTGGATAGAGGTTCTGGGTTTAAATGAAAAATATATAAATAAAACAAACCTATCGAACGTATTTGATTTAATCAAGCTTAGGTATATATTTATGTTAAATATGCTAAAGCAAAAAAGGAGTACAAAACAAAAAGTAAAAAAATTCATAAAAATATTTATATCTTATCCATTGGTCTCTTTAGTAATTATTTTGTAACTACTCAGGTACCAACCTGAGGGTAAAAGTAAGATAAATAAGAATCCAGACTTTTAAAGTTTAGTAACTACTCAGGTACCAACCTGAGGGTAAAAGTACAATAAATAAGAATCCGGACTTTTCGCGTTTAACCCGATTTCCTTGAGGCGAGGTGTTTTTCCCCGGTTTGTTTTCATACAGGCGATTCTCGTCGGGGTTCAATTTTGAAATCTTGGATTATGGTTAAGTAGTGTTGATAACCTGACTCTTAGATGTTTATAAAGAGTGCCTTAATAATTTGTTTTTCACTGTAACCTATGACGATATTTGTTAAAAGCAAACGCGTCATGGTCTCAAAAGAAGAACTTCGAAAGCTGGACAAAGAACAATTGGTCAATCTTGTTTCTGATCTATTGATACAGAGTGATGCTTTGGCTTCACTGGTTCACCATCTTCAGGATGAAATCAATAAACTCAAGACCCACAAAAACAGTGGCAACAGTTCTCTTCCGCCTTCCCATGATTTATTCAGTATCAGAAATCAAAGCCTTAGGGGCAAAAGTGGCAAGAAATCAGGGGGACAACCTGGCCATAAAGGAGAAACACTTCGTATGTCGCCCCATCCGGACAAAATAGTTGAACACCATCCGGAAAATATCTGTCCGCAATGCGGCAGGATCCAAGCCAGAGAGACCCTTCAAATGACCGGTCAACGGCAGGTGATAGACATTCCAATCATCAAAGCCAGTTTCACAGAACACCAGATTTATCAGGCAGTCTGCACCTGTGGGCATGTGAGTACCGGCAGTTATCCGGCCGGGGTCAACGCACCAGTCCAATATGGGAACAATTTAATAGCTCTGACGGCATATCTTAGTAGCAGACAGTATGTGCCCTATAACCGTTTGTCAGAACTGATTAAAAACATTACCACTGTCACCATGAGTGAGGGGACGATCTTCAACTTGCTGAACAAAGCTGCCAATATGGTCCTTCCCATCTACCGGGGTATCAAAGAAGAGTTGTCAAAAGCGACCATTGTCGGCGGAGATGAGACGGGAATGAAAGTTGAAAAAAACAAGTTCTGGGCCTGGACCTGGCAAAATTTACGTGCCACCTACATCACGATCTCAAAGAGCCGTGGCTTTGTAACCGTTGAAAATACGTTTCCGGACGGATTCAGGAACGCGACTTTTATTAGCGACTCCCTGGGGGCACAGTTGAAAACAACAGCACTCAGACACCAACTCTGTCTGGCCCATATTCTCAGAGAGCTTAACTTTTTCGAGGAGCTGTACCACCATAAGTGGGCAACGGATATGAAAGATCTGTTGATGCGAGCCATCAGGTTAAAGGATTCCATGACACTAAAACAATATGCCGGGCCATTTGAAGAAAGAATGACCATCCTCCACGAATTTGAGGAAATTGTAAACCAGTCGTTACCGGAGAGCGTTTCGAAAATCTTACCTTTACAGAAACGGTTGAAAAAGCGAGGTCATCAGATCTTCCCCTTTTTGTTTAATCCTGATGTTCCATATGAAAACAATGGGAGCGAACGAGCCATCAGGAACGTGAAAGTCAAGCAAAAGGTCTCAGGGGGTTTTCGATCCGAACGGGGTGCAGAAATCTTTGCAATACTACGATCTGTTGTTGACACGATAATCAAAAAAGGTGGAGAACCATTTGGCTCAATCCGATTTGCTTTGAATGTAGCGGCCTGCAAAAACGAATACTTGTCTCAAGCGCACAGAAATTAATTATTCAGACCTGAGTAGTTACATTATTTTTAAGTATTTTGTTAACTTATTTGAATTTAAATCTGCTTTGCCAGAAAAGGGTTACTACTAATCAATTCAAATAGAGAATTTTAGATTCGCAATTAGAAACAAAGTTATCGGTCATAATTTTCTGTCATTTTTTTTAAAGAAAGTAAAGAAACTGAGTAAAAGCATAGTGAATTTAAATAGAAAGGAACTTTTCTAAAGCAAATGTCCATTGTTATCAAAATAGAGAACTTAAGCAAACAATACCGCCTCGGCCTGGTAAGCACCCGTACGCTGTCCCATGACCTGAACCGTTGGTGGACGATGAACATACGGGGAAAGGAAGATCCGTACCTGAAAATCGGAGAAACGGCACAGGGCACAGAGCACAGAGCACAGAGCGATTTGGGCAATGTAAGTGAAACCCGGGTAGAACAGAAATCTCCAATCACAAATCACAAATCACAAATCGCAAATATTTCCTTTCGCCCCGCGCCCCGTGCCCTGCGCTCTGAGCCAAGCAGTGATTACATCTGGGCCCTCCGCGATATAAACCTGGAAGTGGAACAGGGCGATGTACTCGGCATCATCGGCAAAAACGGTGCCGGGAAGAGCACGCTGCTGAAGATCCTCAGCAAGGTGACAGCTCCCACGACCGGCACGGTATGTGCCCGCGGGCGGATTGCAAGTCTCTTGGAGGTGGGTACCGGCTTTCATCCCGAAATGACCGGACGAGAGAACATCTATATGAATGGCGCTATTATGGGAATGAGCAAGACCGAGATCACCCGTAAGCTGGATGAGATCATCGATTTTGCAGGTGTGGAGCGCTACATCGATACCCCCGTGAAGCGTTACTCCAGCGGCATGACCGTCCGTCTGGGCTTTGCCGTAGCCGCCCATCTCGAACCCGAAATCCTGGTAGTCGACGAGGTGCTGACCGTAGGCGACGCCGAATTCCAGAAAAAGGCAATTGGAAAAATGCAGGACATCTCCAAAGGAGAAGGCAGGACAGTGCTCTTTGTAAGTCATAACATGAATGCGGTAAATGATCTATGTAACTATGGAATTTTAATAAGTGATGGTCAAATAGTTGCAGGAGGGTCTATAAAAGAAGTGATAGTAAAATATTTGTCAATTTCTGCTAATTTAAATTCCGAGTATGTTAATCATACTAAGGATGCTATTGGTAATGAAACAATAAAAATAAGAAAAGCATTTTTCGTCAATACTCAAAACGAAAGAATAACCTTTGCAGATATTAATGAAGAGATAGGGTTATATATTGAATATGAGGTACTATGCGAAATAAAGAATTTTAATCTTTCTATAAATGTATATAATTGTTTAAATGATCACTTATTTACATCTCATGACAATTATAATTCATCATTAATAGACAAAAGACCAACTGGTTTGTATAAAACCCTGATCTGGATACCGGCTGATTTATTTCAGGAAGGTACAATTGAATTCAGTTTTGCATGTATTAGGTATAATCCATTAGATATACTATTTCATGAAAAACTACTTAAAATCGAATATCTTGATCCAATCAATACAACTACAAGAAATGAGAATTGGAAAGGGAAATTGCCGGGATTAATTCGACCTAAAGTTAAATGGGAGAAACTGTTATAAGGAATTATTATAAATTTGTAAGATGAATTCCATTAATAAAAAGATAAAAGCGTTAACACAGCAAATTAAAGAATACTATAAGTTATTATTTTATAAGAATGATATTTCAAAACTTGCTTGGTTTTATGGTACTGATAAAGAAGGAATACACTTTTATAGCAAGCACTACCAAAATCATTTTGAAAAATATAAAAATAAGAAAATAAATCTATTAGAAATAGGGGTAGGTGGTTATGAAGATTCAACAAAAGGGGGAGAATCTTTGCGAATGTGGAATAAATATTTTAAACGAGGTAAAATATATGGAATAGATTTATATGACAAGACAAATGCTAATTCGAAAAGGATTGTAACATATATTGGTGATCAAACAAATGAAACATTCTTAAGAAAAATAGTTAATGAAATCGGAGGAGTTGACATAATTATTGACGATGGAAGCCATATTAATGAACAAGTCATAAAGTCATTTAAGATTTTATTCCCTTTGCTTAACGTCAATGGTATTTATGTTATTGAAGACCTCCAAACATCATACTGGGACATTATTGATGGAATACATTTTGGAGGTTCGAATGATCCTAAATCAGAATTTACGAGTATGTTTTTTTTAAAATCCCTGATAGATTGTTTGAATTATGAAGAATTTAATATTAAAAATTATTCACCCACATATTTTGACAAACATATTGTCTCAATTCATTTTTACCATAATATCGTATTCATATACAAAGGTATTAATAATGAAGGGAGTAATATTATACAAAGATCATCTTCATAAGTTTGTCAAAGCATTCATATAAATATCCACAACTTCATTCATCTGAGCCAATTTTGGTTCAGGGAAATATCAAATTCAGCCTAAGATAAAAAATAAGTTAGCTCATAAGGACCAACTGTTTAAGATGCCCCCTAAAGTATCAATTATAGTACCCAACTATAATCATGCACGATTCTTAACTCAAAGACTCGAAAGTATATTTAATCAGACCTATCAAGATTTTGAAGTAATTCTTCTTGATGATGGGTCAACAGATAATTCAGTCGAAATCTTAGAGAAATATGGAAAAAATGATAAAGTATCAGCGTTAATATTTAACATAGAGAATAGTGGAAGCACGTTCAAACAATGGGTTAAAGGGATTGATTTAGCTAGAGGTGAATTTATCTGGATTGCTGAAAGTGATGATTTCGCTGAACCAGATTTCTTAGAAAGATTATTAGAACAATTTAAAAATAATAGTGATGTAGGATTAATTTATTCGCATATTAGATGGGTAGATAAAAGTGGTAAAGAAATTTCAAGACAAAATGACTCAGGAAAAATCAATTACTTTCCAGGCAGTGTTTTTATTAAGAGATACCTCCTATTTTCCACAACTATATTTAACATTGGTTCAGCAATATTTAAGAAGAGTATTTATCAAGGGGTTAAATATAATGAAATCTGCAAATTCGACCAATCTGGGGATTATTATCTTTATGTTTTATTATCAGAAAAATCAGATATTATAGAAATATGTAGTATTTTAAACAATTATCGCTTACATGAAAACAATAAATCAAGTCTTCTACGATTTGAAGGAGTTGATTTTATTGAAAGCTTGTCAATAATTAATTATATTGTTGAAAAATATAGAATTAAATCCAATTCGTATTCAACCTATTATGCCCGTTATTGGCTTAAGAAAAATTATTCAAAAAAAGTAAATCATTATATTGCAAAGAATATTTATAAAGATAATAAACTAATAGTTTTACTCTATTACTTAATAAAAATTGCAAGGTGGATTACATAGTTCAATCTTTATGAATTGCAGTGAGGAAATAGTTTTAAGTATTTTAGTGATTTCACATAATCAGGAAAACTGTATTTCAAGGTGTATTAATTCAATTCTACGTCAAAGTATTAGTTGTAAATTTGAAATCATAATAAGTGATGATTATTCAACTGATAAGACATGGCATATAATTCAGGAATATGTCTGTAGGTATCCTGGAAAAGTTTTTGGCTATCAAATAAACTCTTCAGACGTAAATCCAGTGAACCGGTCAGAACGATGCGGTTACAATAAAGCAAATGCTTATTCATATGCGAGAGGAAAGTATTTTGTTAATATTGACGCTGATGATTTCCTGTTAGGTGATGACATTTACCAATTACAGGTTGATACGCTAGATAAACATCCTGAATGTTCACTTTGCATGCAGAATGTGGCTTATTATCAAGAAGGTGATCCTCTCGTCTTCGATAAGTTATATTTTAAAGAAGACAAGTTTAAAAATGGACAAATTTTAACTCCCAGAGAATTTATCATAAACAACTATTTTATTGTAAATCCAGCATTCATGATGAGGCGTTTAGATTTGCCAAATCCTGCTGAAATTCTTGGGAAACACTTTGATGATACTATGATCACCTATTATCACCTGCAATTTGGCAAGATCATTTATGTAAACAGGGCACAGTATGCCTACGTCATTTCAAAAAATAGCATCAATTCTTCATTGACTGGTCCTGACAGGGAAGTTACAATGTTTGCTTTAGTACCTTATCATATTTTGTTTATTCCGAAATTTGCAGGATTATTTTTGAGAGGAGGTCTCAAAATAATTAAGAAGATGATGAAAATGCCAATAAATTCATCACATATTAAGGAAGATACTAAAAAATGGCTTATACAATTTCCTGGCTTTTGTTTCCAATTATTTTCAAAAAATAAGTTGAACATCATAGAAAGATTAAGAATAAAATCCATCTGGCGATTAGTATTATTTATCGAAAAATCCAGAATTCACTGTAATGTATTTTATAGATTGCTTTTCATTTTATTAGTTGATTACAAAACTTTAAATAAAAATTTTAACTTTTCAGCCAAATAAATGCCAATTTATGTAGCACAACCCTCTCTTCCCCCCCTCGATGAATTCTCACTTTTCCTGGAACAAATTTGGGAAAGTAAATGGCTTACCAATCAAGGGCCTTTTCATGAAATATTTGAGAAAGAACTTGCGGATTATCTTGGAGTCAAATATATATCTCTTTTTGCTAATGGAACTCTTGCTCTCATTACAGCATTACAAGCGCTAGGAATAAGTGGTGATGCTATTACAACTCCATTCAGTTTTGTGGCTACTACGCACTCATTGATTTGGAATAAAATTAATCCAATTTTCGTTGATATAGAACAAGACTATTTAACCCTTGATCCAACAAAGATTGAGGCTGCAATAACCCCAAATTCTTCTGTCATTCTGCCTGTACATGTGTATGGTAATCCATGCAAAATAGCAGCTATCCAAAATATCGCAAATAAACATGGTTTAAAAGTGATTTATGACGCAGCACATGCCTTCGGAGTTAAATTAGACGGCAAATCAATTCTCCTTAATGGTGATTTATCTATACTTAGTTTTCACGCTACCAAGGTATTTAGCACTATAGAAGGTGGGGCAATAGTTTGTCACGATGAAAAAATGAAACACCACATTGATAACCTAAGAAACTTTGGATTTCAAGATGAAACAGTTGTCGAAGAGCCTGGCATTAATGCTAAAATGAATGAAATTCAATCAGCCTTCGGGCTTCTTCAACTGAAATATGTTGATGAATATATCAAAAAGAGGAGAATTATTGTAAATACTTATACTGAACTCCTTAAAGGACTTTCTGGTCTGCGGGTTTTGAGAGATATGAAAAATGTAAACCACAACTTTTCTTATTTCCCGATTTTAGTAGATGAAGATAGGTATGGATTAAGTCGTGATGAACTCTATTTTAAATTGCGAGAGAACGAGATATTTGGACGCCGGTATTTCTATCCCTTGATAAGTAATTTCCCTATGTATAGCGATCTGCCATCTGCATCAATAAACAACTTGCCAATCGCAAACAATCTCTCTCAGCAGGTGATTTGCCTTCCCATATATCCTGATCTGGATCTGGAAATTGTAAAAAGAATTGCTGGATATATAAAAGGATACCATAAATGAAATTGGGAATAATGCAACCCTACTTTTTGCCTTATATTGGATATTTTCAACTGATCAATGCAGTTGACAGATATATCATTTATGATGACGCCAATTATATTAAACAGGGTTGGATTAACAGAAACAGAATATTAATGAATGGTGAACCTTATATTTTCAGGATTAATTTATCGGGGGCTAGTTCAAACAAAAAAATTAATGAAATAGGGCTAGGGAATAACCGTAAGAAAGTATTTAAGACGATACGGGAATCTTATTCCAAAGCTCCTTTTTATAAACAAGGCCTCGATCTTTTATCCTTAATATTCAGTTATAATACCACAAACTTGTCAGACTTTATAATCAATAGCATAATAAGAATATGCCAATACCTAAAAATAAATACAGAAATTCTAATTTCATCATACATTGAAAAGGATGATTCATGCAAAGGAGAGGAAAAAGTTATAGAAATATGCAAATTATTTAACGCTGATACTTATATAAATGCCATTGGTGGCCTGAACCTCTATGATTCAATGAATTTTCAAAATAACGGGATTAAATTGCTTTTTCTTAACTCATTTAAAATACATTACAAACAGTTTTCATCAAATTTTATCCAGAACCTCTCAATAGTTGATGTTCTTATGTTCAATAATATTAATGAAATATCCGGAATGTTATCTCAGTACAACCTGATCACAAATGACAACTTTTTGCATCAATGATTGAGCCTTTAGTAAGTATATGTTGCATAACTTATAACCACGAGCCGTTTATTGCAAATGCAATTGAAGGTTTCCTAATGCAAAAAACCGACTACCCTTACGAGATTATCATTGGTGAAGATTGCAGTACTGATAAAACAAGAGACATTATTGAGAGATATGCAGATCAAAATCCGGAATTAATAAAAGTGATAACTTCCGACAGAAATGTAGGTGCGGTAGCAAACGAATGCAGGGTTTTGACGGAAGCAAAAGGGAAGTACATTGCATTCTGTGAAGGAGATGATTACTGGAATTATCCGGGAAAATTACAGAGACAAGCAGATTTCCTGGATACCAATCCGGACTATAGTGTTTGTTTTCACCGGTGCAAACATCACAATGTTGAAACAAATGAATGGAAGGAAGATCATTGCACGATGTTCTTTGATGATAATGCCGGGAATGGGATAGATATTAACACAGAGATGTTTTTCAAACAATGGATTACACAGCCACTGACAATGTTTTACAGAAAAGATGCATTTAACCCGGAGATTATTGACAAATATAAACATTACAGGGACATGCATCTCATCTATCATTTGCTTCAAAACGGTAAAGGTTATTTATTTTCTTTTTTAGGAGGTGTACATATTGTTCATAATGCAAGCATGATCAATAAAATGAATTTTCTCGATAGAAGTATCCAAGGAGTTAACATTGCAAAAGAATTATATTCAGCTGGCAAAACGGCTTTATTGAAAGAAAATTATTGCAATATGATGCAATGGGCAATTTATGAAATATCTAAAAATTCATTTAATATATTTAATAAGAGAAATCCCAAACTGCTTTTATTAAAATATGCCCTTTTACATTTGTTGCATTCATATGATTTATTCCGCTTTTTGAGAAACATCAAATTTTTATTTAGCATAATAATATAGTTTTTTTTATGGAACTGATTAATACAGGATGTTTCAATTGTGGCAGTAACAAGTATTCATACTATGATTCTGAAAATGGATATAATCTGGTTAAATGTGATAAATGTGGATTACTGTTTGTAAATCCAAGGCCATCCGATAAAGAAATCTCTATTGCTTCTCAAACAGGTATTCACAAGGGTGATAATGATTTAAATGTAACAAACACATTCAGGGATGACTTAGTGAATAAATATAAACAAGTATTGAATGATTTTTATAAACCTTCAGAATTTTTAAAAAAAAGCTGGCTTGACATTGGGTGTGGAAACGGTGAACTTGTTTTCTCTCTGGGATTATTTTCCTTTAATGAATTAAGTGTTAAAGGTTATGAACCGAATATTAATAAGGTACATAATGCCAAAAAGAAAAATTTGATGGTAAGTAATTCATATCCCATAAATGATAACTTTAAATTCGATTTTGTTTCACTTTTAAATGTCTTTTCACATTTACCAAATCCGGAAAAAACAATCATAGAATATAGAAATTTGCTGTCTCAAGATGGTGAAATATTAATAGAAACAGGTAATTCAAGCCATTTGCCACCCAAATACCATTTTAAGCCTTACTTACTCCCTGATCATCTTTGTTTTGCTAACAAAAGAATTATTGTTGGTTTATTGAAAAGAAATGGATTTAAAATTATGAAAATAAAAATTTACAGGGGAACCTATTACCCTGATTTGAATATTAGAAATATTCTGAAAGAACTATTAAAGTGGATTATGGGCAGAAAGAATTACTTCCATACGTTTTTCCCTTTTTACCAGCATGGAGATATGTACATAAGGGCCAAAAAATCAGATTTTAGTTGAAACTATTGACATAATAACATGCAATCTGAAAACCTTATACATCCTACAATTGTAGTTATTGCATATAACAGACCTTTTGCACTTAAAAGAGTGTTGCAATCATTAGCAAATGCTAATTACCATTGGTATTCTGATATAAATCTAATAATCAGCATTGATGGAGGCGGAGATAAAAACTTGGAAGTTAAACAAGTGGCCAATGATTTTTTATGGAATTTTGGCAGGAAAATAATTATAACTCATGAAAGTAATCTAGGCTTAAGAAACCATGGGATTTTTTGCGGTGATTTAACTAAGAAATATAATCATATTATAGTTTTTGAAGAGGATTGCTTAGTAAGTCGGAATTTTTTTGATTATTCAGTCCAGGCATTGAAATTTTACCATGAAGATAACAGGATTGCCGGAATTTCACTTTATTCATACAACTACTACGAAAGTTTCGGAGCTTATTTCAGGCCTGTCTCAGATGGCTACGATACCTATTTTATGCAGGTTCCAAGTTCATTAGGACAGATATGGACAAAGAATAAATGGTTGTATTTTAAAGAATATTACAAAAGTAATCCGCAAATTAGCGATCTGGATAAAATACCTGACAAAGTAAAGAAATGGCCGGAAAGTTCCTGGAAGAAGTTTTTTTACAAATACATGGTGGATAAAGATTTGTATTTTGTGTACCCCCAAATAGCATTATCAACTAATTTCGGTGATGCCGGCACACATTTTTATTACGATACACAAATTTATCAGGTGCCTGTGGAATTTTATCAAATTAACAGGATTTATAATTTCTCACTTTTTGACGAGTCACTGAATAAATATGATGCATATTTTGAAATAAAACCGGAATGTTTGATTCAAAATGGAGTAATGATCGATCCCGACACATGCATTGATACTTTTGGTTCAAAACAACTTAATTTATTCGAAAACAAATATGTTCTTTCTAGTAAAAATTGTTCAGAATGTATTTTGAATTATGATGATGTCCTTGTTCCCTTAATTCAAAATGTATTATATCAAATAAAAGGGAATTCTGTTCATTATGGATTGCATGAAAACTATGGAGAATTACTGCCCTCTGCAAGATACAGGCTTAATAAAAATGCACAGTGCTTGGGTTTTTCAGCAGGTCAACAGGAGATAATTTCCGGTAAATATTACAAACTTGGTTACTATTTTGCAAAACCCTGGAAGATTGCGAATATGTTAAAAAGAAAATTATTTCGTAAATCTGTGGCTAATTCCTATGATAAATAGAAGAAATATCAGCATATTTCTTCTTCTGTTAGTGTGCCATACAATGCGTGCTAATCAGATCAATATAATTTTCCGTTACGATGACTATACATTGGAAGGTAATCCTGTAAAAGACAGCATTGTTGCGTTGTTTTTCAAACACAATATACCTCTGGTATTGGGAATCATACCATTTGATTCAAATGATGAACCGTTATTTGGAAAAAATTTCAACTTTGCACATGCCTTATCAAGCGCTGTAAAGGATGGCCGTATTGAAATTGCATTGCATGGTTATAATCACGAATTGATCAATGGGGAAGCTGAATTTAGCCGCCTTGATTATAAAGAACAAGTCAGGAGGGTTAAACGTGGGAAGAGTTTTCTGGATTCGATATTTCAAACTAATGTTGTTAGTTTTATTCCACCCTGGAATGTTTATGATCATAACACTTTCAAAGCTTTGCACGAAAACGGCTTTCATATTATTTCATCATCACTTGCCAATTTAACTTCAGATCAATTTGATTTTTGTTATTTTCCTTATACAACGGAAGAAATGGATCATGTCAGAACATTAATATCCGATAATATAAACAGGGAGGGGATTATTGTTGTCATGTTTAATCCGTACGATCCCCGGCCTGAAGAATTATTGCAGAATATTGATGAGGTTTTAACTGAAATTAAACGAAATAAAAATTTGAAGCTCAGCACCTTTAAAAACCTTTCAGAAGATGGAAATTGTATCAGTAAAAAACAAATACAAGCGCATTGGAGGAAGAACTTGTTATCAAAAATGTTAAAAATGGATGGGATGATATATCCTTTGAAATACATTGAAAAGGTAAGAATAGCGAATGTTATCATGCATCTTTTGTTTTCAATGATTGCTTTTCTTGTTTCTTTTAAAATTTTCAATCCACAGAAAATTGGCCGGCTAGTATTTCATATTTCTGTTTTATTATACGGAATCGTTCTTTTCTTTGTAGTGTACAATGAGTTATTTTCTCCGTTAAAGCTATTGTTTCTGACACTGGTATTTTCTTTCACAATTCCGATGTTATTTTCTTTAATTCATAAATTCAGACATTGAAGCTTTCCATCATCACAATAAACTTCAACAATACCACTGGCCTTCGTAAAACTGTTGAAAGCGTTGTTTCACAAACAAGCCAAAACTTTGAGTACATTATTATTGATGGTGGCTCCTCGGATGGAAGTCTGGAAGTAATAATGAAATTTGCAGGTAATATTGACCATTGGGTAAGCGAACCTGACAATGGCATTTACCACGCCATGAACAAGGGAATACTCCTTGCAAAGGGTGAATATTGTCAGTTTCTCAATTCAGGTGATTGTCTCGTTTCCCCTGACACAACAGATAAAATGCTGGCAAATATTTCGGATCAAGGAATTCTTATTGGCAATATGCTTAAATTACATCAAAATGGTAAGATTTTACGCGACAAAGGAACATCCTTCGAAAAACCGACTGTTCTGACTTTCTACCGTGGTACCCTTAATCACTCAACTGCATACATTAAGCGCGTTTTATTTAATAAATATGGCCTTTATGATGAATCCCTGAAGATTGTTTCAGACTGGAAATGGTACTTTATTGTGATCGGTTTGAATAACGAGAAGGTAAAATATGTCAATATTGATGTTTCATTATTTGATATGACTGGTATTAGCAATTTTAGGCATGATATTGAGAATGAAGAAAGGCGACAGGTACTGGAAGAGCTTTTACCGGTTAATGTTCTCGCTGATTATGATGCATACTGGAGACTGATTGATCAAGCACTGCGAATAAATCGGTACAAAATTACTAGATATTTCTTTTGGTTAATTGAAAGGTTTCTTTTTAAATTGCAAAAATCAAAAGTGTTTTAAAAATCCCTCAATATTTAAACGATAACTTTTCATTAATCAATTATCAATGAAAAACATATGAGGTTTCGTTATGGAGAATTATTAAGAAGTATACCTATTATTGGTATAACCACTTTTGAAATATTGGTTAGAGTTATTAAGAGATGCGAGTCAATCATTGCCGGAATTAAAATTTGGCAAGTGAAAAGACATTTGGTAAAAGATGCAGAAAAACATTATAAAAACATTCAAAACTTGGATGTCAGCCTTATTGGCAATTACTATGTTTTTCATAATAAAAGCAATTCTCTTATAAAATTCGGACTGAATTATGAACCTGAAGTACACTATGCGCTAAAAACATTGATAAACTTTAAAAAGTTAAAAAGCGATCATGTTATTTTCGCAGATATTAGCGAAAATATTGGATTACATTCGATTTTCGTCCTTAATAGTTTCCCATCAACTGAAATAATTGCTTTTGACCCTTCACCAAATTCTTATGACTATCTCAAACTAACTATGAAGTATAACAAAATCGAAAAAATCAGATTGGAGAAAATTGCTCTTAGCGAAAAGAATGGTGAAATGGATTTTTTTACATGGGGTGCAAACAGCAGCGGGGATTCTTTCAAAGATACAAAACGGTTGTATAGAGAAATTAAGCCTAAGATAATCAAAGTAAAAAGCAGTAGACTAGATGATTTGTATGACATGCCACCACTTGATGTAATAAAAATTGATACTGAAGGATCTGAATTAGAAATATTAAGAGGTGCTATAAACACAATAAAGAAAAATCAGCCATTTATTGTTCTTGAATTTCACAAGAAGAATAGAGCAGCTTTTAAAGTAAGTACAAGCCAAATATTTGAGTTTTTGAAAAACATTAAGTTTTCAATTTTTTCAATAAACTTTGAATTATTGAGTGCAGAAACATTTGAAAGTATTCAGGAAAAATACATCTCAGAGGATTTTATTTTATTGCCGGAATATTATGTGAAATCTTTGTCATTTTGACTCAAACTAAGCTCTTATGCATAATCCAAAAGAGATTTACAGGTTTTTTCGTCGCTATTATCGTGACTATCGCAAATCATTACCATATAATATTAAATTGTTTAATTATCAATGGAACTCTTCCGATGTTCAGAACCATTGGTTATTCCAGTTTATTCGTAAAAGAGGTATTCTAAAAAGTGACGCCAAGAAAACAATTAGCATCTTTTCGGTAAACGGAGAAAGACTCGCAATAAAACTGAACCATAGCAATTACAAGGTTTTCTACACAGTCGAAAATGTTCATGTTCCTCAATCGAACTGGCAAATGTATGAAGATCTTTTTTTGAACGATGATAATATTGATTTATCCATTGGATTCGACTATATTGACCATGAAAAATACATTCGTTTTCCATATTGGATGATGACCAACTTTGAACCTGAAGCTGATTTTGAATCAATAAAACAAACCTGTAATATTTTGAACAAGCCTAATATCGATCTTTCACTGAAATCCAGGTTTTGTTCATTTGTATGCAGAAACGATTATTTCGGTACTAGAAAAATAATCTTTGATCAGTTAAGCCAGGTTGACAGGATTGATTGTGACGGAAAGTTTATGAATAACAATAACGACCTGAAATTGAAATACAATGATAATAAACGTGAATATTTAAAAAGGTACAGATTTAATTTGTGCCCTGAGAACTCTGACAGTGAAGGATATATTACAGAAAAAATATTTGATTCAATAATATCAGGTTGCATCCCGATATACTGGGGATCGGAAAATAATCCGGAACCAGAAATTCTGAATCAAAATGCCATATTCTTTATAAGTCAAAATTCAGAAAATAAATCACTTATTCAAGAACTAACAGCTGTTAATAATAATCCCAAATTGTACTTGGAATTTGCATCCCAGAATCGACTCCAGAAAAATTCACAGGACATCATATATGAGTATTTTATGAAACTTGATCGTAAATTGCGGGAAATAGTTAATGAGATTTGAGGCAACAAAGTTATTTAATATAATGGCTCAGAAATTTCTGTATTTACTTAAAGAGTTCTATCGTTTACACTTAAAAAAACATAAAAGAAAATTTCAATTATTTCTTTACAAGACAGGTAAGAAAAAGGAATGTTATATCTGTGGTAAAAAATTAAGACGTTTCATAAAATATCGTGGAGGTTTGAAAAATGTTCCGCTCTGGATAAAAAAGACCGATCCTGTTGGAAATGATTTTGATAATTACAGTTGTCCCTATTGTTTTTCACATGACAGGGAAAGACATTTGTTTATGTATTTTGACAAACTGAAATTGTGGGATAAGATAAGAAATTCCAGCGTTCTTCATTTTGCTCCGGAAACATATTTATCTGCGAGAATCGAAAAATGTTCTCCTCAAAAATATGTCAAAGCAGATCTTAATCCCGACCATCTGTATAAACCGGATGATAACATATGTAAAATCGATGCGACCAATATACCTTATGATGATTCGATTTTCGATTTTCTTCTTTTCAACCATATCCTGGAACATATTTCTGATTACAAAAAGGCTTTATGCGAATTATTCAGAGTATTGAAGCCCAATGGTATTGCCATCCTTCAAACCCCTTATTCCAGGCTCCTGCATGGAAACTTTGAAGATGAAGGAATCTGCACAAATGAATTAAGGCTCTTTTTTTACGGACAAGAAGACCATGTCAGGATATTCAGTGAAAAACAATTTTTAAAAAGTCTCATTGATACAGGATTTACTGTAAGAACTTATAAGCATAGTGTTGTTTTAGCTGAAATCAGCCCGGAATATTTCGGAGTAAATAAAGAAGAAGATCTGATCACTGCAATTAAGCCGGAAATTTAAATGCATCCAAAGGTTTCGGTGGTAATCACTTCATTCAATCAGGCTGACACCATCAGGCAGACAATTGACTCGGTTATGGATCAGCACTGCGAATTCCCTTTTGAAATCATTATTGGAGATGATTGCAGTACAGATAATACATCAGAAATCTGCGAAGAATATGTAAATCGGTACCCGGGTATTTTTAAACTTTTTTTTCACAAAGAAAACATGGGGGTGGGTGCCAACTTCGCTTTCTGTGTGAAACAGGCTGCAGGAGAATTTATTGCTGTTTGTGCGGCCGATGATTATTGGCACAACCGGGAAAAACTGAAAACCCAGGTCAGGTTCTTTGAAGATCAACCGGATTATGGCCTGCTTTATACAGATTATAATTTATTGAATCTGAAAACGGGTAAAGCAATCAACAGTTTTTTGAAATCAACCAAAACAGCAATATATGAAGGACCTGGATTAATAGGTTCTTTTTTCGCTGGGAAAGTTCCGGTTTTGACATTGACCGTCATGTTCAGAAAAGAATTATTTGACAAATATATACCCGCAGATGATTTCATAACGTATCGTTTCCCCCTGGAAGACTGGCCAACCTGGCTGATCCTGTCAAAATATACCAGAATAGGCTATATGGACATTTCGACCGGAACCTACCGGTACGGGCAGGAATCCATCAGTCATACCACCCGTTATGAAAAGATCAAAGAAAGATTTGCCAGGGAAAAACCCATGTACAGATATTTATGCGAGATGTTCCCCGAAGACATTTCATACGATGAAAAAGGATATGAAAGTTATGTGAAAAGCGTTCTGCTGAACCTGGCTTATCAAAAATCAGATTATTCTGCTGCAAAAAAATACGCCGGTCAAATGTCTGAACTGGGGTATAAAAACTTCAAATCAGCATGTGCAAAATACTGGGTCACATTTAAACTATTTGTGCTGATCAAATCTTTGAAAAAATATTACCTGGGAGATCGGTTTTAATAGGTCGGCAACCCTTAGGTTAAATACAATCTTCTAAAGAATGCAGGTAAATAAGCTGATACAATATAGTATACTGACATTAATCTTTGTTTGTGTATTTTTGCTCAACCACTTAACGCCCATGACCCTGGATGATTGTGGTTATGCTTTAAATGTTAAAAGTTTTTCGGATATACTTCACCGGCAGTACCATGATTATTTTGTAATAAACGGGCGTGTTATTTCTCAGTCAATCGTTCAATTATTTTGTGGTTTGACCGGGAAAAAGGTTTTCAACATATTCAATGCATTAATGTATGCATTATTGGTTTTGCTGATCGTTACACATATTAAACCCAGAACATCATCTCCAAATGTAATTATTGCTTTTTTGTATTCATTCTTTTTATGCTGGTTCATTTTACCAGATCAGTACATCACGACTTTAATAATAGCCGGTAGTCTGAATTATTTGTGGGCATCCGTTATAACTTTGGGATATATCCTTTTGTTCTGGAATTTTATCGTACCGACAAATATCCCATCAAGGTTGTACCTTTCTCTGATTTTTATAATTTCATTCATTTCAGGTGCCTTCGTTGAGATGTATGCTGTTTGCATTTTACCAGGTTTGGTTATTTGGCTTGCTGTAAATAAAATCAAGTTAAATAAATCCATCATATCAAGTCTGCTTGGTTTGTCTGCCGGGGTATTGTTTGTTGTTTTGGCTCCAGGTAATTTTAACCGGATCAATCAGGGAACTCAGAGCATCCAACATAAAATACTTGCCTTCATAAGTAATTTCTTAAATGAGACATTCATCGTTTTTTTAACAATTTTGATTATTGCTCTTATTTTATATGGGGGATTAGTAAGGCGAAGACTTTGTGAATTTGTCAAAGAGAATATTTTTTATTTCTCAGCCATCTTATTTTCTTTGATGTTTATTTTTATTTCCGGTGCCGGTTGGTCGCGGACATTTTTTGCGGTTTATATTTTTTCATTTATTTTGGTCCTAAAGTTTTTAAAATCGCTGAATATCCCCAAATTCATCAATTTTACAGTTATCTTTTTGATAATAGTTTGGTTTGGATATGATTTTTACAATGAATTTAATGCCTTAAGAAACAATAAAAACAATTATGACTCTCTTGTAAATCAACTTAATAACAAAGATACAGATGTCATTTTTAATGTCCCCAGACGTGTCATGACAAGGAAAAACAACACGGTAATATTATCCCTTTCAGGTAATTCCTGGATGAACACAAGCTTTTCAGCTTTTCATGACCATAAACCAATTGCATACATGTCGAAAGAATTGTATGATTCTCTTTTTATAAAACCTGTCTTAATTCAAAACCGCTATGAAGAATGCCCCGGCTGTTTTACTTATGTTGGTTTGCCATATTATATTGTACCCTTACTGGATTGTATACCTTTTAAGACAATCTCACTTTCCTACTCAGATCATAATGAATTACATGTACCAAAAAGACAGGTAAAACGCATATTGCATTTCTTATATCTTGATAAATTCTTGTATACAAGTTCCTTGTTTGAAAAAAATCATTTAAGCAGTAAACTGCTCTATAAAGTACTTTACTCTGATGCAATTTTGAACTCCGAAAATTATGCAACACTGGATACCGGACATGGCAGGTTCCTAATTGTTGAGAAAAACAATTCAGTTACAAAATACGGAGGTAATTCAATGAAATTAAGAAAAATAAACCTCAATTGACTGCTTTATTCCGGGGGAGAGAAAATTATCGTTATGATCAACATTTAGAGGATATGAATTTATAAAACAGATGGTTCGCCTAAGTATAATAGTCCCGGTATATAATGTTGAGAATTATCTTTCAAAATGTTTGGATAGCCTACTTGAGCAAGATATTCCGAAAAACGACTACGAAATTATCATTGTCAATGACGGATCAACTGATAATAGTTTGACAATTGCAGAATCATATGTTGATAAATACTCAAACATAAGGATAATCACCCAGAAAAACCTTGGATTGGGCGCATCACGCAATACCGGTATCAGGAAATCAAAAGGCAAATATCTGCTTTTTGTAGATTCAGATGATTACCTGCAGCCTGATTGTCTTGGTATATTGATGGAATATATTGAAACAAAAGGATTGGATATATTAAGGTTTAATTATGTACCTGTTAACGACAAAGGCGAACTTATTCAAAAAACTAAGAACACCACCTACAGAATTATCTTTAATGATAATGTGGTCAACGGAGAGACATTTATTTCGGAATATCTGGGTTGGGCTTGTTATGCCTGGCTATATATGCTTAATGCCGCTTTTGTTAAAAATTACCTGTTGTTTTTTAATGAAGAAATCTTCTTTGAAGATATTGAATGGTTGATACGAGCCTTGTTAGCAGCAAAACGTGTCCGGTCGATTGACAAAAATGTATATTATTATCTTCAGCGTAAAGGATCTATTACGAAAAGTCAGGGCAAATCCAAACGGAACAAGGTAGTTGACGACATGCTGTATATTGTGGATTGGCTGCATGTAAAATCGGAAACGGTCGACAACCTGAAAGTCAGATTATGGTTTAAAGGAATGATCACACAATCATTTATGGGAATACTGTCGTATGCACATAAAGAAATCCCCGAGCGGGTAAATACTATAATAAATATGCTCCGAAGCGATAAGTATTACCCCTTAAAATCATATCATTTTACTTTTAAACAATGGAGAAATATGGCGTTGCTAAATATCTCACCAAAGTTTTTTTGCATTTTAAAAGGAATCAGGTTGAAATTTATAAAATCTTAAAATGTTTTTGTTCAAAAGAATTATTCAAAGGTTAAGGGGAGAAATCAATCTTAACAAACTAAAAAAAAGGGGATTGTTGACCGGTAAAGATTTTAAAATTATGGGTGGCTGCATCATTGATCCTTCACATTGCTGGCTGATAAAAATCGGTAATAATGTTACATTTGCTCCCAGAGTGCATATTATCGCCCACGATGCCAGCACTAAGATTTTTCTTAATTATACCAGGATAGCTTCTGTTACAATCGGGGATAATGTCTTTATTGGTGCTGGGGCAATTGTTTTACCGGGAGTAAATATTGGAAACGATGTCATAATTGGTGCAGGCAGTATAGTCTCTGGTGACATACCCGACAATTCAATTGCTGCAGGTAATCCTGCAAGGATTATTTCCTCATTGGAATCATATGTCCAAAAAGAAAAATCAACAATGAATACAGAGAATTGCTTTGATGTAAGTTATACATTGAGGGATAAAACTTTTAATGAACAGAAAAAAGATGAAATGTTGACTATAATTCACAAATATGGGAAAGCATATGTTGTTTAGTTGTACTTGGTTTGAAGTGTGAAAAAATGTCGGATAAGAAACTTAAAATAGTTTATCTGCTCGGCTCACTCAACCGTGGAGGCACTGAAACATTGCTCATGGATGTTTTTAGCCAAACTGAGACTGCACCTTTTAAAATGGCCTGCATCTATCGGAAAGACGGTACAATGAGCAGTAATTTCAAACTATCCATGGTCCCTGTTCTTAAAATTACACCTGGGCCGGTTTTTATGATTTGGCTGTTTCTGGTACGGTTACGCCGTATGATAAAAGAACTCAATGCCGATATCATTCATGCAAACCAAAGTCTGGATACACTTTACGCAAGGATGGCCTGCTTCGGATTGCCTTTAAAGATTGTCCAGACGACTCATGAATTTGATTATAATTACTCAACTTTGGGAAAATCCATGAAATGGTTGAGTTTCAAAAGTGCAGATCACAACTTGTTTGTAAGCAGAACTTTATGTGAATATTACATATTAAAATATAAGCTTAAAAAAAACGATACAACAATCATACACAATGCTGTTAATTTCTCGAAGTTAGGTGACCCATCCAAAATTTCTATTCAATCCATTTGTAATATAAACAAAGGAGTTTTTAAGTTGGGAATGGTAGGCAATTTCGTTCCCGGACATGATCAGGCGACTGTTTGCCGATTTCTGTCGCTACTAAATGAACAAAATTTAAATTTTAATTTCCTGTTTATTGGTGCAAAGGACAAAAACAGTCCTCAGTTTTATGATAAATGTGTAGACTTTTGTAATAAACATGGGTTAAATGAAAAAGTTGTTTTTACAGGTTCCCGTTCTGATGTGCCGGAGTTGTTATCCTGTCTGGATTTATTTATTTATTCATCCAATTATGATGGCTTTGGTATTGCAGTTATTGAGGCAATTGCTTCAGGTATTCCGGTTTTTGTAAATGATTTGGACGTAATGAAGGAGATCACTGATAACGGGAAAAGAGCTATTCTTTTCCGTACAAAGGATGAAAGTGATCTGATGTATAAATTTATGCAGTTCTTTGAAGACCAGGAGATTCTAAATTATAGAGCTAAAGAAAATGCAGCCTGGGCAAAAAGAAAATTTGGCATTCAATTATACATTGAAAAACTTCATCAAGTTTACAGAAAGGTTGTAAATCCTTTTAATATTCAAATATAATGCCCAAATCAACGATAAAAATATATTGAAGTACTTTTCTAATTTCTTTTCTTCTAAGGCAATTATTGCCTATTTTACAGTATTGATGATATGCGCCTGGCTGTTTGTTCCACGATCACTTCCGTTTTTATGGATTTTTTTCGGGCTAGTATCTGTTTTTTCTTTTTTTTACTTCACCACAGTCATTTCTTTCCGCTGGGCTGATATTCAACAAGATAGTTTTAAAAAAAAACTATTCTGGACAGCATTGCTTATTCGAATTTTTTATATTGTTTTTATTTATTTCTTCTATAAATCGATGACTGGTATCCCTTTTGAATTTATTCCAGGAGACTCCACAGGATACCATACAACTGCCAATGAACTATTGGATTGGTTTTTCCGTGGGGCATTGGGTTGGTATTTTACCCATACGTTGGCAAGATTTGGTATTGGTGATTCGGGTTGGGAATTAACTATTACATTTTTATACCTTATTTCATTTCGAACCATCATTGTAGTCCGATTATTTAATGCATTGGTTAGTGCTGGAACTGTTCTACTAATGTACCGTGTATCTCAGCGTAATTTTGGTGAAAGAGCTGCCAGGATTACTGGCATAATGGCTATGCTTCTGCCTCAGTTTATTTACTTCTCAGGGCTTCATTTGAAAGAAACATTTATGGTTTTTCTGCTTGTTGCTTTTATTGACCGTGCTGACCTTCTTTTGCATTCCAAGAATTTTAGATTAGGGAATATTATTCAGATTGTTTTATTAGGAACTTCTCTTTTTTTCTTTAGGACTGTTTTAGCTGTCGCTGCATGGTTTTCTCTCCTAAGCGCTTTTATGTTAACTTCAGAAAAATATATGAGTAAATATCGGAGAATCGTGATTATAAGCTGGCTTTTAATTGGTACTTTAGTTGTGTTTTCAGGGAAAATTCTAAATGATGTCTCATGGTATTATGGCAATAGGAAACACAATCAGAAAGGTCATTATGAGTTTTTTTCAACTCGTGAGGGAGGCAATAAGTTCTCGAAATATGGAAGTACAGCGATTTTTATACCATTGATAATTCCTGCGCCATTCCCCACATTGGTAAATATTCCTGAGCAGCCTAATGCGATGATGACCAATGGTGATATTTTTACTCGCAATGTTTATGTTTTTTTTGTTTTTGTAGCCTTTTATGTTTTATTTAAAAGGAAACGACTTCGCAGTAATCTTCTTTTATCAGTTTTCCTTGCGTCATATTTGTTAATATTGGCTAATAGTGGATTCGCACTTTCTCCCAGGTTCCATGTTCCTGCACTGCCTTTTCTTCTATTATTTGCAGGGTATGGAATTACACAGACTAACAGGAACTACTCAAGTTATTATTTGCTTTACCTTATTGGGATTTCAGTGGTTATTGTCGGATGGAACTGGTTTAAATTAGCTGGAAGAGGGCTTGTATAACAATGAAGGTTTTAGTTGTTTGCAGTATTAATGCTGGTCGAATTTCCACTTTTATCAGTGAACAGGTTGAATCTCTTCAGGCATCTGGACTGAATGTGGAGTATCTTCTGATCAAAGGATACGGAATAATCGGCTACCTTAATAACTTGCCCGCATTGAAGCGTAAGATCAACAATTATAAACCGGATCTGATTCACGCACACTATGGTCTTTCCGGTTTATTGTCAAACCTTCAGCGAAGAGTTCCAGTCATTACAACTTTTCATGGCAGTGATATTAACAATTTGAAAGTACGACTATTATCGCTGATTGCTTATCACTTATCAATACATTCAATTTTTGTCTCAACAAAGCTTGCCCGCCTGATTGGAGCTCATTATAAAACTTCGATACTATCTTGCGGTGTTGATTTTAATGCATTCTTCCCGGTTGAGAAGAGTTCTGCCAGGGAAAAGATGGGATTAAAGCAAAATGATACGATAATTTTGTTTTCAGGGTCTTTTACCAACAAGGTGAAAAACTATCCATTGGCACGGAAAGCTTTAGCTTTGGTAGATCAGAACATTAAGTTAATTGAGTTGAAAGGATATTCACGTGAACAAGTCAATCTTTTACTGAATTCCTGCAACGTTGCTTTGCTTACCTCATTTTCTGAAGGCTCCCCTAATTTTATAAAAGAAGCGATGGCATGTAATTGTCCGGTTGTATCAACCGATGTCGGCGATGTAAAGGAAATTACAAGCAACATTGATGGAACTTACATTTGTGATTTTTCCCCTGATGATGTCGCAAAAAAACTTTCAAAAGCCTTGGATTTTCAAAACCGGACTAAAGGAAGGGAACAGATTAAACATTTGGAAATTAAACTTGTAGCTGAACGGCTAACCAGTATTTATGATATGGTAATCAAGAGAACTTCAGTTATCAAATGAAGAAGTTAATTCTTGTCGCAGGTGCCCGCCCTAACTTCATTAAGATAGCACCTATTATGCAAGCCCTTAAGGACTATCATTCCATAAAGCCTGTCCTTGTTCATACCGGCCAGCATTATGATGTGCAAATGTCAGGTCAGTTTTTCAAAGAGTTGAATATTCCTGATCCGGATATTAATCTTGAGGTAGGATCCTGCAGTCATGCCATTCAAACGGCACGCATCATGGAAGGTTTTGAGAAAGTCTGTCTGGATGCAAAACCTGATTTTGTAATGGTGTTCGGTGACGTGAACAGTACGGCTGCATGTTCCCTGGTGGCAGCCAAGATGAACATTAAAATCATCCATTACGAAGCGGGATTGCGAAGCTATGACCGGACCATGCCCGAAGAGATCAACCGGCTGGTCACCGATGCCATCAGTGATCTGTTTTTTACTATCAGCAAAGATGCCGATGAAAACCTGATCCATGAAGGGATTGAGAAAAAGAAAATCCACATGGTCGGGAATCTGATGATTGACACATTGGTCGCCAACCTGGATAAAACCTCAGAAACCGGATTGAATTTACAACTACTAACGGACAAAACCAGAATGATCAGGCCGGGCATTGATTTTCAAAAGAATTCCTATGGGGTAATGACATTTCACCGTCCTTCCAATGTGGATGATAAAACCTCGCTTGAAGTTTTGTTCGGCATATGGAAAGAAATTTCCCGGAAAATTCCGTTGATATTTCCTGTTCATCCACGGACATACAAAAACCTGCAACTATTCGGAATTTTGAAAAATGCAGATGATTCAACAGCATTATTCTTTATTCAGCCACAGGGGTACTTCACTTTCATGCAGTTGGTAAGAAACAGCCTGTTCGTTTTAACCGATTCCGGGGGTATCCAGGAAGAAACTACCTGGCTGAATATTCCATGCCTGACAGTACGACCAAGTACAGAAAGACCGATCACCATATCGGAAGGGAGCAACAAACTGATCCAACCTCAGGAAATCATCCCGGAGGTTAACCTAATTCTTCAGGGTAAAGGCAAAAAAGGAACCAAACCTGATTTATGGGATGGCAAAACGGCAGGAAGGATTGTGCAGATTCTCGAAAAGCTATAAAAAATGGCTGTAAAGAAGGTATTGATATCGCTTGGGCATCCGGCACATTTCCACCTTTTCAAAAATATCAATGCCAATCTAAACAACCTGGGAATTGAAACAGAATTTATAATTCGAGAAAAGGATGTTCTTGAAAATCTATTAAAAAATGAAGATTTAGCATATTACAATATCCTGCCCAAAGAAAAAGGATCAGGCTTTCTTGCGCTGACCTGGAGTATATTATTAAGAGATATCAGGTTATTCAAATTCTGTTTACGGAGCAAACCTGATTTAATAGTTGGATCGACTGTAGAAATTACACATGTAGGAAAATTAGTAAATATCCCAGCAATTTCAGTGGGCGAAGATGATATGGATGTTGTTCCGCTGTTTTCCAGGCTCGCGGCACCCTTCAGTGACTGTTTGGTTTTTCCTTCAATTTGCAGAATGGGTAAATGGACCAAAAAAACCTTAACCTATAACTCATACCAAGAATTGGCATATCTGCACCCAAATCATTTTAGACCTGATAAAAAAATAGTTCGAAAATATTTTAATCCAGATTATCCCTATTTCATATTGCGTTTATCGGCTCTTTCCGCTCATCACGATAAAGGAATAAAAGGTCTTGATGAAGAAACAACAAATAAAATTATATCATTTCTTGCCCCTCATGGGGCTATTTATTTGACATCAGAGAAGAAACTTCAACCGGAATTTGAAAGGTACAGAATATCAATTAACCCTATCGACATTCATCATGTTTTAGCTTACTCTCAATTACTTATCTGCGACAGCCAGACCATGGCAGCCGAAGCAGGTGTTTTGGGCACTCCGTTTATCCGGATGAATGATTTTGTCGGGAAAATTAGCTACCTTAATGAATTGGAAGATATTTACCAACTTGGTTACGGGATAGCTCCAAGCGATAAGACCCGTTTATTTGATGTTTTAAGTTCTGTTCTTCTAATGAAAGAAAGAAAAAAAATCTTTGAAGAAAGAAGATGGAGAATGCTTGCAGAAAAAATTGATACTTCGAAATTTCTCACTTGGCTCATCATAAACTATCCTGAATCTAAAATACAGATAAAGCAGAAACCCGAATTATCTTTCCAGTTTAAGTAATAAATATGCTTTCACAATTTGATATACCAAAAGCCAAGTCCATACCATTCCTTGATCAGGAAGATAACATAATCAGATCACTCAAGAATGGTGGTAAAAGCAGGGGCTTGCATCCAATAATCTATGGTTTAAAACGAGCAAGGAATTACTTTCTTTTTCTTTTTGCTTATGTTGCTCCATCAAATGTTCTTCGAATAACATTCAACAAATGGAAGGGAGTTCACTTTGGCAAGAATGTATATCTGGGAATGTTCGTATTTATTGATAACGCCTATCCGGAATATATTTTCCTTGATGATCATGCGAGTATAAATGCGGGATCCATGATAATTTCTCATTTTAATCTTAAGAAACATTTTCAAGATATCATTACTCCTTCAGTTGAACCTGTCATAATCAAAGAAGGAGCCATAATATCGGCCCGGAGTATAATTTTGCCAGGAGTGGTTATTGGCACAAAATCTATTGTTAGTGCAGGTTCGGTTGTAAACCGGACTGTCCCGGATTATACGCTCGTGGCCGGGAATCCTGCTAAGAAAGTCACTGTATTGAAAATAAATGACACTTAAACTCGAAATCATGAACATTTCAGAATTCATAACCCATTTTTCCTCCCAGTTGGAGGAAACCGATGTTTCCACCTTGTTCCCTGGAACAAAACTGCGGGAAATTGAAGAGTGGTCCTCTTTCACCGGACTTTCAGTCATTGCGATGGCCGACGAAGTATATCATGTGAAGCTGAAGGGTGAAGATATCCGGCAGGCAGTGACCATCCAGGATTTATTCAACACCATTCATTCGAAAATTCAATAAACGGATGCTGGGAAAAAACAACAACCCTTTTTCTCTGGATAGGAAGACAATACTGGTTACAGGTGCATCATCAGGTATCGGACGTTCTATCGCCATCGAGTGTTCCAGGTCTGGAGCAAATTTGATCATTACCGGACGTAATGAAGAACGTTTGAATGAAACCTTTCATTCTCTGGAAGGATCAAATCATCGGCAAATTATGGCAGATTTGCAACAAACCAAAGATATTCTGAATCTTGCAAAAGAACTTTCTGATCTGGACGGGTTGGTCCATGCTGCCGGAATTGTTAAAACACTCCCATTCTCATTTATTTCAAGAGATGATTTTGCTTCAATCTTAGAAACCAACCTGGTTGCTCCCGCAATGCTTTCACAGCTCCTGGTGAAAAACAAAAAGCTGAATAAAGATGCTTCTATTGTATTTATCTCATCCATCTCAGGTACACACTGTGCAATACCGGGGAATTCGATGTATTCAGCATCCAAAGGGGGTATCGATGGCTTAATGAAAAACATGGCATTGGACTTGGCTCCCAAGAAAATCCGAGTAAATAGCATTGCACCGGGAATGATCGATACGGGCCTACTTAAAGACGGAACCATTGATCGGGAACAACTTGAAGAAGACATGAAACGCTATCCTCTGAAACGTTACGGCACCCCGGAAGAGGTCGCCTGGGCGGCTATTTACTTACTGTCGGATGCCAGCAAATGGGTTACCGGCACAAACCTATTGATTGATGGTGGTTATACGCTTCTGTAATATACTTGAATTTTGTTGAAATCTGAAGGCACTATCTTAATACCCCAAAACTAGTCCAAATGAAAGCTTTCATCAAAGCGATATCCTATTACCTACCTGAAAGGGTCATCACCAATGAGGATCTTGCACAGTTATTCCCGGATTATACAATTGACAAGGTGTCCTCTAAAATCGGAGTTACGGAAAGGCATATTGCAGCTCATAATGAGACTTCCGCCGATCTGGCTGCCAAAGCTGCCGGGAAACTTTTTGAGGAATACCACCTATCCCCCTCTTCCATTGATTTCCTGTTATTGTGTACCCAGAGTCCCGATTATTTCCTGCCCACCACAGCCTGCATTCTCCAGGAGAGATTAGGCATTCCAACCACTGCAGGTGCACTGGACTTCAACCTTGGGTGCTCAGGATTTGTTTACGGGTTGGCCATCGCCAAAGGATTAATAACTGGAGGGATAGCCTCCCGTATTTTGTTGTTAACAGCAGAAACATACTCCAAATTCACCCATCCCCTCGACAAAAGCAATCATACAATCTTTGGAGACGGAGCAGCAGCTACCCTCATCTCTGACAATGGTTTTGCTGAAATCGGGAACTTCAGTCTGGGCACTGATGGCAGAGGGGCTGATAAACTCATCGTCAAAACAGGCGGAATGCGTCACCCTGAAAAAATGAACGATTTGCATGTGGCAGAAGGAAATCCGGTTTCTTCCGACCATTTGTTTATGGACGGCTCAGAAATTCTGAATTTTACGCTTGATGCAGTTCCACCGCTAATCTCAGAAACTCTGCACAGAAACATAGTGGCTCAACCTGATATTGATTTGTTTGTTTTCCATCAGGCCAACAAATACATGATGAATTTTCTCAGGAAAAAGATAAAAATCGAAGAAGAGAAGTTCTATTATTGTCTGGAGAAATTCGGGAACACTGTCTCCTCTACTATTCCCATCGCCCTGAAAGAAGCAATGACTGACGGATCAATTAAAGAAATGCAAAAAGTACTGATCGCCGGTTTTGGAGTGGGGTATTCGTGGGGTGGGACTGTTCTTTTATTTTAAGATCGATTTAAAGATGCTTTCTTCACTAGAATGCCTGCGATTCTTGCGCATAATATAAAATCAAATTAATCATTCAATATTTAGATGATGGAAAATAATACTGAAGATATTGGAACCTATAAAGATGTCCAAAACAAGTTGATCAGTGATAATCAAGAGTTTTTTATATTGCCAAATGCGAAGAATTTAGGATTAGTGGATGGATTGAAAGCAATGGAAAATTTGTCGATTATTGTTAACAGAGCAAAAAAGGCTCTTGAGAATCATTTTTATATTGAATTTATTTCACTTAAGATACAATATTTGGAATTCTTATTAAGGATATATTGGTTAATTAAAAATCCTGATAATAAGGTCCTGGACGAAAACTCCCAAATATTCTTTGGTACACTGATTCATAACTGTGAAACCTTGAAATTTGAACCTGCTTTGATAAATAAGCTAAGTGATTTTAACTCTACAAGAAACAAAGCTATCCATAAATTTATGATGGGAGCCACGAATGAAGATGAATTAAAAATAGTATGTGAAAAATATTCAAAACTTGGTAACGAAATATATAACTATGTGGTGGATGAGTGTGGACAATTCATTGAAGATGTGGCAAAACTTCCAGAAGAAATTGGTACAATAATTATTTCCCGACCAAAAAGAATATAAAAACACACTTCTGTGCACGAAACCGGTCACTTCCCAGACACATGACCTGTCTCGGGGAAATAATTATCCCTCCCAACCTTGTTCGGTGTAACCAAGTTGACCATATTCTTCCTCCAACTATATAACCAGAAACTTTATGATGAAATCCTATGAAATATTTCACTTAATTATATCAAAAGCTTTATAAACATTCGAATACGATTGACCTTCTTCTCCAAAATTCCTGGCACGATCTATGGCTATCTCAAGCTTTTTATCTTGACATAAATCTGAGACCCACTTTGCATTTTCCAAAAATCTGGTTGTTTTCTCATAGTTGGTTATATACATTTGAAGGTCATGCTCCACTTCAGACGAATTCTGGAACGATCGGTTAGTGTTCTTAAAGTGCAAATAAAACCAATATTCTATTGATGGTAAACTTGTACAAAATACCACATTCTTTTTATTCCCATATTTTCGGAATAAACTATTCAGCTTCTTCCTTTCAGTATCGTCGTGATGAGCTACATCCAGATCAAAAATACAAATAGCAATACCACCGCCACTTACCACTTCTGCAATTCTCAGATCAATTTTTCCCAGAGAGGTTATTCCGAAGTAGTAAGGTTTAATGACATACCTTAAATTAAAAAGTGACCGGATATGCCTGAAATAGAATTGTTCAGTAATACCTTCACCGATGAGCGTTATTAAAGGTGCTTTCCTTTGCCGCTTATTAACAACTCTCTCCATACTTCAAATGTTTACTTTTGGAACAGCACCGAAATTGCCTTGTCTGTAGGCTTTTTGTATTGATGAAATACGGTTTAACCTGCTGAACTCGACAAGAGAATATAGATCTGTTGAGCCATTTATATTCTTTTCAGTAAACCATACGCTATCTTTTCTGAACAATTCATCAACCTCGTTTAAGAACGGATCATAATGAGTTGTTATCAATAATTGTGCACGGTTATTTTTTATCTCCAGAAACTTTTTCAGTAAAAATTCCACTAAACGTGGGTGTAGCGAAGATTCAATTTCATCAATGAAAAGAAAAGCATTTCGGTTTAAAGCACTATAAATAGCGGCTTCTATTCCAAAAATCCGTCGGGTTCCATCCGACTGTGAATCCTCTGATAATATGTACTTTTCAGTCCCTCTTTCGTTTAAAACGGTATGTTCAAAATCGGTTTTCATTTGCTGAAATGACTTTTCCCTGTTTAACCGTTCCTTTTCCTCGGAAGGTATTTCCTCATTTGCCAGAAAAATATCAAGTATTCGCTGCGGAATTTCCTGTTTAATAAACTGGGTTTCTACATCGCTTATATTGAAATCAGCTTCACTGATAAATTTTAAAATATGTGGTTTAAATAATTCATCAGTATTTAATTGCTTTTCAGCAAAACTAAAAAGACTTGACCGGGGATTAACAACAGGCATAAAACTATCTTTCATCCAATTGCGAGCTGCATCCAGAACAGGGATGGAAATATTTACCTGATTTCGTGCTGCAAATACCGACATATTTGGTAAACATTTCAGGTTAATATTTTCACGTGCAGCTAAGCTGACTTTTGCAGCAGCAGGGTTAAAATTAACCACGGATATTCCATTTTCAAGATACCTTTCAAAAATCAGGGTAGGCTGAACGGAAGTGTAATAAAATAACTTTTCGGAATGAACTTTATGCTCATCTGCCTTAAGTTCGTACCAGTACCGTGAGCTGCCTGCATAAAACTTTAATGATAAGAACGATGGTTCTTCCGGAGTAACTTTGTCTAGTATAAAAGGCAAAATTCCCGTTTCTTCTGTGTCATCCTTTTTATTTTCAAACCAAAAATCGCTCAGAAACTCAAATGCGTTCAGCAGATTCGATTTTCCCGAAGCATTAGCACCATAAACAACAGCAAATCGCAGAAGCCTCATCCCTGGCGCTACCTCCACAATGTGATATTCCTCAAAGGTTGTATCTTTTGTGGCCTCGAAACTAAAAACAACTTCGTCCTTAAATGATAGAAAGTTCTTAATACGCAATTCCTGTATCATGTTTAATTTTGTCTGATTTATGCAGTAAATATAAATACAATTTAATGATTTATCACTCTATTTTATATTATTAACAATTTAATGACAATTCGACATATAAAAACGAAAGGAGACAAATTGTCTCCCTCCATTTCATTTTTGTCAGGATCAATCAGTTCACGGGGACCAAGACTCCATCAACATAAAACTCATCATCTCTTTTATTGCACGCTTTGCACAACGGGATGATATACCATTTCCCATCATATAAACCAGACTTAATCACGTGAGCTCCAACCAAATCTGATTTTTCATTGCAATACAATGTCTTACATTCTCCAGCTTTCTGTCCTGTTTTTGCTTCCCAAAAATCCAACCAGGTATTATGTCCCACAGGGTTTCTGTCACTTGTGCCGCGAAGGTTTTTTACTTTTGTAACCATAATTTAACTTTTTAATTTACTTTTCGAAGGAACTTTGACCTCCTCCATGATCATAATTATCATTCTTCAACTATTATGCCAATTGTGAATTATAACTGGGAATATGACACTATTAATGCAATTATTATATATAAAAACAATATTTATTCTACATTTATTTCTTCATATAACAATTTTATTGCCAAAACATCACGTGTAATGCCCCATTAATTACTGCAATATTTTACTTACTACTTATACTTAATAACTCACTGCGGCAGACATGTCCTTTAAAAGAAACGGTTTTGTATGTTAATGGAACTTAATTTGGGTCAACTTATATCTTTTACGGAAGAGCATAAAGGGGAACAAATATTTATGTTCGGTTTTACATTTATGATTTACCACCATTTTTACAAAGCTCTGGTGAATTCAGGTACCCGGATCGATTTGTCGAATGCAGTTTTTATTTACGGGGGAGGTTGGAAAAAGCTGACCGGTGAATCTATTTCTTCGGGTGAATTTCGTAAAAGACTTTATGATGTTTGTGGCATTAGTTCTGTTTATGATTATTACGGAATGGCCGAGCAAACCGGGTCCATATTTATGGAATGTGAACAAAACCATTTTCATGCCTCGGTTTATTCCGATGTGATCATCCGCAGGGCAGTTGATTTTTCAATTGCTGATGTGGGTGAAAAGGGGATTGTTCAGGTGCTCTCCATATTGCCTGCGAGCTATCCCGGGCACTCATTGCTGACAGAGGATGAAGGTGTTCTCCTTGGGGAAGATGATTGTCCGTGCGGCAGGTTGGGAAAATACTTTAAAATTACAGGAAGGCTCAAAAATGCAGAAACAAGAGGCTGCAGCGATACGTATGCCACAGATTTCCGATGAAGTAAAAGTTCTTTTTCCGGCATCCTTGGACCTGGAAAAGTTACTCCGGTTAAATGCGCTCGAACCTTTCAATGCCGACGGTGTCAGTTTCCTGGATGAATTGTCAAAAGCGCTGAATAAGGATTCCCTAATTCGCAATTTTCCCGATGTGGCGACCTTTGCCTTCTTCTGCCGGAAGGCCAATATCCTGAAATTAAAGGAGCAGTACTGGAAAGAGGAACTCCTCAGACTAGGCAGGGGAATTGTTTTTCACATTGCCCCTTCGAATGTTCCTGTAAATTTTGCCTTTTCCTTGGTGTGCGGCATACTTTCCGGAAATTCCAATGTCGTGAGGATTCCTTCAAAACCTTTTGAACAGGTTGACATGATTTGCAGTGCGATCGCAAAATTGGCCGGAACCGGGAAACATCAACAAATCACCGACCGGATTGCATTGGTCCGGTACGACCGGCAAAGTGCGGCGACATCCTGGTTCTCGTCCATATGTGATGTTCGTGTCATTTGGGGAGGAGATGAAACCATAGCAGATATCAGAAAAAATCCGATCCCGCCCCGGGCATTTGACATCACCTTTGCTGACCGCTATTCAATGTGCATCATCAATGCGGACCAATTCGTTGATGAACTATACCCCGACAAGGTTGCTGCCGGATTCTACAACGATACCTACCTGTTTGACCAAAATGCCTGTACTTCTCCTCATTTGGTAGTATGGACCGGAACCGGGGACAATGTAAATCAATCCAGAAAGATCTTCTGGGGCATGCTGAGAAAAGAAATTAACCGGAAGAAATATGTGCTTCAATCGGTTTCTGCTGTGGACAAACTGACGGTATTTTTTAGTCAAGCTATTGAATCGGAAGGAATCCAAAAGGCAGATTTTAATGACAATTTAATTTGTGTCAATGAACTGAAAACTCTTCCCGCTCATATTGAAGATTTTCGCTGTGCCGGAGGTTATTTCAATGATTACCATGCTGCTTCTATTTACGACATTGTTCCGGTCATAAACCGCAAATATCAGACGCTCTCTTATTTTGGATTTGATTATGCTGAGCTCGCAGATTTTATGAAGTCCACTTCACCATCCGGGATTGACAGAATTGTACCCATCGGAAAAACAACTGATTTCTCACTTATTTGGGATGGTTATGATCTAATCAGAACACTCAGCCGGATTTGTGACATAGTGGAGTAAAATAATTACCTCCTACTTATTTTCAGTAATGAGACCATTTTATTTGTTAATTGAACCACTATACTTGCTAAAAATATTAAGAAACTAATTATTACATTGATTTTATTAGGCTCTCTTTTTTATTTGACAAATGCTCAGCAGGGATTTTGGGGACAAGACCAGTGGTTTCATCGAAGCAAATTTGAACATTTCGCGGTGTCCATGACGTTTACTCCGGCTCCGATCAGAGTGTTGGAGGATTTTAAGGTAAAAAATCCGGAGATCAAAGGGGCATTGATCATGTTTTCGTTAGGAGTTGCGAAAGAGTATCTTTATGATACAAATCCATCAGTCAAGGATATCACCTTCAATCTGGCAGGATGTGTAGCCGGGTACTATCTTAACAAATTATACATCGATATAGAGAAGAAACAAAGACGCAAGAAGGCTGATAAGAACTTTCCTTTTTATGACAGGAAGATTTGATTTAGATTCATTATTCAAAGTAGTCCCAATCTCGCGAAATAAACTAAATGTCAGTTAAACAATTCATTAACAAACTAACCGGCCTCGTAGACAGGTTATTTTCACAACGGAATTTTTGGATCTATTTCATTGCCATAATCCTTCTTATTACATTGCCCATCAACACGCCGGGTAGTAAATTTTACCTCAATAATATTACGGTGGTAAAAATCAGGGGGGATTACTTCTTCCACGCCCTGACGTTCATTCCCTGGGCCTTTTTTATGGCAGCCATGAAGCAACGGCCATGGACCTGGCTTTTCCTGGGTCTCCTCTTCTCCACCGGCACCGAACTCCTCCAGTACCTCCTCCCCTACCGTCGCTTCAATATCAATGACCTGATATCCAACTCCCTCGGCATCCTCATCGGACTGCTTATTTTCATGCTATTACTCCGGAGATTGAAACCACGATGAATATTCCGGTCAAACTGACCCCTGTTCCGGTTATCTCTATCACTTTCGGACTAACATAATAAATGATCTATTTTAGTAGTATTTTAGTACTTTTGTAGAAAACACATCGATGATCGGGCAACAAATAAAAAATACCATCCTTGATCATTTAAAGGATTATCAACCAATAAGTGTAGGTATTTTTGGGTCTTTCGCCAGGGGTGAAAACACCGAAAACAGTGATATTGACATTCTTGTAAAGTTTAAAGTTGTTCCCACCTTGCTTACGCTTATTCGGATTGAAAATGAACTTTCTGAAATCCTCGGAAGAAAAGTTGATTTGATAACAATCGGGGCTATTAAGAACAGGAAGATAGAGAATAGTATCCAAAAAGACCTTATCAGCATAATGTAAATGGTGAAAGATGATTTGACATACATTGAACATATTCTTGATTGTATCAGAAAGATTAAAGAATTCAGTGAGGGATTGTCATTCAAAGAATTCTCTAAAAATGAACTTGTCCAGGATGCCATAATACGGAATATTGAAGTTATCGGTGAAGTTTCAAAGAAAATTTCAACAGATACAAAGCAGGTTAATTTAGATATTCCATGGAAAGAAATTGCTGGTATGAGGGATAAACTTATTCACGATTATTTGGGGGTGGACAATGAAGTAGTATGGAAAACGATTCAGGAAGATGTTCCTATGCTCGAAAGACAAATCAAAAAGTTTATTGAATTATGAGCGGCATCCCCCTTCTTGGGATTGAAACCACGTCAAAGCACACGCTGATGGATTTCACGGTCAAACGATATTCCCAACTGCTCCATTCCCTGCTAACGCAGGGTTTTTCATTTTTGTCCGTATCGGCTTATATCCGACTAATCCCCAATTTCCAATCTGAAATTGCAAATCTCCAATCTGAAATCCCTAAAGCCCCATCCTCCCTGCCCCATGCTTTTGTAATCCTCCGCCATGACGTAGATGCCCGTCCGCAAAACAGCCTGCGCCTTGCCCGGCTTGAACACACCCTGGGGATCCAGGGAACCTACTATTTCCGGATACCCCATACCTTTCAACCTTCCATCATTCAGGAAATTGCCTCCCTGGGACACGAGATCGGATACCATTATGAAACCATGGCAACCATTGTGAAAGAAGGGATGAGGGAACGAAGGGACGAAGAGACGAAGAGACGGAGAGACGGAGAGACGAAGAGAATGAAAAGCGCTTATGAGCTTTTTGTGGAGAATCTCTGCAAATTCAGGGAAATCGTTCCGGTGACGACCATCTGCATGCACGGGTCGCCACTTTCGCGGTACGACAACCGGGAGATATGGCAAAAGTACGATTACCGTGATTTGGGAATCACCGGTGACGCTTATTTAGATATCGACTTCAACCGGGTGGCCTATTTCACCGATACGGGGCGCCGGTGGAACGGCGCAGAGGTGAGCATCCGGGATAAGGTGTCTGGCCCCTTTCAATTCAACCTCAAAACAACGGAAGAACTGATCAGGGCTATCCCGCAATTTCCTGACCAGGTGATGATCACCGTCCACCCCCAGCGATGGAACGACGCCTTCCTCCCCTGGGCCGGTGAACTTCTCCTTCAGAACGCCAAAAACATCATCAAACGCATACTGGTCAAAACCAGCGCATTCAATCGAACTTGATTTTCAAAAACTTGCGCTGCCCGGCCGGTACAATAAAAAGCAACAGCCATCATCGGGGTGCTCCGGTGCGGTAAAACCACTTTCCTTCACCAGATCTTTCGGCTTTCCAAAGGAACATCCACATCATCGCAGACGATTTTCTTCTTGGCAAAGTCAACTCATTGGGAACTGATAAGACTCCTTTAGTCCAGGCACAACCCGGAAGAATGGCGTTACCGGAAAAATAACTCCGGAGCTGAAGCAGGCCAGATGGAACATTTTTTGACAGAAAGCAAGGTCTCTTCTTTTTATTTCTATAATTCCGTAATGTTATAGATTTACAGAAACAAATACAACTCCGTATACTCCTTTTTATTTTAGGGAGCGAATTGATAAAGTCAAGACAGATTAAAACTCTGCAAGTAAAAGAAAATCTGCAATGTGGAGATGCTTGACCCCATCCACATTGTCCCGCCATACTTCATCCATTGTAACCACATATTTGGGATGATGGTCCCTGATTTCAAGCAATACTGAAAATTCCCGTTCAAAGGTTGCTGATTCACTTATCTTGTAGGCCACTTGTACATAAACTTTCCTCTCATTTTTTTCTGCGATGAAATCAATCTCCCGCTCACTCGACTTGCCTGTAAAGACCCTGTAACCTCTCCGGAGGAGCTCAGACATGACAATGTTTTCAAGGATCCCTGAGATAAACCGGTCACGGTATCCCATCACCGCATACACCAACCCATGATCCCCAACGAAATATTTCTCATTCGTTTTAAGTATTTCCTTGCCTTTTATGTCATACCGTGGTATCCGGTGAACTATAAAAGCTCCTTCCAGTGCATTCAGGTAATTATAAACTGTATTGATATCAATTTTCCTATACTGACTTTTAAAATAGTCAACCACATTTCCGGCAGAAAACTTATTTCCAACATTATCAAATACAAATCTCACCACCCTTTCCAGAAGTTCGACATCCCTGATTTTATAACGTTGTACAACATCGCGCAGGATTACGGAAGAATAAATATCATACACTATTTTCATTGCGGTTTCCTGGTCACAGGAGGCCATATGCAACACGGGGAAACCTCCTGTCCGGAGATATTCCGTGAATGCCCCGTGAAGATCTTCGATTGATTTACCAGTCAAGCTTTCCCTGAAAAGCAGATGCTCGGAAAAGGAAAGGGTAAAAAGGTTTAATTCAACGTAACGCCCTGATAAAAAAGTGGCAAGTTCTGAAGACAGGATATGGGAGTTGGAGCCTGTTATATAAATATCCACATTGAAATCAACAGAAAAAGAATTAATGGCCCTCTCCCAACCGGCAACCTCCTGTATTTCATCAAAAAGAAGATAACAACGATTTTCACGACTTATCCTGTTGCTTATATATTCATAAAAGCTTCCGGCTCTCTTTAAGGCCGACCACTGAAAACTTTCGAAATCAAGATAAATGATCCTCTCCTCAGCAACTCCCTGTCTTACCAATTCTGCCTGCAACAGCTTCAGAATAACAGATTTTCCGCAGCGCCGAATGCCGGTAATGACTTTAATTAAAGGTTTTTCCTTGTATTTGAAAAGTCGTTCCAAAAATTCGTTCCTGTAGATCATGACCCTCTTTATCGGTTATGACCACAAATATAATTATTATTTGTATACTTTTTATGGATATAACCATATAAAGTATTTTCTTGCGAGAAGGCGCCGTACAATATCGTCATCAGCGAGGAAAAGAAATACTTAAAATTGTTTGTTTTACAATTTGCAATTTTTGTAAACACAAACTCGGGAATCCATCTACAGTTTTGTGTTTTCAGAAGTCACTGCTGCAGAAAATGTTCGTTCCTTAAGCCCATTCTGTATTTTCTTCATTACCTTTGTTCATCAGAAGAATATTAAATGGAAAAAATTGCGAAAAGGGAACTTCTGGGAAAACTCATGTGGGATTACAAATTTCCAGCAGATGAATTGGAAGCACTTCTGGAAGGCCGGAAACAACAGGTCGGGCATTACACACGATCAATGCTCTTCCAAAAAATCATTGAGACTTTTCCCTGGTTTACGGTTCTGGAATTTTTCCCTCCTGAGGAAATCCGGCAGCTATTAACAAAAGAGTTGATCCAGAAACTCAGGACACCATCCTTGAGAAAAAAATACGGATTTGTTTATGAACGATTACAGAAAGTTATACCAATTGCAGGATAAATTTCTGAAATGGTGGCAAACCATGAAATATCCGTTTTACCTGACAGGGGGAACGGCACTCGGTCGTTTTTACCTTAACCACCGGTACAGTGAAGATCTTGACTTCTTTTGTAACGCAAATCCTGAATATAAGTTACTCATCGCCAGTTTAAAAACTGAACTTTCAAAGCATTTCACCGTAAACCATAAAGAATCACTCTTTGCTGACGAATTTACCCGGTTATATATCGGTGAAGAGAATCAATTCCTAAAGATTGAACTTGTAAATGATGTGGATTATTATCCCGGTACTCCTTCTGAATTTGAATTTGGCTTAATTGATAATCCTTTAAATATTCTTGCCAACAAATTAACTGCTATCGTTGGCAGAGATGAGCCAAAAGATATCTTTGACATTGTCTGTCTCTCGCTGAACTATTCATTTATCTGGCCTGATATATTTTACCACTCAAAACAAAAATCGGTGATTAATGAAATCGATATAGCAAACAGGCTTTATGAATTTCCGGTAGAATGGCTGAATAATATAAACTGGTTATTTTCTTCACCAGATCTTTTGGCTTTCCAAAGGAACGTCCACATCATCGCAGACGATTTTCTTCTTGGCAAAGTCAACTCATTGGGAACTGATAAGACACCATTAGTCCAGGCACAACCCGGAAGAATGGCGTTACCGGGAAAATAACTCCGGAGCTGAAGCAGGCCATGTGGAACATTTTTTGACGGAAAGCAAGGTCTCTTCTTTTTATTTCTATAATACCGTAATATTATAGATTTACAGAAACAAATACAACCATTCCGGATTTTAAATTCGACTCTCCCGCGATCCAACTGTCGCGTTACTCCTGGCTAATTCAGGTAACAAAAAATATTGTTGGGAGGAGGGCGATTAACAGTTGAAAATTAATTCACTATTATCTTTTATATTCGACAATAATTGCTTATTTTTATCGAACTTATTCGATAAAAAATGGACAAAGATCTCATCTGGATATTCCATTCTTTTCAGAAACTCACGGAACAACGCCTTATTGAGTTCACGGTTGAGAAAATCCTCATCAAGACGTAATTCCTCCATGGCTTCCGGGGTGTTGTATTCCGGGAAAGTATACCACTATAATATAAACTCCCTTAAGCCGGCCAGCGGGTTTCTATGCCGCGGGAGCGGATGTGCTGCTGGAAGGCTTCCAGGTGGGCGGGAGTTTCACGTATGGCAGCCGGAGTGATCTTTTTCTGAAGGGCATAGGCTACCAGCAGTCCGGCCGACTCCCCGATGTTCCACTCCACCGGGTGGAGCCGGTAGCATCCATTGGTGATATGAGTGGTTCCGATGTTTTTGTTGGCCGGCAGCAGGTTATTCATCTGTTGCGGGATAAGCGCTCCCAATGGAATCTGGAAAGGCAGGGAGGGCATGTCAATGTAGTTGTCCCCGCCCGTGGAGGGGTGCAGATCGAGATAGTAAAATCCCACCCCCACGCTGTCATGAAACTCTTCAGCTTTGGCGCCTGCAGCCTCTCCCTTCACCAGCTTCCGGTTCTCCACGCCCACATGCTCCTCCTTTACCGTGAACAGGGCTTTGATGCGGCGCGATTCCCGGATATAGGGATACAAGGCCATCCCATCCTCACTCCCCATCACATCGGGCCGTAACCGCAAACCCGGCCAGCCCCGGCCTCCGTCGGGTCGTTCCACTTCGGTCTGCAGCCAGTAGAGCAGCGACAGGTTCAACTGTCGCGCCCCTTCCAGGGCCTTGCGAAACTCTTCCTCCGTCACGTCGATCAGGTTTCCCAACAGATAATCGTTCTGCGGCCAGTTGACCAGGGTGATATCGCCGGCATAAAGTATCCGACCGGTAAACTACATCTTGTATTGGGGGCAATATTTTTTTATTCGCCGGGAAGTAATTTATGAATCTGATTTGCGGGGTAATCGGGTATTACCGTCAAGGTTTTCGTCAGCCATTCGAATGGCTCAACTCCCCGAAGTTTACAGGTTGCCAGCAATGAGTATATCACGGCTGCATTTCTGGCTCCCTGGTGTGATCCGGCAAAGAGGTAATTTTTTCGTCCGATCGCTACTGGGCGTATAGTATTTTCGATTTGATTATTATCTATCTGGAACCGGCCATCCTCGACATACCGTCTTAACCTCGGCCAAAGATTCTTTGTGTAGTTTACCGCAATACCAATGGCGCTTTTAGGTAATACCTTTAAGGATTGGTCAATCAACCAGTTTTCAAACTTATCCAATACCGGTAACGCTTCCAGCTTCCGCAACTCTTTGATTTGGTCGAATGAAAGTTCCTGTTCACGGGCTTTTCGCTCTATCTCATATAAGTCCTGGATCATCAATAAGGCTTCACCGGCCCGGTTGAGATCATTACCCTTCGCAAGGTCAAATTTTCTTCTCGCATGTGCCATGCAGGCCAACAATTTAATTTTTTCAGGTGGGCCTAAGTTATCATAAACCGAATAACCATCCGTTTGAAGATAACCTGTAAAATTTTTCAGAAAACTTTTCGGACCATCCTGACCCCTGGTTTGCCGGTAATCAAAGACTACCAGCCGTCTGACCGGGTCGTGATATACCCAATGAAAACCCCGGTGAGTGGCTCCGGGCTTATCTTCCGAAAGCACCGGAATGGGTGTTTCATCTGCTTTCAGATAACCGGACTCAAGAAGTTTGACTGTTAATGTTCCCCAGAGCGGTACCAGCCAGTCTTCGATGCATCGGTTGGCCCATCCTCCGATAGTTGAATCCGGAATATGAAGATTTTGACGCTTGAAAATCTGACTTTGACGATAGTAAGGAAGATGATCAACGAACTTGCTCACCAGGATATGGGCAATCATAGATGGTCCGGCATTGCCTTTGGGAACCGGCAGTGACGGAAGATCAGCGGTAACAATGTTGGTGGCTTCATCACTGGTTTCAATAATATATTTCGGACGAACAATCTTTCTCACATAAATGCTCGCAGGTGTATATTCAAGGATTTCCGTTTCATTCTCGCCGATTTTTTTAGCACCTGCCGGAAGGTTTTCTGGTTCAATCACTTCCACTTTCCGGGGAAAATGAGAAGGAATCTCTGCCCGGTAGGGATGTTTCTTTTCGGGCTTTTCGGGTTTGGTCCGGGTGTAGGTAATTTCTTCAACAGGCTTTTCGATAACTTCAACTGTCGGAAAATCAAACAGGGAACCTTGTAAGGGATCGGGAGCTATGAAACGTTCACTCTTTGTACCGAATATCATTTTCTTAAGTTGGGCAAGTTGGTATTCCAACCACTCAACCTGTGATTTGAACTTTTCAGCCTCTGTTTTGAAGCTTATTAATTCGTGGTATTCTGCTTTCGATATGGTAATAATTTCTTCCATTGCCGAGGTAAAGATACACTCGAAAAACATTGATTTTACAGGGGTTACAGACGATTTACCAACAAAAAATTGTTATAAAAAACGCCTTCGTTTTTTTGCATATTTCATGGAAAAACCAGTAATAATCATAGCCAGTTGTCCGTATTCTATGTCCTGGCTCAACCCCGGTTTTTCATACTGTGGCAATTCAAAAGTACCTTGTTCAAGTCGTTTGTAGAACAAAACAAATCCGCCGGGTTCCCATCTGAGAAGTTTTGTCCGGTTGCGGCTTTTATTGATGAAAATGAATACATCTCCGCTCCTTGGATCTTGTCCTAACCGACCACTGACCAGCCCTGATAAGGCATCAAAGCTCTTGCGCATATCTGTCGGTGCCCGGTATAAAAAATACCTGGCTGCTGCTACCGAAAACATGACTCAAAGATTGATCAGCGCCTTAAGGGCTGCTACCGGAGTACCGGCCGGTAAATGCATTTCTACTCCGTTGGGATAACGTAAAAAAACACTGTTATGGTTAAGAATATTTCTGAGCTCAATAAAAGCCGGCGATTCTCCCGAGGGATTCCGCTTTTTGTATAGCCAGTATCTTAAAGTATGGACCGATAAATTATTGCTCTGTGCAAATTCAATCTGGGTAAGTCCGGATGATTGCCATTTAGCGACTATGTCAGCCCCGGGTGATGCTTGCTTTTCAGATCTCATTTTTTTGACCACAAGATGACCAATTCATCTCATCCAAAAAAGATGCTCATGCCCGGACGGATACGGCATAAAAGCCTTCCGCAAAATTGTTCCGGTCGATGATCTTCCGGTAGTTCCACAGGTTCAAGGTACTACCGGTAGCTACCCCTTCCGGTTGGAAACCCAAAGTTTTGGGTTTCAGGGTAGAAGGCTGGCTGTAGGTCAGGTCCAGCAATTTCCCGGGCCAGGGGGGCGTGAGCCGGGGGACGTAACTCCTCCAGAAATCATACTGCTCAGGGCGGGCAATGGTGAAGTCGCGGCCTTTCTGGTATTCCATGGCAAAACAAAGCGTAAAGGCCTGCTGGTTTTCCGGATCTCCCTTCTCCCTTGCGTGCAGTTCCCCGGTCTCTCTCTTCGATTCCGCGCCTTTCACGTACGCTGTACCGGTAAGGGGCAGCAGATCGCCCAGTTCGGTGGCATCAACAAACCAGGGGGCTTTCAACACGTACCTCCTTCCGGTTGACCTGCATTCGGCCTCCAGGAACCGCACGGTCTCCCCGTCGGCATCGGCAGTGATCACCCTGGTCTCTGTCAGCAGGATCAGCTTTCCCGCGCTCTGCCAGGGGGCCAATAACTCCTTCAGCACGGCCACTCCGGCGGTGGGCTCCACACAAATCCGTGACACAGCCCCGTTGCCCGGATTGAGATGTTCTAACGCACGGGCCTGGCCGGTCAGGGGATAATTCCTTTTGTAGTACTCCCGCAACCGCTCCCTGAATTTCCTGTAGGACTTCGTAGCCCCGTGGCTCTCGATCCACCGGTGTTCATCGGGCGGCACTCCCTGCGATGTCAGTTGCCCGCCGATCCACTTTGTCTCCTCGGTCATCACCACTGTCAGCCCACTTTCCAGGGCGGCCAGCGCACAGGCTACACCCCCCAGTCCGCCCCCCGCGATGACCAGATCGGCAGCAAGCTCCCGGCTCTGCTGCAAATCCCGGTTCCTTCCCGCGCGACGGGATTCCTTCCGCGGAGTATTCCTTCCTTCCGGAGTCCCCCCTATCCAAGCCTGAGAGCCGTATCCTTTCCCCTCCGGATACTGGGAATTGTTACCGGTCATGCCTTCCGGAACCAGCGCTCCAGCAGCGGCTCCAGTGACGACCAGACCTCCGGTGATTCCGGCGGCCTTCAGAAATTTACGACGTTCCATAGTTTCTATTGATGTACTCCATATAGCGGTTGTAGAGATGTCCTGCCTGGAGGTAGGCAGACTGGGGACTCATGAAGTGGGAAAACTCAAAGGTGATGGCCTGCTCCAGTCCGGCCTTGGCCGCCGCCTCCAGCTTCATCCACAGCTTCTCCCATTTGATGGGCAGGAACTTGATGGGCATGTCGCGGTCAAAACTTTCGGTGTTGGTCCAACATCGGATGCCGTAGCGGTCGGCCAGCCGCTTGTTGACGGCCAGAAACCCTTCCAACTCGTCGAAAGCCACATGGCCGTCCTGGAAAGCCACCACATCGATGGCTCCCCTGATCCCGTCCAGGATCCCGTTCCACTCCCGCTCATGCTCGGTCAGGGTTACGCCCGTCTCCTTGCTGGTGGCCACAGCATACTGGCTCACATTTTTTATCCCGTCGATATAAGGTGAGATCAGAGTGGTCAGGTTCCCCGACACGGCCTTGCAGTGGCTACCCAATCCGGCATACAGTTGAATGATAGCCTCCGCCTTGCGACTGCACTCCTGAGAAATGTACCATCCTTTGAAGGCCGGCATGTGACCGTAACGCGCCCACACTTCGTCGATGACCGCCTTGTTGAGGTCAGCCTCTTTCTGGTGATCGCCGTTCATCCAGTAGTTCCCGGAGTCGTACAACCCAAAGTAAAATGCCATGCCGTGCTTTTCGCTCAGATCGAGGAACATCTCCAGAAGGTCGGTCGGGGGGCGCCAGGCTCCCTCGTGTTCCATAAGCACCGCCGACGGCCAGGTGAGCCACTTGCCATAACCCCCGCGAATCAGGATCACCGTGTCGATCCCGGCGGCTTTCATAAAACCGAAATCGCGGTTCCACTCTTCCCGGCCCCAGTTCTGGTGGGGAATGTCGTGGCTTATCTCATCGAGGAAGGTTCCCCGGATTTTCATCTTCTGCATTTTGGGTTTGTCAAACTTGTTCGTAATCTTTAATCTTGTCGAGCCAGTTGAATTTCAGGACAACCGAGGTAACCGCGAAGAGCGCCAGCGATACCGCCAACCCGTCCCACCTGCGGATAACCAGGTAGATGGGAGCCACCACCAGGGTCATCTGCCAGACGATTCCCACCAGGACATTCACCGAATCGCGCGGCAGATCCCCGTTCCGGGTGATTCCCGGATAGAGGGCTTTGGCCTTCCGGTACACCGGCTCCCACCAGCCCCACGGCCTGACATTTTTATAAAAGCTGAGGAGTGTCTCCTCTTCGACGGGTTTTGTCAGCAGGCACCCCAGGAAGCTTCCGGCCAGGGCCAGGGCAAAAATAAGGGGAAAGAGGTAAATGTCGGGTGTTTCGGGGAAGAAGATAAATTTCAGGGTCGACCCGGCTAATCCGGCTACCATTCCCCAGAAATAGCCATACCCGTTGAAGCGCCACCAGATCCACTTCAGCATGTTGGCGGCCACGTACCCCCCGTAAAGCGACGAGGTGATCCACAGCGTGAGGGAGTTGATGGATTCCGAGAAGAAGCCGAAGATAATTCCCACCACGACGATGCCTACGGAACTGAAGTAGCTGGCCCGTACAAGGGTTTTTGCGGGGGCGTCGGGACGGATATAACGTTTGTAGAGGTCGTTGACGATATAAGCAGGGGCAGCATTCACGAAGGCCGAGAAAGTCGACATGAAGGCGGCCAGCAGTCCGGCCAGGAGGAGCCCCCGCAGGCCTGCGGGCAGCATGTGGTTGATCACCCAGGGGAGGATCTTCTCGAAGTCGATCTCCCCTCCCCCGGCTTTCAGCACGGGTGTGACAAACACCAGTCCCAGCACTCCCAATCCGGCCACCATCAGGTAGCGCGGCGGATAAAGGATCAGCGAGGTGAGGCCGCTCATTTTGGCTGCATCGCGGGGCGTGGCGCATGAGAAAACCCGCTGCATGTCGTAACCGGGTACCGGTCCGGCCAAACTGGAGAAGATGCCCTTAAAGAACATCATCATCACCAGGGCCCCCAGCATGCCGTAGCCGTCGGAAGCGATTTTGTCGTTTACAGCGTCAAAAATGCCCGTCCAGTCTATGCCTTTATCCCAGGTGGGCCAGAAGCCGTACCATCCCTCCGGAACGGCGGCGTCGAGCTGTTCGGGGGTCACCTTGTCCATGGCAAACCAGGCCACGGCCACACACGCCACGACCATCACCAGGAACTGCATCACCTCGGTGGCCACTACACTGTACATGCCCCCCCTGATGACATACAGGGTAGTTACCGACAAGAGGATGGTGGCATAGACATACTCGTTGATAAAGGTCACACCTCCAAGGCTGAAGGAGAGGTCCCAGGGGAAAATGGTGACGACGAACTTGCCGATGCCCACGAAGAAGTAAGCGATGAAGCCGATGGCGCTGATGACGGCGAAGACCACTACGATGATATGGGAGAGGCGCCCGCCGCGGTCGCTGCCAAAACGGGTGGTGATCCACTCGGCGCCGGTCATCACCCCCGAACGGCGGAGCCAGACGGCCATGAAAACCATCACGAAGATCTGGTTCCATACGGGCCAGAGCCAGGGTATCCACACACTTTGCAGCCCGTAGACGAAGAGGATGGTGACCGTCCAGGCCGTCCCCGACACGTCGAACATCCCCGAACCGTTGGAGAGCCCCAGGTAATACCATTTCATTTTGTTGCCCCCCAGAAAGTAGTTCTGGATGCTCTGCCCCGCCTTCTTTGATATCCAGAAGCCGATGAAGATGCTCAGCCCCAGATAAAGGGCAATGATCAATATGTCAACCCAGTGAAAACTCATGGTTGTAAAGTTGAAGCCATTCTGAATCCCTCTTCCACCTCTTTCCAGAGATTTTTGGTGATAATATGAACAATGTCAAAGACCATCAGTCCGTCGGAAGCCCGGAGGTTCATGGCAATGGCCCGCGAGAGGTCCTGCGGCTTGTCGTAGAACTGGTTCACCAGGATCCCCCCGATGAAGGGCCGGCCGTTCATGATGCCCCGGATGTTCCGGCAGGAACCTTCCACACAGTACCAGGTACCCCGCGCACCCCTGTAGTCGGTTTCATTTTTCACCATGGAGGAATCCTTCAGGTATTCTTCCACGGTGATATGGGTGTAGTAGTTGCCCGTGGTGTAGAGGTCGAGCAGTTCGGCATAACCCCAATTTTTATACTCCGGGGTGGCCCAGTCGAAATCCTGCGACGGGTCGTACTCCCTGCTTGCCCAGTTGACCCCCACCTCGTAATAGCTCGGATACCACGCCCCGGTGTAGTCGCCAAAAGAGATCTCCGGATTGACGGACTTAACCTCCTGACGAGCCAGGGCCATAAAATCACAGATGTTCTTCGCCCGCCATTCGAGCCACTTTTTGAAATGCTTCCCGGGAACATAGTCCATCCCTTCGCTGCCCTTGTCGTGCCACGAGAAAATATCCTCCGGAAACCGCTCCAGGGGTTCTCCCAGGTATTCCTCAAATGCGCTCCGCGAGAGTTCCGAGAAGTCGGCCATGATGCCGTCGTACCGCACCCTGTCTAAGATAAGCCCGTCTAAGTCGGGATATTTCGCTACCACCTCCTTCAGCACCCCCAGGATATGCTCCCGGAAGGTGGGCTCGATCGGGTTGACCATCGCGCTGTATTTGTGCTTCTGCTCCGTGATGGGAATGATCTCTCCCGAAGGGGTATAGACCATGCTTGCCCATTCAGGGTGACCGTCGTAGATCTCTCCCCGGTTGTGGAAGTTGTGGCCCGCCACGAAGAGGTTGAGCGAAGCGTGCACTTCGAGGCCCAGGTCATGGCCTTTTTCAATGAAATAGCCTAAAAAGTCAAAGGCGGTGTCGCGGGTGAAGCCCTTCCACTCGGTCATCCGGGGCGCCAGGGCGCTTTCATAGAGTACCTCACCCGTGATGGGCCGAATGTCGACCACCGCATGGGTGAAGCCAATCGATTTGATCTTCTCCAGGTAATAGTCGATGGAATCGGGATGACTCAGCATGGCGAAGTTGGCCGTGGCATCAAACCACATCAATGCCGGCTTGCCTGTAGGTGTCGGCTGCCTTTCCTTCGGTGCGCAACCGGACAGCAGAAAAAGAGGCAGAAACAGCAGGAGAATGACCGTGGTCACCTGCTTGTTATTATTTAAATACATACCTGTTGTCTATTTGTCTATCGCCTGGCTGATCCCCGCCTTCACATACGACCACTGGTTCTTGTTCTTCAGGTGGATCATGTCGAAGAGGAAATAGCCGTCGCAGGCGTGGATGGCTGCATCGACCGACTGGGTGATGGCGCTGTTGACGACCGCATCGGATGCCGTGGCCCACTCGCCGTTGCCTACGTCGGGTCCCCCTACCACCGGGGCATCCCCCTTCACCAGTTCCATGGCCCGCGTGCAGAAGCCCTGCACTGTCCACTCACTGGTCCCGTAAATCCGCGTCGGCGCCGCATACGCCCCGAGCAGGATCACATCCATCAAGTCGGCATATCCCTGTTTCTTGTAAGTTGCCGTTGCCCACTGCGGATATTTCTCGCCGGTGTTGAAATCGGGACTCGCCCAGTTGACCCCGTTCTCGTAATAGGTGGAATACCATCCCCCGACATAAACGCCGAAGCTGATCTTCGGGTTGACGGCCTTCACCCGGCTGCGCGCCTTGCCCATGAAATCATGGATCGTCTTGGCCCTGAATTCCAGCCATTGCTTAAAATAAACCGGCAGCGTCGCAGGCAGGCTCCCCGTCTTGATCCCAAAAGTCATCACGTCGTCCGGAAAGTTGAGTACCTTGTACCCCAGAAACGCTTCAAATTTCGTTCGCGTGTAAGGTGAGAAATCGCTGTTCAGGTTGTTGAACCGTGCCCGGTCAAGGATAATGCCGTCGAGCTCCCGGTAGGCCGCCAGATCCTCCAGCATTGCGCAGAGGTACTCCTGCACCTCCTCCCGCACGGGATTGAAGAACTTCTCGTTGCTTCCAAGCCCTAATACGTTGACAGCTCCCGTGGAGGTAAGCAGATGGGTCGCCCACTCCTTTTTGGCCTCCTCCCTGTATAGTACCCCCTGGCTCCCCAGCGCGTTGCTGTTGCCCCCCGTGAAGGTGTTGACCCCGGCATGGACTTTCAGCCCCAGGGCGTGCCCCTCCTCGATGAAGGCCTGCAGGTAATCCCACGTGGCCGTCCGCTCATATTTAGCGTAGACCCCGTTCCGCCATGTTCCCAGCCACTGCACCTGAGCCACCACATCGGTCGTAAAAAGCACATCACCTGTTGTAGGCCGCACATCCACCACCACATCGGTGAACCCCGCATCTTTGGCCAGCGCCAGATCACGCCGGATGTTCTCCCTGCTGTTGGCAAAATCGGGGAAATTGGCCGCCGCATCAATCCAGATAAACCGCGGCTTCTTGGCTGCATCTTCCTCCTCTTCCCACTCCCACTCGTACTCCTTCTCCTTATCCTTTCCACAGGAAGTCAGTAACAACCCCATCGCCAGGAGCAGGGCGGTCACCCAAATTATCCATCGTTCCTTTCTCATCTTCTTTTTTTGTGGTGTTGGGAGCAACCCCCGGACGGGGGTTGCTCCTCACCTTTGATTTACATATCTATACAGTCGAATTGATAACCTACGACATAGCCGTTGGTGAACAAGAAGTAAAGATAAAGGAAATAACCGTCTTCAGAAAGCCTGAATGCGACATCGCCCGTTCCGTTGGTATTGGGCACCACCGGAGTGATCGCTTTGGGTCCCCACTTATCGCGGTCGCATTCCCACACAACGGCCGGACAAGTATAGGATTCGAGGTTGCCGGTAAAGCTGGCATCGTTGCTCACGTCGAGCATCCAGACAGCATCGGAGGCACCCCAATTGAAGCTGTTGACCCAGTTGAGCGTGACGTACTTCGCGTTATTGAAGCTCACATAATCCACCGCATTGGGGATGTAGTTGACGCTGATGGCGTCGAGGCTCTTACGTACCGTGTTGGTGTTCCCGTTCACCCACGCAAAGGTGTTGTCGGAATAACTGGCCACGAAGTAGTCGCTGTTGACGTCGGTCGCCGAGGTGTAGATGATATCGGCATTGGTGGTCCATCCCTTTGCCAGTCCACTCATGGTGACGATCTCGGGTTCCTGAGAAGCCAGCGCCCCGCCGGTCACCTTCCACCGGGCAAATTTCTGTCCGGCCGCCAGGATGGGCGCCGTGATGATGGCATTGCCATCGATGCTGCCCTGTACCGAGAGCTTCCGCCCGATGGCCACCCCGCCGTTCCACTCGATCATCAATTCGGGAGCCGCAGTTACCGAGGTAAGTTTCCACACCTTAAAGGATCCGGCATTGGGCGCCAGGTTGCAGATCAGCACGTTGCCGTCATCATCGGCAGTGTTGTAAAAGTTCGAGACGCTTCCCTTAATGGCACCCAGGTCGATCTCTCCCATCTTCTCGCCCGTCTTGGGATTGAGGTAGATCGAGTTGGCATTCCGGGTGTTGAGGATCACGTAATCCTTTGTCACGGCCATACCGCCCGTAAGGTGGTCGACAGTGATCCCCAGATCGGCCTTCAGCTTCTTGGCAAAGAGCATCTTGGCGCTTCCGCTGCGGATCCCGTAAGGCAGCTTTTTAGGGGTCTCCTTCACCACGGTGTAAACTGCGGCGGTCGTTCCGTCGTGGGCGGTCACCGTCAGCTTGGGCTGGTTATTGAAGTTAAGCGCCGTGGTCCGCGGATCGGGCGAAATGGAGGCGTGGTACGAGATCGTTATCTCAGCCAGCGCTGGCGGCAGTTCCTCAATGGCCACCAATGAGATGGTCTTGGCATTTTCATTGATCACTCCCGATAGTCCCAGCGACGGAATCGTAAACTCCGTGATCAGGCACTCGGAGCTCTTGCGGATCTCCCCACGCACCGTGTACTGTTTGGCTTTCTTGAGCTGGTCGGTGACCGTGATCGTGTTGGACTGCGTGAGGTCCATGAACAGCAGCGCGGGAGTCACCACCACGTTGTCGTCGAGGTTGGCCTTGACTCGCATCTTCTTCAGTTGATTCTGGGTCACTGCATTGTCGCTGCTTTCAGGGTAAAAGAAGGGAATGGGAATGACGATCTCCTGACTCCCCTCGGTGAAATAACCTGTGAAGCTGCCCGTGCCGTCCTCAAAGGTGGCGGTGATGCTGTTGATCCCATGGCGCGATACAGGGGGCAGCAGTTCGTCGGGTTGGTGACACCCGCCGGCCATCAGCATAACGCCCAGCATCAGTATGGTTAATAATCTGTTCTTCCTGTTCATATCCATATAACGTTTAAATATTCTTTCTGTGATACGTATGCATTCTCACCTTATTTCCACTCATCATATTGTTCGATGGCTCCGTTGTTCTCCATTTCGCTGTAGGGCACCGGAAGAACATAGGTCTTCTCGAGGAATTTACGGTCCTGGAGGTCACAGTCGACATATTCGTAGAGCCAACCGTCCTTGCTGTTCGAGATTTTCATCCCGTGGACGCGGTAACCGTTGTATTCGGTATGGGCGAGGCGCCAGCGGCGCATGTCCCAGTAAAGGTGTCCCTCGTAGGCCAGTTCGATTTTACGTTCCTGCCTGATGGCCTTAAAAAGGGCATCTCCGGAAAGGCCGCTGAGGGGTGGCAGGGCTACACCGGAGCGGCCGCGCACGGTGTTAAGATCGCTGATGGCAGGACCGCTGTTACCCAGCCGGAAGTTGGCCTCGGCACGGTTCAGGTAGACTTCCGCCAACCGAAGCTCCACCCAGGTTTGGGTGCTCCGGTAGGTGATCAGGTCGGTATGGGCCTCATTCATGAACTTCCGGAGGTAATAACCCGTGGTGGTACGCCCCTTGGCATAGGTGTCGTCGCGGTAACCCATATATCTTCCGGCGGTGCCATTGACGCTGTTCTCCATCGTCCGTCCCTTCCAGGTTGCCCCGTTGTAGGTGACGGTAGCCGCAAAGCGGGGATCCAGGTTCTCATAAGGCGGACGCGCGGTCGTTCCCCCGGCGGCATGCCAGGCGCTCCAATCCACCTTCTTCCCGTCTTTGCTCTCATAGGCCTCCACCATCTCCTGGGTTGGGCAACCGCTACCCCCCTGGTTCTCGATCTCGCCGAAGGTGGCGTAATCCTTGTCAAAGGTATGGTTCGGACCCGTAATCAGGTAGTTGTACTCAAGGATCGACTCGGCATTGCCTCCTTTCCAGGCATCCTTATACTGGGGCATCAACTGGTAGACGCTCAGGGCGATTACCTCGTCGGCAGCCGCCTTGGCTGCGTCCCACCGCTGGGCATAGAGCATCGCCCGCGATTTGAAGGCCAGGGCTGCCCCTTTAGTCACCCGTCCACGCTCCTCATTCTTCCAATTCACCGGCAATACCGACGCAGCATAGTCGAGGTCTTCCGCAATCAAATTCCAGGTATCCTCAGCCGAAGAACGGTTTTTGTCCTTCTTGAGGTCCATGTTGGTATACAATATCACCCCGCCATGCCGCTTGGCCAGTTGGAAGTAGAGGAACGCCCTGAAGAAGCGGGCCTGTCCTTCGAAAATCTTGTTCTCCTCTTCGCTCACCGTGGAATATTTCTCCAGTCCGACGAGAAACTCGTTGACCCTGCGGATACGCTCATAGGTAGCTCCCCACGTGTTGAGCAGGTTTCCGGAAGGATTCATCATTTCCGGAGTGAAGACGTACATGTTGGCATCGCCGGCCTTACTCCCCGGAACATAACTGCCGTACTTTAGGGTTTCGGTGAGCCCTTCGGTCAGGTTGCCGCTGAACTGGGCGGCGCCGAAGCTGCCGTACCGGTCGATATAGGGATAAAAACCGTTCAGGTAAAGGGTGATGTTCGAGGCGCTCTCCCAGACGATCTTGTCGGAGATCCGGTCAGTAGCCGTGGTATCCAGAAAGTCGTCACACCCGGTGAAGAGGCTCATGGTAAGCAGCAGGGCTGCAGAAATTATCTTGTTTCGCATAACTTCAGGTTTTGATCGTTAAAATGTCAGTTTGATCCCCATGGAGAAAACTCTCTGCTGCGGATAGTAACCATTGGAGACGCCGGGTTGCTCGGGGTCGATGTTGTATTTGTTCAGCCTACTGAATGTGAGCAGGTTCTGGCCATCGACATAGATGCGGAGGCCGTAGACGCCGATGCCCTTCAGGAGGCTCTGTGGGAGGGTGTAGCCGACCTGGGCGGTCTTCAGGCGGAGGTAGTCGCCGTTGCGGTACCAGTAGGTCGAAGAGAAGGCGTTATTGGAACTGGCCGACACCAGTGCCAGGCGCGGGAATTCGGCGTCGGTATGGTCTTCGCGCCATGAGTTCTCGACCAGGTAGGCGGGTGCGTTGCCGCCATGGTAGAAGGGTTTTGTCATCGAGGTATTGTCCATGATGCCGCCGCTGTAAACCCCGGTGAGGGCTACGTCGCGTCCCAGAGCTCCCTGCCAGATGAAGGCCAGGTCAAAGCCTTTCCAGTTGGCATCGAAGGTGAACCCTCCGATGAACTTCGGGTAGGCAGAAAGGCCGATGTAGCCGCGGTCCTGCTCATAGCTGATTTTGCCGTCGCCATTGCGGTCAAGGTATTTGATGTCGCCCGGCCGGACGGCCTTGCCCTCGATGAGCGCCGAATTGTCGATATCTTCCTGGTCTTTGAAGAGCCCCAGGTCGATGAATCCCACCTGGGAACCCACCTCTTTTCCGGTAAGCTTCAGCCAGTCGGGGGTGTTGGCAGAATCGCCGTAACGCAACCACCGCCGCTTGGTGTAGGTACCGTTGAGGCCTACCCGGTAGCTGAAGTCGCCAATTTTGTGGCGATGGCTCACCATCACCTCAAAACCCTTGTGGTCCTGCTTGTTGTTGTTGGCATAACCGTAGACATAGCCGCCATAGCTGTCGGGATAGGTGGCATCGACCGAGCTGAGCATATCGTAGATATATTTGTAGAAGACATCAAACTCGAAGCCCAGGAGGCCGCCCCACAGGGTGGCGTCCACCCCCGCATTGTACTGGAGGGCTTTGGCCCAGGTGAGGTTGATATTGGCTGGACGGCTGGTGAGAAGCCCGCTCTGGGCAACTCCCCCGATGACTACCGCCGGGCCGGTCAGGAAGGAGAGCGTATTCAGATAATAGTATGCCGGGATTTCCGTGGTTCCGGTAAGACCGATACTCCCCCTCAGTTTGAGGTTGTCGACGTAAGGCATCGCCTGTTTGAACCACTCCTCATTGGAGATCCGCCAGCCCAAAGAGCCCGCCGGAAAAGGACTCCACCGCTTGCCCTTGACCATCCCGCCGAAGACATAACTGCCGTCGTAGCGAAAGGAGAATTCCGCGAGGTATTTGTTGTCGTAGTCGTAGTTGAGGCGCCCCAGGAAACCTGCCGTCCGCTGCTGATAGCTGCTCCCCGACACATCGTTCTTCTCCTTCAGCTTGGCAAAACTCAGCTCGTCGAGTTGAGGAATGTCAAAGCCGTAACCATAGGCACCGAAGAGGTTGCCGTCGCGCTGAATGGTCTCCACCAGCCCGAGGAGATCCAGGTTGTGGAGGCCGAATTTGTTGACATATTTCACGCTGCTGTTAGTGGTCAGGTGGGTGTAGTGACCCAGTCCCTCGACCAGGCTGGTCGTGGTGCCGCGGGCATCGTAAGTCTTCACATAGCTGATATCGCCCGTGGGCGCCGTAGGTGCCGTGGCAACCCAGGTATAATAAGGCGTTGAGAAGCCCTTGGAAGTCTGGTAGGAGGCGTCAAAAGCCGTCAGGAATTTGAAGCTCAGCCCCTTCAGGAAGGGAGCGTCGTAATTGAGCGCCAGGTTGGTTTGCAGGATGTTTGTTTTGTTCTTGTTGTAGCCCGTGAGGTCGGAGGCGGCCAGCGGGTTCACGTAGGAACTTGCGGTACGCGTCGACACGGGCACTCCGTCGATCTCTGCCGGAACGTATGGATGCGCTCTGATGGCCTGCTGGGGGATGTTGTTCCAGTCGCCGGGAGAGGCGCTGTATCCCGGCCGGTGGCGCGATTCGATCCTTCCCGACACGTCAAAGGTCAGGGTGAGGTGATTGGCAATGATGGCGTCGATATTCGAGCGGAGGTTGAGCCGGTTGTAATCGAAGCCTTTGACATTCCCATCCTGGGAGTAGTTGCCCAGGGAGACGAAATACTTGATCTTGTCGGTACCCCCGGTGGCATTGACGTTCAGGTTGGTGTTGGTGCCGATGCCGAAAGTCTCCTCATACCAGTTGGTATTGTGCCATCCGTCGGAAGGATCGTCGTTGGTCATCATTTCAACGTGCGCCTGCGAGAAGACGGGGGCATCGCCGTCCATCTCCCGCGCCTTGTTGTACCAGTAGGCATAACCCGGTGCGTCGAGCATTTTGAGCATCAGGGTGTTGGTACTCACGCCATAGGCGCCCGTGAAGGTGATCCGCGAGGGAGCCGTGGCACCGCGCTTGGTGGTGACAATCACCACCGTGTTGGCATCCAGTCCGTACACCGATGCAGAAGAGGCATCCTTCAGTACCGAGATGGAAGCGATTTCGTTAGGGTCGATTTCGGAGATGCCCCGCTCGATGCCGTCGACGATGTATTTTGCCGAGGAGCCTCGAACGATGATGCTGGAGCCGTCGGCCCCCGGCTGTCCCGACTGCTGGAGGGAGATGACGCCCGAGATGACGCCCCCGAGCATGTTGGTGATATTCCCGGCGGGCCGTTTGAGGAGTTCCTCGCCACCGATGGCGCTGACCGCCCCCGTGATGCTGCCCCGCTTCTGGGTGCCGTAACCTACGACCACCACTTCGTTAATACCTTCGCTTTGTTCTCGCAAAACGATGTTGATCGTTTTCTGGTTTCGCACCGGCATCTCTACCCGTTCGTAGCCGATAAAGGCGAAGACCAGGGTCTCACCTCCCGTGGGCAGGTTGAGGGTAAATTGGCCGTTTGCGTCCGTAGTAGTTCCCGTAGTCGTCCCCTTGACGACGATGGTCGCTCCGGCGAGAGGCAGACCGTTCTGGTCGGTCACCGTCCCTCTCACCAGGCTCTGTGCCCAGGAGACAGGTGCCAGCAGCAGCAGGATCGCTACCAGGGCACACAGCCTGAGACTTGCCCGTTGTGTCGTTTTCATGTGGATCATGCAATAGTTATTAAAGGTTAGTAAAGAGCAATAATGAATTAAATCAGCTTTAGTTTCCGCAGCACCATGGCCCCGGCACCCTTGACGGCCGCATCGGAGCCCAGCGTGGAAAAAATCAGTTCACAGGAACGCAGGGGCAAGATAAGTCCGGTATGGCGCATACCCGACTTAACGGCATCGAGCAGGATCTCGTGCACAGCGCTGAAGGTGCCACCGATGATGATCACCCCCGGGTTGAGCAGGTTGATCATGCTTCCCAGTGCCTTACCCAGCCGGAAGCCAATCTGGTGGACCAACGATATAGAAATGGCATCGCCCCTGAGAGCAGCCTCCAGGATCTCGCCGTATTGGACACTCCCGTTGGGCACCGAGTTCTCGCTGTGCCCGCTTTCAGAGATTCCGGGGATCCTGCTTTCCGGGGTACCTGACAGAAGCGACACCGCCCCGGCGGACATCTGCTCCCTGAAATTTTGCTCCAGGGCATACCCCGACACCTCGGTTCCCAGGCATCCCCGCTTGCCGCAGAGGCACAACCGGTCGGAATCGCCGAACTGGATGTGGCCGAACTCCCCGGCAAACGACTCCTCCCCTTCCACGATCTCCCCGTTGCTGATGATCACCAGCCCCAGCCCGCGGCTCAGGTTGACCACAAAGGCGTTCTTCCGCTCCCGCGCCTGCCCGAACACCTGCTCGGCCAGTCCCGATACCCTGGTGTCGTTATCCAGGCAGACGGGAAAGGAAAAGTGCTTCCCGATAAGGGTCGCCACCGGTCTCTCGGGGAAGTCAAAATAGCTATAGGAGTGGCCTGTTCGGGAATTTACCCGCCCGGTAATCCCGATCCCCATCCCCAGAACCCTGTCGGCAGGTACCCCTGACTGCTCCAGCGACCTGCTCAGGAAGGCAATCACCTCCTCGAGGCATTCCGGAGTGTTTTCCAGCACAAATGCCGTGTTCTCGCAGCCATATACTTTTTCCATAGAGAGGTTAAAGACTGAAAAAGAGATCCCCTTCAGGAGGATCACCACCCCTATGGCAAAAGCATAACCGGGGTCGACCCGGTAGAGAAGCGGACGGCGGCCACTCTCGGTCTCCAACTTACCGGCCTCCACGATCACCCCGTCCTCGAACAACTCGTTGATCAGTTTGGTCCCCGTCGGAATACTCAGCTTCACCTTCTGGCAAATGGCAGGAATGGTAAGGGGTTGCTCCGACTTGTTCAGCAACGAGACAATCTTGCGCTTCTGCGCAAACTGCCGGTTCTGAACGTTAAACTCCTCGATGTCTTTCAGGAACAGTTTCATTTTCGTTGATCTGTTGAATCGACCTGCTGTTTAACAAGCCTCCACGGACACCTCCTTCCAATGCCTTCCCCTGATGACCGGTACCGGATGGTACCGGAGCCGGAGATACCGGAGCCGGAGGTCCCGTTCAGGTAATCAGGCCAGGGAGATCAGAAAGGTGCAATCCAGATTTATTTTTTAATTAGTTTTATTTATACTGATCAAATTTATAAAATATTTTATTAATTATGCACAATTAAAATATGTTTTATAATATATTTTGGAAAACAGCTTTTATTTCCGGAAAAACGACACAGGAAAAGATTTTTATGTTCCGGACGAGCACTTGACCATTCAGGTGGGTTATAGCATACAGAATAAAGAAACACGCAGGCACGGGGAAAATGCCTTTTGAAAAATACGCCTGCCGGAATTCAAAGAGAACCAGTTATGTATACGTCAGAAAAAAAACAACAGCCATCATTGGGGTGCGTCGGTGCCGTGCCGATAGCAATTTTCCTTATATTTGCACCCGATTTCTGAATGGACCGCTTTAGTTCCTTTAACGGAGATGATCAGGGATGAAAAAGTTCAATCGGCAGCTTGCCTGGAATTTAACTGTCATTTTACTGGTATTTCTCCTTTCCATGTGGATCCACCCGGGTCCCCTGAAAGAGGAGATAGGAGTATTCGGCGGACCGGCCTTATGCTTCTATGGATTTCACATCGTGGTCTCCCTCCTCCTCGGAAAATATGAGAGGGGAACCCGCTACACCACCGCCAAGCTGATCCACCGCTACAACCTGAGCTGGATCCTCTCCTGTTTGTTCGCCCTGGTTGCTGTGGTCCTCCTGCAGTTTCAAGAATTTTCGCGACAGGTCATCTTCACCAACATCTTCGGACTGCTGGCCGGTGAATACCTGATCATTCTCTTTTTCACCCTCTTCCGCGAATCGGTTCCTCTGCGCGATCCCGAAGAGATTACCCTGGCCAAAGAATCCGGTTCCACCAGTCGGTTCCTCACCCTCCGGGAGGGCGAAACCGGCAAGGGAGCCCTTATAGGGCCGTCTGCCCTGGAAAATGCCGGACCGGAGATTCTGGAATTCATCAGCCACCACTGTCCCCCGACCTCCGGGAGTTACCTGGTTGCCGACACTCCCGATTCTTCCCCGCTCCTCTCTTACCCCGCAGAGGAGTTCCGCTGCCTCATCAACATCCGCCAGATCAACCGGGTGCGGCATATCAACCACTTCCTGCAGGTGGCCCACAGCAGGCTCCGCAATGAGGGAATGCTGGTGGTATGCGCTGAAACCAGTCACCAGCGCAAGGCCCGCATCATGCGCAAATATCCGCCGCTGCTCAACAAACTCTACTATTCAGGCGACTACCTGCTGATGCGGGTGATCCCCTCGCTCCCCCCCTTCCGGAAAATATGGTCCTATTTCACCCACGGACAGAGCAAGGTGGTTAGCAGGCCAGAAATCCTGGGACGCCTCAGCGCCTGCGGATTCACCATCGCCGAAGAGAAGGGCTCCAACGGCCTTTTCATGGTGGCCGCACGTAAAACAGGACTTCCTGTGAAAAACGGATATCCCTCCTACGGCTTGCTCATTCACCTTAACCGCATTGGCCAGAACGGAAAGATGATCAAAATGTACAAGCTTCGAACCATGCACCCCTACAGTGAATTCATCCAGGAATATGCCTTCGAGCAGAACCACCTGGCATTGGGCGGCAAGATCAGGAATGACTTCCGGATCACCAGGGTGGGACGGCGACTGCGGCGCTACTGGATCGACGAACTGCCCGGATTGTTGAACTGGCTGCGCGGCGACGTGAAGCTGGTGGGCGTAAGACCCCTCAGCAAGCACTATTTCAACCTCTACTCTCCTGAATTGCAGCAACGGCGAATCCGTGTAAAACCCGGACTCATCCCTCCCTTCTATGCCGACCTGCCGGAAACGCTGGAGGAGATCCAGGCTTCTGAGATGCGCTACCTCGACGCCTATGAGAAGGCGCCGCTGCGGACCGATTTCCGCTACTTCAGGAGGGCGGTGTACAATATCGTGTGGAAGGGGGCGAAAAGCAGGTAAAAAAACACTTTTCAGTTCATTTTTACGTGCACCAATCCCATTTTCTTTGCCTTATCCCCCAATTTCAGCGCTTTTTCGATGGTTATGGTTGAAACCCAGGCTGTGAAGAAAACCAACCTGTCCTCGCCTGGTGAGGACACCCCTCCTATCCCTCCGGACTGGAGAGGAAATGTTGGATTTCCATGGCAATCCTTCCGGGCGAGGAGGCGAAATGTTCAGGTTTCACAGCAATGCTCTATGGAGCCCTTTATTTTTGCCCGGTCAATTCCAACATTTTCTTATGGTAATATTCCGCCCGGGAATCCCCAATCATTTGTAAAATATGGTGAATATTGGTACAAGTGTTTAAATCAAGGGGGTTCCGAATAAAAGCCACTTCCCAGTTTCTTAAGGCTTCAAGTGTATCCCCCTTTTGCCAGTTGATGTTTCCCAGCCCCAGGTAAGGAATGGCCGATAAGGTATCTATCGTCAGAGCCCGGGAATACAATTGCATCGCCGAATCAGGCTGCCCCATCAGGTACCTGACATCGGCTTCATCAAGATAATACTGAAGTTTTTGAGGTTTTATCAGTCGGGCTTCCCGGAAATGGTATGCGCTTCGTAAGTACTGCTTTTGTTGTTTCAGAGCAAATCCAAGGTTGTAATGGGCTTCATCATACAAGGGCTCTGCCTTGACGGCCATCTCCATGTACCTGATCCCCTGTTCGGGCTGATGGAGGTATTGATAGGTAATAAAACCAAGATTGTTCCATGCAAATTTGTGGGTTGAGTCAATTTCCACAGCTTTTTTCAAATGCTCAACCGCCGTGCTGAGATATGCTGAAGACACTCCCCCTGCCTGTCCTCCGGTTCCAGGGGTGAAAGCCTCCTTGAGTAATTGCGATGCATACAGGCTGTGGGCTTTGGCCGATTGATCGAGGTATACAATATCATGAGAGAACAAGGTCAGATAATCTTTCCAGTCTCTGTTTCTGGCGATGGTAATTAAGCTGTAAGGCAAGAGGATCAGCATAACAGCCAGGGTCAGCCATCGGGTCTTCCCGGGGGGATTGTAATCCTGGTAAATTTCATATCCAAGCACTTTAAAAACCAGAAAAGCCAGAACAAGGCAAAAACCCAGAGAAGGAATAAAAGCCATCCGTTCTCCCACTATTCCGGGTATTGCAACAAAAATATTCGTAAAAGGGGACAGGGCAATGAAATAAAACAGGATGGCAAATGAAAGGATGTGTTTACGAGGCAACTTAATAAGCGCATAAATAAGGACCGCTGCATGGAAAACAAGGGAAAGAATGACCTCGGGCGTCGTCCAATCCACTTCAGGAACCATTCTGTAACCATAATAAAACCCAAGAGGATGCGGCCAGATGAGTTTCTTTAGATAGAAAAATAGGGTATAAAATGCGACCGGCCAAGTGGGATACCGTAGATCGCCCACCAACTGTGGATTTTCAAATTTGTATAATACCTTCTGTTGCTCGGGAAGAAAACAGTCGGGAAGCAAAGCGATTACTGCACCGGCAATCCCCAGGAGTAACATCACTTCCATTACGCCAATCAGATACCGATGGGTTTTGAGGATCTCACGAAAACCTCCGGGAACTCGTGTCTTCAGAAAAATATCCTTTCTATCAAAAAAAAGGGCCATGGGGATTATCGCAATGAAAGTAATGGCATCTTGTTTTGAGAAATAGGCCAGGACAAAATACAGGATTCCCCCAACCAACGAAAGCCATCTTTTTTCTCTGCTCCAGGAGATAAATCCATTTAATGCCAAAAGACCAAACAGAAATGCCAGAAGGACTTCCCTGTTCTTCAGGCTATTAACAACCTCAGTATGAATGGGATGCGCAGCAAATAAAAGCACGGACACAAACAAGAAGCGTTTGTTGATTCCATGAAAGATACGGCGTAACACTTTATACACCAGAATCAGACATAGGGCATAAAGCAACACATTGAAGAAATGGCTCACATGCGGATTCTGTTGCCAGAACACATGTTCAAGGGCAAATGTGATGGTGGCAACCGGCCGATAGCCAAAAGAATTCCCCTCGTCGTCAGCATACCTGCTAGTAATGATTTCCGGTATTCCGGCAATTCCTTTCAAAACCTCTTCCTTGCCGTGCACCACATAGGCATCATCAAGGGCATATCCGTTTTTCAAAGAATTGCCATAAAGCATAAATGCCAGTATAACCAAAATACAGGAAAACAGTAAATCACGCTTTGAACCAAGTTTGGTAATCTTCATATGTTCCATCTTAGTCCTGTAAAAATACAACATCCTCTATAACCGGAAACACTCCCCGGAAATATCGTGAATCATTTTCTGTTTTAGCCTTTCAAAAAGCCGGCAATTGACATCCCTAATCAAAGCTTGTTACCGGTAAAACCTGCGATAAACATTCACCAATCGGTTTCCGCAGCAAAAAGAATACTCTTTAATCCTTCCGATCGGTGATGTTACAATCGTACCAATGATCTTTAAAATAGTCTCCTGAGAGATTTGCCCAATCCAATCGGGTTTGCAACAAATCGACATTTCCAAGATCTGGCAATAACCCATTTGTTCTTCTGGTGTTGAAATCGCCAATCTTCCCGGCTAATCCCCTGAAATCAACAAATTTCAAGAACTCACCATTTCTTCCTTCAACAATCAGATCTTCAAAACCACTTGCTCTTGTGGCAATAAGGTAAACCCCTGACCTCAGCCCTTCTATGGCAGACAAACTCATTCCCTCATTCAGGGATGGTGTCAATGTATTCCTGTTTCCGATTTTACTGCATTGTGATTCCCAATAACATGGTTTTTGCTTTTCCCGGTTACAACGGATAATTCAGGGACGGAATCTCAGTACCCAGGATGCACCACCTCAGTCCGCTGATGACGCCGGCCATCGGATTCAGAAAAAGCAGAAAAGAGTATTTCGCCGGGATCATTACCTCCGGGAAAAATAC